>Ga0206844_10079_pt1 | contig 34949 bp, 36 predicted proteins | sample Alteio_BWOrgCont_22_FD_152907 | JGI IMG/M metagenome (GOLD analysis project Ga0206844, IMG submission 152907) | Enriched cells from forest soil in Barre Woods Harvard Forest LTER site, Petersham, Massachusetts, United States -... | ecosystem: Environmental > Terrestrial > Soil > Temperate forest >...
TCAATCCCGGCCATGAATGGGGCTATCGCGCGTTTCCCCAAATGCAGATGCAGGCCGTAGCCTCGCTTGCCTCGGGCATTATTGAGCGCCATAAGATTGCGCCGCGCGACGTCGTGGGCCATTCCGACATAGCGCCACAGCGCAAGGAAGATCCCGGCGAGCTGTTCAACTGGGCGTGGCTGGCGCAACGAGGAATCGGGCTATGGCCTGAAATCAGAAATCTGAAACCAGAAACCGGAAGCCAGAAATTGGGGGATTGTGGGAAAGCGGTGGGCAAGAAAGACAAAAAAAAGAAAAAAGGCGGCGAAGAAGCCCCCCGCGAAAGCACGGGCTCCAGCGTGAAGGCCGTCAAGCAGAACCCCAACGAGTGGGTGCCGGGCCTTGTGGCCGGTCACGACGGGGACGATGCGATCTATTACAACCTGCCGGAATTTCTCGTCAATCTCGATACCAACAGCAAGCAGACCAGCTTCATCAAAATGAAGGTGACGCTTGAAGCGCCGTCGGACGGGGACAGCGCCGAAGCCATAGACAACCGCCTGCCGCGCATTATTGATAAATTCAACACCTATCTGCGCCTGCTGCGCACCAGTGACATTGCGGGATCGGCGGGACTCTACCGGCTGCGCGAGGAGTTGCTGCTGCAGGTGAATAAGGAAATTTACCCCAGCAAGGTAAATGACATTTTGTTCCAGGAAATCATAGTCCAATAATATGACCGAGGAAGAGCAAAAGCCCGACGCGCCTCCCGAAGGCGCAGCAGCGGTGGAGAGTGCCGCAGGGGAAGCCGCGCCCGAACGCGTGCTCAACCAGGATGAGATTGATCTCCTGCTCGGCTTTGACAGTAAGGAGGAGAAAGACGGCAACTCCGGCATCCTGGCGATTCTCGATAAGGCGCTATCCGGCTTTGAGAAAATGCCGATGCTCGAAGTGGTGTTTGATCGGCTCGTGCGCATGCTGGCGTCATCCTTGCGCAACTTCACATCCGACACGGTGGAGGTGAACCTGATGTCCATCACCTCGCTGCGTTTCGAGGATTACCTGAATTCCATCCCGCTGCCCGCGCTGCTTGCGGTGTTCAAGGCGGTGGAGTGGGATAATTTCGGCCTGCTCACGTTCGACAGCTCGCAAATCTATTCCATCGTTGACGTATTGCTTGGAGGCCGCCGCTCCGCGCGACCCATCCGCATCGAGGGGCGGCCCTATACGACCATTGAGCAGGATATCGTCAAGCGCATGTCGGAGATCGTGCTGACCGATCTCGGCGCGGCCTTCGATCCCATCAGCCCCGTGACGTTCCAGTACGAGCGGCTGGAGATCACGCCGCGCTTTGCGACCATTACCCGCCCGAACAACCCGGCGCTGCTGGTGCGCCTGCGCGTGGATATGGAGGAGCGTGGGGGCACCATCGAGATATTGCTGCCCCATACGACGCTGGAGCCGGTGCGCGAACTGCTTTTGCAGATATTCATGGGCGAAAAATTCGGCCAGGACGTCCAGTGGGAAAAGCATTTCAGCAAGGAAGTCCGACAGACAGAAGTCGATCTCGATGTCGTGCTCGATGAAAAGCAAATCTCCTTGGGCGACGTGCTCCAGTTCAAAGTGGGCAACACCCTGCTGCTGGATTGCGGGCCGGACGACGAGGTGACGGTCAAGTGCGGCAATGTCATAGTTACCACTGGCAAAGCGGGAAAAATGGGCGATAATATCGCCGTCTCGATTAACGAGCCGGTGCGCAGAAAAATCAGAGAACAACTGTGATAAACGTGGTGGGATTGCTATTCGACGGGGGACTCGCGGTGCTGCTTATCGTGACCATCGGCTATTGCGCGCGCTTGAGCAAACGCATCCGCCTGCTCCAGGACAGCCGCGGCGAACTGGCGGGCATGATCGCGCAGTTCGATCAGGCGACGGGGCGCGCCACGGCGTCGCTGGCCGAGCTTCAGTCCGTGGCCAAGCGCATTACCGAGGCGCTGCAGCTTAAAATCGAGAAAGCCAATTTCCTGGCCGACGATCTGGCGTTCCTGATCGAGAAAAGCTCCAAACTCGCCACCCAGCTTGAACAGGCCAAGGCGGCGCAGGCGGAAGCCGTGGTGCCTGCGGCCAAGCCTTCCGCGAGCACGCTCTCCTTTTTTCAAAATCCATCGCCCCCGAAATCCAAGGCGGATTTTTATCCGCCGCCGGAAACGCAAGGGACGAATATCCCGTCCTCCGTCACGTCCTCGGCGTCGCTGGAAGCGTTGCTCAACCGGTTGGGCGCACCCGCTCCCAAAGCGGCTGCGGCCAGGCCTCAAACACCTCAGTCCCAGCAGGCTCTGCGCACCGAGGCCGAGCGCGAACTGCTTGAAATGCTGAAGTCAGGCCGGTAATGCGCATGAATCGATCGCTGCGGCTTCTTCCCATGACGATGCTGGTCGCCTTTCTGCTGCTGGGGCTTAAAGTAGGCGAGGCGATGCGCGACGGGCGCAGGCTGGTTTTGTCCTTCGCGCAGGCGCAGGCGCAAACGGTGACGAAACCGGAAGACGCCGCGAAAGCTTCCGAGAAATCCGATAAAAAAGAAGGCGATCCCAAGGTCAATCCGCCTTCGACCCAAAGCGACGATGACGCCGAGACGCCGGAGCCGCCCAAGCATGAATTCTCCCAGGTGGAGGTGGATCTGCTGGAAAGCCTCGCCAAGCGGCGGCAGGAGCTTGACGACTGGGCCAAGCAGGTGCAGTTGAAGGAAAACATGCTGGTGGCCACCGAGCAGCGCATCAACGGCAAGATCGACAGCCTTCAGAAAGTGAAGAAGCAGGTGGAAGACCTGCTCGCGCAATATAACCAGCAGGAAGATACCAAAATCCGCAGCCTGGTCAAAATCTACGAGAACATGAAGCCCAAGGACGCCGCGCGCATTTTCGAGGAACTGGATATGCCGGTGCTGCTCATGGTCGTGGACCGGATGTCCGAGCGCAAAGTCGCGCCCGTGCTTGCCGCCATGAGCCCGACCAAGGCCAAAGACGTCACCGTTCAACTTGCCGAACAGCGCAAGCTGCAAAAAGCCAAGGCAAGCGCCGCAGCGCCCCCGCCGGATACCACCGCGCCCGACGCCTCCTCCGCAGACAGCCCCGCAGCAAACCCTCCCGCCAGCACGCGGTGAGATTCCTCCGTGGCAGGATCGCTGACAATTTTCTGATGGAATTCATTGAGGAAATTACTGCCTCCTAGTTGCCTTGCGTCAACTACATTGCAGGGTCTATTGCCACGCTCACGATGCGCTCCTCGCAATGACGGTGGAGAGCGCTGTATCCTTTCAAATAAGCTGACGCGATGCACCCGTCAATTCACTTTGACCGCAGGCTTCTTTTTATCGGGTGCTATCATGACGGGCGGTTTGCCGTTGTCCACCACGTCGCCGTTGATGATGACCTCGGCGACGTTTTCCATGCCGGGGAGATTGAACATCAGGTCGAGCAATATGGTTTCCAGGATAGCGCGCAGGCCCCGAGCGCCGGTCTTGCGCTGGATAGCTTTCTTGGAAATGGCCTTGAGCGCCTCGTCGGAAAAGTTGAGGTGCACGCCTTCCATCTCGAACAGCTTCTGATATTGCTTGGTCAGCGCGTTTTTAGGCTTGGTGAGAATATCCACGAGCGCCGGTTCGTCGAGATCGTTCAAGGTAGCGATGACGGGCAGGCGGCCCACGAATTCAGGGATCAGGCCGAATTTAAGCAGGTCTTCCGGCTCAAGCTGGGTGAGCAGTTCGCCCGTGCGCTGGTTTTCCTTGCTGCGCACATCGGCGCCGAAGCCGATGGACGTGCCCTGGCGGCGGGAGGCGATGATTTTTTCCAGGCCCGAGAACGCGCCGCCGCAGATGAACAGGATGTTGGAGGTGTCCACCTGGAGGAATTCCTGCTGCGGGTGCTTGCGTCCGCCTTGCGGGGGGACGCTGGCAACGGTGCCTTCCATGATCTTAAGCAGCGCCTGCTGCACGCCTTCGCCGGAGACGTCGCGCGTGATGGAGGGGTTATCCGACTTGCGCGAGATTTTGTCCACTTCGTCTATATAGACGATGCCGCGCTGGGCGCGGTCCACGTTATAGTCCGCCGACTGAAGCAGGCGCAGGATAATATTTTCCACGTCCTCGCCGACATAGCCCGCTTCCGTGAGCGTCGTGGCGTCCGCCATCGTGAAGGGCACATCGAGAATGCGCGCGAGCGTCTGCGCCAGCAGCGTTTTGCCCGAGCCCGTCGGGCCCACGAGCAGGATGTTGGATTTGGCGAGCTCGACATCGGTGGTCTTATCGAGCAGCGAGACGCGCTTGTAATGATTGTGCACCGCGACCGAGAGCACTTTCTTCGCCTGCTCCTGGCCGATGACGTAATCGTCGAGCACTTTGCATATCTCTTGCGGGGTCGGGACGCCTTCGCCTTCCTTGGTGATCGAACCTTTGTCGGCGGCACGGATAATATCCATGCACAACTCGACGCATTCATCGCAGATGAATACGGTCGGGCCCGCGATGAGCTTGCGCACCTCATGCTCGCTCTTAGCGCAGAAAGAGCAATAGCGCGTATTCTTGGATTCTCTGCCGCCTGATTTGGTGCTCATAAAATGGGGTCTTTACCTGATGGTTATGCTTCCATTATCTAGTAGGAAGTTTAATGACTGGTTAATCTATATAAGGTAGAAAGAAGGCGAGAATAAAACCATATCTATACAGCGCAAGGCATTTTAGGGTATTTCTCGAAACAAATCACTAGGTGATGGAAAAAAGTCACGTTGCCTTGCCGCGAAGCGGGCCTAAAGCTATTTTACCGGCCTACGTGTACGCTGACGCTAAGTGTAAAATAGTGCGGGTTCTCCGATTTTACAAGATCACCCTGACCGCCTTGCGCCACTTCAGCGGAGCCTAGCTACCACAATTGCGGGCAGTTGCCTGCACGAAGTCGAAGCGGATTTCATCTTAGCGAAGAGGGTACGGTATGGCATTGGGGGCTGAGAGCAGTGCATCCTCTTCACATAAAGCCGAGGCAGGCATCCTGTTGTACTTAAGTAACAGCGGGGAATAATAATACCACAAAGTATTAAAAATCCATTACCACCACCAAATTTATGTTTATGTTTAGGAATGTCCCCTATATATAGTGTCTGTGGATAATTCAATTTTAGGAAAATTTATCTAAAATTTTATCTAATTTTTTATGCGAGCGTATTTCCCGGCAAAGAGGAGAGCAGCGCGGGCAGGGGTGAGAAAGACGCATGTTTTGGATTTTCTGGAGGCATTTGGCCATGGGTGAACATTCGACCGAGCCGTCGCCGCGCGCGCCGCAGCGGCATAGACCGCCGGTGGGCAGGCCGCCACGCGCGGCAAGCAGCCGATCTTTCTTTTATTCTCCCTCCGACATCGTTTCCGCCGTTTCGCGCTTTGGCCATGAAGTGTTCTGCGTGCTCGACGCCTCCCTTTACTGCCACTATCTCACCGAAAACTGGCAGGGTTTGAGCGGATTCGCCGCCGCGGAAGATACCGGAGACGAATTCCAGACCCGCATTGCGCCCGATCACCTGCGCCGGGTAAGCCAATATCTGGAACAAGGCGATGACAGCGTCGATATGCGTTTTCAGATCAAACACCGTGACGGATATTGGCTGTGGTGTGAAATGCAACTGGTCGAAACAGAGGGGCAGGGCCGTTATAAGTGCATCCTGCGCGATGTCACCGATATTGTCATGTCGCAGGGCAAACTGGAAAAAGCGAACCTGGAAGCGGACCTGGCGACGAAATCGCGTTCGGAATTCCTCGCCAACATGAGCCATGAGCTGCGCACGCCCCTTAATGCCATCCTGGGCTTTGCCCAGATGATCGAAAGCGGCACTTACGGCAATGTCGGCCATCCCAAATACCATGACTATATCGGCAGCATCCAGGAAAGCGGCACTACGCTGCTTTCCAAGATCAACGACCTGCTGGAGATCGCCAATATTGACACCGGGTCTCTTGAACTGCGCGAGTCCTCGACCGATCTCGCGGGCATCATTCGCCATGCCATTGAGTTTCATTCCCACCGGGCCTTCGCAGGGCAAATCACCTTGCGCGCCAATTTGGGCACGGAGCCACTGCTGGTGGTCGTCGATCGGATACGCATGCTCCAGGTCATCACCAACCTGCTGTCCAATGCCATCAAATACAACCGGCCGGGCGGCACGGTCGATATACGCTGCGAGACGCGCAGGGACGGCGGCATCAACATCGCCATCGAGGATGACGGTGGCGGCATCCTGCCCACGCACCTGCAAAACATCCTGACGGCTTTCCGGCAGGACAACAGCTTCTTCGCCCGCAGCCGCGACTGTGTGGGGCTGGGCCTTGCGCTCTCGAAGGAAATCGTCAAGCTGCACCAGGGCCGCATCGAGATTGACAGCGAACCCGGCAAAGGCACCTTGCTCACCATACGCCTGCCGCGCGAGCGCACGGTCAGGAAGCCCACGCCACTGAAAAAGGCGGGAAAAAATTTGGCGCTGCCGGTAGATTAACAACAAAGCACTCCTAAAACGCGATTGCCGATTTGGGAATAATAAAAAAAACCTGTGCCGTTAGCGATTTATTAATGGTTATATGCTCAGATGCGGCGGCAGCAGGTGTAAGGAGTCCGGCGATGAGCAGGTATGACGATATGTTTCCGCCCAGTCTGACCGACGAGGAAAAAGAGGCGTTGGCGTGGAAAATAGACAAAGACTATCGGGACTCGGACATGGGCGCGATAGCGTTCAAGGATGAATTCGTCGCTTTTGCCATCCATTTTTACACCCGCAATCTCCAGAGCCTCGAAGATGTGGTGACGCAATATCGCGCCTACAGTAAGGCCAAGCACCGCAGGAATCTTGCGGCCGCATTCCGGACAGACATGAAGACCCGCCTGCGCGAACGGGAACTGGGGCATAATTGAATTGCCGGGATGGGATTATATATTAATCAAAAAAGGAGGAGTGAGAAATACCCCGTTCTGGAGAAAATAGCCCGAAAATACGAAAGAACCACCGAGCAAGTTACGCTTCGTTGGCTGATGGATGAAGGGGTTGCAGCGATTCCCGGGACGGGCAACAAAGTCCATGTGGCGGATAATTTGAAAATTTTCGATTTCGCTCTGACAGAAGATGAGCGAAGGAGCATAGCAGGGCTTAATAAAAATGCCCGCATTTTCGATGATCCCGCTTATTGGGGGGCTGCGTCTTCCCGTGTACCCTCTTCAGGACTGGAAGAAATAACGCGCGCGACGGAAGAGGCGGCGTCCAGGTCCGCAGGGTGGTTGCGGGGAGGCAAATGCGCCGCAGGGCTTGCGGCGGCGATTGCGGTCGTGGGCGCTGTCGGATGGGAGTGCACAGTCGTAAGGAAAGAGACAAATCCTCCGATGCCGATAAGAGCGCTTCGCGCTAAATCCAGATGCTGGATTGATATTTTTGTGGGTATTGGCTCGATTTTAGGAAAAATTACTAAATTGCGGCAGTTCGCAGCAAAGCGTCTTGCAGTGCGGTGGTGAGACAAGCATCGGCGATGATCGGGAAATAAAGCGCTTCGGTTTCTCTTTTTTTTGTATAATATTGTCAGCGCAGTGAATGTAATTTATTGTTGTTGATATATTTTTTAGTTATCAGGTGAATTCAAGGCGTCTGTTCAGTCTCTTCAAAGAATGTTCGACGGAAGTTTCAAAAGTTTTCTCCGAGAGGGCGCTCACTTAGCCCTTGCTGGCCGTGTGGTTAAGGATCCGATGAAGCCCTTCCTTTCCTTTCGCTTCGCCTTGTGCCTGCTGATCGCCATTGCGGCGTTGGCGCTGCTCGGCGTGGGCATGAACAGCCTGGCGATAGAGTCGGTTGCATTCGGCACTGCCGGTTGCGGTGACTCCACGGAAGTCAATGCGCCGTACATGCGCCTGACCAACGATCCCCAGGAAGTGGCCATTCGCCTTTATTACCGCGGCTATGGCAATACCGCGCTGCGCCTGACGCCGCGCATTTGCTTCAGCCAAGGCGGATTCCGGCTCAATGGCGTCGATCATGCGTTTTCCCGTCCAAGTTACAATTTCCGGCAGCGGTACAATCCGCCGTACAAATGGTGCCAGGACCTTACTCTCGATCTTGGTAAGTGGCTGCGTCCGGGCGATAACACGCTGGAGTTGCTCCTCGTCCCCGCCGATAGGCCTGATACATACAGCCCCATTATCGGGCTTGCTGTCGGTGCGCCTTTGTTCGGCGTGCACGCGCCGCAAAGCTGCTTTACCGCGATATTCATCGGTAGCCTGCTGGGCTTATTCTGGTTGCTGCTGGCCCGAAAAGGCTGCGATTGGCTCACCTGCCTGATTTTCATCACGGCATGCGGTACATATCTGCAAGGGCTGCATGCGATGGCCCCATTTTCCTATACGACCGACTGGGAAAGGCATACTTCCTATATGCAGTTCATCAGCGATCATTTCTTCCGTCCGTATGACTATAGGGGGCCGGAAAGCTGGCATCCTCCGCTTTATTACTGGACGGGTGCCCTGGTGGCAAAGGGAGTGCAGTTTCTGGGTGCATTCGATGTGTGGACCGGCCTGCACATGCTGTCGTTCTTCTTTTATGTCGTCTTTTTATATTTCGGCATGCGTTCCATCGCGCGCTTATTGCAGGGCTATGCCTATTATCTGGCGCTGGCTCTGCTCGCCTTCTGGCCTGGGGGTGCCACCAGCGCGGGATGGACGTTCAATGACGTCATGCTGTATCCGTTCTACGCTGCCTGCTTTTATTACACCCTGGTGTGGTACGACACCGGCGAATCGCGTACGCTCGCTAAAGCCCTGGCCGCTTGCGGGCTCGCTATCATGATCAAATCCACCGCGTTGGTGCCTGCGTCCATTCTGGGGGCCAGCGTTGTATTCAAGCTGCTCTGCGGACGCTGCCGCCTGGGCAGTCTTATGGGCAAGAAAACCTGGATAGGCTGGCTTGTGCTTGCCGCGGGCATTCTGTTGAACCTGGGCAGGGCGCTTGATTCTATGGTCGTGTTTCAACGATTTTCTCCCCTCTTTTCTTCGTTGGGGCCGAGGGGGCCCTATAATGCGCAGCCTATTAATTTTTTGTCTATCGACATCAGCGAGATGCTTACACACCCATTTCCGCCCGGCAGAAAAGAAGAACCTTCGTTGTGGAATGTTCTAATTAAATCTCATCTGTTTATTCAGAATTACTGGCGATATCCCGCAATGGCGGCGTGTATCGAAGCCCTGTATCTGACCATGCTGGCGTACATGATCGTTTTTATTTTTACTTTGCCGCGCACTCGGTGCATATCGCTGTTTCCTCTGCTTGCGGGCTTCCTGTTGCCGCTTGCCGGATCCGTTATATATACGCTGTGGAGCCAATATACTTCAGCGATGAATTCTCATTATGTATACCCGGCCTTGGTGGCGATCATCATCGTCTTCATGCTTTCGGTGCAGGAAACAGAGCATAAGAACTGGCCGATTCTCTATTATCTCGGCAATGCGGTTGCTATTCTATTCCTTGCTTGCTCCATTGTGTTTTATCAATTGCAATGGAGGGGGTGAGAGAAAAGAGCAAAATGCGGTTAATATTGTGCAAGATAAAGAATCGCGGCGCCAGCGGTGAGGCTTATGCCCGCCGCCAGTCCAAGCCAATAGAATGGCTGCATAGTGCGGATAGTGCGTGTGGTTTCCATACCGCGCGCGAATAATACTACCAGAGGAACCAGCATCGGCAGGATAAAGCGGAAATTCTGAGTATGCTCATAGTGATCAAAGATCGTAAAAGTAATTATCCCGGCTATGGACACTACCGTGCCTATCATGTGAGGGCATACACTGTTAAAACTATCCTGCTTTTGCATAAGATATACGATAGTTCCGCAGATTACCACCAGCAGCCATATAATCAGCGCGACATTAAGCATGGCGGGAAGCCAGGGGAAAGGAGGCGGCAAGGCGTTAAAGGGAGAATAGAGCAGGGTTTTAAGAAAATAGTTCAGGAAACTCGGTTCATTCTTGAATGTTGCGAAAGGATGCGCCGCAAAATCGCTGAAGCTAAAATAGATGAAATAATGGGACGGATAAATATCATTACGGGCTCCGCCAAAATATCCGCGTGACGCGTCGGCTCCATGTAACAACCACATATAAATGATCCTGCCGGCGCTTACGGCCATTCCAAGCGCCATTACTCCCCATGCCACCAGGGTTTTGCCTTGCCATAGCTGCCGCCATGATAATCGACCGGTTGATAGCGCATAAAGCACGCAACTGCCTGTTATGCCGCCTATAACCCATGCATTCGCCTTAATCATGAATGCCATGCCCGTCAGGCCTATGGCGAGTTGCAGGCAGCCAAGGCTGTGTTCCTTAAACCATCGGGCCAGGTAGTAGAATGCTGCGCCCCATGCGGAATAGAGAGCGATGTCATTGCTGATGTTGGTGGCCGTGTTTATGGCCACGGGCCAGAACATAATCAGCAGATTGCCGGCATAATAGGGCAGTCCTTTTCTTTCCACGGCTTCATGGAGCGTGCGTAACCCGTAAAGACAGAAGGTCATATAGAGTCCGAGCGAGAAAACACGTACTGCGAGCAAGGGGTTGATGACTCCGGAAGCGCTGAACAGATTGAAAACGCGGCCCGCCAGAAAATAGAATAGGGGGGGCTGTACGTTTTCACCTCCCGAATAGTTATAAGGATTAATCAGCCAATTTTGGGCCATGTACTGGATATAGGGAATGTGCCCTGGGAGGTCAGGAGTATAGCTCAGGTTGGGCCGATAATGCAGCCAGAGCGCGTAATAGGCCATGCCGGCAATGGCTGTGCACGATGTCGCCGGGTCCAGGCCCGCCCGGCGCGCAATGCGGAATAGCACTATGGCGGCAGCGGCGAACAAGCCAAGACAGGCCAATGTTGAGAAAATGCGCGCGCCGAACAGTTGCGGACTTATGTATAGCGACACGGCAGGGGCATTGTCCGCGTGAACCATTAGAACGAAAGGATTCAACCCTTCGCGCAGATAGGGCGAGAAATCGAGAGCGGTTTCGCGGCAGATCGGCGCTTTATTGATGCTTTCCGGCATGGGGGAGACTTTATTGCCGAACATCGGCGGCCTGAGCCATATATGATCTATGCATCTCCTTTTGAGGGGAACCTTGGGGTAGGTATAAAAGTTGTTGTCCGGCTCAATGATAAAGGTGGCGTTCTGGTCGCGGGAATAACGCAGCCAGAGCCGCAGCATGCCTCTGCCGTCCTTTCCCGTTCTGACGCTGTAAGGCTGTACCGTAAGAGGGCGGCCTTGGCCGTTTTCCATGCCGATTGCTTGCACGAAGGTCGGATTAGCCTGCTTAAGCACTATGAAGCTCAGGATGGCGAGGAGCAACGCCGCCAGCAGCCATACGTTGTCATGGGTGATACGCCGCCAGCGGGCGAAAGAGGTGATTGACATGTCCGGGTAAAAACGCTTCTTTGTTAAAGAGGCTGTTGCCGCAGCCTTTGTGTATACTCATTTTTTCACAGGCCATCAATGCCAAGAATCGCATGAAGAATAGTGTTCTCGTCGCCGGCGCGGGGGGATTTATCGGCGGCCATCTGGTGGCCCGGCTGCGGCGGATGGGGCAGGGCAATATCCGTGCCGTGGACATCAAGCCGCTCAAGGAATGGTATCAGCGATTTAACGATGTGGAGAATATCGCGGCCGATCTGCGCGAGAAAGCCCATTGCTACAAGGCTTGCGAAGGCGTGAGCGATGTTTACAACCTGGCGGCGGATATGGGGGGTATGGGATTCATCGAGGCCAATAAAGCCGCCTGCATGCTTTCGGTGCTGATCAATACCCACCTGCTGATGGCTGCCCGTGACCAGGGGGTGGCACGCTATTTCTTTTCTTCCACCGCCTGCGTGTACAATACCGCGCGGCAGGTGGCGGCCGACGCTCCCGCTTTAAAAGAAGCGGATGCCTATCCGGCCTATCCGGAAGACGGCTATGGCTGGGAGAAATTATTCAGCGAGCGGATGTGCCGGCATTTCCATGAAGATTTCGGCCTTACCGTCCGCGTGGCGCGCTTCCATAATTCCTACGGCCCTTTCGGCACATGGGATGGCGGGCGGGAAAAAGCGCCCGCGGCGCTATGCCGCAAGGTAATCGAAGCAAAATACGGCAATGGGGCCATAGATATATGGGGCGACGGATCGCAGACGCGCAGCTTCATGTACATAGAAGATAACATTGACGGTATATTGACAATCATGGACTCCGGCATCAAGGAGCCTATCAATCTCGGCAGCAGCGAGCGGGTCACGATCAATGGGCTTGTGGATGTGATTGAGGATATTGCCGGGTTCAAGGTAAAAAGGCATTACCTGCTTGATAAGCCGCAAGGCGTGCATGGCCGCAACAGCGACAATACCCTGATCCTGAAGCATCTGGGGTGGGAGCCCGCCATTCCGCTGCGCGAAGGATTGGTGAAAACCTATCGGTGGATCGAGGAGCAGTTTTTGGAAATGCGGGGCGGGGGCGCATGAATTTTATAATGAAATCAGTTCGACCAATAGGGCGTTCCATATTGTCCTTCTCTTCCGGATATTATCTTGCAGTAATGCTCATTATATTATTTTTCGACGCGCTTTTTATATTTGTCCATTTTACCAATTGGAACATAGGTTGGGGAGCTGTTGGCGTAAATGCCCCTGGATTTAATGGCGGATTCGGGGATTTTAGGTATATCTTGCAGAAGGCTACGTGTCTAAAAGGCAATGAGCTTCCTTACGCACAGGTACAGTCCTGCCAGCAAATTCCCTGGAATTATCCCTGGCTTTGGATACCTCTTGTCGATGGATTGGGATTTACCCTCGCTGATGCCAACATCATAGGTGTCCTTTTAGCGGGTGCATTCTTTATTTTTGCATTGAGCCTGCTCAAAAAATCGTCTGCTGTCGAAGGATTGTGTGTTGGGTTGGCTTTAATGTCCCCTCCGGTGATGTTGGCTATTGAACGCGCCAATATTGATTTGATCATGTTTATGATGATTGTCACCGCTTGCCATATTGGCACATCGCAAAAAGACAGCGGCAGGACGTTTTTATCCTCTTTCCTTATTCTTGCTGCGGCTTTTTTGAAGCTATATCCCATCTTTGCGTTGATTCCATTGTGGTTAGAATCAACATTGAAGAAGCAACGTGTGGTTTTGATCTTATGCGCTGCTCTATTCGGTTTTTACTGCCTCTGGACATATAACGATATTATGAATGGCATGGCGCAAACCCCCAAGATGACTTTTGTCTCTTACGGCGTCAATGTGCTTCCAGAAATACTGTTCGAGAATACCCCATACAAAAACACAGTGCTTTCCCATAGGGGATTTATTCAAATCTTTCTTGGGACGGTGATCTTCTCCTGTGGTTATTTTATTAGCCGCTATCTTTATGAACGCATCGCGCGTGCGCAGGGTGATGTTACACCAGAAAGCGCATTCAAAATGCGTTGTTTTAGAGCGGGGTCCGCCATTTTTATGGGTTCTTATTTTCTCCTGGGCAACAATTGGCATTATCGCCTGATATTCCTCATTCTGTGTTTTCCCCAGGCATTCGCATGGAGTCGGATGCAGGATAAAATTCAAAGGAGGCAAGGCATTGGATTTATCGTATTGCTGGTACTTACATTTTGGCTTTCGTACCTATCGTCCCAGATGTACTTTACCGATCGGGTAATGGTTCTTGGTTTTGCGCTTGTTTGCTTTAATCACGTAATTAACCTGGCGCTTAGTTTGGCATTCGCTTGCCGCCTGTTTGTTGATCTTCGCGATTGGATTCAGATGCTGGTCAGGCCCAAAGAAGACCGCTCCCCGTCGTAAGTTACGACTTGGGATTATACCGCCCTGCGAGGGTGGCGAGCATTTCTCTTAAGATCAGCCACTTGGTCTTAAAACCATGAATCTTGGTCGGGATGGCGCCGTCATCGGGATAGACGCGCGTCACGGGAATTTCCTTCACCCGAAAGCGCAGCCTGGCTGCCTGGTATATGACGTAGTGGTGGATGTTAAAGCGCACGAAGACGCGGCGCACCGGCTGCACGCGCTCGTCGCTTAAGAAACGCCTGCTCATGGCGCGGAAGGCGTTGGTCGGGTCGGTGTACCAATAACCGCAGCCCAGCGCGAGAAGCGGAGCCAGGATAAACCGTATGCCGATGTAACGCTCCAGCGGCGTATTCTTGTGCGTGCCGCCTTTCATGAACCGGGAGCCTTGGATCATGTCATATCCCGCATCGAGCGCCTCGATGAATGCGGGCAGCGCTTCCACGCCATCCTTGCCGTTGCCGTCGATGGTAATAACGCCTTCATATCCTTGTTCGATGGCGTAGGCCAATCCCATGCGGGTCGCGGTGCTAAGTCCGCGCTCGTCCGTCACCAGCAGGGCGCGTACGCCGCGCGACTTTAAGAAACCCGGATCGGTGGAACCATCGCTGCTGCGTCCGTCGGCGATGATAATATCGGCAAGCGCGAGGTTTGGCTGCATCCGGGCCAACTGGTTTTTTATCCGCTCGCCCTCATTGAGCACCACGACGACGACGCAATAACGTGTGCGTTTGGAGGCGTATTCATGCGTTTCGTATAGGGGAGGTTCCCAGGCAATTTTCATACAGGGTGTCTAGCCATCTTACGCGCGCCGGTCAAAGAAAGACTGATAAATCGCCTGATCGACGATATTCAGGTTGAACTGGAATATATCCACGAACTCATGCAGCCCGCCCGTCAGGACGGAATCTATGCTGGCCTTGGCCAGCATGGTCCGGAGTTTGCCCATTTCGGTCTGCGCGGCGGATTTTATCGCGATCGTTTCGCTGATGGCGGCCAGCGAACGCTCCGCCGCCAGCACGCAATGCGTCATGGAACGCGGAAAAAGCGGGTCGAAGATCAAAAACTGCGCCACGTCCTTGTAGTTCAGGCGGTGAAACCGCTTGCGGTACATTTCAAACGCATTGGCGGATTTCAGCACCGCGCCCCATTGCACCGCGTCGTAAGGAGAATCCACATATTCGGGCGTGGGCAGCAGCAGGAAATATTTCACGTCGAGAATGCGCGCCGTCTTGTCGGCGCGCTCGATCATTTTGCCCATGCGCGCGAAATGCCAGCCTTCCTCGCGCGACATCGCGTCCTCCAGCAACCCGGTGAACAGGTGGTTGCACATGCGGATATGCGTATAGAATTCCTGGAGATTGGTGACGCGCTGCCTGCGGCTGTGAAGCTGCACCAGGTGATAAAGCTCGTTGATCTTCTCCCACATGTCGGAAGGAATGGCCTCGCGCACGGTGCGGGCATTTTCGCGCGCGCTGCTGATGCAGGAGAGGATGGAATTGGAGTTTTTCGCATCGAAGGTCAGAAAGCGGATGACGTTCTTTTCGCTGGGCTTGCCGTAGCGTCTCGCGAAATCCGTCTCGTCGCCGGATGTCACCACGAGCGGGAGCCACTGCGCATCATCCCCCGCCATGCCGAAATCGAGCGTCAGGTGCACATTGACGCTGATGAAGCGCGCGACGTTATCGGCGCGCTCCAGGTAGCGGCTCATCCAGTAGATTGAATTGGCGACGCGGCTAAGCATGCGGCGTGTCTCCCAGCACCCAGCTATCCTTGCTGCCGCCGCCCTGGGAGGAGTTGACCACGAGCGAATTTTTAACCAGGGCCACACGTGTAAGGCCGCCGGGCAGCACGTAAATGGATTCGCCGTAGAGAATGTAGGGCCTGAAATCCACATGACGGCCCTCAATGCCGTCTTGCGTAAGGGTAGGGCAGCGCGAGAGCGCCAGCGTCGGCTGGGCGATGTAGTCGCGCGGGTTTTTGCGGATGCGCGCCGCGAACTCCTTGCGCTGCGCGGCGGTGGAGCAGGGGCCTATCAGCATGCCGTAGCCGCCGGAGAGGTTCACGGCCTTGACCACCAGGGAAGCGAGATTCTTGAGCACATGCTCGCGCTGCTTTTTCTCCCAGCAGAGATAGGTCGGCACGTTGGGAATAATGGCGTCCTGCCCGAGGTAATAGCGTATCATCTGCGGCACATAGGCGCAGATGGCTTTGTCGTCCGCGACGCCGGTGCCGGGCGCGTTGGCCAGCGTGACATTGCCTTTGCGGTAGCACGCCATGAGGCCGGGCACGCCCAGCATCGAATCCTTGCGGAAGGCCTGCGGGTCGAGAAATTCATCGTCAATGCGCCGGTAGATGACATCCACCTTCTCGAAGCCTCTGGTTGAGCGCAGCATGACCTCATCGTCAATAACAATGAGATCGGAGCCTTCCACGAGCGGCACGCCCATTTGCTGCGCGAGATAAGCATGCTCGTAATAGGCGGAATTATAGATGCCCGGCGTCAGTACGACGATGGTCGGCTTTTTGCCGAGCGCGCCCGGGGCGGCAAAGCGCAGCGTATCGTAGAGATGATCGCAGTAATCGGAGACGGGCCGCACTTTCATTGTTTCAAAGGCGGTGGAAAAGGTGCGCTTCTGGATGGCGCGGTTCTGCAAGACGTAGGATATGCCGGAAGGGCAGCGCAGGTTATCCTCCAGCACATAAAACACGCCGTCCTTGCCGCGCACGAGGTCGGTGCCCGAGACATGCACCCAGATGCCCTTGGGCGGTTTCAGCTCGCGGCACTGCTTGAGGTAACAGGCGCAGGAGAGCACCAACTCCTTGGGGACGATCTTATCCTTGAGGATTTTCTGCTCGTGATAGATGTCATCAATGAACAGGTTGAGCGCTTCCACGCGCTGCTTTAAGCCCGCTTCCAGCCCGCGCCATTCCTCACCGTTCACGATGCGCGGAATCACGTCGAACGGAAAGATTTTCTCCGTGCCTTTCTTGTTGCCATAGACGCTGAAGGTGATGCCTTGCTGGTACAGCAATTGCTCCGCCGCTTTCTGGCGGCGCTTGAGTTCCTTGGGGCTGAGGGCGTTGATTTGCTTAAGCAGGGGGGCCGCCATCGGCCTCGGATCGCCGTCCGGCGCTATCAGCTCGTCATAGAAGCCGTGGGTCTTGTAGCCGTGGAAATGCGACATTCTTCTTCCTGATAATGAGCCTATTGCCGCCTGGGAACCTCTCAAAAATGCCTGCCTGCAGGGGTAATGGCAAGCATTATATGCAATTTTCCAGTCCCTTAGGGCATCCGGGCGCGAGAACCGGTTCTGTCGCTAAGAAGTGTTACAGTTGTGTGAATTTTTGCCGTCCTTCATGGTCTTACCTTGAACGGCGCTGCCGGAAGCGTTAGGATGAAGAGTCAAAAAGTCTAAAAAAATATTCCGGGGCTGCGGCAACCGGGAATCAATATCTGCAGAACAATCGAGGCTACGCCATGGCGGTTTATACCAATCTCAGTCCGAAATCCCCCATCTCCTCCGTCGAATTTTCGCCGGTATCGGAGGGCAATGTCGCCTTTTTTCACCTGAAGCCCGACGCCGATACGCAAGCGCTGAAGCAATGGCTGGCCAAGGATTTGGGCCAGCATATCGAGGCCGAGACAAAGATGGGCAAAGAAATCATCCTCGTGACGCGCGGGGAGAAGGGGAAAAGCGACGTCATCAAGGGCCTGGACGGGCACGGCGAGCATCTGCAAGCGCCGCCTGAGCCGAAACACCACATGGATAATTGGCAGAAGCGTGGCATCCTGAGCATGATAGGCCATCCGCTGACGCTGCTATCGAGCTACTGGAAAACCGGCGGCATGGACCCGGCCAGCGCCGGTTTTGCCATCTCCAACCTGCTCGCTAACCTGACTAATTATTTCTTCGGCGCGGAAAAGAGAACCGACCCGCACCATTTGCGTTTCATCAAGGAAAAAGTCAATACGCTGCTTGCGCCCTATGTGCAGGAAGGGACAAAGCTACCAGACCCGGCGGATAAGCGCGATTCACTGCGCAAAGAGCCGGAAGGGCGCAAACCCCTGGGGCAGAGATTCCATGACTTCATGAAGCGCCATTCGGTGATGGTAGGCGAAATCGGCCTGCGGTATTTGGGAGGGGTATCACTCGTTCTTCCGTTCATGCAGGAGCTGGGAATACACGGAGAACATATAAAAGTTGACGGCGAGCCACTGAATATCAAAGAGAATCAGAAATTAACTTTTGATAAAGGCGGGTTTGATAGACCAAGCACGCTCAGAATCGTGACGCTTGATGAAAAAGGAAAAGAAATTCCCGGCAGCGAGGAAATAAGAACGGGCTGGAAAACACTCGAAACGGATACGCAAATAGGCGGAAGGCGTGTCAGCGGGAAGAGAATTGATGGCCATGATGTGGAAATCGGCGGGAAAGAAACGGCACTCAAGTGGCAAAAATTTGAAGTTATTAGCAATAAAAATGGGGCCAAATTTGCATTTGACGGAAACCCCGTAAGATCGACCTCTCACTGGGCAGCCGGATTCAAGAATCTTTCCAAAGGCAAGCTGAGCGAGGCGCTTCATTCGGTAAAAAATACAGATAAGTTTACCTTATATGCCGGCTCAGCCTGGCTGACGGGCAAAACCATCGCCTTCTTTTCAAAAGTGCCGGATCCTTATAATCCGGACAAGCCGGATAAGGATAGCTGGCGGGGAAGGCTCGATAGAATTCGCGAGAAATACTTATTTAAAATCAGCACCGTCACCGAGGCGCTCGGTGCCAGCACGGTGGCGTATGATCGCCTTGTCAGCCGAACGGTTAACATGCCGAAAAGCAAGCTCATCCCCACGCATTTTCCCACGTGGGACTTTATTCCTAAAACATTTCCCAAGTTGGAGTTTCTGCCCAAGGCGCTACAACCCAAAAATGCAGGCGCGCCGCTGCGCGGCATGGAAATCCGTGGCGCGAAGGTGCCGGATTTCATAGGCAGCATCGGCGGAATTTTATTCGCTGCCGCCTTCGTCATGCGCTTTAACGCGCCGTTCGGCGTGAGGGAAGTCAATATGGAAGAGGTTAACGCCCATGTGGCCGATGGCCTTGCCCTGGTTTCTCCCGATAAGCTCCCGCAGGCAACGGCGGAGGCTGCGGCTTTTTTGAGCGAGCATCTTAAGAACCAGAAAGTGGGATTCGCCGACGAATATACCAAGTTGACGAATGAACTCTACCGCTACCACAATATCGCCTTGCCCGGTGCGGATGGTGGTCAGGGCGCGGCGGCGCAGCCCGAAGCGGCGGCATCCAAACCGTTTGCCAAGCCCGGCTTGCGCAAGCCCGATATGGCCTTGGTTCTTCGCCCCGGCTCTTTCCAGGATATGACCGCTGTCACCAAAGGCGCGGCGCTTGGCGTCAGCGCTTAGCCAACTCTGCTTTAGGTTTTTCGTGGTAGTCGTGATACGTGGTATCCGTGTGGTGGACTATCACGATTACCACGCGCCACGATTATCACGTCAATTTTATGCGCAGCCATCACGATACACAGCAATCGCCCTATTCCACGCAGCAGATTTTCGACATGGTGCTCGACATCGAGCGCTATCCGGAATTCCTGCCGTGGTGCCGCACTGCGCGCATACTGGAGCGCGGGGCAGGGGAGATGACGGCGGAACTGGCCGTGAGTTTTCTGCATCTGACGGAAAGTTACGTCTCCCACGTGACCTACCGCCGCCCGGCGAGCCCGGCAGATGGCGGCGCTATTGATGCCCGCCTCTTGCGTGGGCCTTTCAAACATTTGACAAATAATTGGATATTTTCACCGCGCGAAGGAGGAGGAACGAACATCACGCTCGATCTGGCGTTTGAGTTCCGCTCGCGCCTGCTGGATTCCCTCATCGGCAGCCTCTTCGGCAAAGCCACGGATAAAATGGCCCTGGCCTTCGCCAAACGCGCCGATGCGCTTTATTCCGGCAAAGATTGACTTTTGCCTTGTTTTCTGGCTTCTGGCTTCTGATTTCCGAAGCTTCAACGGAGGGGTGGCCGAGTGGTTTAAGGCGCACGCCTGGAAAGTGTGTATACGGCAAAACCGTATCGGGGGTTCGAATCCCCCCTCCTCCGCCAATAACAACGACGCAACCGCTCTCTGCGGATTTTACTGCGCCTGAAAAGCCCAGCGTTTGCGGGTTTCACAGAGGATCGCTGGTCACCACGGAAAAACCGAAGTACACGGTTTTCGTTCTCAGAGAGGCGTTTTTCTCAGCCGCTGGTCACTACGGCTCCGTGGTGTCCATTTTATAATCGGTTGTTTTTCATAGAAATAACGGCATTACCAAATGGTTAAAGTTTGAGACGTACTCTTGGTAGGCAAGTAGGATTCGAACCGTTCAATTTACGCAACGGCATGCTGTGCCTCCAGAAAGAAAAAAGCCACGTCCCTTCGCGGGGAGCGTGGCTTTTTTTGTTTCTAGAGGGATGGCATTAGAGCAGATAGCGCGTTGAATATTGTATCAAATGAAGAATGCGCCACTCGATGCCGTTAAATTTCATCATGAAACAAATATTTTTTGTATCAAAATCCGTTTTTTCACCGCCGTATCTTCGCAGATTTTACCTCTCGAATATATATAGTCAAAGTTAATATTTTATTACAATTCAGTGAACTAATACTTCTCTATGCTGCTTATTTTAAAATACGAGAATATAGGGCTCAAAAATGCTGAAAATCAGAAACTGATGGTTGGAAAAACAACCATAGTAAAAAATCTTAAAAGTTGAAACCGGTTGAGGAAAACTGCGGACTTTAACAATTTTTGAATGATAGAGACGGTGCGTGTTTAAGTGCGGCCAGCACCGCCAGTTTATTTTTGCGAAATTCTCTCTGCGGAATTTCAAGCATCGGCTGAATTAGGCTGTGAGCCTTATTTATAATCAAAAACCCTGTACTTCATTTTCCAGAATTATGGTCAGAAAGTCCATTTTTTGAGGCTAATTTCTCTCTAAAATCTCTGTACCTATATACACGGCGAGAATGTTACAGGTTCTATTTCTCTGTAAAAACAATATGCTGATTTTTTAAGTTTTGTAACTTAAACTAGTATGCAGTTTGAGTTACAAAACTATCTCTGCGATGCGGAAAAATACCTTAGGAGTTGGAAACAGTTTAAATGACATCACGAATATTTTGGATTGCATCGGACAAAGTGAGTGGGCTTGCCATTATGGCCCGCCCACGTTCGGGCGAATGGCTTGAAGATGAGATAGCATCTTATAAACGTGAAGGTATTGATGTTGTAATCTCATTGCTTGAATCCCATGAAATAGCGGAATTAGAGCTACAGCAAGAAGCCAAATTTTGTGAAGCGGCGGGAATAAAATTCCTGGTTTTTCCTATTGCAGACAGGAGAGTTCCTTTATTTATCAAGGAGACAAGAAAGTTTATTGAAGATATTCTGGCTTATGCCAAACAAGATAAAAAGGTAGCAATTCATTGCCGTGCGGGAATAGGTCGTTCTTCTATGATGGCCGCTGCATTGCTTTTGCATTTCGGGTATGACGCCGATTCTGCCTTTAAACTGATTGGCAATTCCAGAGGAGTCAACGTGCCTGATACAGATGAGCAAAGAATTTGGGTGCAGAATTATGAGCAGATCGTTAACTTAAAGCATTAAGAAAATGGCCCGGCAGTATCTGCATTTTTTTTCTACAGCAATTAGTTGTTTGCTTTTAAAAAACTGAGGGGAACTGCAGCGGAGTACTTATTGAACAACACCCTATTGCTCTGCCAATACACTGTACGGTGGCGGAAACGTCGATTTTGACACCAACGGGTTGTTGCGCTTTTGAAAAACTTAGGCAAACTGCGGCAGAGACACTTGCGCTAGGAAGGCGTTCTCCTCCGCCAGAGCGTTGATTACAGGGAAGTTTCCAATCGGATTTCTTGCGTTTTTTCCTGAATGGATAATGTCGGCCATCATTTACGCGAGAATGATGTGAAATATTCATATCAAGTTATTAGACAATAACAATTATTTGTCACGGCTCACGTAGATAATTAGCTTGAATGATTAACGCGGTATATGTAAATTATTAGCATATTATCGCTGATGGAATAATTAACTTTCTTTCCCATGACAACCGCCCTTCCTGAGACATTGCAACCCATCGTCAATCTCGCTATAGCGCGCGAACTGTTTATCCTGGATCACGAGCAAGAATATATGCCGCCACAAGGCGTGGCGCAGCGCGGAAAGTTGATTGCCACCATCGATACTCTTCTTGACGATGCACTTTACAAAATAAAAGACGATGCCGGATTACGCGTACCGGAACCCACCGGCCTGGACGAGACAACCAGCCGCGCCTGGAATCACCTGCGCGAGCGTCAGTCATCGGGCAATCTTGCGGCTAATACTTATGAAGGCACGGCATACCAGAAACTCAAGAAAGCGTTCGAGGAAAGGAATGTCCTGGATTGGTCGATTGAGATAAGCGACTGGCACGATATTCTTAACCTGGCCAAATTACCGACACAGGTGATTGCCGATGCGGAACAAGGTATCCGCGCTTTCATGCATAAGGCCGCCACGCGGACTGAAATCGGCTCTTGGATTCAGGAGGTGAAGGATGGAGGAGGTTTGCCCTCCCCTGATGACGCGCGCAATTTCGCGTTGATGGAACGAATATACGAGGAAAATACCTGCCTGACCCCCAAGCTCATAGCCGATCTGGTGACGGCCGGGAACAAGGGACGAAAAGCCAGGAAGGATGCGGAAGCGATCTATGACGGCAATGCCGTCAGCGAGGAAGATAAAGCGGAGTCCGCCGCTAACATCAGTGTCGAAAAAAGACAGAAAGCGTTTGAAATCTGGAAGGAAGGCATGGACGGGGTTTTGGAACCCCTCCGCACAAAAGCGCAGATATTGGCGACAAAATTTAATGTTGATCCTTACGAAGCCCTCATACAAACCTTCAACAAGGAGTTGCGGCTCTCGACCGTCACCACATTGTTTGGTGAAATGAAAGAAAAACTGCCGCCCCTGATTGAGCGGATCATGGAAAAACAGGCTTTGGAAGAAAAAGTTCGCCCCACCCTGCCGCTTCCTAAAAATATACCGCCCGGGGTGCAGCTGGCCATTGCGGAAAGCCTGTTTGACAAACTGGGCGTGGATAGAAAACGCGTCAGACTCGATCCGATTGGCGGAAACGGCACCGCATTCTCAAACGGCCAATGGGACGATCTCCGGATCATCACCCACACGCGTAATTTACAAGATACCCTTATCGCCTCCATCCACGAGCTGGGGCACACGTACTATTCCCTGGAACTCCCAAAGGACAAGCAATACCAGCCGATCGGTAACGCGGCCAACACCTGGCTGCATGAAACACAATCGCTGTTCTGGGAAAGGGAGATTTTCCGCACCCCGGAGTTCATGCAACTCCTTTCACCCATTATTCAAACCGAACTGAAAAAAGCGGGCATCGCATTCGGTCAGGAAGTGGGGCCGGAAAACCTCTACAAACTTTTCACGCGGGTAAAGCCGGGAACCGACAGGATCAAGGCCGACGAAGTCACCTATCATGCCCATATTCTGCTCAGAACGGATTTAGAACCTCGAATCCTCAAACGCACGCTTCCCACTGAAGAAATACCCAAGGCATGGGCTGATAGCTTATGGGAATTACTGCATGTCAAAGTACCCAACGATAAAGAGGGCTGCCTGCGGGACACGCGCTGGCCGGGAGGCAGCTTCGGTGCCGCGCCCGCCTATACGCTGGGAGCACTCGGCGCTTCGCAGCTTATGGAAACGCTTGAAGCCACTACCGACGTTAAAGCCCTTATCTCCAAAGGAGATTTCGCACCGATCAAGGACTGGCTGAAGAAGCACATTTTCCAGGAGGGATCACGCTACAGCGCCGAAGAGTTGATGGTGCGCGCCACAGGCAAGCCGCTTTCCATAGAGCCCTGGCTCAAGCATATGCAGGCGCGTTACTTGAGCGAACCTCATACAGAGCGCGGCGATCCGGGAACATCAGGCAGATGGAGTGCTTTAAGGCCGCCCGAGGGAAATATCGCCCCGCGCACGGAGCAGCCGAGAGGAGAGGGTAGGAGAGGGGGGCTCTAACCGTAAACCACCTCCTCAATCCAGCTTATGTTCATCCTGCATATTGATGCGGATGCCTGCCCTGTAAGGCTAAACCCTAGGTTCCTGAATGTGCAGTTGGCTAATATATGACGTTTCTGAGGGCATCTTTGGCGCGGTCTTGCGAAACAGAGTGTCCGCCATAGCTCGACCTTGCTACGTCGAAGCGGCTACGCCAAGGCGAGAGGGCGACGGCGGATTGAAGCAACCGGAGACGGGTTCGCACCAGACTCCCGTCTATCACCTTCACAAAATTGTCATATTTAACCATTTGAAACAATATTGTAGGCGGTGTATTTTTAAAGAAAACATTCGGCTGGAATTATGATCCCGGATATCAATGACCATAACCTTGACGGCATCATCGAAGATGAAAGGGCCCTTGCCATAAAAAGCATGGTAATGGAGCGCCTTAAGAAGAAAAATATCCATGACGCCATCAGCAAAGTAGCCATGTTCGCGGGCACGATGCTCATGACCGCGACGACAGGGGTGGTGCTGGGCGGTCTGCTGCATGGCGGAGGCTTCGCCGCGCTGACGGCCGCGCTGACGACCCCGGTTATAGCGGCGCTGGCCATTGGTGCCGCGATCATAGCCGTGGCCGTGGTCACGGATTACATTGGTTCGTATATAGGCCAGGGAGCCAATTTCGATGTACAGGAGGCAAGCGCGGACAGCACCGCTCGCCATATGAGAAAAGAGTTCGAGGCTGGCAATCTGGTAGTCATCCCGTCACCTTCCGCGCTGTCCGAGCAGGAGGCGCAGAAAAGCTGGGCAACCCAGGCCGAAGCCGATAAATTGAAACGGCGGCAGCAAACGACTTTGTTGGTCAGGGAGTAGCTCACTATAGCAGCGTGGTTAATCCTATTTCACCGTGACGCTGCCCAGCATGGTGGGATGGAGCGTGCAGAAGTATTTGTATGTTCCCGGTGTCATAAATGTATAGGAATAATTGTCGTTGGTATCCAGCGCGCCGGAATGGAACTTATTATTTTCCTCGACGACCGTGTGGGGATCGGCATCGTGATTTACCCAGGTGACCTTGCTGCCTGCCGGCACAGTCAGGTTTGCAGGCACGAAAATATGATCCTTGATGCCGATCTTTTGTTCCTCAGCCCATGCGGACGGGGAGATCATGAGAAAGCCAAGGGCGATAACGGGCAGGTATTTTTTCATAGGAAAATTCCTCATGGATTAAGAGAGGGTTGAATTGACCAGCGCTAAATGATGAGCACCCTGCACAGTTACGACATCGGTAATACCGAGAAACTCTCGCAACTGATCGGCGGGAACTTTCATGGGGCCGGGAGACGGCGCTACGCCGGGCGCGGGCTGCGGATAGGCAGTGCCACGCGCGGTATGGAAGGTGATGTTGCCTTCGACCTTCTGAATCACCTGGTGGATATGGCCGTTTAATATCGTCACCGAGCCGTATTTGCGGAGCATAGCGATAGCCTGATCTGCATCCCCGGTGGACCATCCCCAGGGATCATAGATTGTCCATAGCGGCATGTGTGCAAACACCACAATCGGCGTGCTTGCGGGAACCGCGCTCAGATCATCTGCCAGCCATTTCAGTTGATCGGCTCCAAGCGTCGCCGGTTTGCCGGGCTTAAAATTAAAGACGTTTATCAGCGCAATGAAATGCACGCCATGATCATTAAAGCTGTACCAGCCGTTGCCTTTGGTGCCCTTGCCGTAGCGCTCCAGATACAGCTTGCCGCTGCCTTCATCCAGCGTGTCATGCTCGCCCGGCACGTAATGCACTGGCGCGGGCAGTGTCCCCAGCACTTGTGCAGCAGTGTCGAATTCGGATGCTTTGGAAAGATGCGTGATATCGCCGGTATGCAGAATGAGGGAAGGCTTCTTCGGGAAGGCATTAATTTTGCCGATGGCTTCCTGCAGTGTTTTTAACGGTTCCGGGTTGGCTTCTTTATTAAAGCCGATATGGCTGTCGCTTATCTGTACAAAGTGAAAGTTGCTGGCCAGTGCCGTGCTGTCGCTCATGCTGCCCGCGGCATCCAGCGCAAAAGCCTTTGGTATGCCGCCCACGAGTGCCCATAATACCCCGCCGCCTGCCCAGGCCGAGCATTTGAGAAACTCCCGGCGATCCAATCCGGATGTGTTTAAAGATTGCTTTGTGTCTTTATCAGGTGAATTTATAGTCATAAAACTCCTTGGGTTGCGGGTTTACTGCAATGCCGTCACGGTATATAACCGGCGCGGCATCGTTTTTATTCCCATCCCACGAAAATATTTTTAATCCGGGAATAAAACAGGGCAAACGGCAGTTCTATTATTAAGGCGGTGAATGACTCATAGAGCCGATATAATACGTTTTGAGGAGCTGTTTGCCCCGCATATGAACGCGGCCTACAATCTCGCGCGCTGGCTCACCGGCCATGAAAGCGCTGCGCATGATGTCGTGCAGGAAAGTGCTTTAAGGGCTTTCAAATTTCTGCATCGCTTTGCGGGTGGAAATGCGCGTGCCTGGCTGCTCGCTATCACTCGCAACCAGAGTTATACGTGGCTTAAGCAGGCGGCGGGCAACAAATGGGTGAGCATTGGCGACGAAATGCCGGAGGATGATCTGGCGCTGGGCCATGAGGAAACGCCGGAGCTTTCCGCCATGCGCAGTCAAGATACGGCGTTGGTGCAGCAGGCGCTTGCAGCGCTGCCGCCTCAGTTTCGTGAGGTCATTGTGCTTAAGGAACTGGAAGGCATGGCGTACAAGGACATCGCGACGGTGGCGGATATTCCGGTCGGCACGGTCATGTCTCGCTTGGCGCGCGGGCGCGCAATGCTGAAAACAGAATTGCTGAAGTTATACGCTCATGAATGAAATGAATTGCAATAATTGCCGGCACTGGCTGCAGGGGTATCTGGATAACGAACTGGATACGACGACCGCTACGCTTGTTGCGGCGCACCTGGAAGCTTGCCCTCAATGCAAACGCCGGTATGAAGAAATGAAAATGCTGATGACTGGCGTGAAAGAGCATGCGCCCTATTTCGAGGCCCCGGCTTCGCTTACCCGAAGCGTGTTCTCTGCCATCCATGCGCAGGCTTCCCCTGCCGCAAGCATCTGGCAAACGATGTGGGACAGATCGCGGAACTGGTTTGTGCCTGCCTTCTCTATGGCAGCGCTTGCCGTGGCAGTCCTTCTGTATGTGGGGGCACCAATAAACCAGAATTCATGGGTAGATGAAGCGGTATCGGAGCATGTGCGCTCGTTGATGGCGGAGCATTTAAACGATGTGGCTTCCTCCGACAAGCATACGGTCAAGCCGTGGTTTACCGGAAAAATTGATTTTTCGCCTCCGGTCTATGACCTTACGGCGCAGGGCTATCCTTTGCTTGGCGGACGGTTGGATTATCTGCAGCATCAGACCGTCGCAGCACTCACCTATCGCCGTAACAAGCATATCATTAATGCGTTCATCATGCCTACGGGCGAAGCTGACAACGCACCGGCAAACCTATCCGTGCGCGGGTATAACATCGTCGCCTGGCGGCAGAATCACATGCGTTTCATAGCGGTGTCGGATTTGAATGCAGTGGAATTGACTGCTTTTGCACGGCTGATACAAAAAGATATGTGATTGCCTTTAGTGCGGCGCGTCTGGCATCAGGACAATGCACGGGAAACAGCGGGTCCGGGGAAGGGACTATCTGCAGATATAGTCACTATTTTGTCCATTCTGCCCTTATCTCTGATTAAAAGAAAGGCCGGTCTTGCGACCGGCCTTTCTGGTTTCAGGCTTCGGGTTTCCGGATTTAGAAATCCATATCGCCCATGCCACCGCCCATGCCACCCATGCCGCCCATTCCACCGCCGCCGCCACCGGCCATCGGCTTGTTGTCTTCGGGCCTGTCGGTGATGATGGCTTCGGTCGTGATCATGAGACCGGCCACGCTTGCCGCGTCCTGCAAGGCGGTGCGCACGACCTTGGTGGGGTCGATGATACCGGCCTTGATGAGATCGACATAGTCGAGCTTCTGCGCGTCGAAGCCGTAGTTCAGGTCGCTGCCTTCGAGCAGCTTGCCTGCCACGACCGCGCCGTCCAGACCGGCATTCTCGACGATCTGGCGCAGGGGAGCCTGCAATGCGCGGCGGACGATGTTGATGCCCGCTTTCTCGTCGTCGTTGCTGGCTTTGAGCTTGTCGAGCGCGCGCGAGGCGTAGAGCAGGGTAGCGCCGCCGCCGGGGACGATGCCTTCTTCCACCGCCGCGCGGGTCGCGTGCAGCGCGTCGTCCACGCGATCCTTGCGCTCCTTGACCTCGATTTCGCTGGCGCCGCCGACTTTAAGCACGGCCACGCCGCCGGAGAGCTTCGCGAGGCGCTCCTGGAGCTTTTCCTTGTCGTAGTCGGAGGTCGTGTCCTCGATCTGGGTCTTGATCTGGGCGCAGCGCGCTTCGATCTCGGTCTTTTTGCCGGCGCCGTCCACGATCGTGGTGTTCTCCTTGTCGATGACGACTTTCTTGGCTTTGCCCAGCATGTCGAGCTTGACGTTTTCAAGCTTGATGCCGAGATCTTCGCTGATCACCTGGCCGCTGGTCAGGATGGCGATGTCTTCGAGCATGGACTTGCGGCGGTCGCCGAAGCCGGGAGCTTTGACGGCGGCCACTTTGAGCCCGCCGCGCAGCTTGTTGACGACGAGCGTCGCGAGCGCTTCGCCCTCGACGTCTTCCGCGATGATGAGCAACGGCTTGCCCGACTGCACGACCGCTTCAAGCAGCGGCAGCATCTGCTGCAGGCCGGAGAGCTTCTTCTCGAACAGCAGGATATAGGGGCTTTCGAGCTCGACCGAGAGCTTCTCGGAGTTGGTGATGAAATAGGGCGAGAGGTAGCCTCTGTCGAACATCATGCCTTCGACGACATCTACCTCGAATTCGAGGCCCTTGGCTTCTTCCACCGTGATGACGCCTTCCTTGCCGACCTTCTTCATGGCTTCGGCGATTTTCGCGCCGATGTCCTTGTCGCCGTTGGCCGCGATCGAGCCGACCTGGGCGATCTCGTCCTGCGAGCCGATGGCCTTGCTGCTTTTCTTGATCTCCGCCACGGCGGCCTCCACGGCTTTCTCGATGCCGCGCTTTAAGTCCATCGGGTTGAGGCCCGCGGCCACGGCCTTGCTGCCTTCGCGCAGGATGGCCTGTGCCAGCACGGTGGCGGTGGTGGTGCCGTCGCCCGCCACGTCGTTGGTCTTGCTTGCGACCTCGCGCAGCATCTGCGCGCCCATGTTCTGGTACTTGTTGGAAAGCGTGATTTCCTTCGCGACCGTCACGCCGTCCTTGGTGATGCGCGGCGCGCCGTAGGATTTATCAAGCACGACGTTACGGCCTTTGGGCCCCAGCGTCACTTTTACCGCGTCGGCCAGGATATCCGCGCCCAGGAGAATCTGGTTGCGGGCATCGGTGCCGAATTTAATCATCTTGGTAGCCATGGGGTATCTCCTTGAGTGTGGTGTTTGTGGTGCGTTATGGATGTACTGATGGGGATGATGGATAATCGGATGATGGATGATTAAGCAAGGGTATCTGATCATCCATCATCTATTCATCCATCATCCGCTTAGGCGGCTTTGCCGCCTAAGCCGCTTTCTTCGTCTTTTTCGCGTCCTCGACGATGGCGATGATGTCGGATTCCTTCATCACGAGTAGGTCTTCCCCGTCAATTTTCACTTCTGTGCCGCCCCACTTGGCGAACAGCACGACGTCGCCGACTTTCACGTCCATCGGCACGATCTTGCCCGCTTCGTCGCGTGCGCCGGAGCCGCAGGCCAGCACTTCGCCCTGCTGGGGCTTTTCCTTGGCGGTGTCGGGGATGATGATCCCGCCCGCCGTTTTCTCTTCCTGCTCAAGACGACGCACTAATACGCGGTCATGCAAGGGTTTAATTTTCATAACGCAAACTCCCTAAACTGATTGGTTGAACGAATGCCGCGAAAGCGGCGGAATCTCTAAAGTCTGCGAGCTATATAAGGAGGGCGGGAGAGGTTTTCAAGGGGTATTTGAAAATTACTTTTCGTGGGATTTTGGGTTGTGCTGGGAGGCTTGCGGCTGCCTGGGCGCGTGCAGCAAATCCTGCGGCTTGGGCCAATGTCTTTTGGGATCTTTTTCAAGGCGTTCTACCCAAGGCGCCGTCTCCGTGAGGCGCCTTAGCATTTGGGACTCTGTCCAGTAGCCGAGGCGTTGCAGGGCTTCCACCGCTTTGACAAAGGCGATCTCGGGTTCAGTTCCTTTGATAGCTGTCTCATGATCCATGTCTATTTTTATTGATTCAATTACAAGCTCCTTTTCCCTGGGAGTCAAGCCAGTGAAATGGCGAAGGGTTTCCTTATGGGACTCAAGTAAACCGATGTGCTCCGGCGATTTCCAGAAGGCGGGCTTTTTAAGAATAGAACGATACGGCAATTTGGAAGCGTCAAAAAACACGGTGACGCAGGTAATGTCTTTTTGCCGCTCGGCAGAAGGCTTTATCTTAGGTGACGGGCCATCCAGGCTACCGGGCTGAGATATTCCATTTACTGGCGGACGGAGAGGCGGCATGCTATGTCCATAATTAATGCCAAAGCATTATAAATTAACGCTTATGAATAACAAGTTGATATTTTCTCTTCCCTCCCCCGACTGCCCGCTGTGCCCACGCCTTGCCGCGTTCCGGGGTTCCAACCGTCGGCAATATAAGGATTTCTTTAATGCGCCGGTGCCGTCTTTTGGGGCGCTGGACGCGCAATTGCTCGTGGTGGGGCTTGCGCCGGGCCTAAAAGGCGCGAACCGGACGGGCAGGCCGTTCACCGGCGATTATGCCGGGCTGGTGCTGTATGCGGCGCTTAAGAAATATGGGTTTGCAGCGGGGGAGTATGATCCTGAGAAGGTTATAGGTTTTAGGTTGCAGGGTACAGCGCTGAAACCTGACACCTGTAACCTGAAACCTTCTTCCGACAACCTGCAACTTCTTAATTGCCGCATCACCAACGCCGTGCGTTGCGTGCCGCCGGAGAATAAGCCCGAGCCTGCCGAAATCCGCCAGTGCAACGGGTTTCTTGCTTCCGAGATCACGGCGATGCCGAACCTGAAGATCATACTGACGCTCGGGCAGATCGCCCACAAAGCCGTCCTCATGGCGCTGGGCCTCAAGCAATCGGCCTATGCGTTCGCTCACGGCGCGGAACACCCCTTGCAACCTGCAACCTGCAACCTGCAACCTATTTTACTCAATAGCTATCACTGCTCGCGCTATAACATCAACACGCGCGTGCTGACGCAGGCGATGTTCGACGCGGTGGTAGAGCGGGCAAAAGAGCGGATAGGTTAATTGCCGTTGCCGTTGTCGCGATCCATGGACTTGCCGACCGAGTTGCCGACCAGCGCGCCGCCTACGGCGCCGACGCCCGTGGCCAGAAGCCGGCCCGTGCCGCCGCCGACGGTGGAGCCCAGCAGTGCGCCGCCAGCGCCGCCTACGACCGTGCCGATGGTGCTGTCCGAGACGGTGCCGTTGGAATTGGTGCAGCCCATCAGCAAGGTGGTGATAAGCGCAGCGGAAATAAGTGCGGTATGTTTCATCGGAGTCCTCCTTTTCACGCTAAAATGTTACCAGGGGTTGCCTAGACGAAAACCAATCCTATAGGACAAGGCGTAAATTTTCCATAGCTTCATGAAACCTTCTATTTCAGAAGCTTGATGGCGGAAGCATCATGGCCGGAAGGCAGCGGCGCATCGGGGTTGTCTATCCAGGAGAGGATGTCGCGCACCGGCACGTCGCCATGCAGATCGCGCAGCAGCATGTGATAGCCCAGCGGGTAATAGGCGGTTTTGACGGCAGGCGAGCCCCTGCGCAGCGCCTCGCGTATGGGATCGGGCGGGATGACCTGGTCATGCGCGCCGTAGAGCAGCAGTGTCGGCACGCGCAGCCTGGCGAGGTCGAAATAACCGTCATCCATAAGCTGGACAAGGCCGTAGACCGCATCCACGCGCGTGGCCTTGATGACCAGCGGATCGGCGCTGAAGGCGCGCAGCATGTCGATATTGTCGGAGGCCAGTATGTGCATATCCTCGCCCGTCAGCATTTTGGCCGGGAAAGTGTGCGCGGCAACCCAGAGCGAGATACGAAAAAGCGGGTTCATCGTCTCCCCGCCCCAGATGGCCGGAGCGCTGAGGATCAGCCCGTCAATGGCAGGAAAGCCGGCCCGCGTCATCGCGGTGATCGCCACGGCTCCCCCCATGCTCTCGCCCAGCAGGTATATCGGCGTATGCGGGTAACGGACGCGCGCCGCGCTTACCATATCCGCCGCGTCGCTTACGAGATTGTCCTCTCCCGGCCATATCCCGGTGGCAGGCGAAGAGCCGAAGCCGCGCTGATCGTAGGCGAACGTCGCAATGCCGCGCAGGCGCATATACTCGCCCGGTATCGCGAAGCCGTGGCTGTAATCGTTGAATCCGTGCAGCGCGACGATGACGGCTTTCGTTTTGCCTTCCGGCAGCCAGGCGCGGACAGGCAGGCGCGCCCCGTCAGAAGCAATCAACGCGCGTCCGCTCAATTGCGCGGGGGCATGGGAAGCGATATGCGGCTGTGACGCGGGCGCGCAGGCGGTGGCGAGCAAAAGGAGCAGGGGAAACAGTGATTTTTGCATTAGAAACGGTGTATTATGCCCGCTCCGTGCTTGCAAGCAAAGCTTATGCTGCGGCGCGGCGAAGAGGGCTGCCATTGATAATTCTGCTTGAGCCTCATCGTCATGACATGTTATCATTATACCATGATAAGCAGTTATACGCTTAATTATGGAGATCGCCATGCCCCTTGATATGATGACCCGCTGGACAGTGACGGTTTCAAAAGATACCGACATCGCGCTGCGCAGCTTTCTGGCGCAACGCGGCATGAAGAAGGGTGATATTTCAAGGTTCGTGGAGGAAGCGGTTAAATGGCGGGTGCTGGATCAGACCATTGCCGAGGCGCGGGAGAAGTTCGCCGATGTCCCGCCCGGCGATATGCAAGCGTTGATAGATGAGGCCACACTGAGCATCCGCGAGCAGATGCGGCAGAATACTCCAAGAATCGAATTATATATTTAATCTGTTGAACAGAACTCCATGAAAATTCGCTATGATCAATCTGTAGACGCAGCATACATCTCCTTCGTAGACGATGGAGATAGCACGGTCTTTGATTGTGCTTACGACTATACTTACGCGTGCAATCCAAATGGCGTTGGAGGTCAGATACACATGGACTTCAGCGCGTCCGGGCGTTTAATTGGAATCGAAGTGCTTCAGGCGAGCAAGAAACTACCACTATCTCAATTGCCCTCCCTAACCGTAGGAGGCATCTAAGAGGTTGAGTGTGGCCTAATGCCGACAACGAGCGCCGTAATCGCAACTGAGACGCCCACGCGCTTAAGCATCCTTCGTCATGCGCGTGGTGCTGGATACCAATGTTTTCATCAGCGCCATGCTGATTCAGGCATCGCGGCCCGCCGAACTCATTGCGCGATGGCGCGAAGGGAAGTTCAGCGTGCTCACCGCAGCGCCGCAACTGGAGGAATTAACGCGAGTAACCCGCTATCCTAAAATACGCGCCCGCCTCAGTCCGTCGCTTGCAGGCCGACTTATCAATGAAATGCGCGATCTGGCGATTATGGTGAATAGACTTCCACTCGTGGATGCGTCCCCCAATCCCTACGACAATTACCTGTTTTCTATCGCGAGCGGGGGTTTTGCCGATTACCTGGTGATGGGCGATAAGCGTGATCTGCTCGCTCTTGCAAAGCACGACCGGACGGCAATCCTTTCGGTCAGCGATTTCCTGGATCGGATAGACAGAAAATAACGCCAAAACGCCAAATCCTTTTCGTTAAACGCAGGCAGCGCGTGGTCAAGCGCGCCGGATAACGCGCCCCTGTTGTTCAGATATTATCCTTGCCGCGCGTAATGCCGTTACAGGATTTTCCGCATCGGCATCCAAATCAACGACTCCATCTATGTGCGGCAGCGTAGGAGCGCCATTTGGATATTTTCTCATCACCGTTGTTTCTAAAATAACCGGAGGAGGCGTTAGCCCCTGCTGACTGTAAATTTGTTTTATCCTCCCTGCCAGGAAAGACGGCAAAGACTCAACGGGTGGCCTTTCATCTCCAAAAAGGCTTTGAATTCTATCCCCCATATTTTCCGAGGCTGTTACAGCGTTCAATGTATCCGCAATCAGGAATGTTTTGACGGATTGCAATTGCGGTTTTGAAAAACTTTTCAAGCGCTCCAACGCCCCGTCAATGGTATCGTGCTGTAAAACGCTGCTGTAACCGGCATCTTTTGCCACTTCGCTAAAAGCCTGGCCCGTCAGATTATCACCCACATGAAATAGAATACCCTTACCAGACATGATTTTCTCCTTTTGCTGTTTTATTGCAACCTACTCTACCAGAACATTGTTACAATATCGTGACAACCCGAAAACTTTACCATTCCGGCATCCGCCGCGCTATAATGGCTCCAATCGATTGTATTTTCTGCGTTTTATAAATTATTCCCGAAAAAGTGCAAAAGTAAGTGATTAGTAATCTCTAATTAGAGGTTTTTTAATGATTCGCTGTCAAGATGGATACATAAGGCCGAAAAAGAATATCGAGCATCAGCACAAGCCAGAAGGGGAATCCCATGTTATCCAAAAACCTTGAGAACACGCTGCACAAGGCGCTCCGTGCCGCAAAGGATTATCGGCATGAATACGCGACGCTCGAACATCTGCTGTTTGCGCTGACCGAAGATACGGACGCGATGGCTGTCATGCGCGGCTGCGGCATCAATATTCCCGAGCTGCGCCGTTCGCTCACGGATTTCCTTGAAAACGATCTGACCTCGCTCGTCGTGGAGGAACTCGAAGAGACCAAACCCACCGCCGGGTTTCAGCGCGTCATCCATCGCGCCGCCATCCATGTGCAGTCCGCGGGCAAACATGAAGTCACGG
>Ga0206844_10080_pt1 | contig 34911 bp, 34 predicted proteins | sample Alteio_BWOrgCont_22_FD_152907 | JGI IMG/M metagenome (GOLD analysis project Ga0206844, IMG submission 152907) | Enriched cells from forest soil in Barre Woods Harvard Forest LTER site, Petersham, Massachusetts, United States -... | ecosystem: Environmental > Terrestrial > Soil > Temperate forest >...
ATGCCAATGAAAATCATCCATGCCAACCTCGTGCCGTGCCTTGACCCAACGTTTGCGGTAGTTGGTCATACTAGCCGGTTTCGAAAAGTCTACAGGCAGGGAAAAGATGTTGCCGGTCTTTTGCTGAATTCCCCGCACCTTGCTTTGCCCTTGCATCGCCGTCAAATCCCCGCGCCGCAAGCCCGACAGAATGGCATATTCGATCGCCCGCCAAAGATCAGCGTCGTTCGCCGCGCACCACGCTTTAAGTTTCCGGAGTTCTTCTTTGGAAGCCCACCGTTGCCGCTGCATTTCACTCGTTACTTTGGGCTTCTTCGCATACTGGACGGGATTAAATTCAGGCAACAAGACCGGCTCAATCTCTTCGCGTTTGACATATTCATCCATCCGCTCAAACATTGAAGCCAGAAGATTTAACTGCTGTTTAATCGTGCTGTCTTTCACGCCGGCCAAGCGTCTGGACGCCATATGATCTTCTATATCTCTGGGCTTCATCAGATGCAGGGGTGACAATGGCCATGCCTTTTTGAAACCTTCTAAAACATAGTAGGCGCTGGTCAACGATTTTTTGGATCTGTTGGGATCGCTCTTCCAGTGGCGCTGCCAGAAAATCTCAACCGCTTTGACTAGCGCGATGGGTTGCGGCTCTTTCTTGATCGGCTTGCCGATCCTGAACTGCTCGCGGACGTCATCCATAAAAATCTTAGCCCGCGCAATATTGGCTTTGTTATACGGACCAAAATATTTCACGAACGGCTTGTTCAACGTACCGTCCCTGTTGCGCTTCGACCCGAGCCAAATCCGCAATTTGGTATATCCGCGATCGTTATTGATGCCCTGAATTTTTCGCATAAAATTCGAGAAAATTATATCACGAGGTGTCTTGATGCGGGCACTCGTGCGTGCTCCTTCCAGGCATCAACGTCCTGGACATTTACCGTCAGCTTTGGCCGCTGACCCGGTCGCGCTCGGTCCTCATGCACTGCAAACGGCAGAATCCCCAAATACCGCCATTTTTTGAACGTATTGTAAGCATAGCCCGTGCGTCTTGCGGCTGACTTCAATGTTTCCCATTGATCCATAAGTCACCTCTCGATTTTTATTGCCCGATGTCTGGCATGTTGGTCCTCAGCGTTCTATTTCTGCTCCCTTCGATCGTTCAACTACGTTTTGCTTCTGCAACCGTTCTTGCAGAAATTCCAATGAGGTATTTTTGGCCGCGTCGCGGCTCCAAGTCCTGGTCATTTCTTTAAAGGCTTTGGCGCGCTCTTCGGTTTTTTCCAACGGACTGTTCTTGGCTGTCTCTTGATTTGGCCGTTCAATGGAACGTTCTCCGGCCACCGCGTAAATTTTGGCTTCTTCCCTGGCCCGGCTGATTTGCACGTAGGTCATTTGCTGGCTGGCCATGGATTCTTTTGTATGGCCGAAAACATAAGCGCGGTCCACCGTCGCACCTTGCGCTTTATGCGTGGTCGAAGCCCAGCCATATTCGAGGAATTTGTACTTGTCTATCGATACTGCTTTTTCTTCTCCTTCATCCGTTCGAATTACCAAAGATTGCGATTTTTCATCAATGCTTTTGACAGCCCCGCGCTGGCCATTGCGGACACCGAGGCGATAATCGTTTTTCGTGAACATGAGTCTGTCGCCGATGGCGATATCAATGTTCCGCTGGCTATTATGGACTTGCAGTTTATCCTCGCTCACCAGATTCCGCGCTTGCAATTCTTCGCGCACCATGTCGTTGATCTTGTTGGAATCGCCTTTACGGTGGGTCAAAATAAGGCTACGCTCGAATCCGCTATCGTGATGACCAAGATACTCTTTGATCAGTTCTGCTTTTGCGACACTGGCCGACGCGTACATGGTTATTTTCCCGCGTACATCAAGTTCTTTAAGCGCCTCGGCAGTTCTCCCGATAGCGGCGTCATGCACGGCATTTCGCATCCATTCTTCTTTTTGCCGACGGATCGTTTGGATTTGGCTGGATGCTCCCGGTGCGACATTAATGAGTTCCACATCCACCGCATGCAGCGCCCCGCCCGCTTCGATCGGCTGTAATTGCCGCTCATCGCCGACTAAAATAACTTTCGACCCGGCCTTATCGGCCCGCTGCAAAATATCCCGCATACTGCGTGAGCCCACCATGCCCGCTTCATCGATAACCAGCACGGTTTTGGGTTCTGGCAACGGATCTTTTTTCCAGGAGGCAATCGTTTTTGAGCGGATACCGGATTCTTTTTCCATGGTAAGCGCGGCCTGACCTGAAAGCGCAAGTCCCTGAACCTTCCAGCCGGCGCGCTCATACGATCCCCGGATCGCCGATAGCGTGGTGGTTTTCCCAGCACCGGCACGGCCTTGAATCACGGAAATTCCATGGCGGCCCGTAGTGGAAAGGACACTCGCTTGTTGCTCGTCACTTAAATAACCGATGTCACTGATGGCCTTGGAAGCATCCACTTCATAACCTTTTTTCTCGGCCAACTTGCGGACCAGATCCATCATCCCGCGTTCAAGGCCTGACATCTCGGGCGTCGTAAATGCTTGGTGGCCCTCTTTGTTTTTTCCAAGTTCAACCACACGGCCGCTCGCGCAAGCCATCGCCGCCAGTCGTTGGACTTGTTGAGCATTGAGAATGCCGTAGGACGCGCGGGCGATTTCCCGAAGATGGTCTTTCTCAAAGAAGACGGAATTTTGGTCGGTGAGTTTCTGGCCAGCCTTGGCGACATTCTCCCGCATCCAAGCGTCGCGCGCCTCTTTGGTCAGACTCTTCGCATGGCGCTCAATGCTAATAGAAAGACCCGCTTCTTCGGCTTCCTTTTGCCAAAAGGCTTGGCGCTCAGCCAGCGTCGTGTGCTTCTTGGTGGGTCGAGTGGACAACACAATCTTTCGTGTGCCTTTGTAGGTTCTGATCCCGCGTTCCTTGGACAAGCGGTTTATCTCTTTGGAACGTTTAGAGAACTGTTGCTCAAGGTCTCGATGAACATCCAACAGACGGAAAGTCCCTTTATCTTCAGACTCGATACCGTAGCCCAGCACTCGCATCCGCGCGGCAAGCTCGGCCTGGTACAAGGCTCCGGCAGTGAGTTTCAAGTGATACAGGGGCTCGCTCTTAAGGGTCCCGATGGTACCGTCACTGCGTACGCAGAAGTTGGGAATGACGACATGGGAATGAAGCTGCGGGTCGCCTTCCCGGCTGGTGTAGTGGGTGAACAGCGCGGAGGCGAGATAAGCGGGCTCCTTGATCCTGCCCCCCTTACCGCGCCGTGTCGTGGTCTTGGATTCCACGTAATCATGTGCGACTTTAGCCGCGGCCTGGTGCGCACGAAGAATCTCTAGTTGGTGTGCAGGCGCGGCAAAAGCCCAAGCGAGCGACACCGACTTAGGAGCCGAGAACGTCAAGTCCCAGCCCATCTGCCGGTTGGCGCGACCGGCGTTTTGAACTTTGCGGCCGGCCAAATATCCAGCCAGGGCGAGCTGCAGCTGTTCGCGATCCGGACCACCCGCGAGTCCTAACCTTGCGGAACCTTGGCCGATCCATAGACCGTCATGGCTGGTCGACCCTTTCAAATAATAGTCGGCGCTTCGTTCGCTGTAGTAGTGCGAGGCGGCGGCCGCCTCTTTACCGTTCGATCCCAGATTGCCTAGCTTGTCAATCGACATCATGGTTTGATCCTCTCTTTCTCATAGCGCTCCAGCATCGCTTGCATCCAACGTTGGGTAAGATCAGGAGCCAAGTTACGGGTATGACTGAACAGCACGACCATGACAGGCACCAGCGCTCGGATCGCGCGCAACTGCTCGGCCTGATGACCCTGCTTGTCGCGCTTCGCGCCATCAAGAACCAAGTTCCGCGCATAGGTCGCGAGTGATACACCGAGCGACTTGGCTTGCTCGACTAGTGCCAGCTTTTGAATCGGTGGTACTTCAAAACTCACACGCGCCATAGGCCCTCCGTCGTCGGACGTTCGCATCGCAAGGTGCATTAGGTCTGTGCCCATAAGCCGTACCATTCTGGACCACTCGAATGTCCATGCGGGGTTCGCCAAGGGCCGACAGTTCGGCCCTTGGTAAAACAAGAACCAACGCGTCCAGCGTCGCCGAACACCGGCTGACAAATAAGTCCATCAACTTCATACGGCCTCCAGTCCGACCCCAACATCTCTACACAAGTAAGAGCCATACCCCACCATAATCCTTCCCTCTTCAAACATCGAAGCGTCTTAAACCAGACGTAATTTCCAATCGAACCCGATCCAAAATAGTCTTGAAACTCATCGCCTACCTTTACGGCTTACAAGGTTCCTATTCGTTAGAGCCGCGACCCCCTCAAAAGTTCTTGGGTCTCCCAACAATTGAGTCGAAAGACCCTCCGCATTTTCCCGGTCCTGTGCCGCATGCCCCTAACAATTAGAGCCAAAAAGTCAAAGAACTATGATTTTTCATCTGAAGAAAATTCGTCAAGGCTGTCTGCTACCGTCTTAGAAAGAGGCGAAGAGGGTGATAAAAAATGTTGAGAATTTCGCCTGTAGTGGCCGCCTAGATAGGGGCATGAATGTGAATTTTCTTCCATGAAAATTTCAAGTCCCCTATTCGTTAGTGCCCGAAGGGGTCAAAAGGTTTGATTCTCCAATGGGAAATCCGATGCCTTAACTACCCCAAATTTGAACGATCTCCCCTTGAGCTCCTGATATGCAAGCTCGACCGAGATCGTGCGTTATAGGGCCAGCAATTCACATGAGATCAAACCAAGAAACGTGGCGATTCATTGGAGCGATATAAGCGGTTTATTGGTCTATTTCGGAGACAAAAATATCTGACAACTGAATAGAGGGTTACGGCTATGCCCTATTGGAAAGATGCGGGGGGCTGCGAAGGTCGGCTACGAGCCAGGCAGTACGGTGTGAGAACCGGATGCATAGACGTATGCCCTGAATCAAAAATACATAGGTTGGTAAGCGCTGGCGTCAAAATCCTCAATGCACTTTCTTAATCCAAGGAGTGGGACAGAACACCGGCTAGGCTTGGATCTATAATCGGGCAAAGAACCAGAAGAAGGGCGACCATCCGCATGAAGAGGTTCGGTTTCATACGCTAGGCGGCCTCGCTCAAGAGCCACGCATGCACGGTCTTGGCTGTCTCATAAAGTTTAAATTTTTGCGTGGTTTCAACCATCACGCGCACAGCTTCTTGAAGTTTTCCCACAGAGTAAAGCGCCAGCGCATGAAGCGTTCGGTCCATCGCGCCAGACTCCGGTTTTATTCCGGCGGCAGCCATAGCATCCATCTTCACTTTGGCGCGAAGTTGGCCCAGTATCCATAAGCGATCGGTTTGCCGGTAGTCATCGAGTTTCTCAACAGCGATGACGACCTTATCCAGAAGCTCATTCCAGCTTAATCGTAATCGCGGCAATACTCGCGGGGGGGCTTCCTGCCGATAGACAGGCGTGTGTTGAACGGGTTTATCAACCTTTGATTTAGGCGCGGATTTCGCGGGTGGAGTTTCCGGTGCGGAGGCAAAACGAATCTCAACCGTATCGCCATCCTTTTCTGTCGATATAACAATCAATGATCCCTGATGGGGCTTCAGCAATGAAGCGATATATCGCTGTCTCTCAATCGTGAGGTTCAAAAAGAGCGGCCGCATCCGAAGAACGAGACTCTGCTTGCCGATTCCTTCAAGACTAATAGTAAGAGACGGAGAGTCTGCTGACAAACCTCCCAAAATAAGAGGCCAAAGCACGCGAAATATTTTCTCCCAAGACGCATAGGGTAAAAATCGAGTGGGCTGAAGCGATGAGCTGCTAAGGTTCCAGGAAATATGAAACACGGGGAGATCGGCATAAAATCGGCCGGCCGCCCCCCGCAGGGTATGCGTTAAGGCCAGAGTGAAAACGCTGTCCAAGCCTTCCCAATATAACTCCATGCGCTCGATTTCCTTCAGAACTTCGGTACCCGAAATGGTTATGCCATTGGTTTCCGGTGCAATCGTTGGTTCGTGATTCTCGATCTTGTCTTGGTCTGGGGTCGTGTCGGCGGAAGGTCTCGGCGGAGGCCTTGTATGACTGTAGTGCGGAAAGAAATCTTGGCGTTGAAGGTTTAGTTGCGGATGATCGAAAACGGTCATGAGGGCGATTCGATAGTCCGATTCAAACCAACGTTTCTGAATCGCGATATCAAATCCCCATGTCGTAAGATCCAGGCTGCGCAAGTCATAAATGTCATACCGCAATTGATCGAGCTCTAAAGGCGTTAATAATTCGATTCGCTGATAACGCTCTTGAAGGTCTGGCCTGCCGCGTTCCAGAATGAGGCGCAGCGAAGCAATGGCTTTGTCACGCGTCGACCAATTGGATCTAAAACGCAGCGGGTCAAGATGAAGACCAGCGACCACGGCCGTCAGGGCTTCGCCGTAACCCGAAAAATATCCCTTCTGTACCGCATTCGTCAGCCCCCAGGCATTAAAATGAGAGTGGTCAAATTTGTAAAACCGCTCGCGCAGGGTGTCGACTTCTGAATCGCTTAATTCGGGCAGACGGTCGTATTCATTCATCAACGCAGGAATTTCGCGGTGCAGGCGGTAACGCATGGACTCTATCGCTCTTTCCGAGGAGGACCAGTCAAGCTCGAACCCCAGCGGATTGAGCTCAAGGTCGGGAAAGATGAACTGCAGCGCTTCGATAAAACTCCCGTGAAATTGGGGGACGCTCTTTGCAGCGAGAACGGCGCCAAGGTCCCACATTTCAAAATGGGCGGCAGTAAATCGATAGATATCCTCGCGCAAGAGTTCGGCTTCGGGCTCATTTCCGCGGTCGTATTGGTCGTAGCGCTTGAGAATGGTAGGGATGTGTTTTTGAAAGAAATACAGAAGTGTCTCGCGGTTTTGTTCTGGAGAACCCCAGATCGCCCTGAACCCGAGGGGATTTAAATGGAGGTTCGGAAACACTTTATTGAGAAGAGGATAGAGTTTGCCCTCAAAATCGGGCGCCACTTCTCCCATAAAGGCGGCAAGCAATCCCCAGTTTTTCAAGTCGGCCCTACGAAGCCCGTAGAATTGATCTTGAAGTCGGACTAGCTCTTCGGGCGGAGTTTTCGGAGTTAAAGAATCATAGGCAAGGAGCAGATCCGGACGATTTTCATCGAAGGTTTCCCGCACGTTGTCTACCGCCATGTCGATCCCATTGGTCCAACTAAAGCGGCCCTTGGAGGTCACGGCGCGGAAATGGGTGGCTTCAGCAATATCGTACGGGAGTCGGGGATCATTAAAGAAGTCGGCCATGGCTTCCTGGTACCCGTGAAAAAATGGACATGTTGTGGGTTGAGTAAGCCCAAATAGCCCCCATGCGTCCAGGGTCGTTCCTTTAATGTTGTAAAGATCCTTCTTGAGGGCTTCTTTTCCAAGATCGTCCAGGTCATCGAGATGCTCATAACGGCTGATGACGCTCGGAACTTCGCGCACCAGAACGAAGCGCAGGCTGGCCAGCGCTCGCGCAGAGGTGGAATAGTCGGCTCTGAATCCAAGCGGATTGAGCTCCAACGCCGGCAGAGATTCGATGAGCGCCTTGCTGAACTTACCATCAAAATCTGGACTCCAGCGTTGATCCACCGCGCCTTGAAGGCCCCAAGCTCGGAAATGTTTATAGCGGATGCCATAGACTTGGCGGCGCAGAACTTCCGCGGTTTCCGGATCCAGTCTCCCATGCTGAAGACGTTCATAGTCTCGCATCAACAGAGGCATTTCTCTGGCCAAGACATAGCGAACCGAAGCCCTGCGGCCCTCGGGACTGTTCCAATCCAGATCAAAACCGAGTGGATTCAGATTCAGCATCGGAAACGGAGTCATAAGAATCTCTGCCGTGCTGCCTTTGAAGTAGGGAGCCAAGTGTTTGGCGAATGCGCCGCGCAATCCCCAACTGATCGCATGGTTCTTTCCCAAACGATAGATATCGCGTCGCAGTAACTCCTTCTCGAGATCGCTCAATTCGTCTAAGTGGATATAGCGCTCCAGAAGGTCTGGCCGATTAGCTCTAAATGCTGCGATCACGTTGGCCCGACCAATTGCCGGATCTTTCCATCTCAGCCGGGTGTGGTCGTTCGACGCTTGCGCTTCTAAAACCTCCTCGGGATCGGGTTTCGTGGACGGAACAATAAGCAGCACTTCCAGAGCGGAGTGGAGAATGGCGAGTTGAGAAGACGTTAACTTTCTTTCCTCGTCAGCGAATTGTTCGACGAACTGCGGTGGAATTCCAGAGAGCTCGCCGACGCGCGCGAAGGCGGCCTCGATGTTGCCGCTGGTGTTTACAAAAGTATTCAGTCGTTGGCGAACGGCCTCCATGGAAGACGAGGCATGTGCTTGCGTATCCGGGAGTGTTGAAGCAACCGAAGCAACAACGTCTTCGAGGGGCGCAACCCTATCGTCCGATAGGATGGTCTCTTCATTGGGATGATCTAAATGACGGAGTGGAGCTACTCCTATTTCTGATGGTCTTGATAGGGGCAATGGTGGCGCGGCACCGTGTATCGATTTTTCAGGTGACGTTGCCGCGCTCCCGGATTTTGAGAATCGCGAAGAGGGCGAAATTTTTTCGGTATCCGCAGGGCGGGGACGAGGTCTTGCGGATGCGTGGGGCTTCGGCGGTGTTCGATAAGCCACCAGAGTTTCGCCTTCCTTCAGCATGGTTCCCAGATCATTAAGCGGTGCACTCATGGCTGTTTCTCCGACTTTTTTATCGACAAAAAAAGAATACTCCTCATTGGCCGTTAATCTCTGCCGGGCCCCTAGGCTGGATGCCCATGTTTGAATAAAAGGGCTGAAAGGCAAAGTGAGCAATGCTGCCTTTGCCGTTATACCGGAACGAGGAATGGACTGTTGTTCCCGTGACGGCGCCGACGGAGGGAGTGATGGCGCTCTAACCGCAGCAGGTGGTTGTAGAGGTGGAGGATTGGTGACCTGAGAGACGATAGCACCTGTCGGTTGAGAAGGAGCAGGAGGCTCGGACGCAGAGGTTTGCGGAGCATCCGACACCCTAGACACTTTCAGCTGCAATAGCCCACCTGGATTTTCCAAAGCAAGCCCGGATATTCCCCGACTTTGCAAGGCCCTGGCGGCTCGCAGCAGATCTTCTTCCTTATCTGCTCTGACTGTCTCGGACGCCAGATTTTGCGAGTCGAAGACATGACCCAGAACGGTATTGATGGATTTTTCTAGAAGCATCAATTGGCGCATCGGAAGTCCCGGCAAATGGGCAATGTAAGTCGACGGATTCTTATCGGAATAACCAGACAAGATGGCCTGTGCCGCCGAAAGCGCCGCATTCGTGACGCCTGGAATTGTCAACAATGAACGCCGATCGGAAACAGCGGCTGCCGGAGCGTCTTTTCTTGTCTGGGAACCTGAACCTTGCAGGGTCGGTTTGGCAATGGCTTGTTCAATCGACCGCTGCGCCGTCGCAAGATCTTTTTTGGGATCAGCGAGTCGCCACGCCTTTTCAATGCCCCCCATCTGTTTGTATGCCTTATTGAGCGACGTTTGCACCGCATAAACCCAAGTGATGAAATCATCCTGCTCCCGGACGATATCCAGCATCAGGGCGCGCGGAACCCGGGCATGTTGTTGAACAATCGATAACACGTCGAAGGAGACAAAACGTCGGAGGAAAACGGTGATTTGCTCTGGCGTATAGCCATTCTGTCTGTACCGTTCGACAAAAGCATCCAAGTCTTTTCGAAGTTCATACTTCAGGTGTCCAGATAAATCCGCTTTAATTGAAATAGGCTCTTTCAACGTCGGCGACAGGACACGCCAATGGACCGCCTGCTTCAACATCCCAGGAGGTAGACGGGACAACAGGTCCGCCATAAGATCCGCATAGGGAAGAAGGGCCGGCTCTTCTTTCAAAATGGTTAAAACTTCGTCTCTAAAATAGATGGCCCGTCCTTCAAGCTTTTTATTGTTAATTCCTAGAGGCTCAAAGGGCACATCAATGATCAAACCCACGGCATTTTTAAAATCGTCACTCGCACCGAATATTTCGCGCTCGATGGTGTGGTAACGTTCCTGATGATCAAACTTGTCTCGTTCCGGAAGCAGGGAAGCGTCGCCCTCGTGAAAAAGGATGCGAGCCGCCGAGGCAGGTTCGCCGCGCAGTAAATCCAACAATTCATGAGAGAGAGCGATTTGCTGCGGGCGCGCAAATGCCACCAAATAATCCTCACGGGAACGCACGATAGCCTTAAAGGTGCCAATCCCTTGATGAGGGTCGCCGGCCGCGAACTTTCGCAATTGACCGATGACTTCCTTCAACCGCATTTGATTAGCAGCGGATAAACTGTTCGGCGCTTGGTCAGCCAATCGAGACAAATAGTCCATTCCGGCGAGGAGAGTTTCTCTCTCCACTGGCGACAAAGCCTCTAATGTGATTCGATCACTCTCTAACAGCGAAGATCCCTGGCCCACCGCAGAAAACCGATAGTCGAGAGCGAGGGCCGGAGGCTCCGACATATGACCAATAACTTCTTCGGCGCCGTGAATAAGTTGCATAGGAGGATGAGGCATCGTATTTGTCGGTAATGTGGACTCGGGTGCCAGCGCCTGCGAGGTGAAATGAATTTTGGATGGTGGAATGCGGATGTCGGATTTAATTCCGAAATCCGAAGTTCTCAATCGGAAATCCCCCCAGACCAGGCACGGAACCAGCAGAGACGCGACGATACGGGTCAGAAGTTTCGGCATAGGTCAGAACGCGCGCGTTACGCTGCGCGAGTACGGAGATTCGTTATTTTAAACTGATTTTCCGGTAGCAGCTAGATGCTGGTCGGGTAAAAATGGTTGGGCCGGATGGACCGGATTTTATGGGCCGCTGTTATCGCGCCCACTCAGTGGCGATTTTTACCGCATCCAGCTTGAGTGCTTTAGCGATTTTGAGCAGGGTGGAACGATGGGGCATGGAAGCGGAATTAAAAAACCGCGATAGCGAGGGCTGTGGAATGTGGGTCATTTCCGATAACCGCTTGAGGCCACCGTTTTCAGTGACAGTATGTAGAAGAGAATCTTTGAAACCGCGAATATTTTTCCCCACTGCTTCCAAATCATTAAAGCGGATGTAGGGTGCTTCCTTCTGGTCTTGCTGTTCGCAATCCTGGATCATGTCCTGGATGTCGGCCACAATCTCGTCGCGCTCCTTGGCTTCACTTTCATTGATCCAGAGCTTCATTAAATCGTAGACGCCCTCAAACTCGGTCGCCGTCTCAACGGCAGCCGCGATGAAGTCGGCGGGAAGCCCCTTCTTATTCATTTCGGTGGCGATTTCAAAAAGTTCTAATCGAAGATTTGGGGCCAATGCATACACTCCGCAAGGACATACTTGGATACGGGTTGAGCTTTAGGGATAACCATTGCTCTTACCATATAGTTTCGATCGAAGAAGCGCGGATTTCACGGTCTCGGCTAATGACGGGCACGGCATGATACAGGGCTGTGCCGGCGATGATTCGGTCCGGCAACTCCGGAACCTGATCACGCAGGATTTTCTCCATATATTGAATCACCAAGCTGTCTAAAGGGATTTCAATAAAGACTCCGCCAGGAACACGTAGAGCTTGAATGAGTCTGGATAGAGTATCAGACGGCACCCGTTTTCTCTCAGCTAAGTAGAGAGCTTCAGCAAGTGTGATCGAAGAAACGCCGATCTGGTCATGATGGCTGGAAGCTTGATCGATGTATTTTTTAGCAGTGTCCGATAGGCGAGAATCCCCAAACAGATACCAAAGTATCGTATGGGTATCGGCAATGGCAACGATCACGCAGCGTTAGACCTGGGAAAGTTTTGAAACATATCTCGCCGATTATCATCGATATCTTTCGGCGAAGGGGCATGTCCCAAATCAGCGAGGCTGCCATAGAGAGAGATGGACTTGGAAGACTGGCTACTTTGCACCGAGGCTTCCAGATCTGGAATAACGCGCTCAACTAGATGCAGTTTTTCGACAGGGCTTAATTGTTTGGCTAATGAAACGATTTGCTCGAAGGTCATTAAGAATCCCTTTGTTATTAATTTTTTCCGTCATTTAAGTATAACAGACGCGTCGATGAGCTGCTATTGGTTTTACGCCACCAAATTACGCCACCAGGAAAGCTCATTCAAGCTACTTCGATCTACCTCAATTTTAAAATCATCGACGGTAATCTACTTTAATCTCTCCGCAGAATACGCCAATTTTAGTCGTGTGAGGATGGCACTCTACCGCTGAGTTAACAGCCCTTAAATTTGTAACGTGAATAATAGCAAAATCAATACCCCGGGATCGACCTTGCCGTCGGAGTCCCCCAACCTTGGTGGCTTTCCATTATCTTCTGTCAGGCGGTATGGATCTGATTTTGGATGCGAATCGAGCGTGGGCAGCCGGATCAATGGGACGATGCTTCACTTCGGTGCTTGCGGGGTCTTTGCCAAGATAATTATTTCCCTTCCAGTTCGTCGACGGCCGGATCGGTCGGGGAACAAAACCTCCGCCGCAATTCGGACAGACGTTGCCTAGAATACGGTCAACACAATCCTCGCAGAACGTGCATTCGTACGTGCAGATACGCGCTTCCAATGAGGCAGGAGGCAGCGGCTTGTTGCACTGCTCGCACGTCGGCCTGAGTTCCAGCATATTGGGCCTCCTTATCGGTTCTTGCGCCAACACCAGACATCCTTGTCGGTTCACTGTTTTTGAATTAAAACATGAAGGGCTTTTTCGCCCATTTCGGTTTTTATTGGCTTGTAGCCAAGGGCTGACCAGGAGAGGTCTGTGAAAAGAGACTCGCCTTCGTCCATGAACACCGGCATCAACGCCAGGTGGAGTTCGTCAATCTGTCGGGCAGTGATGTATTGGCGAACCGTCGACACGCCGCCGCCGATGCGAACATCTTTCCCTTTCGCCGCTTTCCGGGCTTGTTCGAGCGCCGATTCAATTCCATCCGTGACCAAATAAAACGTAGTGCCCCCTTTCATTTCTAGTGGCCTTGAGGGGACGGTCCGTTTTTTCTCATTTGTTTTAAAGTCGCCGTGATTCCTTGGAATTTCGCCATTGGATAACGTTTCAGGCTTTGAAACCGGATGACAAAAGTGAGAAATGACGGACCGTCCCCTTATCCATTCTCATCTTTACATGGCTAATCGCGCGCGAATTGTTCCTTGGGTATCAAACATTCATGCGATGGGGTTCCACGAATCACACCAAGCGATTTCCCACTATCGCCGCATAATCATCAACACCTAAATCAACCAGGCTTAATACCAGGGACGTTCCTTCACAGATTCACAACTCGCAACAATATTTGGCGCCTTTTCGGTCCTGCGTTGCCTGTCGATTCACTGTTTTTTAATGAGAACATGAAGGGCTTTTTCGCCCATTTCGGTTTTTATGGGCTTGTAGCCAAGGGCTGACCAGGAGAGATCTGCGAAAAGAGACTCGCCTTCGTCCATGAGCACGGGCATCAATGCCAAGTGGAGTTCGTCAATCTGTCGGGCGGCTAGGTATTGACGGACCGTCGACACGCCGCCGCCGATGCGAACATCTTTCCCTTTCGCCGCTTTCCGGGCTTGTTCGAGCGCCGATTCAATTCCATCCGTGACGAAATAAAACGTGGTACCGCCTTTCATTTCTAACGGCGGTCGCGCATGATGGGTGAGCACAAACACGGAAACGTGATACGGCGGGGTATCGCCCCACCAGCCTTTCCAGGAATCGTCAAGCCAGGGACCGCGCACGGGTCCGAACATGTTGCGGCCTAAAATCCAGGCGCCCACGTTGTCGAAACCGCGCAAGGCCCAGTCATTATCGATGCCTTTCGTACCCTCGCCTTTGCCGTGCATTTTATTGAAGACGTCCGTCTGAAGAAACCATTGGAAAATGTCGGCGCCGCGGACGCCGAGTGGATTCTGCAGATCCTGCCGGGGTCCGGCGCTAAACCCATCCATTGAAACGGCAAAGGCGGCCACTTTGATTTTACTCATCGGAGAACTCCTTTTAGCGGTGGGCGCAACCGGGCCAACAACAGGGACGTCGTTTTCCATCTCTAAGGCTTGAACACCCCCACTCAATCCGGCGGCTTCTGGTTTCTGCTTTCTTCGCCGACTCGATCCAACAAATCCACTCGTTGCGTGCGAGCGTTGTAATATCCTCCCACACGGCAAACGCTTTGGGGTTGGAAGCAAGCGCTTTCTTCAAATCGGTGGGCACGCGGTGTACAACCCCGCCGGAAATCTTTTTCACCGCAAACTTCTTTTGAAGGTATGCATCAGAACCCATCCCGCGACCCCTTAAAATCCCAAGCCGAGCATCAGGCCGAGGCCGGCTTCGGAGAGGGTGCTGGTGGGGTTCTGCAAGCCTTCGTTGGCGCCGGCGGCGGTGGGCGTGAAGGCTTTGCCCGGCAAAGCCAGGATCTTCAGTTCCGCGCCCACAAAAAAGCGCTCCGTAAAATAAATATGCATGCCGACGGCGCCTTCAAAGGCAGGTCCGATATGTCCGTCATTCAAGAGCTGGCGCGATTCTGTAGTTCCCGTATCGCTCCACGTGCTGCCGTTGATGGGAATCCCGGTTAACGAAAGGCTCGTGTGATGCGCGCCTATGCCTCCTTGAATGTACGGGCGGAATCGGCCTTTGGGATAACTGAGTCGCAAAATCGCGACGCCCGTCGTGTTGTCCGCCGATGAAGTCGTGAGCCGGTTGGCGAGGAGTTGCGAGGAATTGAAATCATCAAAGCTCGCATGCGAGATATCAAAACCGGCGGCCAGACACGGATTGTCATGAAAGAAATAAAGGAACTGTCCGCCGATGAGACCGCCCCCGTCCGCTAAATCCTGCTCATCACGGTTCATGCCGGGCTGATTATAATGGCCGCCTAACCCCGCGCCGCCGCCATAAATCTGAAACATCGTGGTGCCCTTCGCATAGTCCGCGAAAGCCTTCCCCAACGGCAGGCTTCCGAGCGCGAGGACAAAACAAATTTTTCTGAGGTTGTTCATGTGAATCATTTCCTTACTATTCTAGAAGACCTGCAGCATTTCCACAAAGCCCTAATAAGGCGAATTTACCCGCATCCTTCATCCCCTGGGCTCATGGGCCCAGGCGGGAAGGAGCGAGGTTACGATCACAATGTCGTGAGGTTATCGACCAGTGGATTTATTGGCAGACCAGGGTTTCCTTGTAGCATGTCCAGTTTGTCACCGCTACTGCTCCCATGGTTCCATCTAGCAGTGGAACGGGTTGACAGGTGGTCACAAGCGTGCAATTTCCGAGACCAGTGACAGGGATGTTTTGCACTCCGGCGCTGCAATTTTCGGCTGGCATCGAGGGTGACGTGTAGGTTTCACTGAAGGTCAGCTGGTATTCATTTTGACACAGCCCTTTGGGCAACGCATCTGCGCGCAATGCGACAATACATTCAAGGATCAGCATTGATGCGACCATCCTCATTATTTTCATGACGCTAGCACCTTTCTTTCCCCCGTCCACATGGTTCTCAACCTAACATCGATACGGACTAAGGTTTACGGAATGATGTTACGTGCCGGTTAAATATGTCCTGGGCTTTAAGCCTCAATTATCATGGCTACTTCACAACGCGGGAGATACGTGTTACCTTTCCCGCCATTTAATCCTCTTATGAATCAGGGGATGATAATTTTGATTTTGATTTCAGAAAAAGCGTTATGAGGACGATAGAGATAAGCGCTTCGCGCTATGACAAACGATCTTCTCCCGATCCTGTTTTTACGATACTGACGCGAGGGTGTATGGTATTCACCGCGCTGATCTTCATGACCGTGGTGGCGCGTCCCTATATCCGCATCCCACAGAATCTATTGCTTGCGCCCCCTCCGTCAGAACACATCTCCGTCGACCTGGAAAGTCCGCAAGCCTTTTATGAGCGCGGTGTGAAGCTGATGCTTTCGGGATCCTTGAGCGACGCTCAAAAGGGCTTGTCTCTGTTGGAAATGTCGGCCACTCAGGGAGACGGCAAAGCGGCATGCGAGTTGGCCGCCTATTACCGGTGGATGCATCCCGATGACGTTGAGCTCGCGCGCTGGATGTGTCCGTGCGCCGAGCAACGCCCGACGGCGGACCGGGAAACGGTGATGGCCGAACTTTATCTCGAGGGGCGGGGCGTATCTTTAAATATGTCCGAAGCGGTACGTTGGTATGAGCGAGCGGCGACGCATGGAGGGACGGAAGCCCGGCGATTTCTTTTTTATCTGTATCGAAATGGGAATGGGGACGTGCAGCCGAATAACGCGCTCGCTCGGCGCTACGCGATAGCGCTTACCCAGTACATCCCCGCGGACGAGGATGCCGTCAATTATCTTTTAGAGCAAGCCCGTGAACGAAACCCCGACGCCCTGGCCTGGGCTCATGAGTGGAACCACCGACTGAAACAGCGCGCATCGCCCTTATTTTATAACCGTTAGTTTTCCACGCATCTTATTGCCCTGGGCGTCCGCCGCGAGGTAAAGGGACATTCCGGACGCCGCCTTATCTCCAGAAAGAGGATAAGGCACATATGAAAGACTTTTTGACATACCGTTGGTTGGGCCGTTCAACGCGAAAAATGGTTGCAACTAATTTTATGCGGTGGCGCGAATCGCTAACTCGGATTGCAAAGCTGCGAGCAACGATTCAACGTCCGGCGAACCGTCGTACCTTGCACCATTGATGTAGAAGGTGGGTGTGCCGTTGACGCCCGAGCGGATGCCGCTCTGGCGGTCTTCTTTGATACGTTTGGCGACTGCGCCATCCCTTATATCCTCGCCAAATCGCTTGAGGTCGAGCCCGATCTTTTTCGCCCACAGGGGAATGATGTCCGGCTCAAGGAACGTTTGCTGCTCGAACAAAAGATCGTGCATGTCCCAAAATTTTTCCTGCAGCGCCGCGGCTTCGGCCGCTTCGGCCGCGATCATGGCATAGGGATGCGCTTGCGTTAGAGGAAAATTCCGGAAGACAAACCGCAATTTCTTTCCCATTATTTTTTGAATTTGTTTCACGACGGGATAAGCCGCGCCGCAATACGGACATTGGTAGTCGCCGTACTCTACAAGCGAAAGTGGAGCGTCCGCAGGCCCTGCGGCATGATCTCGCGCTGAAACGGGCATTGTGAGCATGGCTTAGTTGAGGACGCCGGCCGCTTTTTCTTTTTTGGCCAGCGATTCGAGAGCTTTGAAAATACCGTCGGCGCCCGGGTTGATTCCCATGGGCGAGACATAGCTCCAACGGATAATGCCCTCTGCGTCGATCACAAACAGCGCGCGTTCGGCCTCGCCGATCGATTCGCTGTAAACCCCGTAGAGACGGGCGACGGCGCCCTTGGGCTCGAAATCCGCCAGGAGTGGGATATGAAGTTTGCGATCTTTACTGAATGCGTTGTGACACCAGACGCCATCGACGGAAACGCCAAGAATTTGAGCGCCGAACTCGGAGAACTCCGCCCCAAGTTCGTTATAGAGGGCCAGTTGATCGCTGCAAACGGGACTCCAGTCGGCGGGATAGAAGACGAGAACGACAGGTTGTCCGCGAAATTCGGTGAGCGCTACTTTCTGGTCGGGCGTGCTCGGAAGCGAAAAATCGGGGGCTCGTACTCCGGGTTTAAGGGCTGGCATGTGCTCCTCATTTTAGACATTTCAGGATCAACCCGTTTTTCCCCAAACCGGATCGAAGCGGTACTACATCAAATTATAAGCACTTTCGAAATTATTAAATCAAGCCCTCGTTATCCGTTTGGCAAAAGGACGGCCTTGCCTTTATATTGGAAAGCATCCGCCGTTTTAGCGAACGGGAAGGTCTGCGCGGGTAGCGGACGAAAATCGGACGACTGAAGATCAGGCAGAATTTCGCGCAGGGAAGTCGCCGCCGTGGCGAAGCCCAGAGCCAGCGTATCCACGCCGATCAATGTTAATTCCTGGTGGTAGAAATCGATCAGATTAAATGTCACATCCGCGCTGCCCGTTGACGCGATCGAAACCATCCGGCCGCGATGGGCGAGCGATGCGAGCGACGGCTGGAAGGTTTCGCCGCCGACGGTATTAAATACATAGTCCATACCGCGAGCACCAGTGACTTTCAGTGCCTGATCCCGCAAAGGGCCCGCGCTCAAATCAATCCAACCGTCCCCCTCTTTGCCCGTACCATGGCGAAGCGTGCGCCACACGCGCGCGCCGCGTCGCTTCGCCAACACAGCCGCGCAAGTGCCGACGGCGCCGTTTCCGCCCACAACTAAAAGCGTTTTCCCCTCCCAGGTCGGGCTCAGCTGCTTCAGAGATTCCCACGCCGTCCAGACGGGCAGCGTGATACTCGCGATTTGCTCCGGCGACCATCCGGCGGGAATATCGATCAAGGCATTGGCTGGGACCGCCAGGCGTTGGGCGAAACTGCCGTCGCGGGTAAATCCCAGACCGCCGCCGACGCCCCAGACTTTGCGGCCGATCCAGGCGGTCGGTCCTTCCTGAACCGTGCCGGCAAAATCTCTGCCGAGAATGCGCGGCAGGGTTGTTTGATGCATGCGTCCTTCGAAATTTTTCACGTCACTCGGATTCACACCCGCCGCTTCAACGCGCACCCGTACTTCATCCGGAGCTAAGGGTGCTTCCGCAATGTCGCGCGGCGTTAAATCGGCTGTCGCTCCGAAGTTCCGGAGTTGAATGGCATTCATACGAGGCTCAACGCTGCGTTAGTTGGCTTGGACCAACGGGACATCCACCAGATGCTCAGACACGAACCAGACCTGCAGTTCGTTGGTGCGAACCACGTCGCTGATCAAGAGATCATTGGTGCCGTCATCGCCCAGGTCCGCCGCTTTGCGCGCTGAGGTTCGCGCAGTCTGAAGAATGATTTCATGCGCGGTGAGCAGGCGCGAGATCTGGACCGGTACTTCTTCGCGGCCCTTTGGCACGCGTGGAATGTTGGTGTTCTCGGCGACGTCCGCCGCCATGGCATAACTCAAACCGCCCAGCAGCTGGATGCGCTCCGCGATCTGGTCCACGAGTTCGGCTTGCTCCTCATAGTGCTTATCGAACAGGAGATGGAGTTGGTAAAAGGTTTTTCCCGCCACCTGCCAATGATGCTTCTTGTACATGTCGCGCAGCGTCATCGTGTCGGCGAGGATCTGATTCAGGCGTTCCACGCTTTCTTTGCAAACCGCTTCGCTTAATCCGTTCGGCAATTTAACGATCGTCCCGAAGGCCTGAATCTCGGCCGCGTCCTGGCCGATTTTAGGCCGCGCGAGATTGGCGTGAAATGTTTTCTTGGAATGTCCATCGGTTTCATGCGTCTTGGTTTTTGTGCTCATAAGACCTCCCATGGGTCTGGTGGAACGGATTTATTATGCGCTGGAGATACCTGATTATAAGCACTTCCGAATCATGCAATTCAAGCTACGGCCTACCCGATTTCCACCGCCAGCATGGAAATCGACCCAGATCAACGCCTTCTACGGGGAACTGAATGTGATCGGCTTTGGTTTGTGTGCCCAGAACATAGAGCAAGGGCAGGTAATGATCGGGCGTTGGAACGGACAATTGCGCATCGGGGCCTAGCTTTTCATAGTAGATCAGTGGCTGAATTTTTCCACCAAGCATATAATCGCGCGCTTTGGTTTCGAACGAGACCGCCCAGTCGAAAGGCCGGGGACTATGCTGTCCCCATGCGGCGGCATGCAGGTTGTGCACGAGATTTCCGCTGCCGATAATCAAAATACCTTCTTCCCGCAAAGACGCCAGACGCTGGCCGATATCGTAGTGAAACGCGGCGGGCTGCGTTTCATCAATGCTTAATTGCACAACGGGAATATCCGCTTTGGGGTACATGTGACGCAGGACCGACCATGTCCCATGATCCAATCCCCAGCGATCATCCAGCGCCACAGGCAAAGGCGCGAGCAATTCCTGGACGCGTCGTGCGAGCGTTGGATCACCGGGAGCGGCATACTGCACGTCATAAAGTTCCTGCGGGAAACCGCCGAAATCGTGGATCGTGCGTGGAGCGGTGTTAAGGGTCACTGCCGCGCCGGGAATATACCAATGGGCAGAGATGCACAGAATCGCTTTGGGACGTAGCAACCGCCTGCCGATCGCTTCCCATTTTTCCGTATACGGATTTTGCAGCACAGCATTCATCGGGCTGCCGTGGCCAATGAAGAGAGACGGCATTAGCAAAGCGCGATTACCGATCAAGCCGCTTCCAGCCCCATATGCACACGACGCCCCAGGGCCGTAGCGATGTTGACTAACGCATCCAGTGAGAAATAAGAAACGCGGCCCCGCAACAGATCATTCATCCGAGGTTGGGTTATCGCACAGTGGCCCGCGGCTTTAACCTGAGTCCATTTCCGATTCTTTATGACTGTGGCGATCTCACGCATGAGCGCTGCGCGCGCACGCAGGTTTGCTGCTTGTGCGGGTGTATCCGCCAGCGCATCCCATACACTGTCATAACGTTCGGATTTAACTTTTTTCATTTTTGTTCCCTTAAAAGATCAGAAAATCGGCGCTTCGCAATTTCTCTATCGCGATCCGATGCAGTTCGTGTTTTCTTTTGAAAGGCATGAAGCACATAAACCGCGTCAGAAAAACGAGCCGTATAGATGACTCGGTACGTGCCACGCTCATCCCATACCCTAATTTCTTCAACACCTCTACCGATTGACGGCATAGGCTTAAAATCATCCGGTTGCACGCCACGTTGTACCTGATCAAGCTGATACCCCGCATTGCTTCTCGCGCTTTCAGGAAAATCTCGCAAACGCTTCAATGAATCGCCAAGAAAATGGATAGGCTTCATAATAATTTTATACTGATTTCAGTATAAATGCAAGCAAGAAATAGATCGCGCACATAGGCTCTATTCCTTAGAGCTACGATTGGAAGGATTTATTCGAATTTATTTACGGATCGCATTATCCCCACTAGGCGTAGGGAACGTTAGACCACATGGAGCAGGCTAGGGCTCCATTCAGTTAGAGGGAATTGGGCTAATTAGATTAGCTGACTTTGGTTTCTTTTTCTTTTTCGGCTTCTGGCGTTTCGAAGCCATTGCGCATAGCGCGCTTGAATTCGCCGATGGACTGGCCGAGACTCTTGCCAATTTCGGGAAGCTTCTTGGGTCCGAACAAAATGAGAACGGCGCCGATCACGACTAACCAATGTAACGGTTGGAATTCACCCATAATAATCTCCTTAACAACGCTCGCCAGCAAGAACTCTCTGTTCTCTGTTTTCTTAAAAGTGGACCCACCAGGACTTGAACCTGGAACCCTCCAGTTATGAGCCGGACGCTCTAACCGATTGAGCTATGGGTCCTAAATACGACTCCCGCATTTTAACAGAAATTCCCCTAGATGAACGCCCCCATTGCGCCAACTTAAAGGCGGTTTTTGCATGTCCCCCACCTCACATATCCGGACATCGGGCCTATTCACAAAATGCGCTTCAACCTGTCTGCGCTGATCCTCATCGGCGATGATTCCCACACAGGACAAATGATCCTGATATGCCGTCATGTCGCGCCAAACGGTATCCAACGCATCAAAAGCCTTCCATTCAGGAAAATGACTTCCATGGAATTGCCCCTGAACGGCCTGGACTAATGTTTTCTCGTCATCCTGGACATAAAAAATCTGCGGGGATAGACAACCGCCCAGATCAAACGCTTCGATATCCAGACAGACGGCATTCACTGTGCCATGCCATTGCGCAAGCGCCGCCGCGCTGAACACAATGGCAACGCTCATTTTATGGCCATAGCCCACAAACGGCAGACCCGGCAATTTGTCTTTGAGCACCTGCAACGTTTCATCCGAACCATAAGCAATGACGCCATCCACCTCTTGAGCCAGCCGATCGGACCAGGCCACAATGCGAATGGATTCGGCCAATGCGGGATCATGTCGAGCGACGGACTTTTTCCACAGCCCGGCGAATACGGGCTCCTGTGATGAGGGCTTGATCCAGACGTGATGGCCCACCAACAACGTGATCACGGCGCCATGCAGCCAGGCGGTAAAAACATTCCCCGCGGCAATGTGTAAAAACACCTTTGGTTTTCCCGGCGTCTTCGACAGTTTTAAAGAAGCGAGGTACACGTTCATTTTTTCTGCGGTCAGCTCGGCAAAAACGGCGTCCAACGCGCGCTCAATCAGAAGTTGGGAATAGCCCGTGGAAACTTGCAGCGCGGACACGGCTTCCTGGCGGATGGAACTTCCGGTGTCCAACCAATCCTTGGATACGGCCGCCAGCGTGTCGACAACCGCCATGCGTTACGCGGTGGGACGTTCAAAAAAACGTTCAGCCGCTAGGGAACAGCTTTTGAGATCGGCGCCTTGCGCGCGGCCCAGGAGATAAAACCCGTCGTCCTCCATGCGCCCCACATCTTCCGTTTGAATGGCCATCACGGAATCCACGTTCGCCAAATCCACGTGCTGCAGAAGTCCCGTCTTACCCTGCGCCGCGTCTTTACCGGTGTCCGGATGAATCACGCGCGTGCGCACCCAGGGCGGCCCCTGCAGCCAGGATGAAGATCCGCGGCCATAAAACTGCGAGCTTAATTCGCACATGCCGTATTCATTAACGCATTGTTTTTCGTCCAAATCCAGATAGCGTTTCGCGAGCGCGATAAATTCTTCGCGCGTCACATCGCGCTGCGCGGTTTTCATTCCCCCCGTATCCAGAAGCACGCTGTCTAAAGGAAGCGGCAGCGTGTTGCCGGACTTTTCCAGGTCTTCAAAAAGTTTCAAATAAGCCAGCGTGGTGCCCAGGAGAACAACCGGCAAGCCTTTCTGCACGGTCTTGCCCATTAAAAAGGTGAGACGCGGCGTATCCAACTGTCCCCGCTGAACAAAATAGCTACTATCCGTCGTGCCCCATTTATTTTTCACCACTTCAAACATCCAGGTCAGCGAGGAATGGAGCGCTTCCGACGGCGGCGGCGTGAGGATGAACATCGGTCGCTTCACATCGTCATGCAATACATGCTCCCGGAAACTTTTTTTGACGGCTTCTTCATAGTACGTCAGGGTCTTCAAATAATGCCGGCTGGGCGTTTTCTGCGTGGTTCCACTCGACTGAAAAAGCGCGGCGCAATGACCGACACTAAACGTGGCGAACTGGACGGATTTAAAGGAACGGATGGGCACCGCCGGAATGTCCTGCCAGCGCTTCACCGACGCCGGCGTTTGTTCCAGGGAACGGCAATACGCTTGGTAAGGCAAATTTTTCTCGAACTGATAAGAAAACAATTTTAAGGAAAAGGTCTCGAAATCGCCTGTGCCGGTCCGCAGGAATCGTTCGATATCGCGTTGAAATTCATTCATCTCTTCTCATTGTAACCATTGAGCGCTTTTATTGTCCTACTAGCGGTATAAGACTATTTATTAAAAGGGGATTTACATTGAATAAAACATTACTTTCGTTCACGATAGCAGGTTTCATGCTTATCAGCATGTCCGCTTTCGCATCTGACCTGACGGGAAAACTGGGACTGAACTACACGGTGGGTCCGAGCTTCATCATTGGCGGTTCGGATGCTAACGATGCCTCGCGTGTCGGCCCGCAAGTGGGCGCGGGGTTGGAGTATGGCGTCGTCAGAAACTTGGCGGCAACATTCTCCTACGATGATTTGGAAAATGGGTTTCAGGCGCAAGCATTGACGTTTGGCGCGACCATACGGCCAACGGTTCAAAACTCCTTGTCGCCGTTTGTCAACGCCGGCATCGGTTTGGGTCATCGTTATTCCGGCGATGGCTGGGATCATTTCGCGATGAAGTTTACGGGTGGTATCGAGCATTTCTTTACGGATAACTTGTCGCTGGCTGGATTAATCAGCTACTACTATATCCCGGGCGGTCATGATAACCATGTGAACATCGGTGACGTGCATGCCTTTGTCCCCGGCGTGCGCCTGAGCTATTACTTCTGGCCCGCGAAGTAATTCTTTCGTTCTTGCTAGACTAATCCCTGAAAGGAGACCGTTTCCTTTCAGGGATTATTTTTTATGACCGCCAAACCTTTTCGACACGTCATTCTTCTGGGCATCCTGATTCCCTGGACCGGCTGTCTACGTCCTGTCCCGGCGCCAACACCCGTAGTGGTGTCACGACCAGCCGTTAACCCACCGGTGCCTCAGAAAAGCGAGATGCTTCGGCATCTCGAGGGAGTTTGGGAAAGCCGCGGCGCAAATGGCAACCAAGGTCAAATGATTTTTTCTCCCGACGGAACACTGATCTTCAAAGGGAAAATGGAATTTTATAATCCGGCGCGCTGGGAACTGGATGAGGCGCGTCAGGAATTACGGTTGACACTACCCGAAGCGGACAATAACCGGCTGCAGGTATTCCAGATCGCCGTCGGCGACGGCGTCAAAGCCTTCAACCCCACCACCAAGCAAATCACCTACACCTTCAACACGGAAATCTGGGCGCTCCAGGTGGCTGGATGGGCCTACTCTAAATCAGAAGGCGCCGATTCCCCCGCCCGCCAGGAACTCGAACCGAATCAGTAGGATCAGTGCGGCGGGGGGCCAATTGTATTCATCTATGAATAATCGGGAATTAAAACGGTAAGAAGTAGCATCAGAAGACCGAAACCAATTAAATCCAAAGGCCATGTGATGAGATCATTGCGTATCCGTGCGTGCTCCGGATTTTTTGAATCGTAATACACCGGGATAGACTGGCCGTTCACATAATGCCCGCGCCATGTCCCCGCCGCGTCAAACGTATATGTTGTGCCTTCGATGGAAAACGCAATCCTTGGCACGTCCCAGTAAATTCGCTTGTACCGTGATTTATAGGAAGATCGTCTACCGGGTGAAAAGCTCGCCGTATAACCCTGTTGAGGGGCAGAATACAAAACAGTCCCCATTGTCTTCGCGCGCGCACTTAAAAAGAGCGTCGCGATGCCTAATAAGGCAACTCCGCCAATAATCCCGATCAACCCCACGCCAAAAATTAAGTTTCGCAAAGAACCAGTGAGAATAAATCCTGATCGTCTGGCCCAGCCCCCTCCAACAACAATAAAAAGCGCGAAAAGGACCCAATCAAGGTGAAGAAAAGGAAAAATAATGGACATTTATTGAGAGATACTACCAAGTGAATATGTGAAGCATGACCCAGACAGACATTTTTGTAAGATTTCCCCCTGGTGAATGCCATTTATTTTCCCTACACACCGATGCACTCCGACACGCCTAAATGAATTGTTCTTCGTGTAATGGACTGATAGAAATTCGTTCAAATCAAGGACGCGAAACATTCACATGTTCTTTATGCGGTCGTCAAGAATCGACCATATGCATGCGCGATGCTCAGCGCTGGTGGGGACAGATGCATTTACCATTATTAAATGTCTTCAAAAACCCTAGCATCGCTTTTGAACAATTTAACAACCACCCTGTTGTCCTCGCCACACTTGTGTTTTATACCCTGACTAAATTTCTCAGATGGGACTCTGTCATTAATGGGCCTGAAACGTTCTCTCGGCTAACCTCTTTACTGCATGCAATTAACAATCGTCTTTTATTTGCTTTCTTTGTAGACGCTCTTGGCGTTTTGATTCTCACATTTCAGGCAGTCACCATCCATAGCGCGGCAAAATCATTAGGGACTTTTAATTCAAAAGCAGCGCACGCGATATTTAAAGCGCTATGGTGCATCACATTATTTTTAGCTGCAGTGTGTAATCTATTACAGGCAATACCAGGTTTGCCTAAACATCTTGCCTGGGGAATTACGGCCTGGGGCGCGGTTTGGCTTATTTGGGCTATTCATGTCATCTATGACTTTAGTGTCGCCAAAAGCATAGGAACTTGGGCGCTATCCTGGTTTTTCAATGCCGTGATCCTACTAGGCATAGGGTTGATTGTATCGATCAGCGCATTTTTTAATCCTAGTCTTTTACAAAAGCACCGACCCCTTTCACTACAACGCACAAATCAACCAGCGGCGTACAATTGGCAAGTCCATACCTTAGATGGAAAAACAATTTCCGTGTCAGAGCTAAAAGGAAAAGTAATTTTCCTGAACTTCTGGGCCACATGGTGTCTACCCTGCAGGGTTGAAATGCGTAGCATCCAACATCTTTATGATCATTTTAAAAGCAACCCCAAGATCGCTTTTCTTTGCATATCCAATGAGAATGCCGAAACAGTCGGAAATTTTGTGCGAAAAACAAAATACTCATTTCCGATTTATGTCACGGATGGCATGTTGCTCCCAGCTATTTTCAACCCGCAAGCTTTTCCTGTCACGTATATTATTTCGCCGCAAGGACAAGTGGTAGGACAGCACGTTGGCGCCAATGCCTGGGACAGCGATGCGAGCATTCAATTGCTGCAAGGATTAACACAATCGACAACAACTGCGGAAATGTCCACTATTGCTAATTTTCCGAAGCTGTTGCCGGGAGAACTAAATATTCCCCTTCATCCGATGGTGAACTTAAATTTCAGAAGCAAGCACGATATTCTGGCCATGCGTCGTACGCAGATTCTAAAACAACCCCGCTTGGCACCTCCGCACTATGAGCCAGATGCTGAAATTTTTCAAATTGTCGATGGAAAACCCTGGTGGGGAACGGCTGGAATTTTCTTTTACGGTCAAGGGATGAAAAGCATTGAAGGACTTTCAGGAGAGTCGCGCTTCTTATTGAATCCATTTCTATTAGTAGGATTGTCCGAAGGTTATGTCATGGCCAGCCCCGCGGTACCGCCAGAGAAGGATGATTATGTAGCGCAAGCCAGGGCTCTACGGTGGCGCATTTCAGAGAAAAAAGCGACGGCTTATTACGATTTTTCAAATTACCTGGTTTTTTCTGAACATATTCGCTCATTGCAAGCGGCGCGCATGCTCATGCTGAACACCATCAATGCACGCGATTTTGGGTTTCGCTACATTGCCATTGACCACACCAGAACCCAAGGTGTGGATATTGATAATTCTTCGAAACCTCTTATTCCTCTTGCCGGCTATATTAATCTGGGAAACAGCTGTCTCTATCCAGGTGGATGCAATAACTTCACTCACGATCAAAAGGAGTTGCATGTAGAAGTTAAAAACTTGCCCGCACGGATTACATTGCAATTATGGCGGAATCGTCCGTTTGGCGCACAACGAACGCAGCCCGACATGACCTTTGAGCTTATCCTTCAGTAGCGTGTGCTAGAACATGTACTAAGACAGAATAATCTTTAAAATTTGGGTGGTTGACTGAAGATCGCGCCGCGAAATTGTAAGCGGTGGAGTCAGGGTTAAGACGTTTCTGTAATTCCCGCCGGACAAAAGAATCAGTCCTTTTTTGAGCGCAGCCGTGATGATCCGGCCGGCCAAACGGGGGTGCGGCTCGAGCGTGTGGCGCGATTTGACGAGTTCGATGCCGATCATGAGGCCGCAGCCGCGGATTTCACCGATGTGGGGATGTGCGCCGAGATTTTCTTTTAAGTAAGCAAGCCACCAGTCACCGGTTTCTTTGGCGCGTGCATCAAGCTGAAGTTTTTGCGTTTCATGAATGGAGGCAACCGCCATGGCACAGCCTAGAGGATTGCCCAGGAAGGTGCTGGTGTGGAGGGCTTCGCCGTCGGATTTTGGCCACGCGTCCATGACGCGAGGAGTGCCGATGCAGGCGGATATCGGATAGCCGTTGGCCAGCGCTTTTCCTAAACATAAAAGGTCCGGAACAATCCCCGAACGCTCTATGGCGAACAGGTACCCCGCGCGGCCAAAACCCGTGTAAATTTCATCGACGATCAAAAGGATGTTCTGCTGAGTCGCGATCTCGCGCAGCCGCTTGAGAAAGAACGGTTTTGGAATTCGAACTCCCCCCCGCGCCTGGATGGGCTCGACCAACATGGCGCCGATCTTGCCGCGACTGCGCTTCAAAATTTCCTGAACGGCGCGCAAACAGTCTTCATCATCCGGACCGTGCAACGAATCCGGATATGGCGCATGCACGACAAAGGGCGCGAGCTGATCGCGGAATGACGCGGAAAAGTCGGGGCGATGCGTTGCCGCCAATGCTCCGTAGGTGAGACCATGATAGGCCCCGTCAAACGCTAACACACCCGGCTTCCCCGTAAAGAGACGGGCGGTCTTTAGCGCTGACTCTACGGCTTCCGCGCCGGAGCTGGACAAGATTGTTTTCTGGAGTTTCCCCGGCGTCATTTTCGCTAAGAGCTCAAGCAATTCAATCTTAACGCGGCTGGGGTGAACATCTCCCATGCCGTGCCAGAGTTTTTGCGATTGGGCCCGGATGGCCATAAGGATTTGCTTGTTTCCATGACCGAGTGTGGTCACGCCAAAAGCGGCGGTGAGATCGAGATAAGAACGCCCCTGCGCGTCTAAAACACGAACGCCCCGGGCGCTCTCCCAAAATGCGGGAAAGCCCGGGGCGACGTAGGTAATGTTTTGCGACTCTACCTTGCGCAGACGGCGCGCTAAGGAAGGACTGCTATTCGAGATACTCACGCAGCGGGCGGCTTCGCGAAGGATGACGGAGTTTGCGGATCGCCTTGGCTTCAATCTGGCGCACGCGTTCGCGCGTCACGTTGAAGATGCGGCCCACTTCTTCCAAGGTACGCGGATAGCCCGTGCCGATGCCAAAGCGCAGGCGAATGATCTGCGCTTCGCGTTCGCTTAAGGTTTCGAGGATCTTCTCCACTTCGCGGCGGCGCAGGAACTCATGCGCGGAGCGGGTGGGCGATGGTCCCGTGCGGTCTTCAATAAAGTCTTCTAAATACGAATCGTCTTCTTCACCCACCGGCGTCGTGAGCGAGATCGGATCCTGCATTATTTTCAGGATGTCCCGGACTTTGTCCATGGACAGCCGTAAATGTTTGGAATATTCTTCCGCTGTCGGATCGCGGCCCATTTCCTGACGGTAGCGGCGCGTCACCTTGCTCAGTTTGGAAATGATTTCCTTCATGTGCACCGGGATGCGGATGGTGCGCGCCTGATCGGCGATGGCCCGGTTGATGGCCTGGCGAATCCACCAGGTGGCATAGGTGGAGAATTTAAACCCGCGTTTATATTCGAACTTCTCAACCGCCTTGATCAGACCCAGACCGCCCTCTTGAATGAGATCGGCCAGCTCCAGTGAGGAGTTGAGATGCTTCTTGGCGATCGATACCACCAGGCGCAGGTTGGCGCGGATCAGTTTAAGTTTATCGACGAGAATGGTTTCTTCGAGCTGACGGATACGGTCATAGCTGCGGAAGAGAACGTCCTTTTCCATCGGCAATGTCTCTTCCATGCGTTTGAGACGGACCACTACGTTCTCGAGGTTCGTCATGGTCGATTCCAGAGCCTGATGCGGATAGCCCGTGGCTTTACGGAATGCGGCCGGCGCGACCTTTCCGCTCATGACCTGGTGATACATTTTCTGCAGATCCGGGAACGGCATCTTGAAGCGCTTTTCATAGCGCAGAATTTCGTTTTCCGATTCCCGCAACTTTTGCGCGACCACTTTGATCTTGTTGGTCAGACGCTTAATTTTTTCGAGGTTGAGATCCAGACCGCTGATGCGGTCGATGATCTGCATGCGCTCTTTCTGGATTTTCGCCTGCAGCGTCTGGCGCACGGTGGCGCTAACGTTCTTGCCCTTCAGCCGTTCTTCCGCGTGAATGATTTTGTCTTCCGTCAGAGAAATGAACTTCACGACGCTCTTCATCTTGGCGCGCATGCGCGAAAGTTCCTGATTGGTTTTGCGGCCGCGCGGCATCAGCTCTTTCGGCGTCATTTCCTGTTGATCCAGGAGGTTTTCCCAGTTACGCAGTTCGCGCAGCGTGATGGGCGATTCCAGGACGATGATCTTTAAATCTTTTTCGTTTTCTTTGATGTTGCGCGTGAGCGTGAGTTCCTGCTCGCGCGTGAGCAAGGGCACTTTCCCCATTTCAGTGAGGTACATGCGGATGGAGTTGGTGGTTTCCGTGCCGATATCGGGGATGGGCACTTCTTCTTCAGCGGGCTTTTCCGCCGGACGGGTGAGGTCCTGTTCGCGATCAACGATTTCAACGCCTAAATCTTCGAGCGTTGAGAAAAATTCATCCAGCTCTTCGCCACCAATGGTGGATTCCGGGAGCTTGCGATTGATTTCATCGTAGGTGAGATAGCCGGCTTCTTTCCCCTGCTCAATAAGAGCCTTGATGGGATCCTGCAGGCCTTTTTCGATTGTTTTTTCCGGCGCGTGTTCTGCTGCCATGAACGGGTGCCTCCTAGACTTTAAGTGTCGGCTTTGAGCCTTTTAATTTGCGTGACAACGCGTTGTACTTCTCAATCTTTTGCGCATCCGTGGGGATGCGCCCTTCAATCATCGAATCGATGTCCTGCTTGAGCAGCGCCCACTCCGTCGTCTGCTGCTGGCGGTCCGAGCTCAATACAAAATCGCGCAGGACGCTCAAGGGTTCCGCATAGTCCCGCTCCTGCATGGCCAGGCCTTCGAACCAGCCGCGGGTGGACTCATCCAAATCCGACACCAATTGCGTGCCCGGCTTTTTCCCGTCCGCCACGTCCTTCTGAATCTTTTGCCAGACTTCCGCGCAACGCGCGTCCGTCCAGTTCAAGCGCGCCACAATTTTGGCTGCTTCTTCCGACGGGTAAAGCAAAACGGCCAAAAGAACTTCTTCTTCGATCCGCGGCGCCGGCGCTGTTTTCAAAAGCGGCGCTTCTGTTTTTTCCGGCGCTGCACTCGTCCCGCCAAAGCGGGCCCGCTGCTTGGCCGTTTTCATCTGTTGCACTAAAACGTTTTTATCGACCTTCAGCGCATTGGCCAAGCGCGCCAGATGTTCATCCTGCAAAAGCGGTTCGGGCATGGTCTGAATCACCGGCAACAGTTCCTGTGCAATGGCCAGCTTCGCTTCCGGCGCCCCACCGGGCGATCGCTTAAGCGCCGCATGCAGCCGATAATCCATGTACGGCACGGGCTTATCCAGATAGTCCTGTAACGCCGACGCCCCTTGCTCGATCAACACTTCATCCGGATCCTTTCCATCGGCCAGCGTGACCACATCTACAATAACGCCAGCGGCCATCAAAAGTTCTCCGCCACGCACCGTAGCAGCCGCTCCGGCGGCATCCGGATCAAACAGCAGCGTCACGCGATCCGCATAACGGCGCAGAAGCTTTACATGCGCATCCGTGAGCGCCGTGCCTAAAGTGGCCGCAGACGTATCAAAACCGTATTGATGACAGACCGTCACATCCATATATCCTTCCAGGATGATCAGCCGGCGCGCTTTGCGCAGGGATGCTAAACCTTGAAAGAGCCCGTATAGGTGACGACTTTTTTCATAGAGCGGTGTGTCCGGTGAATTAATGTACTTGGGCATGGCATCGCCCATGGCTCGTCCACCGAACGCGATAATACGACCCTGCAAATCCCAGATCGGGAACAAGATGCGTCCCCAGAAATTGTCCAGCGTACGGCTCGAACCTTCTTTGCGCCGGACGAGCCCCACTTTTTCCAGAATCTTGGAGTCCGTCCCCTTTTTCATAGCCGCATCGCGCAGCGCAAACCCCGAACTGGGGGCAAACCCGATCAAAAACTTTTCCAGCGACTGGCGGTCCAGACCGCGCTTGGCCAGATACTCCCGCGCCTCCTGGGCTTCCGCGGATTCCAGAAGCGTCCGGTGATAAAACCGCGCCGCGTCTTCCATCACCTGATAGAGCTGCGCGCGTTCGCGCGACTCTTCCGAACTCGGCGCGTTCTGATCTTCCTGGATCACGATGCCGACGCGGTTCGCCAGCTTATGAATGGCTTCCGGATACGTCAGCCCTTCCGTCTGCATCAAAAACTTAAACGCATCACCGCCAGCGCCGCAGCCAAAACATTTGTAAACCCCCATTTCGGGATTCACATTGAACGACGGCGTCCGCTCCTGATGAAAAGGACAGCGGGCGCGCCAGTTGCGCCCGGCGCGTTTCAATCCGGGCACCTGTTCGCGGATCAGCTCAACAAGGTCGACGCTCTCCCGAACACGGGCAATGGTATCTTCGGGAATCATGGAAGATTAGAAAATGAAACGTCAGGCAGCCGTCAGAAGTTTCTGAACCAGCTGCTGCACCTGCTTCCCATCGGCGCGTCCTTTGATCTGAGGCATTAAGATTCCCATCACCCGCCCCATGTCTTTGGCACCCTGCGCACCGCTTGTGCTAATCGCCTGCCGGACGAGCGCATCAATCTCGGCTTCCGTCAATGCCTTCGGCAGATACGCATTCAAAATCTCAAATTCAGCCTTCTCTTTAGCGGCCAGCTCCGCGCGTCCGCCGATAGTGAACTGCTCCACGGCTTCTTTGCGCTTCTTAGCTTCCGACTGAATGACCTCGAGAACTTCACTTTCATTCAGCGCGCGCTTTTTATCCACTTCTTTATAACGGAACGCGGAAATCAAAAGCCGGAGAGTCGACACCCGCAAGGGGTGCCGACCCTTCATGGCCTCTAATAATTCGGATGCAATTTGAGCCTGAAGATCAGCCACTACGTTACCCCCGCATCATTCGACGGCGCATTTTCCGGCGTGCTTCGATCGCCTTCTTTTTGCGTCGAATGCTGGGAGATTCATAATACTCCCGGCGTTTAATTTCCTGCATAATGCCATTGCGCTCGCACTCTTTCTTAAAACGTCGGAGCGCTTCTTCAATGGATTCGTTTTCGCGAACTTTAATCCCTGTCAATTTAGAACGTCACCTGCCCTTCAATACGAATGTTATTCTTCCATCTTTCGTCCGGCTAAAACGTGGTAATGCAAATGCGGCACCGCCTGGCTCGCGTCCTTGCCGTTATTCACGACGACGCGAAACCCTTTGTCGAGAGCCCCTTCCAGCCGGGCCACGTCTTGAATCGCACGCGTCAGATCCACAATCAACCCGGAATGCGATTCATCCAGCTTCGCCATTGACGCGATATGCTCTTTGGGAATAACAAGCACATGCGTTGGCGCCTTCGGATGAATATCCCGAAACGCCAGCGTCGTAGGTGTTTCCCAGACGATAGACGCCGGAATTTCCCGCGCCACAATGCGGCAAAACAGGCAATCCGGCACCTTCGCCCTCCTATTTTTTAAATGCTGCAAGGCCATCGGTAAAACGGTCGAGGCCGACCGTACCGATGGTAAGAGCGTTAATTATAGCGTTTTATGAGCGATTTGACGAAGGGAAAAAACCCTAAAATCCCACTGTCGGATGAGTTACCACGGAGCTGCTTGGTGACCGTTTTCGCGAGCCCAAAAACGACAGGGGCAGCGGTTAAGATTGCCTGCGGCCAGAATCCCCCCAGGCGTTTTGGAAGAACGGCGTTGAGCGCCAAACGCAGCCAGAAGGGAACTGAAGGGCCGAGCAAGCTTCCGTTTTGATGTTTTTCGGCAGCCGCATCCAAAGCGCTCTGGCGACGGTTCGCCAAACGCGCCATGACGCGGTCCCGCGTTACGAGAAAAGTTTCTGTATCCATTGGAGAGTCTCAATCAGTTCGCGCCGGGTCCCCGAAAAGGGAGCGCCGGCTTTGGGATCCCGTCGACCACATTGCGTCGCAATATACGCCGCCACAGAACCGTAAATAACCATCAAAATTAAACAGACCGCCCATACGGGAAGTTTGGACAACGCGACCAATCCATCGACGATCGCCACCTGACCCAGCAAAAAAGCGACCGCCCCCAGGACAAGAGCCACACCCAGGACAAGAAAACGCCGGCGCGCCTGATCCATTTCATAATGCGCCTCAACGGTCGCTAGATGAACATGGTCTTCCAGCACACCCGCAATGTTCGCGAGCAGCGAAGGCGGACGCGTCTCATGCGGATGCCCGTTGGTTGTTTCTTCAGTCACGTTCATGCATATCCCCCTTTAACAGGCTATTCAAGGGTTCCGTAGAGGAGTGATCCTTCAACGCGTGAGCCCACCAGCGTTTTCATCTCTCCCGTAGGTATTGTCCCCATCCCTTTGACACGGATGTAGCGCTCGGAGTAACCTTCGTTTTCAAATTCTGTGAGTAAAGTGACCGGTTTGCCGATAAAACGCCCGGCATAACGACCGCGCAAGGTCTGATCGAGACGGGACAGTCGGCGCGTTCGCTCCGCTTTCACGCTCCCTTCGATGGGATCAGCCAGGCGTTCCGCCGGCGTTCCCGGACGGACGGAATAGCGAAAGGCATGCACGCGGCTATAGCCTTCCTGCTCCAGAAGATCCAGCGTATCCTGGAAATGGACTTCAGTCTCGCCGGGGAAGCCGCAAATCACATCCGCGGACAAGGCCACATCGGGAATTCGCTTTTTAATCTGCTGGATCCGATCGCGGTATTCGGCGACCGTGTACCAGCGTCCCATGCGTTTCAAAGTTTCATCATTGCCGGACTGCAACGGAATATGGAAAAACGGGCACATGCGCGGGTGCGCGGCCGCCAGCTCAATCACGCGGTCGGGAATTTCCGTCATCTCAATCGAAGACAAGCGGATGCGATAATTTCCCTCTAACTCCAACAAGGCTTCCAGGAGCCGCGTGAAATCCCAGGCATCCTCCGTCGACGTTTTCCAGACATAGCGCCCCAGGCGCACGCCCGTCAACACGATTTCACGGAAGCCCCGCTCGATTAAATGCTGCGCTTCCTTAAGAACCAGTTCCGGAGCGCGGCAAATCAGCTCCGAACGGACGGAAGGAATGATGCAGTAGGTGCAATGCGCGTCGCAGCCATCCTGCACTTTGATGTAGGCGCGCGTACGGTCCGCCAGCGCGGTGACACCCTGCTTGGCGGCGGCTTCAATGCAGGCGGTGGGAACACCGAGCGCGGTGGCCAGCATCGGCTTTTCGCGATTGCCGAACACTTCGATGCGGTCCGACATATCTTTGAGTTCATCGGGCGCGCGTTCGGCATAGCAGCCGGTCACCACAATCCGGGAGGCCGGA
>Ga0206844_10081_pt1 | contig 34860 bp, 28 predicted proteins | sample Alteio_BWOrgCont_22_FD_152907 | JGI IMG/M metagenome (GOLD analysis project Ga0206844, IMG submission 152907) | Enriched cells from forest soil in Barre Woods Harvard Forest LTER site, Petersham, Massachusetts, United States -... | ecosystem: Environmental > Terrestrial > Soil > Temperate forest >...
AAGACACCGGGCATCAGGTCCTGGGTCAGTTGCCGGAGCGCATTGCCCGCGCCCCGGTCAAGGAAAGGGCAGCGGTCGGGAAGCCGTTTCTCGTCGAGTAACCCCTCGTCGCTCTGCGCCACCAAGTCGTAACGGTAAACCGGGCCCCGTTCTCCCCATCCCAGATACTCAAACAATGGAGCCTGCATGAGATACCCGGTGAACACATCTTGCCCATTCGTCAGCCCCAAAGTGACCCGCGCGCCCGTGACCGGTACTACGAAATCAGTTGAGTCCGCCACCAGGCTTACGCGGAACTCAGAAGGCTGGTTCAGTTTTCGCACTACCTGAGGCGAGCGCGACCCGTCAATTGACGAGGTGTAGTCAATTGGACCGAGGCCATCGAGATTGTCGATTTGTAATTTCATTTTGGATTAAACGCGAGTGATGATCTGATTTGATCAAACCGGGTTGAAGTCGATTAGTTGTGAGGCTGACGCAACAGAAAAGCGCGCGAAAAATGCCACCAACTTCCAGCGAGTGCACTCGAAACCGGCGAGTAGCTTCTTTTGCCTTCGATGGAGCGAGTTTCAAAACGCGGAGGGGCCCTGGGTTCGTTTTGGCCACTGCCGGCCGTGAATTCCTACCGCATAATAGCCACGGTCGGAGTTCCGCGCAAGGACTCCAGTCACATGGGTTGCCTTATCGGTAAAAACGCCTAATAGAGCCCCGCCATAGCCGTTGGGAAATAACTGCGATAACACACTACCGTCTGGCCATCGTTTTCGTCCACGTGAGGCATCGCCTGAAAGGCAGCGTGCAGAGCGAGCGACGAGATTGGCTTGGTCACCTCAATTTCTTCTTCCCGGTGAAAGGCTTTAACCGCTCTGGGCTGCGCCGTGGGAGTCAGTGGCATGGACATCTCGATCGCCGTAGTCGGGCTCAACCACGGATAGTGAAAGCATACTCGCCCGCCCGACTCCTCCTCCGCCACGAACAGAGCCGACCAGTCCTGAAAAAACGAGCCTCCCTCGCGATCGACGAACGCGATGACTTGTTGTACCGAAGCTCCAGAGAGCGGTGCTCCCCCCAGTAAGGGCTGAGCCAACAGCAACGAAGTCACCGTTTGCTGTGCCACGCGGCCGACATTGAACGTCACTCGACGAACATAATTGGCATCGCGGTTCACATCCGCAGGATCGCTAACGTAGGCCGCTGAAATACCCGTTCCCACGTAGCCGATCTGCTGCTCATAGTCCACGTCTACCGCAACTATGTTTCCTGGCAAGAAAGCGTTCACCGCACCCACTCCGAGATTGATCTGGCTGGCGGTCGAGCCCGGAAGTACCGGGACCGCCGCTAGCGGCGTTCCGCCGGATGGCTGCGCGTTGGCGTTCGGATCAGAAGCCAGCACGTTCATGTGTTCCGATCCGCAGGCCAGCGCCATTTGCAACTTGCCCCACTCCCGAAAATCGAATTCAATCCGCGCATCGAGCGATCTACGGAATTGCGTGGTCGGCGATCCCGGGATACCTGCTCGCAATGGCTCAGTGAGGGTTGTGCAAAAACGTTGGAAGTTATCCACCCAGCCCAGATCGAGCCACGGCGCTGGCGGCGCCTCCAGCAGGAACGCGCCGTACTTGCCAGGATCGAAGATGGTTGGGGCTCCGGTTGCGCGGTTCATCGGCGCAAAATATGCTCGGACTTGCCGGGTGACAGGAACCATCGCAGCGCGAACTGGCAAGGTACTCATAGGAAGGTCACCTCGGGGAAGAAGAAAACTTTCAAACTTGCGCTACGCTCCAACCGCACGCCCTCGTTTCCTCTGGGCAGCCCTTCGTTCTTTGCCGCGTCAGTGCCGACAACTTTGCCCAGGTTGGGTGTAGTCCACAGAATGCTCGTTCCCAGATCAGCGCTCGGAGACTGCGTGTAATCACGCTTCTGGGTTCGCGGCGGTTCGCAAATACTCAACAGCTCCATGTCGAGAGCCGCCAACGCGCGACCTCGATCGACGCCGCTTTGTACCGTCCCAAAGGTGTGGTAGGTAATGACGCATTCCATTTCCATCAGACCTCGATCGCCCACCTGCCCTTGCACCATCTGTGCCGTGCCCCATTCGATGTAAAAGGCGTCGGACACAGGTTGCGCAGAGATCACCAATTCGTTTTCCGCGACGATAATCGCGGGACGAGTGGTTCCGTCGAGCGTAACGGTTTGAAGGGGATTCAACGACACCAACCGTTGCAGCAGCGCCATGTAAAAGCTGTCTTTTGTGAATTGCACAATAAGCTCCTGGCTTCTATCTCCTGGCTCTTAGCATCCAGCCTTGACTTAGTAAAGCCAAAAGCCAGGAGCTAGATGGCAAAAGCTTCTTTTCATTCCACTGCCAGAACCCGATAGATGTAGGCGGTTCCAGCGAAGAACTCCGTTGTGACGTTCTCGATATGAAAAAGATCGTTGTCGTATAACAGCCCGAGCGCTCCATCGAAAAGGAGTTCGGCCGAGGCCACGTTTCGGGAAGTTAACTCCGTTGCGACAGCGGTGCTCGAAAATAAAAACTCCAAGCGTCTTCGAGGACCTGTCGCCGGGGTCACGAGACTCCGCACCACCACGGGACAGAAAATCACTTCCTCGACTCCGGGGTCGGCTAAACCAAGTTGGGCGCTGGGATCGTTCGGCATTGTGATCAGCGGGAACAGCATGCTGACCTGATCTCCACCCAGCGCTTGCAGCATCGCATCCGCTGCTCGTACCACTGCTGCCGAACTCATTCCTGTGTCAGTCATTTTCAGCCCACTTTCTGTGCCACATACGGAGCGAGCATTGCTTGAACGGTTTGGTCGATCAGGGAGTCAGAAAAGTAGTTCATGCTCATGGTGTCGATCTTTCCGACGCTCACATTTAATGCGGGCGTGGCCTGAGCGTTACGGACAATCTGAGCACAGGCAAACTTGACCGGGTCAGAAATGGTCGCCATCCCCGCTGTGTAAACGATGTCCACCTCGCTGAACCACAAACCCACGATGTTGAGTGGCAATGTCAGTTCGCCGGTAGTGGCAAAAAAATCAATTGCGGCAGGGTCAATGGCTGTCCAGATGCCGGGCAGTCCGAACATGAGAGCGGCGTCGAGACGCAAATCATCGAAAGGCCAGTCGCCCCGGCGCGGGATGGTATAGCGTCCCTGTGCCGAGACAATCGGTGTAACCGCCGGCGCTACTATTGCCAGCGGAATATAAGTCAGGCGGACAGTATTGCGGTCGGCCTCAATACGCAGCCGTTCCTCGTACTGATTCACGGCCAAGGTTGCTCGGCGGCAATGCGCATCGATCAGCGAAGATGCCGCCGCCACAACGGCGGCCGGCGTGGTTGCGTCCAATCCGTAATACTCGTATTCCGAAGGAGCGAGATAAATCATAAGAGTTCCAAGTTTCCCGGTTGCCGGTCGTCAGTGGACGCGCAGCCTTAGTTCGCAACCGCCACTGACGACCAGCAACTGCCTTTACCGGTTTACTTTCACTTCGTAGTGCGCATAGTTCGCGCCTTTGACGACCACCGCACCGAACTTCACGACCACAAGCTGCGAAGCCAGTGCGCCGAGCAGCCCCAACTGGAAGACCCGCGGATTGGGATCCGTCAGCCAGTGGTACTCGATCAGGTCTTCCGTCACGATGTACGCGGGAAGCACCGCCGTGCCGCTGCCCGGCACCCCGGTGTAGGGAACTGCCCACTCCGGAATCAGCGGTAAATCCCCCGCTTGCGTCGAGAGCGTCTTGACTGTCAGGCCGCCGGTAATCTCGGTGGTTGACAGTACGACGTTGAACTCCGCTTTCATTTCGCGATCAATCAGGTCGAGCAGAACCGGGTTTGCATAGATCGCCGTGGGACGAACTTCATAGGAAGAACTCGACACCATATTGGCGATCGTTCCCTTGATTCCGTCGACAATGCTCTCGGTCGTCGTGATTGTGGTTGTGTTGCCACCCGCCTCAATCTGTGGAATCGCTCCCATGTATTGGAATGTGGTGGGCGTTACCAGCGAGGTGTCGTTGCCATTCCAAAGGGCAACGTCGTGCGTTCGCAGCAACCCTTCCACGGAGTCGGTCAGATCTTTTGCTTGCAAGTAAGCAAATTGGCTTTGTTGAGCGCCGACTTCCAAATCAAACAGGTTGTAGTTGATCTGTGAGACCAGCGCTTTCAAAGGCACAGTGCGTTCAACGCGCGTGGGCGCGCCAATGGTGGCCACGATATTTCGCGGATCCACGAATGCCTGCGCTGCAGTTGGGGAATTGATCGAAATTTCTTCGAAGTATCGTGAAGGATGCCCAGTCGCGGGCACCTGCCGGCATCGTTGGCCGAACACGCCACGCCTGCGCACGATGTCGAAGATCTCGGTTTGATAACGGTTGATCTCAATCGCGCCTGGGCCGAGAAAATCCGCCGCCGCGTTCAGATCGATAAATCTTGTGTTCATGTGCTCTCCTAAAAGAATGAATTTTGTTGCGTTCAATTGAAGTTGTGGCGGCCGGTGTCGGGCGAACCTTGGCCAAAATACGAAGAGGCGCGACCCGTGTCGCGCCTTCTGAGAACTGAAAACGGGGAACTGAGAACTGAGTTTCGCTACTCGATCATCCCCGCCCGTGCCATCTCTGCCTTCACTGCGACACGCTGCTCTACACTCAGCGACTGCAGGGTCTTGTCCAGCGCTCCGGGGTCGAGCCTATCTCCGACTTCCACGCTGCTCTTGCTCAGTAATGCTGTGATCAGCGGAGAAAGAGTTTTCCGCGTCAAGCGCGCTGCTTGTCCCTTGAGATCGTTGTTAGCTTTCTCCAGTTCCGCGATGCGTTCCCTCAGCTTCCGAGGCCAGTTCGCTTCATCGGCGGCTTCAAAGGCATCTGCAGTCCGCTCTTCCACTGCCGCTGCAATCCGGTCGACCTTGGCATTCAGCGCTGCTTGTTGTGAATCCAGTTTTTCGAGAACCCGATCCAAAGTTTCGGCCGCACTTGCAAGTCGTTCCGCGGTCGCGAGTAGTTGTTGCGAAGTTTCTGCGTCCATGTCTTCTCCTTGATTATGTGTTTCGCACTTCCAACGCTGCATCTCGCCAGCGCGTTGTTGCCGTTCTTGCTCTCTTCTAGTCCAATTCGATCCACGTGTCCCGATACGCTGCTTTATCCCGTCGTAGGATTGCGGCTCCCGTGAAAGTGACGTGCGTGAGCGTCCATATTTTCGCGCTCATATCCGCCACCCGCGCATCCGCAATCTCGTAGGACATGGCCAGGCATGCGTGACGCGGCGAACTCGTCGCGTCCATGCCCCTTTGACAATCACCTCCTCGCCCAATCTGCTTCACAATGTCTGGAAAGTCTTTGGCAAAGAGATATCCGCCAAGTTCAAGTTTCCTCCCCACGATCTCCGCGCGTGTAATAACTCCAACCTTCCGGTGAGTATCATGACGGTCGAGAGACAGCGAATAGTCCAATGCCATCCCCAACAACGATGCGAGCGCAGACTCTGCGGCGGCCCGAGTCAACACCACTCGATGTCCACGAGCTCCCGACGGAGCCTTGTCAGAAGCCACATCGACAATCGTCAGTACACCGTGAAACGGCTCCCGGTTCGGATGCCCAACGACCGCCGGCAACTCAATTGCCATCGATTCCAGTTCAATATTCATCATCAGCAGTTATCCTTAGCGAATCACTTTCACGTTTGAGAAGCGGATGGAATTTTCGTGGCCTGAAGCCCGACACCCGAAGCCGAGGGCCTTTAGAGCGGCGGCAACCCTCTCATCCGCCGAACTTCGGCAACGGTGAGCACCCCGTTCTGCAACAGAAGCGCCTGGATTTGCGCTTCTTCCATAACGTCTCCGCCAGAATCCACATCCGTGAAAACAAATTCGAGGTCACTCCATCCCAGCTTTTTGCAGATTCCGTCCCGGGTCAGATATTCCGCGAGCAGTCGTGCAGTCGGCACTATCGCTTGCAGAAACGCCTCATCCGCCATTTCCATCGCGGTCGAGCGGTTCAGATCCCGCTCCACGCCAAGACACTGAGGGGGAAGATCAAACGCGTCGGCGATGATCCGTAATAGAAATTCCTGCCATTGCAGCCGCAAATCTGCGTCCGTGCCCCCGCCGAAGCGCAGGACCTCCGGCTTGTTCTCGGCCGAAAGGATTGGCACGCGCCCAGTGCCCTCAATTTCATCCTGCCACCACCGAATCAATCGTTCATGATGCTCCGGGGTCAGCCCCTGCAACCAAAGCGCATACTCCACCACCGAGTTCGACGCCAACTTCGTCGCATACCGATGCGCACCGAGAAACGCGTTTATCGCCTCGAACGCAACTTCCAGGCGGCCCAATCCAAACGGCGTGTGGGTTCGCGGGTTGAGTCGGATGTAGATCAACTGATCGTCGTCAAGCAGAATGTTTCCATCCGGCCCAGACTTCCCCGTGACTTGCACATAACGCACCGATCCGGGCAGTCCGTCCCAATCCGTCTTCATGCGAATCGTCGCTCCGTCCACCGGCCACATCACCAGTGGCCGTTGCGGATCGCCCGTGCTCTCTACTTCAATTGCTCCGAAGCCGCCCACAATCACGTCCTCGAGAACCTGCTCCGACAGTGAACGAAACGAATCGTCAGGATTGGGGGCATCGAAGTTATCAGTAAGAATTTGTATCCGCACATCGCTCCCCGGAGCTGCTACAGGCCCTCGTCCCGGCCGCGGCTGGATCCGCCACCGCATTCCTGCAATTCGGTCTTTGATCGTGTTGATCGCCTTGCGTGCCACCGGCGTCTCGGAGAACCGCCGTAAGTTGATGGGCGTCGGCTTGGGAAAAGCATCTGCTCTTGGCCCGTAGACATTAAGAATGGACGGCAGCGCCAGAGTCCGCCTCTTGCCCTCCGCGTTTGCCGCGGCGGCCGAAGATACTCCCGCAATCCGGCGCATAGCGCCGCGCAACTTCTCTGTAATGTTCATATTTGTTTTTCTTCGAAGGGAAAACTGATTATGAATTACTACTCGCACAACTAATGTAGGCACGGGCATCGGCGCCCGTGCAGGCGTGCGTTTAAACCGATCCGAAGCTTAACGTTTCTTCAGTCTTCACCGGCTGCCGCGGCAAACTGGCCAACTCGAATCTTTTCTGCCAAATCTGCCCAGCCAGTTTTTGTCTTGCCGCCAGTGCAATCGCCATCGCCATAACGCAATCATCGTGCGATCCCGCCGCGGCAGAGGAACTGCCATCGGCATGGCGGATAAAAGTCCGGCATTCATTCAGCAGCCGGGGGCTGCGGAAAATCGTTTGCTCAATCGCCAACACTGCCGCTAGATTCTCGATCATTGCCGGCCGGCTCACCGCTGAAGTCAGCCAACCGTCATGTCCACCCTCGCGAAAGACGTTCGTGCATCCTTCCATCCGCAAGTGTGCCAGGACCGCGTGCCCATGATTATTCTGTTCCACAACCAGCAGCCCTTGGTTGTAGGAGTTCGCCAGTTCGATCAACCGGAACGCTAACTCGCGTGGTGGAAAATGCCCATGCAGTTCCGCGCACTGCAGCCCGGAACGTCGATCGATCACGACAGCACACGAATAATCACCCTCCGAGCCACCTCCGGCCGGATCCACTCCGATGAGATACTGTTTCCCAACTTGCGCTGGCAACCAGATCAGCAAGTGCTGATTGTCCCGCGTCTCCACCGGTTCGCCACAGGATTGCAACGCCCGCTCGATCGCTTCCAGATCAAAAACACATTCTCCCGAAGCTCTGAAGCACGACACCGGGTCTTCGGCATACTCTTGCACTGCCAACCCTCGCAATTGCGCCCGCTTCGTGCGTCGCCACGCGATCTGTGCCTCCGTCAATCCGGCGTGCTGGATCAGTCGCTCTTCCTCGACGGTGGGCGGCTCGACTGTCGCAATTTTTTTCTTTAAGCGATACTCTTCTCCGTACCACCAGGGAAAGAAGTGTCGCGTGTATCCTGTCTCCTCGGCTCGTTGCCATTCCTCATAAAAGATCCCGCCTGCTCCATTGGGTGTAGACTCGAGCACGATCTCCCCATCCTCCGGCACCGCGGACCGTAGAGAAGCCAGTGTCTCCTCCACATCCCGGGGCCAGCGGGCGACCTCCGAGCAATGAAGATTGTGAATGGTCATCCCGCGGCCCGCATTCGCATCCGCAGCCGTCGCCACGCGATACTCGCTATCCAGTCGCGGAAAGACGATCTGTCGGATGTTGGCGCGCGAAGTCACCAGCGCGCCGTCTTGCATCGCCTTGGGCAGGTTCTCCCAGAAGCGATGCACGATTTTAAAAATCTCCTCTGCCGATTCCTGGTCGTGCGCCACTTGCACGGAAACCGTGCCAGGTTGAGTGATCGTCTGAATAAAAAATCGCGCGGCCACATACGTCGTGATTCCCAACTGCCGCGCCTTCAGCACGATGCTTCGTTTGGTGTGGTTCCGCGAAAACTCCATCTGCGCCCGGTTCGGCCGCAGCCAAATCAGCCCGCGAGTCTTACTCCGCACTTTGAGCAGGCCTTCAATGAGCAGATCACGTACCGAAACATTCGAGCCGCGGAGAACCGTCGCCATTTCCGAATGACCTTCAAAAGGCCTCAGATCCAAAGACGTCCCCAAATCTCTAAGCAGAGAAAGATCACTCATCGGGACCAACCGTCCTGTCCATGCATTTTGTGCACAACGCTCCCTCGACGCTCATTGACCGCCCTCCGCATGCCCGAGGTTTTCCGGCACGAAAACCAGCGACCCAATTTCCCAACCTGATCCGAACAAGTTCTGATTGATTCCCATAAGGTCGTATTCATATTCGGCCGCGAGCGTGGCACCCTGATCGACTACCGGCGACGCTCCGGTCGGCCTCATGTCGACAGGTGGCCCAGTGGTCACATCCGCGTAGTAGGTTGTTCCCGAGTTCTGCTGCGTACTGAGAACGTAATTCACTAGCTGGGTATTGCTCATCAACGTCGCACCCGAAGCCTTCAGCGTATTCAGCATTACGCCCACCTGGTGCGGCGAGAGTTCATTGATGTGCCAGAACATCCCAAACGGAACTCCCCACACTGCGGATTTAAAAACCATCGCTTGCAGCTTATTCGCGAGTTGGCTATCGGTTAAGTTTTGAAAATTCGGGACCACCCCCTGGCTCAATATGTTTTGCACATCGATCCCGCTAGCCGCAACCGTCGCCGCATTGGGAGCGGGATCCATCGAACCCGAGCCGCGCGAACCCGCAAAACCAGCCGCAGCCGTAATCGCTTCCGTGGAAGGGTCTTCATAACTCCCCGGATATATGTACACGCGGTTCGCCGGCATACCGGTCAAGTAAGCATTCATCCAGGCTTTCGACCAATCGATCTCGTCCGTCATCAGGCGTGTCTTGTCCTCGAGCAGTAGGTAAGGCCTGCTCTTGATGTCCTGCGCGGCCACATCCGCCAAGTCCTTGCTCTTCACCGCCGATTTCATGTTCGGATCTTCCGTCACCGAAAAGACGCCGCGCTGCAGCAGCGTATAAACGATCCCACCCAGCGTGTCCAAACCGCCCGGCACCAGGTCCGTACCCGACGAACTTAGATTCCAACTCACCTGCGCATTCGGATCTCCCGGTGCGGTGATCGTGAACTGATTGTTGGAAATCGAAAGCGTCACGCTCGTGGCTGCGCTGCCCGTGTACTGAATCGTGAATGCATTCGGAAACACGAAATATTGATGTGATACCGAGTGGCAATTCACGTCCCACCCAGCGTTGATCCAGGACTGAAAGGTCGGGATCAACTGCTGCGACAGCGGATACCCAGTCACCACGGCAATGCTGAGCGGAACGCCCGTCGACTGGATCATCGGCAGCAGCGCTGCAATGTACTCGTCCGAACCGTCGATCAATCCAGGATCGTCGTAGGTCACCGTTATCCGTGCCGGATATTGCATGAAGCCTCGCAGATTCGGCGGCGTATCCGCCGCGATGTTGTTGCCACCGTTAATTGGACCAGGCGCGCCGGTCACGTCTGTCGAAACGCCAGTCGCCAGGTTGTTGGCATAAAGATGGCAGTACGAATAGGTCACCGCCCCTGTGTTATCCATTAGTCCGTAGGTGCGATTCGCGTAAGCACGACAGTTCTTCAACTCAATTGCTGTCGGAGTTCCGTCAAACCGGTACCCAACGTAATTGCGATGAGCGTCCGTGTTGTAAATATGGATATCGCCGGGCGTGCCTGCAGGATGCACATAAAATCCGATGGGCACCGTCGCATTCGGAACCTGACTGTCCGCCATCATGTTGGCCAGCCACACATGGTCGCTCACACCCTGCACTTGCACTCCGTAGCCGTCATACCAATCGAGCTTTATGTGTTGAATCTCGATGTAGCTGACATTATTAATATTGATTACCGCCTGTCCGCTGAGGATGATCGGCGACACCGAGCCGTAGTGCGTGACCGGATTGCCCACCGCCGACCAGACATATAAATTCTGCGCCACGGGGTCGTAATACCAGTCCCGGTCATGCGCCAGCAAACTCTGCGCGCTCTGCGAATTTCCCCACATCGTCCCGAACTGCACAAAGTTGAGTTGCGAAATAGGCTGAGTCGCTGTCAGTGGAATCTGCCAGACACTGCCGCTAGTGTTCGTCCATTGCGCAGCCGTAGTCGAATAGAGCCCCGTGAACTCCGGCGGACGTCCGTTGCCATAGGCATCGAACTTGATCACATTGCCAGCCGCACCACTCGACGGAGGCGTGAGCCACTCATTCCACACCGCATCCCGCTTGAACAAAATCACATCCCCAGGTTGAAACGTCGAAATCCCAACCTTCAGCAGAGTCCGCCACGGAGTCTGCGGAGACAGTCCGTTGTTCCCGTTGCTGCCCGCCGGATCCACATAGTACGTGGTAGCCCAAGCCATCGCCGTCGCCAGCATCACCACGAATATGGTCTGCTTCAACATCTTCGAACCTCTCTCTCGTGTTGTCGGGGAAAAAGTAACTGCGAACTGAGAACCGAGAACTAAGAACTGCGATCCGAAATCCTGCCCTAGTTCTGCATCTGGTAAGTAACGGTCGCCACAATGCCGGCCGCGACCGTGCCGCATCCTGAAGCCGCTGTAGTCACTTTCACCCTGAGGAGATGTGCAGCCGGGACGTTCGTGCTGCCCGTCACCTGGGAGTAGAAGTTATTGCCAGAGGTCATGGTGATGGAATAACCACCGACTTCAGCCGCTGCGGTTCCGTCCCAAACCTGCAACGTTGCGTAGGGCGAACAAGTTAGTGGAGCAGTTCCAGCCGCGAGATCAAACCCGGTCACCGTAATTGCGGCAGGCAACGTCCAGTTGCAATACTGCACTACAGCGCCAGCGCCAGCGACGGGGCATGTAAATGTCATCTGGGCTTCGCCGCGAACGTACGCTGTCGTTGCCAGCTTTGTGGAATTGTCTCCGGCGCTCGCCGTGGGTGCCGCGGGGGACCCGGTGAAGGTTGGCGAAGCTAGCCCAGCGTACCCCTGCCCTTGCACGTATGCCGTGGTCGCGATCTTCGTGGAGTTGTCGGAAGTCGAAGGCGTAACGGCGGTTCCAGTCCCCCCGATCGTCAATCCTCCCGCCCCAATCTTGTTCGGCACCGTGCAAGAGGTTGTTGAGACCGTGCTGGTTCCGCCGGAGATATCCCACGCGTAGAATGCAACCGTTGCATCACAACTGCCGTTCAACGTGTCTCCATTCTGATTGTTGATGATCGTGTTGGCTGGGCCCAGGTTGCGCTTCGTGCTGATCAAGGTGACGTCGGTTGTGTTGTAGTTGGCGGAGATATCTATCACGTCCGCCGAAGACGTGAAACTTCTACCCCCGGCCGTGTCCGCGGGCTGCCCACCAAAATCGAGAATAGTCACGCCCGCCGTTGAGGCTTGCTGCTGGCCGATCTCCCAACAGGTGTTGAATCCTTCGCAGTGCGCCGAGCGGGAACTGAAGGGCCCCGTCTCCGAAGTCTCAAAGGCCATCTGCGCCACATTGTTGTTACTCACCGGCGTCGATGTGGAACAACCCGTGGTAGTGGCAGTGACGTTATCGGCCCCGCGAACGCCTAAGCCATATAGAAAAATCGCTTCTAGTGGAAACGGGCCAGGTGTGGACGTGGGATTGCAATTGTTGCCGTGCGAGTCACCCAGCGGGTCTGCGTAAATCTCAAGGTTGGAATACGGCCCCGAGTTTTGCACTCCCGAGGATTGCATGTTATCAATGACAGCGCCGATAAAATTGTAATTTCCGATCGACACATCATCCACGAAGGTCTTTTCCTGCGAGTAGATATTTCGAAAACCTTCGCAGCCGGTTGCGGGCGAGAGATCGTCGCAATCCAGACTCAACCCCTTCAACCCAATCCCGAAAGTGCCACCCGTTGTGCTGCCGTAGGTCCCGATTCCAAAGTCGATCAAAGGCGTGCCCGCAATAATGGTGCAAGCCCCGGCCGAAGTCTGCGTGGTCAGCTGCGGCTGCGAGTAAGTGATGGATGTGGAACTAGCGCTCTGCACCAGCCAGATGCCCACGAAACTGGCGTCGGACGCATTGGCGCACCCGATTTGCACCGGCTCTTTGGCCACCACTGCCTGCCCAAACGCTCCCGAAGTATTGGTGAACGTGACGGTCACTGTTCCCCCGGAACCGCGCACTGCGTTGCCAATCGAGACCGCAGCATTGCGAGCGTTGGCAATAGTCTTGAAGGCGGCGGAGGCTTTGATTTTTGTCGAGCCTCGGCCCCCGTTTCCGCCCATGCCGTAGATGCGGGTTTGCGCCGGCAGCGACCACGGGTAGCTGATATCGATTTCCTGATTGGCAGCGCCTGCGAAGATGACGGTAGTGGCGCTGCCCGGACCGCCGCCGTTCGGGCAATTGGCAAACGGATTGCTGCCTAGGGCGCCAATCTTGATTCCGCTGAAGGTGACATACATCGTCCCCCCGCCGTTGGCACTTAGCAACGTGCATGCATTCGCGATTTGCGTCTCAATATCGCTGCCCGCTTGCCGCGTCGCCTCCACCACAGTGACAGGATTTCCACTTGCGCCTCCCACCTGGACTTCCCCTGTCCACGATTCCGTCCCGCTGTTCCCGGTGGCCAGAATGGCGTTGTTTGCGCTCGCCATGCGCGTCGGCGTTCCCGCGCTTCCTCCGATGATGATGTCATTCGCGGCGGTCATCGGGTTGTACCCTTGATTCTGGACCCACGCAGTAGTCGCGATGTTTGTCGAATCGTCTCCTGATGCCGGCGTCGGGGCCGTCGGAGTCCCGGTTAACGCCGGACTCACCAGCGCTGCCGCTCCCGTAACTTGAGCTACCGAATAATCGCCCGCTTGTGCCGTGATCGTGCCGGATCGTCCGAAAACGGTATTTACGTTCCCCGCGCTCGGAGCTTGAACTTCCGATCCCGACGCCAGCATTGCATATGTGCCCGCGCTCGCATTGGTCGAAAGCACACGCCCCAGAACCTGTCCAGCACCCGGGTAACTTGACCCCGCATCGTGGCAATCCCCAGCGATCGAGTTGCTGATCTGGACGTAATCCCCTGCCGTGGTTGCTCCATCAAACACGCAGGACGCTTGTCCTCCTCGCGCGATCTGGACGTTGCCCGTTGTTCCCGCTCCGTCCACCACGATCCCAACTATCCCAGATGTGTCGGAGGTCGAAGCGATAATCGCGGCCGCCGGTGAACCCGTCACCTTCGCCAGTTTGTTAAGCGTCGTTCCGGTCGTCGTTGCGTTGGGCAAATCGGTGGCTACTGCGCCCGAGGTCGTGTCCACGTACGTGCCCGCGTACAGGTGCTTCGGACGCAACGTGGGCGTGCCGATATCTTTGACGTTGTCGGACCACGGCTTCAAGTTGAATGAGGTATCAATCACCCAGCGGAGAGAACCCTCGAGCCAGAATCCCAGTCCCTGCTGTGGATCGCTCGTTCCTAACGCGTCCGAGCCCAGGAAGAAATAGCCGTCAGTCGTGTCGTACCCAAGCCGCATGCGCTCATAATCCGACGCATCCGTCCGCGTTCCATACACATTGAGAGTCTGTGGGCTGGCGCCGTTGTACTCTTCCAGAGTGTTCGCGTCCAGGTTGAAAACATTGAGCAGCCCTAGCTGAACCGGTTGGCCATTGTTGCTGATCACCTTGGGACAGTGGCAGGTCGAATCGAACCAGAAAATTCCATAGTTCGGAATGCCGTTCGGCTGCGCAGTCTCTGCCAGTTCAACCACGTCAGCCACGCTGCAATTCGCATTTCCGTTCGACTGAATGCCCGTAACGAAACTTCCATTGCATTGCGTCGGAGCCTGTGCCAGTTGTGTCGCGGTATTCGCATTCTCCGAGACCATGCCATTGCTATCGAGCAAAGCAACCCCGACCACCGCGCCGCCGTTCTCCGAAACCTGAAGCTGTCCGCCCGCCCCGAATCCAATCGCTGACTGTCCGGTCAGCGCAGGACTCAGAGTTCCATAGTTTCCCTGCACCGCCCATGATCCCGCCCCGGTCGTCAGCAACGAACTTGCCTGCGCTGTCCCGGCAACCGTCAGGGTGTTGTCGAGTTGTACGTTGGTCTTGAATTCCTTGAGTCCCGATGTCAATCGCTCGAGCCAGCTCGTGCCATCGCCCACATTCCCGATGTAGTTCGACAGGGAGACCGGTGCACCCAAGCTGATCCCCACAGTCGCCGGGTTTCCGTTCCCCTGGTCATATCCAATGAAGGCATCGTTCGCGTCATTCGACGGACGGTTGTTGGCGGTGGCGATCGTCTTCTGGAAGTTCGAATCGGAAAGCGTAATGATGTGTCCAGGCCCGCTTCCGAGAGTCGGAAAGTTCAGCCGTCCCTTGAGGTTCGTGAGCAGCCCACCGTCATCATTGGGCTTCACTGCCAGCAAGAATGCGCCTTGATCATAAAACGTACCGGGTGCCATGGACGTATAGCAACTCAGCCAAACTGGCGTCCAGCCAGTAAGAGCATTGCAGTTGGTAGAGATTACCGCTGGCGCGTTCACGCCCTGCACGCCAACGATATCGCTTGGCGCATCCTGCATCCACGCTGTGGCTGCATCCAGAACACTTCCTGAATCGTGATCTGTCGCGAGGATCAAATTACCCGGCCAGAAGTTCAGAAGCGGGAAGTATGTGGGAGTCGCCACCGTGTAAGACTGGAGCGTCGCTTGCGTGTCCGTGAAAGTGCATGCTCCATTCGCACACGCCGAAGCGCGAGTCACATTCGCTGCGACTGCATAACCGCCCGTTCCATAAGGTGCCTGCTCTCGCGGATTGTCAGGCGCCAGGTAGGTCACGCGCAGCAAATCAAACGTAGTCGCTCCAGCAATATCGGGCGTCGTCACCGTGATATTTCCCGATCCGTTGGTCAGCGCATGGCCCGCGTAAAGCGGGTTCGAAGCCCCGTAGGTAGTGTTGTGAGCGACAACGTAATAGCGATAGTCCGTGCTTCCAGAGTTGGCAAATTGAGGAATCGCCCCCGCCGGCGCTACACTTCCCCCTACCTTTACCGTCGCCCCCTGGGCAATTATGCCCGCTTCTCCGATTGGTCCCGTCGGATTCGTACAGCTCCCAACCTCTTCGTAAACATTGTCCAGCTCAAAACCTCCGTAGCCTCCGCGTTGAATTCCCGCACGCACCCCATATTGCGCGTATCCCTCAATGACGCTATCGGAGATCTTCACCGTGTTGCCGCTCTGCCAGTCGATTCCATTGCCGGAACACTGCAGGGAAATGTTCAGGTGCTTGAGCCAGCCCACCGCAGCATTGCTGCTGAACGGTCCCGGTGCATAAATCACTGGATTGCAGACACTCGCGTTACACAGCACTCCGTAGTCGCTCGACCCCGTAGCCAGAGCTGTATCTAGACCATCGAGAAGGAACGACTGATCGTTGTCCACCTGAACATAACTGCTGAAAGTCCCTCCTGTTGGTGGAATTCTTGTGGTCACATTCAGCAGTCTGGTCTTCTGTGCGTTTACTTCGACAAATGGATTCTGTCCGCTGACCACCATGGGCCGTCCACGCGGATTAAGAAGCGTGATGTCCAAAAATGCATTCGCGTTGGATGGGTCACCCGCAAAAATGCAAGTATCCAGCATGTTGCAGTCGATGATCGACCCAGAAAAATCTATCGTCACGTTGGAAGCGCGAACCGAGACTCGTGCGTAAGCTTGCAACTCGCCCGGCGGTACAATTACTTTTCCGGATTGCGATGGCCCTGACGGATTGCTTGCAACGAATCGCGCCGCGATCAATGCTTCTTGAAGGCCGCCCGATGCGCTTGTGATCGTGTATCCGGACGAATGAGCATTGAGAGTGGTGAACTGCAATGTTCCGGCCTGGCCATTCCCGGTACAAGTCCCGCCGGTGACTAATACCGCCTCGGCTGTGCCTGTTCCGGAGATGTAAACGTAATACCAAGGCTCCGTGCCCGTTACGCCGGTCGCGCACACAGCCAGATTTACTGTCTGTGGCCCAACTGTACCTAGATTACTGGCCGGCGATTGCGTCCAGCTAAAGTCTGTCGCGTACTTAACGGCTTGCATCCCTGCCGTCACTCCGCCGCCCGCTTGCGGTTCGTATTCCCCGGCCGATGCAACGTAAGTCATGACCTGGTTGTTTGTGGGCGTGGTCGTGGCGACGGGAACATTTTGGATGGATACCGCGTTGCTGCTGCTGCCGCATCCTCCCCAACTTGAATCCCCGTGCAAGCACAGGGAGTTGTTTGCGGTACCGGTTCCCAACTCGCCTGTGGGAACCAACCCTGCGGTCAGGTCCGCCTTCCCTGAGAGTCCCAAGTCCGTGTAATTCTTTGTGGCAGCTTGGCCGGGTGCGACTGGATCTCCGCTGAGCGTTAGTGGCCCTGTCATCGTGCCGCCAGCCGTACTCAGATACGATCCATTCCCCACGTTCTGTGTTGCGTTGTCTACGTATTCCTTTGTGGCTGCGTCGCTCGGATTCACCGGTGTCGGCAAGCTTGGCGACACAGTGAACTGCTTCGTGCCCACAATTGCCTCTGTTCCGGCGAGATGCACCACGGCCGCGTCGTTGGCTTTGCCTGCCAGCGCCGTGTTTACATATTGCTCGGTCGCCATTTGCGAAGCCGAATTTCCCGCGCCTAGCGTGGTTCGTACCGCCGATATCGTTGTCGGTGACGTTGTAGGAACCACCCAGTATTCCGTTTTCACCGTGCCGTCATCTAGCTCATACACAACCGTATAAACCGTACTCGCTGGGGTCGCGTTCGCATTCGGAACCAGGCCCACGGACAATGCGCCTCCTGCTCCGAGGGTGACGCTGGTATTTCCTGCTGCGACCGCGCCTTGGGCAGCGGTGGTAAACTCCGGCCACGAAATCAGCAGCGTTCCACCGGCTGGAGTTCCGTCCGCTCTGTATACGGTGTCGCTAATCGTCGTGGTGGTGAGCGTCTGTGCTGATGCAACCAGAGCCAGCAGCAAAAGAAAAAGCCACCCTGCCGGGCGGCGCGCTTCGAACATAACTCCTCCGTTGCTTGGAACAGTTCACACTTCAACGCCCTCGTGACAGGCCACAAGGTTAAACGCGCTGAGTTGTCTTGGAATAAGTGCGAAAGTTGACTTACGTTTCCGAACTGAGAACTAAGAACTGAGAACCGAGAACTGAAATCCTACTTCGCGGCTCTTACCTGCTCCTGCAAGAACCTTTTCACGCTGTTCACGTACACATCTGCGAAGTCGACCACCGGACGTCTGGCTTCGATCAACCGGAGCGCGTCCTCCAGCTTCCAACTGAGGGAGCAGAGAATTGCCAGAGTCATCATCGGGGCGCGATGCACTCCGGCCGCGCAGTGGACAAAAAGTTTTGTTCCCGGCGCGTCAAGCGCTTCCAGCGCGAAATCCACGCCCCGTTGAAAGACATCAGGAGACTTGGGCTGGAAGTCGTCGTCAATCGGATTCCACAGCACCGCAATCCCGTGCGGTAGGGCCAGCGGAGTGTCGTCGAATTCAATCTGCATGTCGATGATGTGCGTTACCTCGGCACGCGCTATTTGCGTCATGTTCTCCGCCGACCAGATGCCTCCCCCGACCGCTATTCGACCAGTCACCCAACTCATATCCATCATGAAAGTCCTGTGTGGCAGGTTTCTCTGTGGCGCCGAAGACCGCGACCGGGCATCGCCCCAGCTCCCCAAAGCCATCGACCAACGCCCCGCGGCCAATGAGAAGCTCTGCGTAACCTTTGACCAGTCACTGACTTTCATTTTACGGCATCACTCTCTTGCTCCACCGGCTCCGCGACATACTCTTTAGTAACTTCAGTACCGGGATCGCTCTCTTCCGGAAATCTCAATCGTCGCAACAAAGTCTTTGCCAACGAATCATCCTGGATCGCTCCTTCGGGAGCCGTCGCCGGACAAAGTCCAATCATCTCGAACAAGTACTTCATCGCCAGATAGTGGCCCTTATCGACTTCGTCCATCGTGATCTCGACCATTTCGATCGCACGATTCCCCACTAGATTCGTGATCAGCTCCTCGATGACCACGAGGTCAACCTTCTTCAGCGCCTTCTTTGGCACGGACGGAGCTCTCCTCGGACGCTTCCGCGCCTTGCTCGCCTTCGCTTTGTTCATTTATCCCCTGGACTTCGACCCGATGGATGGACAAAAAAATAAAGGGCGCTCGGGGCGCCCTTTGAAATTCTTACGATCTATATTCAGAATATCAGGTTGAAAAGGTAACTATGACATGATTTCAATATTTATTTTCGGTTTGTTCTGAATCACTTAGGTGAAATTCATCGCTTCTACCCCCTTGACAAGATTTTTTCGCCTCCGGCTTCACGCAAGGCAATCGGAGGAGCAATCGCCTCTTTAGGAATATTTCAGAGACTCGATCCAAAGCCTCGACATAGCAGCGAGCCAAGTGACGCTGTCCGCATCCAATCAAACGCGCTGCCTCTTCCTGCGGATACTCTTGCAGCACAGTCTTTGCAATCACCTTCTTATCGAAATCGCTCAACTTTTCAAGACTCCGCTCTACATCATGCACAAAGATCACCGCGTCTTCGAATGTTGCAGCTCGGTACGAGGTCACTCGAGTGCGAAAAAACTCCCGCCCCAGCAGCGATGGCATCCGGCCTACTTCAATCGAAAGCCGCATGTAGCGACGGAGCAGCCCAACCGTACGCTTTCGATACAGCCAGAGATCAGGATCGGCGCCAGGAGCCTGGGTGTCAGGCAACATTGTCGACTGGTCCACGGTCGCGGCTGAGTTTTCCTGAGCGGCATCTTCAACAATCACCTCGATCTCTACCAGATCAGTCGGCGCAGACTCGATCTCGAACTCAGAAGGAACGCCCGGTGGAATCCCGGATGTGTCGGCAACGGCATGAAGCAAGGCAATCACGTTGGTGCTCATGCGTTCCCCCCTTCGCTGCAGAATCCTGACCAGTCTTCAAGCTGGCTCTTGAGGTCGACTCGATCGTTCACCAGCAAGCGCAGCTTGCGCCTTCGCCCCCCGATGGGAAGATCCAAGACTTCAACGGCGCAGGCGGGACAGTACACGTCTTCCGTGCCCCAGGTCCGCAACCACAACCCACCGCATCGTTCGCAATACTTCAGTTCTAACCGGACGACCTCTAAATCTGCGATTTCCATGATTGCCTCCATGGCAATGAATTCGTTTGGGCGTCGAGCGGACGCCACAAGCCCAAATAAAAAAGCCCTGTGCCGATTGCTCGGTCACAGGGCCCGTTTCTTTTACGGAGAACCTGTTGAATCTATTTAGCTATGAGTAGATTGCTGCAACCAACCAATGCACCACGAGCCACCCGGCTCATCAGGTCAGCGGCTGGCGAAAATAGCCCTCCTCGTATCCGGATTTCAACACGCGGCCGTTTTGCACGACCACACTGACTTTACCGGTAAACTGCAGCATACGCAGCAGTTGTTCCATAGCGGCGGAGAGTACTTCGGCCGAGCGGATCTTGCGGCGAAACTCGACGAAGCCCCCTGCCTCATTTTCGGGTTGTGTATTGCTGGTCATCGATTCATTCTCACATAGCACAGTAGTTATAACGATCTAGTTATGATATAACTTCGCGCTCACGACAAAGTCAAGAACTATTTTTCTATCAGATTTGTGTGATAACCATCACAATAGCCAGATGCTATTGCCGAAAAGGGACATTTTGGCTGTGGAAACCCGACCTCGGGGTTCCTAAATGACTGCATCCGTGCCGTTTCCTTTGAGATGTTAGGGTGACATTATCAATAGCGATTCGCTATAAATCATGGTATACTCCGTTTTATGAAATTCAAAGTCTTGCAAGAAAACCTTCGCAAAACTCTTTGGCACCGCATCGAAGAGGAAGGCTTGACCGGTTTGCGTCTGGCGGAGCAGACCGGATTCAAACAAGCGCATATCTCGAACTTCCTCAATCGCAAGCGGGGCTTGAGTCTCGAGGGCATGGATAAGGTCTTGCGAGTGCAACACCTTTCCGTGCTCGACCTGCTGGACCCGAATGAAGTTAATAAGCGTGCCAGCATTCTCCCGCCAAGCGAGGATGAGTTTCAGAATGTCCTTGTCGTTGACGGCACGATTGCCGCCACCGAACCTCTCGTTATGAGCATGAACGTGAAGGAGATTCTCAAGTTCAAGAAGAGTTTCCTCGCGGGCCTTCGGGCTGAGACCGAAGGGCACCGCGACGATTGGGAACGCTTCGTCGTGCTTCAGGTCGACGGCCGCGATGGCATGAGCATGTATCCTCGGCTTCTTCCCGGGGCCACCGTCCTTATCGATCGCCATTACAATTCGCTCAAGCCTTATCGCAAGGGCGAATCGAATATGTATGCTGTAAACAAAGATGGCACGGCTACGGTCAAGTATGTAGAAGTCGCCGGGGACAATCTGGTACTGCGTCCGCACAACCAGGCCTACCCGGTCGAGATCATGCCCATCGAGGCAGATAAGAGCGCAAGCAGTTATCTGGTCGGCCGCGTTTGTTATGTGGGAATCGAGACCTGAACGGCGAACGTGAACATCGGGATTTCACGCGTCGGCCAAATTGCCATCAACGCGCGCGACATCGATCGCGCCAGGGCGTTTTACCGGGACAAGCTTGGTCTCCGTCTGTTGTTTACCGCGGGCAAGCTCGCTTTTTTCGACTGTGGTGGGATTCGCCTGATGTTGGATGTTGCCGAGAAACCGGAATTCGATCACCCCAGTTCAATCCTGTACTTCTCGGTGCCGAATATCGCGACTGCCCAACGCCAAATGCTCGCCAGCGGAGCACGCTTTCGCGGACGAACCGCACGTGATCGCAAGAATGCCGGATCACGATCTGTGGATGACCTTCTTTCGCGACTCTGAACAGAATCTGCTTTCGCTCATGAGTGAGGTGCCGCGTAAGGTAGTTCCAGGTGAATTCTCAAAGCTTTGACCGCAAAGAGCACGAGGTCACGAGAAATTTAGCCCGGCCTCGTTTGTCGACCTTCGTGTTCTTCGTGGTTCTTGACTCTCTTGCTGTTCTGCTATCATTTTCTGACGCACTTATTTTCACGCAGTATGGACGACGAACTACCCAGCATTCGCGTTCCCACGGAGGAATTCATGGACGAAGTATCCGCCAGCACCGCCGGTTCACGCCGCAACGAAGATATCGCGCTCGACCTGATGAAATTTGTCGCCATGACGACCGGCTACGGCCGCACCAGTTCGTCGGGGGTCGGCTTCCAAGGCTCGGGTGCAGCGTCAAAGCCGGAAGATTATGCCACTCATTTGCTTGAGCTCTACGGACGATGTCTGGAAGCGGTGCAGCGAAAGAAGTAGCGCGTGAAAGGTTCATGGCAAACGACGCCGCACCTGCCGGAGTGAATTCCCGGCCGTGCTCCGGATTCAACTGTTTACTCAAGTAAAAAAGCCGCAGCTTCAAGCTGCGGCTTAATGTTAAGTCAGAGTTCCCTTACTTCGTTTTCAGCGACGGCGACGCGCTGACTTCTTGCTGGCCTTTTTCTTTGCCTTCTTTGCCGGTTTTTTCTTGGCAGCCTTCTTGGCAGGCTTGCGGGCGGGCTTCTTCTTAGTTGCCTTCTTAGGGGCTTTCTTCTTTGCCGTCTTTTTCTTCGGCGCCGCTTTTTTAGGGGCAGCCTTTTTTGCGGGAGGTTTAGACGCGCCTCCACCGCCGCCTCCGACAGGCACGGCTGGCGTCGGCATCGGCGTTTCCGCTCCCACTTCTGAATCGCTTACACCCGGCAGTTCTGCTTCCTCTTCTTCCTCTTCTTCTTCGTAATCTTCTTCCAGCGATTCGCCATAGGCGCCGCTGTCGCCAAACTCATCCATTTCGTCGTCTCGTAAATAGAGGGTTTCGTGAACGTTCATTTCTCCTCCTAAATTTTCTGGTCGCACTGCATGCGTCAAGAATTAAAAAGACACCGAAAGTTGTTACCAGACTGAATGGGCCGCGATTATAGCACAGTAGTTTTTCGCAATGCAGTGACGAAAACTAGCTGCTGCTCACGTGCCCCATGCATATTACACCGAAGTTGAATTCCTGTTTCCAGTTGTCTATCCGCTGTGCAAAAAAAGTGAATTGCGAGTTGAGATTCGAAAACGGAATGCTGCCAGCGGTTGGATGCAGCGAACCTATCTGGAGGGAGTGCCGATAACGAGAACCATACCCGGCCTCAGGTTGGCCAGGTTCCCGTTGTTTTCTTTCAAGTCGTCGACCGTGACGTTGTGAGACCTGGCGATTGAAGAGAGGGTTTCGCCGGGCTGCACTTTATGATGCACAACCTTGTTTGAAGCGCTCGCCTGTAACTTCTTTTTGGAGTGCGACTTAGAGGCAGCCGCTTGATGGCTTTCAGCGGCATCAGGTGCTATCGGCAGGTGGACATACAAGATATGTCGTCCCCCCAGGCTGTCGCCCTTCAAATGATTCCAGCGACGAACCATTGCCGGCGGAACGCCGAAATTGTCGGCCACGGTTTCGACCGTGTCCCCTTTGCGAACCTTGTACGCGGTGGCGCGGTGCGAATAGCTGGCCATCTCGTCGGCGGAATGTTTGCCGGGTGCAACCGGAATAATCAGTTCGCTTTCCGCCCGAAGACCCTCATCTCCGTCAAGGTTGTTGGCCTGAACGATAGCCCGCGGGCTGGTGTGAAAAGCGCGAGCGACCGAGGACAGCGTGTCTCCGGACACGACTTTGTGATAGCGCCACCACACTCGCATGTCCGGTGGAATAGCGGCAATCGCCGTGAGATAGCGATCCTTCGTCCCAGCCGGCAGATGCAATTCAAACTCGCGGTCCTTTGGTGTGGTCAAGCGCAACAAGCTTGGATTGAGATCCTGCAGAGTGCTTGCCGATACATCGACAGTTTCCGCAACTAAGCGGAGATCCACGGGATAGTCGATCTTGACCGCGTCGTACGGTACCGGCTTGTCTGTGATTACCTTGTCCAGCCCGTACTGTGCCGGATTCTTAGCCATAATAGTTACGGCGAGAATGATGGGCACATAGTTCCGGGTTTCCTTGGGCAATACATTGCGCTTGTAGAGTTGCCAGTAGTCCGCGTATCCAGTGCGCTTCACCGCGTTCTGCACCGTACCGGGGCCAGAGTTGTAGGCGGCCATGGCCAAATACCAGTCGCCAAACTCGTTGTAAAGATCTTTCAGATGGCGCGCTGCTGCTCGTGTGGATTTTTCGGGATCCTGACGGTCGTCGACCCACCAGTCGCGTTCCAGTCCGTATCCGGTCGCACGGCTGGCCATGAATTGCCACATCCCCCGGGCACCGGCACGAGAAAGAGCGAGGGGATGGAATCCAGATTCGGCTTGAGCCAGATAGATCAGGTCTTGAGGAACACCTTCTTCTTTCAGAACCCTGCGAATCATTTCGTCATACTGTCCGCTGCGGGCAAGGGCGCGCTCCAGAGTTCCCCGTCCGCGCGTCGAAAAGTAACTGATATAGCCAGCTACCGGGTCCGTCATCATCAGAGGCAGATCGGAATGGGTAGCCTTAACCTCGGCCTCGGCCTTTGCTTTGAGGCTCGGGTCCACCGGGAACGTGACCTCGTTGGCTTCGTCGATCGGCGCGGGCTCCGACTTCTGCTCGGTAAACCAGTCGCCTTCTTGCAGGGCTTGCAGCTCGAAACCGTTTATCCCGTCGAGGACACGGTCAAATTCCTGCTCCAATCGCTCGTCCGAGCGCAAGTCCAAGGAACTCCCCAGCAAAAGATTGAAGGCGCGATCGAAGTTCTCTTTGGCGGCCTCGAGGTGCCCAGCTTTATAGTTGTCCTGCCCGACCTGGTATTCGTTTTCAACCTGCGCAATCAATTGAGCGACGGGATCAGGCTTAACCTCAACCTGAGTATGTACGGGCGTGACGGCCTGGGTGTCCGGATTAGTCTGAGGAGTGGGCGGTGGAGCCGCGCTCAAGGTCGGTGCAGTGGCGGTCCCCGGTGGCAATAGCGTCGCCTGTCGCTGAGCCGTCTGACACGCGATGCTACCCAAAACCAGGGCAAACACCGACGCGATCAGAACATAGAATTTGGAAATCCTCATGTTTATCTACAACTTACAACGATCAACCCTAGCTTAAAGGAAGCCCACTTCATGCTACTACCCATGATTTGATGGGTCAATCTGCAAGCGAGTTGGTCAGGGTTACTTTAGGAATAGGCGGGAATATTACTTCAGGGACCCCAGCCGCTGCAAGAACTGTGTGACGGGGACCACGGAGTCTGCGTGGGGGCGAGACTTTGAGCCCCTCCCGATTCCAATTCCGCAATAGCCGCAGAATCTGCGTAAACGGTCCAGTAAGAACGTCGTATCGTTCTGCTTATGCGACCACTTGCATCTCCAGGAAAAATTAAAACGGAGGCGAAATTATCGTCCCCGTTTCTCTTATGCTGCTGTGCTTCGCAATTTTAGTTCAAACGAATCTGTGATCGAGTGCGCACCAAGGCAGGCGAGCATTCGCAGTTCGTCGCTCTCATCGATGTTGTTCTCTCGGATGAACTGCCTGATCTCGGGTCGTCGAGTGTCGGGCAGACGTTCGCGAAAGAAGGCCGGTAGTTCGGTAAAAGTCACGAACTGCCGACGAGGCACAAGGCCCGGCAGCGGTGCCAAATCCTGCGCGAAAAACGGCTCCAGGTAGCGGAAAAGGAATCGACCCTTTTCCTTGGTTAATTCCGCTACGGCCTGATTTTGGTAAGAAACGACAAGGGTCGGAGGGGGCTCCTTGTATCCCCAGCGCGCTGTCCACTTGGCCATGTCTGCCTCCTTTCTAAGTAATCGACACTAATCGCTCGAATCTTGACTGAATTATCCTGATTATCCCTCGCTGACGACTCGCGCTGAAAACATTACGAAAGGGCCAACGATGCAACAAATCCGATGCCAAACCGACCGTGGAGGATGGCAATTTTTGTACGTTATTGAATAACAGGGCTTTATGCTTGCGGGCCAAATGGGAAAGCAGTTCGAAGTGGTTGCACTTTCGCGCAGCATGAGGAAGCCCAATGCGCGGAGAAAACCTGTCGATGTATCTCTGCAACTCCTGGTTACTCGCCGCGAGTGCCTCTACTCTATCATCGTCCAGATCCCATAGCAATGCTCTTGCTGAATCATAAATAGGAGAAAACCGGAAGTGTCCTGCTCCCGCGCCGTGATCTTTCATCGGCCTGATCACTCCCCAGTTCCGAGGGTGGCGATCCATAGACCCGATGAGTGCGTCGAAAACCAACATGGCAAGAAACTTGTCGAATACTGCATCGAAGTCGGTACCACAGAATGCCCGTATGACAGTCTCTACAAAATCAACGTCAAAGATTCCCTGTTGCTGGGCCGCCGTTCTTATCTGTTCAATTTCCTGCGAATCGGCGAGGCCCAGCATCTCAACCATCAAACTCCCGTGAACCAACTGTTCCCCCTCTCGGCGGAAGGAGCGGCTCAGAAAATGCAACACGCCATCCAGTTTGGCTATACCGCTGTGCGCTATATCAAACCCCAGCAGCTTTCCAAATTGATTATTAAAGAGTTCCGTGTAGGTTTCGATCTCGGCGTTCTTATGAGCGAACTTCGCGATGTACGCCCCATCCAATTTGCCGTCCACGGACAAATAGCACTTCGTGGCCGCACCACCGATGCTCATCTCATGTTCACTGCTGGCCCTATAACCCTTGAAGCTTCTTGGAAGTTCCCAGTTTACGCCCCGCTTGGCCACACGCTCGAAGCGCGTAGGAAGTCCGGCGCGATAAGGGGAGAGTAACTCCCTCTTGCGAACTCTCTCGGGGACCGGACTCGCCATCAACCGCAGAATGCTACTCCGATTCCATTCGTTTTTCTAGGCAACATTCATGGTACCTGTCCTCAACGGGATAGTTGCCTGCTACTGAATCGTCGGCGCCACCATACGAATCGAATTCCTGCATGAAAGCCATCCAAGTGAAGCAATGCGGTGGGCCGGAAGTTCTGCAGCTTGTTGACTTGCCGGTCCCTCAGCCGAAACCGAATGAAGCGGTGGTGAAAGTCGCGGCTTCGGGTGTGAACTTTATCGATATTTACCAATGCGAGGGCAGATATAAAGTCCCGCTGCCGTTTGTGCTCGGGCAGGAGGGCGCGGGTACAGTCAGCGCGATCGGCTCGGAAGTGAAATCGGTGAAAGTCGGGGACCGCGTGGCTTGGTCCAGCATCCTCGGCTCGTACGCGGAGTACGCCGCCGTCCCCGCGGAACGGCTGGTGCAAATTCCGCAAGGTGTGAGCGATCAGCAAGCCGCGGCCACCATGCTGCAAGGTATGACGGCGCATTATTTGGCGTATGATACTTTTCCCCTCAAGCGGGGACAAACCGCTCTAGTTCATGCGGCCGCTGGCGGCGTCGGACTGCTGCTGGTGCAGCTGGCGCACAACCTCGGAGTCCGGGTCATTGGCACGGTTTCAACCGACGAAAAGGCCAAGCTGGCGCAGCAGGCGGGCGCCGACGAAGTCATCCTCTACACGCAGACCGACTTCGAGGCTGAAACCAAACGTCTGACTGGCGGCCATGGCGTGGACGTGGTTTACGACAGCGTGGGCAAGACGACATTCGAGAAAGGTCTGAACGTACTGGGACCGCGGGGAATGATGGTTTTGTTCGGCGGATCGAGCGGAGCCGTCCCGCCTTTCGATCTGATCCAGCTTTCGCAGAAGGGTTCGCTCTACGTCACGCGGCCAACTCTAGTGAGCTACACTGCGACGACGGAGGAGTTGCAGGCCCGATCAAGCGCTCTTTTCAAGATGATCGCTGAAGGCAAGCTTAAGCTGCGGATTGAGCACATTTATCCGCTGGCCGATGCCGCCGTCGCCCACCAGGATCTACTGGGTCGCAAAACCACAGGGAAGTTGTTGCTGATTCCGTAATCGAATACGAAACGATCTGCGAGAACTGCAGCTACGCGAGTTTGCGAGCTGCAGCCGTAGCCGCCGTCGATTGCTGGTGATCGGCCTCGTTCACCCGCCATACTCCATCGAACTTCACGAAGTAAGGTTCGACCGCGATGTTCTCGAAACTTGCATTAAGCAGATCTCTGGCTCGAAGCAGCTCGGCGCGATGATGTTCAGCTTCGGCGTCACGGTCGCCGTTGAAATGAGCTAAGCCGCCATAGGTGGCGCAGTCGGAGTGGCTCATCACCAGAACACGTTTGGTCTGATGCAGCCGGATCGACAGCCGCACCTGTTCAAGGATGAATTCCTGTTCGAAGTCGTTGCGCGGCGAGGCTAGCGTCTTAGCTCCCCCGGCGACGATAATCATGTCGGCACGCTCGATGGATTGCTTCTTCAGAAACTTTCGCACCGCCGTACTGATGCGGTGATCGAAGCAGCAGAGAACGGCGGCATCGGCCACATACGGGCCAGACGGCGAGTCGCAATGGAAGACCTTGCGCATTAGGATCTTTTCGATTGTAGCCATTCACTAGATGATGCGCAGCCTCGTAAAGTCCTGCTGATAGCGCGATGCATCGAGCGTCATGAGGCGATCAGCGCGTAACAGGGCGTGGGCAGCCACCACAAAGTCAACCAACATTCGTTTGGGCGGACCGCCTTTCGAGCGTCGACGGCGCTGCGCATAAGCGACAAAGGCGTTCCCCGCCTTTTGCCATATCTCTTCATCGAGGAGGAAATCCACCAAGATGTTAGTCTCGTCAAGAAATTCTCGAACAAAACGCTGGGTCGCCGACGGATACGCGAGCAACTCGCAGTAAACAGGGGCGCAAACGACTAGGCCGCCCTCGCTTCGAACTTTGAACAACATCGATTCAACGCCTCGAGCGGATGGCTCGCCTGACCACAGCGCGGACAAAACGTTGGTGTCCAGTGCTGTTCTCAATCGCGATGCTCATCCTCGTCACGCACCTCATTGTCCCTCATTTCGCGGATCCAGGCGTTGATCTCTTTCCGGCTGCGGAACGACTGCAGTATCCCTTTGTACTTTTCGAAAGGGTTGGTCTCGCTTCGGAGTGGACGAAACAAGATTTTACCCTTTTCGACCACGAATTCGACGCGATCGCCCGCGGATACCCCGATGCGATTGCGAATTTCCTGAGGGACAGTTACTTGGCCTTTGCTGCTAATCGTGCTCGAATTCTTCATCTTTACTCCATACCCTTACAGTAAAGAATATCAGATTTACCACAACGGTCAAGATACCCCAGGAAGTTAGGCAAACAGGGATGAGCGTCAGCGCTTGCGGGTATAATCTCGCGCGTATTCCGGCACTTTTACACCCGTCATAAGCCGTGCGTCATCAATCGGCTCACCTGCAACCATGGTCAGCGGAATCACTCCGGCCCACGTCGAAAACGCGTAATCCTCTTCATCATCCACAACCGGCCCTTGCCGCACCTTCGCCGAGAACTCCTCGATCGGCAACCGCAGAACCGACGTCGCTTTCAGCTCCTTTTCATTGGGCTGGCGAGATTCAACCCAGCGCCCCGGCAAAATGTGCTCCGACAAAAGCCGCAGAGCTTCCAGCTTTTCTTTGGGATCGTCTACCGCGCGAGCTGTTCCCAGAATCACCACAGACCGGTAATTCATCGAGTGATTGAAAATCGAGCGCGCCAGCACCAGTCCATCCAACAGCGTAACCGTGACGCATACGGCAATCCCCTCATCGACGCGACGCAGCATCCGGCTCGCAGCCGAGCCGTGAATGTACAAGCTATTGCCTACTCGGCCGTAGCTGGTCGGAATCACAAAGGGTTGCCCATCGACCACGAATCCCACGTGGCAGATGAAGCCTTCATCCAGAATTCTGTAAGCGGCAGTCCGATCGTAAACCGCACGATCAGCTTCGCGGACAAGGCGCGTCCGTGCACTCGGAGCAGAGGGTTGTGGCATTCAGGAAGAGCTCCCGGCAATCGCGAAGGATGAAAGAAGTGTAGCAGAGGAGGATTCAGCACTTAGCAATTAGCACTCGGCACTTAGTCAAACCATCACAACAAGGACCAACAGACCCTGCTAATTGCCAAGTGCTAACTGCTAATTGCTGTTCTCTCACCAATTCACTTTCATCGCAAACTGAAACTGCCTCGGATCGTAAGCCGCCGTCGGCTGCCCTGCATTGGTATAGAGTTCGTTCACCGCGGCCACGTTGTACTTGTTCGCGATGTTGAACATGTCCACGATCAGGTCCAGGTTCACGCGTTCCCCGAAGTAGATTCGTCGGGCAATCCGCAAATCATTGAATACCGTCCAGGGCTGGAATCCGGCATTCCGCCCCAAATTCCCATCCAGCAAAAGCAGCGCGTTGGGAGAAGCGACTTGCGCGGGTGTGAGATCGGCAAAGCAGACCTCCTGAAGGTAACCACTGGGCGAATACTTGGAAGCAACCGTCGGATAGCCGCAAGCATTCGTCGGAGTCCCCGCCGCAACCACATTCGGACGGCTGCCACTCGGGTCGAACTGAAAATTGTCGCTGGTTCCCGTCAGGATGTTAAAAGGCCGTCCAGAGCCCACTTCAAGAATGGGCGCGACCGTCCAGTTGCTGAAGAAGCGGTCGGCGAAACTATCCCCGCCAAGCTTGCCGCTCTGGTACACGCCGCTGAAAACAAAACTATGCCGCTGATCAAACAAAGAGTTGGCGCGTTCCAGGTTTGGGTAGTAGCTGTCCTGCGGTGCCAGTGGAGATTGCAGATCGGTCGAGTCATCGATCGAATGCGACCAGGTATAAGAGGCTAGGAACTGGTAGTGCCGCGAAAACCTCTTGCGCAAATTCGCGGTGAATCCGTTGTAGTTCGAGGTGCCACTCGAGTAGTTCGCGTCCATATCGCTGAAGGGCACGCAATTTGCCAGGCCAGAGACGCCGGGGTTGCACCCCGTGTTTAGCCCGTTCGCTGCCAAATCCGCCAATGCCGGTTGGATGCACGGCGTAAACGCGCCGCCCGCGAGAGAAGGATTCAGTCCCGAAGGTCGAAAAAAGCTCACCAAAGCTGCCGGAACAAAATACGGAAGTTTCGATCCCGGAATCGGGTTCGCGCCACAGGACGCCACCGACAGTGGGCTGTCCGTCGGCGAAGCCGCCCCGGCTGCCACCGCAGCCTGCCAGTTTGCAGTCAGCAAATCGCCGCGCGCAGTGTTGGCATTGATCGGACGGTTCAAGTTACGCCCGCCGTTCCAGTTATAAGCCAGACTCAAGGCAAAGCCGCCGCCCAAATCCTGTTCCACCGTAAAGTTCGCTTGCTGCGAATACGCGTATACGAAGCCCTTGCCTTGCGGATAGCCGAACGGCTGCGACACCAGCGGCACTCCATTCGTCAGGTATCCCTGATTGATGAATAGCGACGTCGGATCGAACGAGTTAAACCGCTGCTGGCTGCCCTGATATCCAAATGCGGAATTCGCCGCTGGAAAACACGTTCCAGCAATCCCTTGGAAAATATTGTTCGCCGTCATGCTGAGCGGCGGAGCAGCAGGGTTGCATCCCGGCGTTCCGCCAAAAAACAACAACTGACCGCTCTTCGAACCATCGGAAGCATCGCCCAGGAAATACAAACCGAGCAGAGGGTGGTCATAAAAGATGCCAAAGTTCGCCCGGATCACAGTCTTCCCGTCGCCCTTCGGATCCCATGCCACGCCGATCCGAGGCTGAATCATGCGAGTATCGGTTTGGATGCCTTTCTGCAACCCGAGTTGGTTGTAGGCAGACAACGCAAGAGCATCAGGCTGCGAGAACTGAGGCGGAAATTCGATGTCATAACGCAGGCCGTAGTTGAAAGTCAGGTTCGGCGAGACTCGCCAGGAATCCTGCCAGTACACGCCCAGTGGTTTGTTGGTGAAAGAGTCCGTTGGATTGCCAATGCCTTGAATGAAATCCTGCGGAATGCCTAAGCCGTAAGCTTGTACCGGAGAGAAGCTGGGGAAAGGCGACGGGAAAAGGCCGAGAGCGCCAAAATCATAAACGCCACCATAGTTCACCGTGAAGGTCGCGGTAGTCGGAATGTAATTGAAGTCCACCCCAAATTTCGTGTTGTGCCGTCCCAGCGTCCAGGAGAAATTGTCGGTGAACTGGTAGCGCTGCTCGACCCGGTCAATATAGGAGTAAGGTTCGCGCCCGAAAAAAGCATATCCCGGGATATCTACCGCGACGTCGCCTCCTCCAGGCGCGCTGGAATAGTTGTAGAGCAGTCCGCGCCGGGCATATTGGAAGCGGAATTCATTCACCTTGTTGTTGCCGATTGTCCACGTATCCTGTGCCACGCCCGCGACGTCGCGGTAGCTTTGTACTGAAGTTCGGGAGTAGGAATTCTGTCCGAATACCTGATTTTCTCCATTCACCTCGATGCCGGTGACCGTGCTCGGACTAACGTTGGCCCGCAGCATCAGCCGATTGTTGCTGGTGATGTTGTGATCGAGACGCAACGAATACAGGCTGGTTCCTTCGAAAACCGGAAAGTTTCCTACCTGCGCACCCAGCGTCTGGAACGAAGCCGGCAACCCGGCGCAAACCGGTGCGAAGCCTCCGGCGATGCCGAACGCTGGATTGCAGGTGGAAGGAAACTGCTGCAAACCCGCTGGTACAAAGGCCGATGGAAGAAGCGCAAACGAAGCTGGGTATTTCCCGTTGAGAGCAATGCCCGAAGACGCGCCTGCCATAAACGCATAAGTTTGTAGTGTCGGCAGCAACCCCGCCGGAACCCCCGATACAAAGCTGCCTAGAAATGCCGCCTGCTGCGGCGTGGCTTGGATATCGAAAGTTCCCGCCGGAGCGCCGAAGAACGGAGATGCGTCGAACGGAACGAATCCGAAGTTGTTCTGCCCAATGCTGGAAAAGCCAGTCTCGTGGCGTCGCGTGATCTCGTAGGCAAAGTAAAAATACGTTTTGTCTTTTTTGATCGGTCCCCCGAACGCCGTTCCCGCTTGCACTCGGGTGTACGCCGGGTTGGGCGTAGTGCTGAACGGATTCACCGCTTGAAAGTCGCGGTCGCGCAGATAGCCGTACACATCTCCGTGAAAGTCGTTCGATCCCGAACGGGTAATGATATTGACCACGCCACCTGCGGCGCGTCCGTACTCCGCCGCATAACTGTTGGTGATGATCTGAAATTCCTGCACCGCTTCCTGCGAAACCGTCGAACGCACTCCGTTGGTGGCGTTATCGATATAGTCCGCACCGTCCACGTTAACCAGATTTGAACGCGCCCGTTGTCCGCTAATGTTCAAACCCGAGGTAGGCGCCGCGCCGGTGACCGGAGCGTTGTCGCGCAACACCTGCGAGTCCGTCATAGCGAAGTCAATATAGTTCCGGCCGTTGATGGGAAGGTTATCGATGCTCCGCTGCCCGATCGTGTCGGTGGTCGAAGTGCGGCTGGTTTCTATCAGTTCGGCCGCGGAACTAACATTGACGACTTCCTGGGCGCCGGCGAGTGAGAGCGCGACCGGCAAGTCCAACACTTGGCCCACCGTGATGCTCACATTCTCAACCGTGGTCTTCGCGAAGCCCGCGGCTTCGACCGTAACCTGGTAAGTCCCTGGCGGTAGTAACACGATGCGGTAGTCGCCCTGGCCGTTCCCGGTTACCGAGCGCTCTAAACCCTTTGCCTGATCTTGCGCCGTAACCGTGGCGTTGGTAACCAGGCTGCCCTTAGGATCTTTCACGGTAACTCGAAGATCGCCGGTAGTCGCGCCTTGACTGAAGCCGAATGTGCTTAATCCCAGTACCATGACCACGAGCGAGACGAACTTCCGCATTGTCATAAACTTTCTCCATGGAGATAACAGACGAGGGAGCCGCCCGGCTTTTTGCGGGCAGAGGACCACAGCCAGTCCGAATTCGCCGGCAGACTTCAGGGCAAACATTCTTGAGAAAGCGCGTTCGGCTGCTTTGTACATCAAGCCATAAGAAGAAAGCAAGCCGGATCAGGTAGGAGCATCGCATTGGTTAAATTTGGGGGCAAGTCGATGGGCGCAAGCGTCCTCGCTGGTGAAGCAGCAACCAGCAACTCGGCAGCCCACATCAAAGCGTCACCGTGCGCGGATGGCAACTCCTAGGGTTGGTAGTAGCGGAAGCCGCCCTGCTATCCTCATGGATTCGTTGCGGCCTGCAAGGCAGCACGGTAGAGTGTACTTAAGCAGGTCGCTAGGGAATGGATGCGGTGCAACCGAAGTCTCCATCCCCGCTCTGAAACCGCCTTCCGGAGGCCCATCGAATCTTGTCAGGACCCGAAATGAAAAAGGAATCGACCCTTCCTGCGCCCTATCGTCTGGCGGCATGCAGCATGCTGGTCCTGTTGACCGGCTGTGTACTGTTGACCGCTCAGAATGTGGTTTTGACGGGCGCGCTCAGCGGCCGAGTCACCGACCCGAGTGGAGCCGTAGTCCCAGGAGCGTCGGTGGTGATCAGCAACCTCCAGACCAGCGTCAAACAATCCGTCGAAACCAACCGCGCCGGACTTTACCGCTTCCCGGCGCTTACCCCGGGATCGTATTCCATCGCGGCAACACTCAAAGGTTTTCGCGATGCCCAGGGTTTAGTCCAGGTGCTGGTCGGAAACACCACTTCGCTGGACATCAGGTTGCAAGTGGGAACTGGTGGAGAGGCAGTTAAAGTAAGCGGAACCGCCCCACTGCTGCGGCCCGCTGAATCCTCCGCTAGCACTGTATTGGATCGGTCGTTTATCGAAGACCTGCCCCTCAACGGGCGCAAATACACCGACTTTACGGTGCTTACGCCGAACACCAGCTACGACGGCGACACCGGCCTGGTCAGCATTGCCGGACAACAGGGCGGAGAAGATTCGGGATACGCCAACGGAAACGGCGGCAATGCTTTCACCGTGGATGGAAGCAACGCCACCAACAACTACTTCTCCGACATTATCGGCCGTTACCGCATTCCATACCTCTTTGGCGAGGACGCGATCCAGGAATTCCAAGTCTCGGTCAGCCCATACTCCGCCATCTATGGAGGTGGAGCGGGCTTCGTCAACGCTGTAACCCAGTCGGGAAGCAATGCCTTTCACGGCAGCGCGTTTTATTACAACCGGAACTCCGCCACCGGAGCCAACGACGCCCTCGACAAAGCCAGCGGATTCCCTAAGCCTGAAGATGCTTTGCAGCAATTCGGCGCCGGGGTGGGCGGACCGATCATTCGCAACCGCCTATGGTTCTTCGTCGATTACGAGCAGCAACTGCGCAACAATCCAATTTCCGTCATCAACCCGGTATTGGCCACGACACCGGCGAACTTACCCGCCTTCTTGAGCGCTAATTTTGGAATTCCCGCAGGCACGACTTTGCCTGCGCCGAACGGTCCCTTGCCGGTGCCAGGCAGCGACACCGCGCCCGATTCCACCAATCCCGTCTATCTCCAGCAAGTGGCAAACACCGTGAACGCGCTCAACTCCAATCT
>Ga0206844_10083_pt1 | contig 34437 bp, 27 predicted proteins | sample Alteio_BWOrgCont_22_FD_152907 | JGI IMG/M metagenome (GOLD analysis project Ga0206844, IMG submission 152907) | Enriched cells from forest soil in Barre Woods Harvard Forest LTER site, Petersham, Massachusetts, United States -... | ecosystem: Environmental > Terrestrial > Soil > Temperate forest >...
CGACCACGCGGCCCAGCTTCTCCTGCTCGCGCTCTCCGAAGACTTCGCCCCCGGCATCCTCGTGCCCGAGCTCGGCTCGCCCATCCGCATCGAAGAAATCGCCCAACGCATGCTCGCCAATCAACCATCTGCATCGCGCATTGAATTCACCGGCCTCCGGCCCGGAGACAAGCTCACAGAGAAGCTGCTCTCCGATAAAGAATATTTTCTCGAGGACAGCGAAGCCCCGCTGCGCCTCATTCACAGCGAGGCTCCGCCATTCCGTGAGCTCGAGCACGCGATCCGGCAGCTGGAACACGCCGTGCGAGAGAGAAATCTCCCGCGGCTTCTGAGCGTCGTCAGCCGTCTGGTCCCCGACTACCAGCCCAGCGAAGTGATCCAGGCTGCTCTTCACGGGCAGGCTTCCATGCGAGCTGATCGATGAAGCGAAAAATCGCCGTCGTCACCACCTCGCGCGCCGACTACAGCCATCTCTACTGGCCGCTCAGGGATCTCGCCGCGCATCCCGAAGTCGATCTCCAGCTGATCGCGATGGCCTCGCACCTCTCGCCGTCCTTCGGCGCGACCATTCAGGAGATGGAGAAGGACGGCTTCACCATCGCCGGCCGCATCGAGTGCCTGCTCAGCTCCGACACCGACATCGGCATGGCCAAGACCATCGGCATCGCCGTCCAGAGCCTCGCCGATCTGCTCGGGCAGCTCCGTCCCGACCTGCTCCTGCTTATCGCCGACCGCTACGAGATGCTCGCGCCCGCATCCGTGGCCCTCGCCCTGCGCATCCCCATCGCTCACATCGAAGGCGGAGAGATCAGCGAAGGAGCCATCGACGACGCGGTCCGCAACGCGCTCACCAAGATGAGCCACATCCACTTCACCTCCACGCACAACGCCCGCAATCGCGTCATCGCGATGGGAGAGGAACCGTGGCGCGTCCATCGCGCCGGCGCGCCCTCGCTCGATCATCTTCGTCGCAGCACGCTCCTCGACCGGCCGCAGCTTGAAAGCCGGCTCGGCATCGATCTCACCGAAGCGCCCATCCTGGTCGCCTGCCATCCCGTAACCCTGCGCCGCGATACCACCGACGAGGCGGACGCCCTCTACACCGCTGTCGAAAAAGTAACCGGCACAGTGCTTTTTTGTTATCCCAATGCCGACGCGGGCAGCCATCGCCTCATCCAGCGTGCGAAGGATTTCCTCAGCCGCCGCGGCAGCGGCCGCATCTTCGTCAACCTCGATGCCGTCACTTACTGGAGCCTCCTCCGCCACGTGCAGATGCTGGTGGGGAACTCCAGCAGCGGCATCATGGAGACTGCATCCTTCGCGCTCCCCACCGTGAACGTGGGCTCCCGGCAAAAGGGAAGGGAACGCGCAAAGAACGTGCTCGACGCCGATCCCAATCCCCGCGACATCTCCGAAAAAATAATTCAGGCGCAGAGCGAAACCTTCCGCGTCTCCTTGAACGGCATGGAAAACCCTTACGGAGACGGCCACGCAGCCGGGCGCATTGTGCGTGTCCTCACCGAAGCCCCGCTCGGCGACAAACTGCTCATCAAGCGAGCAGCCGAGCTCCCCGCATGAAGATTCCGCTCTCCCAGCCCGACATCACCGAGGCCGAAATCGAAGCGGTCACCACCGTGTTGCGCAGCCCGCGCCTCAGCCTCGGACCGAAGCTCGAAGAGTTCGAGCATGCCATGGCGGCGTATGTCGGTGTCCCGCACGCGGTCGCCGTCAACTCCGGAACCAGCGGACTGCATCTCTGCATCCGCGCCCTCAACATCGGCGAAGGCGACGAAGTCATCGTGCCCTCTTTCACCTTCATCGCTGCTGCCAACGCCATTCGCTACGAGCGGGCCACTCCGGTCTTCGTCGACATCGAGCCGGCAACGTTGAATCTCGATCCCGAAAAGATCGAAGCGGCCATCACGCCGCGCACCCGCGCCATCATGGCCGTGCACACCTTCGGCGTTCCTGCGAACATGGATGCGATCCTCGCCATTGCCGAGCGCCATCGTCTGTTGGTGATTGAAGACGCCTGCGAGGCCATCGGAGCTGAATACCGGGGCCGTCGCGCCGGCAGCTTCGGCCACGCCGCCGTCTTCGCCTTCTATCCCAACAAGCAGATCACCACCGGCGAGGGCGGGATGATCGTCACTTCTGACGATGTGCTGGCCAAAAAGATGCGCGCCCTGCGCAACCAGGGCCGGTACGATGCCGGCAACTGGCTGCAGCACGAAGAGGTCGGCTACAACTACCGCATCTCGGAGATCAACTGCGCCTTAGGGATCGGACAGCTCAGGCGTATCGAAGAAATCCTGAACCGGCGCCAGGCCGCGGCCCTTGCCTGGCAGCGCCAGCTCCAAAACATCACCCAGCTCACGCTCCCGCCCATCCAAATTCCAAACACCCGGATAAGCTGGTTCGTCTACGTCGTTCGCGTCAACGCAGGACGCGAGCATCGCGACCGTCTGCAACGTTTCCTTGAACGGGAAGGAATCGGCTGCGCGCGCTACTTCGCACCCATCCATCTGCAGCCCAGCTATAAGGAATGGAACGATGCCGCGCTGCCGGTGACCGAGTCTGTGGCGGAACGCACTCTGGCGCTGCCCTTCTTCAACAATCTGTCACAGTTACAAATAGAAGCGGTCGGCGAAGCTCTGCGCAAAGGACTGGCGTCCCTGACCCGTTAACTCCGGCTCAGCCGCCGATATGCACCATGCTCCGTGACGGCTTCAAAAAGCCCGGCTCACCGATATGGTGCCGCGCCTCTTTTTGCGCCACCGTGCGCGCAATGAAGGACGCCAGTTCGGCGTCGCTGCCGCCCCGGCGCATCAGGCCATGAAGATCATGGTCGGTCTGCGAAAACAGGCAGGTGCGAATCTTTCCGTCGGACGTCAAACGGATCCGGCTGCAGGCTCCGCAAAAGGCCCGCGACACCGGCGCGATGATTCCCACCTCGCCCACACCGTCGTCGAACGTGTACCGCACCGCCGTCTCACCCGCGGATGTCGGCGCCAGCTTCACCAGCGGCCGAAAGCTCTCCAGCCGCGCCGCCACTTCGGAGAAGGGAACCACCGTCTTCGGAGTCCACAAGCGATCTTCTTCCAGCGGCATGAACTCGATGAAGCGCACAATCACGCCCTCGTCCCGCGAAAATTTCGCGAAGGGCACAATCTGGTCATCGTTGAAGCCGCGCAGCACAACGCAATTTACCTTCACCGGTCCCAGCCCCGCCCGCTGCGCGGCGCGAATCCCCCGCAGTACGCGATCGAAGCTGCCCGGCACGCGTGTAATGCGCGCAAAGATGTCGGCGTCCACGGCATCCATGCTCACCGTCACGCGGCTCAGGCCGGCATCCTTCAGCCGCTGTGCCTGCTCCGCCAGCAGATGCCCATTCGTGGTGATGGCCAGGTCGAGCGGCTCTCCATTTCGCGTCCGCAGCGCCGCCAACTCCTGTACCAGGCCGGCCAGCTCCCGGCGCAGCAGGGGCTCGCCCCCGGTAAGCCGCACCTTCTCGATGCCCATGCCTGCAAAAATCCGCACCAGCCGCAGATAGTCTGCAATGGGAAGCTCGGAATACTGCGCGCCGTCATTGCCCGTGCGGCAATAGACACAGCGATAATTGCAGCGGTCGGTGATCGACACGCGCAGGTCGGTAATCAACCGCCCATGGCTGTCCGTCAACTGCGCGGTGGAATCGGCTGGGGATTCTTCCACGGCCGAATTAGAAGAGGAAAATTGCATGCGCCCGGTATCTACTCTATTGGATGCCGGCTGCAATCTCCAGATTCGAAAGCAGGTTTTGGGGGAAGACCGGGCCTTGAAAACCGCGATCAAACCTGTTTTCGCTGGAATCTCAGGCCGATTGGCCCGGCTGCTGTCTTTCGGGCCGCGCAGCAGGCTGCAAATGGCTGTAAAAACGTCGATTACAGATCATGCACCGATAAGGGTGACGCCTGAAAATCAGGAGAAGGTAGTCCTTTGTTCTGAGATGTGATTTGCGCAGCGCTTTCTTTTCAAAACACGAGGGGCAGGCAAGGCGAGAGTCCGCCATAGGAATAATCTCCCAAAATCTACCTTACGGCAGATGGACACGGTTCGGCTACTTTTCTATGAAATGCTGCAAGTAATCTCTCACGTATCTTCTTTGCGTGCAAGATATTGCACCCCGGGGGTGGGGTCGCACCTCCAGCCAGTCCTGCGCCCCTTCACATCCCGTCGTAGTTCGGGCCGCCGCCCCCCTCCGGAGGCACCCAGTCGATGATCTGATAGGGGTCCATGATGTCGCACGTCTTGCAGTGCACGCAGTTCGCAAAATTGATCTGCAGCCGCTTCGCCGCGCCCTCATCCTCCACCATCTCGTACACCGCTGCCGGACAGAAGTACTGGCACGGATTGCCGAACTCCTTCACGCAGCGCGTCGCGCAGATGTTCAGGTCCTTCACCACCAGGTGCACCGGCTGATCGTCGTCATGCCGCGTCCCTGAGTGATACACATCCGTCAGCCGGTCGAAGGTCAGCTTCCCATCGCCCTTCGCGTTGAAAAGAAAATGCTCGCGCCCGTCTCCCCACACGCTCAGGGAATCCGCATGCTTCATGCGCAGATATCCCGCCTCGTTCGTCGAGTCCGCACCCAGATTCGCGCCGTGCATCAGCTGCTGAATCCCCGCCTTCACCATCCCGTCGTAGAGACCGTGCTCGAACGCCTGGTGAAAATTCCGCACCGCATACAGCTCATCCCTGATCCAGCTCGCATCCACAGCCGCCTTGTACTCGCTCAGCGTGTCTGCGGATGAGTCACCCGAGATCAGCGCATCGAAAGCCGTCTCCGCCGCCAGCATCCCGCTCTTGATCGCCAGATGAATGCCCTTCAGCCGCTGCGAATTCAAAAAGCTCGCCGAATCCCCCAGCAGCATCCACCCGTTCCCATAAATCCGCGGCATCGTCAGCCACCCGCCATAGGGCAGCGTCTTGGCCCCATAGCGAACCATCTTGCCGCCCTCCAGGATGCGCCGCGCCAGCGGATGCAGCTTGAAATCCTGGAACACGTGGTGCGGATCGGTGCGCGGGTCCTGGTAGTCCAGCCCGGTCACATATCCCACCGAAACCAGCGTGTCGGAGATCCCGTAAATCCACGCCCCGCCATACTCCTTCGTCGTCAGCGGATACCCCAGCGTGTAAATCACCTCGCCCTTCGCCACGCGCCCCGAAGGAATCTCCCACAACTCCTTGATGCCCACGCCGTACGTCTGCGCATGATGCGGATCTTCCAGGCCCAGCCGCTCGATCAGCTCCTTGGCCAGGTTTCCCCGCGTTCCCTCGGCCAGCACGGTGATCTTCGCCCGCAGGTCGTATCCCGGCTCAAAGTTCGCCTTGGGCTCGCCCAGCTTGTCCACACCCTTGTCGTCGGTGCGCACGCCGGCCACGCGCGCCGTCTCCGCATCACGACTGTCATTTTCAAATAAAACTTCCGATCCCGCAAAACCGGTGAAGACGGTGATGCCCGCCTCTTCGACTTTCTGCCCCAGCCACTTTACGAATTTATTAATCGAGATCACATAGTTCCCATGGTCCCGCAGCGGGGGAGGCACGATCGGGAACTTCCGCGCCCCCATCTTGCTGAGGAAGTAAACCGACTCCTTCGTGACCTCGGCATCGATCGGAGCCTCGGTCTCAAACCCCGGCAAAAGCTCCCGCATCGACCGCGGATCGAGCAGCGCCCCCGACAGGCAATGCTGTCCAACCTCGCGCGCCTTCTCGAGAACATAAATGTTCTCTTTCGAAAGCTGCGCTTCAGGATGGTTCGCGTTATGCGCATCGATCAGCTGCGAAAGCCGAAGCGCACAGGCCATCCCGGCCGGCCCACCGCCAACAATCACCACATCCGCCTCCATCTGCGGACGCTCAATACCTTCCAACGGTTTACGAAAATGAATAGTCATAAGGGGACTGATCGTCCAGACGCACGCCTTCGCGCAACACCGAACTCATAGTTGTATGGGATGAGAGGTAGGTAGAGCAAGCGACCAGGACTGAGGAAGTCCCCATCCCCAGACTGTCATCCTGAGCGAAGCGCATCTTGCACTCGAGATGTGGGATTCACGATGTTCAACCAACCGCTTCTACCGTCCAGCCGCGCGAATCACTCCCACCTCCAGCGTCTTCCCCGAAGCAATCTCCCGAAATTCCATTCCCGAAGGGATCTCCCCCGCCAGCCGCTTCTCCATCAGGATCAGATGCGGCTGCTGGTCAACATAATCCCGCAGCGGCTCCGGATCGGAATATCGCTTGGCCTCGCCCAGCGTATCCGGCATCATGCCCAGGTAAACCTGCTGCATCGGCCGCCGCCCGTAAAAGAGCAGCGTCGGCATCTCCTGCATGGCCACATCCTGCTGCCACAGCAGCACCGGATCGGCCACCGGACCGGCCTGCTTCAATCCCAGCATCAGCAGCCCCGGAGCCTCGCGATCCGACCGGTCCGTGATCACATTGCCCGCCGCTCCGCCCAATCGAGACCGCAGATGCTTTGTCAGAGGCACAGCCAGCCCGCACAACGCCGCCGCGCCCACGGCAAAGCCCACCCACACTCTCCGGCTGCGCGTAGCCAGCAACGCCGCAACCCAGTCCGCCGACATCCACACCAGCGCCGGATATGCGGGAAAAACATACCGGGGGGCGCGCGTCGCCATCGCCGAAAACGTCACCAGCACCACCATGGCAAACACAAATGTCTCGCGCAGCGCACGCCGCCCCGCCGCCCGCACCAGCGCAAAAGGAAACAGCACCACCCACGGCGAAGCATACGCAACCATCGCTGTTACGTAATACCAGGGAGGCGTCGCCCGTCCGCCCCACGGGCTCGTCGCCCGCTGCATCACGTGGAAGCCAAGGTACTCGCGCAGAAAGCCCATGCCGAAGACGTGCAGCATGTACACATGCCAGGGCAGCACCAGAGCCAGAAAAATCAGCAGTCCCAGCGCAAAGGGCCGCCCCAGCGACTTCCATCCCCACCGGCTCCACGCCATCACCACGATCAGCGTGAGCAGCAGCGTGATGCTCGCCGCGCCCTTCACCATCGCCGCCGCGGCAAAGGCCGTCCAGAAGAGATACCACCCCGCGAGCCGCCCCTCGCGCACCTTCACCAGCCCCCACAGCGCGAGACAGCAGGCAAATGTCAGCGGAGCGTCCATCTCCCCGCGCACGCATACATGGAGAAAGCCCGGGATGGTCAGCAGCATGGCCGTCGAAAGCCACGCCGCGCCCACACCGCGCAGCCGCCCCGCCAGCGCATGCACCACCGCCACGATCCCCACGCCGGAGAGCGCCGAAACCGCCCGGGCCCAGAAGTTCGTCACGCCGAAAAGATGAAACAGGCAGGCTGTCAGCCAGATCGCCAGCGGAGGCTTCTCCGGCCAGGGATGAAAATGCCACATCGGCACCAGCCAGTTGTGGCCCAGGAATTCACGCGCCACCTCGGCATAGATCGCCTCATCGCGCGAGGCCAGAACCTTTCGCCCCAGCAGCGGCAGCAGCACCGCCGCGGCCAGCAAAGTAGCGGAACACACAGAAATGGTCTTGCGCCCCGCCCACCTCTCAGACGCTGCGCTCAGCACTGGCTCATCGGTCATCAGTTTCATGCAGTCGTAGTCTTAGACGAAAAGGTCGAGGGAAGGGACGAAGCCGCACCCCCCATCATTTCCACGCGCAAAGCAAACGCCCCGCCGAGCCGCGCGCCGCAAGCTGATCCGCGCGCTCCGCATAATAAAGCGCATTGATCTCGTTCTTGCCGAGGTCCTCGATGCGTGCAAAGGCCGAGAGCTCGGCCGCGGCCTGCTGTGGAGTAAAGAAAAGCTGAAAAGGCTCGCCCACCAGCTGCACCCGCGATGCCAGCGAATCGTGCGCCAGCTGCTCCAGAAGCGGAAGCACCTCCCGCGGCTGCCCGTAATCGAAGACCACGCCGCTCCCCGCCGGCCGCGCCGCGATGAAGCCCACCGTAGCCCGAAAGGCCTCCAGCGTGAGATACGGAACCACCCCCAGCCACGCAAAGAAGGCCGGAGCCCCCGCGTCGAAACCCGCCGCATCCAGCTCCGCAGCCAGCGATTGCCGCTCGAAATCGACCGGCACATACTTGAGATTTTCCGGAGCAGCAATCCCGGCGCGTTGCAGCAGATCGCGCTTCCATCCCTGCGTCGCCGGATGGTCCACCTCAAAGACACGAAGCCGCGCAAAGGGATTGCGATAGGCGAATGTATCCAGCCCCGCGCCCAGCAGAACATACTGCCGCACGCCGCCAGCATAGGCGCGGGCCAGCGCATCTTCGGCAAAGCGGCTGCGCGCCACTACGTGGGCCCGCATAGCGACGGAAAAAGGCTTCTCCAGCTTGAAGCGGGTGCGGTCCAGCTCCGCAGCATAGGTGTCTCCAAGCAGCGGCACCGCAACCGGATCATGAAACACCACGGGCGAATCGAAAATCTGGTGAGCGGCGCGGCGCAGCGCCACGCGCAGCGCGGTGCGCGAAGGAATACCGTGATCCATAGAGTCTATTGTGACTCAGCGACCGCAGCGTCCACGACTGGATCTCGTCATCAGGCCCCGGCCTTGACCTTCTTCACTTCCTCGGTCACCGCCGGCACCACGTCGAACAGATTCCCCACCACGCCCACATCGGCGATCTCGAAGATCGGAGCTTCAGAGTCCTTGTTGATGGCCACAATCGTCCGCGACCCCTTCATGCCCACGATATGCTGGATCGCGCCGCTGATGCCCAGCGCGAAATAGAGCTTCGGCGCAACCGTCTGCCCCGATGAGCCGATCTGCCGCTCCAGCGGCAGCCATCCGTTGTCGCAGATGGGCCGCGAAGCCGCGACTTCACCACCCAGAGCCTTGGCCAGGTCTTCCGCGAGCGAGAGATTCTTCTGCTCCTTGATCCCGCGTCCCACAGCCACAATCACCTCGGCCTGCGAAAGATCGACCGCCTGCTTCGCCTCCTGGAAGACCTCATGCGGAGTCACCCGCACCTCATTCGCAACCGCGGCGGTTACATTTTCCACGGGAGCCGAACCGGCCTCGGCATGATCCGCGCGAAACGCGCCGATCTGGATCGTCGCCAGCCACGGCCCGTCGCCGGCGAAAGAGACATCCGCCGCAAATTTCCCTTGAAACATCTGCCGGGTGAAGAGCAGCTTCCCGCCTTCGTGCTTGTAACCAACAGAATCCGAAATCAAAGTCCGGTCCAGCCCCAGGGCCAGCCGCGGAGCAAAATCGCGCACCTGGTAGGTATGCGGAAAGAGCACCAGCTTTGGCTTTTTCTCCTCCACGAACGCCTTCAGCGCAAAAACGTACGCATCGGACGTATACGCCCCGAGCGAAGCGCCCTCCAGCGCATAGACCTTTGCCACAGCCTTCGCCGCGAGCTCCTGCGCCGGCCCGGAAATTCCATCGCCGGGAAGCACCACCTCGACCGTCCAGCCCGTGTCTTTTGCAATCGCCTGCGCCGCAGCAATCGTCTCGAACGAAACCCGGTTCAGCCTGCCCTCACGCTGCTCCGCAACTACCAGAATGCTCTCTGCCATAACACCTCAAACATAAGGCAGGGCCGAAGCCCTGCCAGTCTTAATGACGCCACAAATCCCAACCAATGTTTCCAAGGTTTTGGAGCCGAAGGCTCCGTACGCCTGGACGGCCAGTCCCTCAGAACTCCTGCGCGCCCCGCTTCAAATATGTCCCGTACATCCCCACGCCCACCGCAGCCACGAGCGCCAGCACGTTGTAATAGAACATGGGATGGATGCCGGTCGGCGAGTAGGTCAGATCCTGCCCCGACCACAGCGTCAGCAGCACGGCGAAGAAGGCGAACTGCCCGGCGATCACCTGGCAGGCCAGTCCCCAGCGCCGCCGCTTGTCGATCGCCTCAATCTCATCGGGGGTCGCATTCCGCTCACTGACGGGAATCAATTCATTGGCCATCGCCGCTCTCGCTCCTCACAGGAATTTCAGGCGCCGCACCGCGCCTCAAAATCGAACGCACCCATTAAATCACGCGCGCCTCGTTTTTGAGATACTCCACCAGTTTTCTTGCCGCCTCGGCCGCGGTTCCCTGGATCATTTCCGTCTTTTTCTGCTTTTCCGGGATATACAGCCGCTCGATCACCTGCTGATTTTTGCTCAGCCTGCCCTCAACCTCCGCCCACGCGACCTTGCGCACCGGCTTGGTCTTGGCCTGCTTGATGCCCAGCAGAGACGCATAGCGCAGCTTGTTGATCCCGCTCTGGATGGTCAGCACCGCCGGCAGCTTCATATCGATGAACTGATAGTGGCCGGCTTCCAATTCTCTCTTGAGGTGCAGCCCGCCGTCCGTTTTTTCAATGCCGATGATGATCGTCGCATGCGGCAGCCCCAGGATCTCGGCCAGCAGCACGCCCGTCTGCGCGCAGCCGTAGTCATCCGACTGCAGGCCGGTCACGATCAGGTCGAAGTTCTCCTCGGCGACCGCCGCGGCAATCGCCCGGGCCGTATTCGCCGAATCCAGCCGCACGAAGTTGTCGTCTTCGAGATGAATCGCCCGGTCCGCGCCCTTGGCCAGCGCCTCGCGCAGCACCGTAGCCGCGCGTGCCGGCCCGGCCGTCACCACCACCACCTCGCCGCCATGCTTTTCCTTCTGCCGCAGCGCCTCTTCGAGCGCGTAGGCGTCAGGCTCATTCACCTCGTAAGAAACATCCTCACGAATCCACGTGCCGTCGCCATTCAGCTTCAGCGGAGCGTCCTTCTGCGGAACCTGCTTGATGCAAACCAGAATCTTCATAGCAAACGGCCCAGTATAGCGGATACCGCCCGGGCCGGAAAGCGTCCTCCCGCCGGTGAGTCTATCCGTCCACTCCGGGTTGGATCTGCCGCCGCCCGGCGGCCTGCCTTACGAAGACAGGCATACATGGCCTCCATCTCCAGCCGGAAAGCCCCGACTGGAGATAGAAGCCATAACTTGCTCCCGGGGCTAACCTATATCTTCTGAAACGAGCAGTAGTTGCCGTTTCTCGAGATACACTTCATGTCCCCGATGTTCAGTTGCTTCGACCCCACGTAGTAGAGCCCGTTGAGTTGCGGTCCGCCGTTCACGATCGTTCCTGCGCAGGTAAGTATCTGGTCCTCATACTCCCCACTCGCATCCCGCAAAACGTTTGTGGACGGCGAATTCTTGATATTGGCGAAGATTTCAGTCAGGTTCATCGCAGATGTCCTTGGTCTGGAATCAGGCGGTGGTCAGGACGGCCCTTCCCGACTTCTGAAGGATCTTCCTGAGGTTGGAGAAGCGGCTCCGCGCTTCGGATTCGGAGAGGAAACTATCCTCCGTAAACGAAAGCGTGTTCAACAGCGCCTTCATCTCGGAATACTGCTTGGTCGTGATCTTCCCCGCCTTGACATCCTCATAGAGCTCCAGCAGTTCGGAGTTCTTGGCCTTCGCCTCCTTCGCGAGCCGGCCCTGCAATGCCGAGGATTTGGCCGCGGTGATGCATCCGATCTGTTTCATCTGCAGATCGTAGAAATACTGTTGGGACGAGCCCGCGCAGGGAACCGCCAGGTTCATCGACGTGGCGATCGGAACACTGATCTTCCCCGTGAAGCTGATTGTGTTTTCGTACTTGATGGACTGGCTGAACGAGTTCGACCCATAGCCCACGTTCAGCGAGGCCGTCCACGGAAGCAGCTTTGCCCCCCAAGGGTCTTCCTTGTCGGGAAGCTCCTGCGGAGAGGGGTTCGGCTCGAACCTGAAGAAGCCTTCCCCGGAAGCAACCTGTGCGTTGATCGCCTCAAAGAGGGTTTTGGTCGTCTCCAGCATCTGGCGGCCAAACTCATCTCCGCCCGATCCCTCGATGTACTCGATATTGACGATCCCTTCGCTGATCAGGGACTGGGTGATCTTGTCGATCTGGGTGCCGATCTGCAGCCACCCGAGGGAGAGGCCGGCGTTCACCTTGGTCCTGGTGTACTCCCAGACCTTGGAGAGATCGCATTCGATCTTCGCCTTCCAGGGATCCCCGTAAAACTCCGCAAGACCGGTGATGTTGATGCCCACATCGGGGTTCTCGGTAGCCACCGAGCCATCGATCGCCGCGCCGCACATCTCCGCAAATAGGCTGTTCCCCGAGGTGATGTTGTAATTGAAAGAGCTGCCGAATTTCACAGTCGCAGGGAAGTCCGCATTTGAGCTCTGCCCCATCTCCGCAATTGTCCGCGAAAAGATCGGCTGGACGGTAACCTGGCTCAGTTCCAAAGGAGTCAGGTTCGGCTTATCCACCTTGTACTGTTCGCCGATCTCCTTGGTGATTGCAACCTTCTGGTCCTCGGTAATATCCGGAATTGCTTTGCCCGAGACCACGCCGCCCACCACGCTCTCCTGCAGGTTATCGCCCATGTCCATGTAGTAAGGAGACTTATTGATGCCGAAGTAAGTCACCTTGAACTGGTCGAGAGTTTCTCCCAGAATCGCGTCGATTCTGGCCGGCAGATAATGAAACTTGTTCACTTCCAGGCTGTCCTGATAGGCGATCACGCCATCCTTGGCGACACTGCGATTCAACACTGCTCCCATGGTATTGCTCCTCTCCGGGTTGGGTACGTAAGTTGAAGGAGGCACACTCCTGCGAGGAAGTGCGTGACGCGGCTTCGCGGGTAAAGCTCATTGTCCCTGGTGCGTGAGCATTCAGCCGCGTGCGAATGTATCTCGATAAAAGCTGAAACGCAAGAAGTAAATTGCTTGAGTTAGTAACTTGCCTAAGTTAATCAAAAGAAATGAACGGACACATGCTCTTGATTTCTGCGAGCCAAGATCCCGCTCAAAATCTCTGTCTGCGAATTTCGACAGGCTGCAGACTCCTCTTCGTCTCGCCAAAGGACGCAACAAAGCTCAGGCGCAGGTCATCACGAATATGGAGAACAGAGGCCAGTGACGCAGTCCATCTGTCGAGCGCGTCCAACTTTAGGCGACACGCGGCTATCATGCAACGTTACGGAAGCATACCTCCCTTGGTAACCACTTAAAGGTTGTGGAGGCAAAGCGGTCAAAGTTCTATAAGTAATGTTTCAATCATGTAAATTTCGGGATAGATAAGATATAGAGGAAATGTAAGTCAAGTTGGTCGCCGCAGATAGCTGCAATTTCGGGTGTCTTGCCAGCCGGGCAGGGAAGCCAGGCCGTTCGCATCTGCGGTACTCTGCGTGGGAACGACTTGAGGAGGTCGCCATGAACGCCGCCGTCGTCCGAGCCTTCGACGCCCCGCCGAGCTACTCCACCTTCGCCGACCCCGTCCCGCAGCCGGGAGAATCGCTGGTCGAGGTCACCGCCGCCGGACTTCACCCCATCGTCAAGGCCCTGGCTGCGGGAACCCACTACGGCAGCACCGGGGAGCTTCCCTTCGTTCCCGGCGTCGACGGCGCAGGCCGGCTCGAAGACGGCACCCGGGTTTTCTTCGGCGCCGGCCGCAGCCCCTTCGGAACCTTCGCCGAACGATCCCTTGCCCCTGGCTGGATGTGCCTTCCGCTGCCCGCCGAGCTCGACGACGCAACCGCCGCCGCCATCGCCAATCCGGGCATGTCTTCCTGGGTCGCCCTCACCGGCCGGGCAAAATTCACCGCTGGAGAAAGCGTGCTGATCCTCGGCGCCACCGGAGTCGCGGGAAAGATGTCCGTCCAGATTGCAAGGCGCCTCGGCGCGCGCCGCATCATCGCCGCCGGCCGCAATCCCCAGGCTCTGGAGCTGCTGCAATCGCTCGGCGCCGACCAGACCATCTCGCTAGAGCAGGATCACGCCGCGCTGGTCGCCGCCTTCCGCCGTGAATACGCCGAAGCCGGCATCGACGTGGTCCTCGACTACCTCTGGGGACAACCCGCCGAAAGCCTCCTCGAAGCCATCGCGCAACGAGGACAGAGGCCCAAATCCCCGCGCGTCCGCTACATCCAGATCGGCAGCGCCGCCGGATCGGACATCGCGCTGCCCGCCGCAACCCTGCGCAGCAGCGGCCTCGAGCTCCTGGGCAGCGGCATGGGCAGCGCATCCCTGCCGCAGATTGTCCAGGCACTCGCCGAATTCTTCCAGGCCGCAGCGCAGCAGCCCTTTCACTTCCAGGTGAAAACCGCGCCCCTTAAAGAGATAGAGAAGTTCTGGAACATCCCCGAGCAGGGCACCCGCCTCGTCTTCCAGCCATAAAAAGGGGTGCGGAACGAAGAGAGACTGTCATCCCGAGCGAGGGACCTGCTGTTTCCACAGGACGCCAAAACCCTACCGCCCACCCGAAGGATCAGCCGACCCACTCGCATTCAAATCCAGAAAGCTCCGCGCCGAGTGCTCCACACCCGGCGCATAGCAGTTCCCGTCCGCCGCATACGACTTCCCGCACCCGGAGGCGAACTGCGACCGCGGAGACTGCGCAAACTGCCAGATCGCCGCCTCCGAAAACCCGCTCCCAGCCGGAGACGCCGCCCGCGCCACGCACCCCGCAGCCGGCGGGCACTGATCCTCAGCAACCCACAGCTTCACGCCCGGATAGCGCGCCTGCACATCCTGCGCGGTCGAGACCGTGCTCTTCCCATCCGGCACCGCGATCCCGGGACAATAAATGCCCGCCTGGAACCCCCGCTTCACCACTGCCGCAAACCACGCCCCCAGGTAAGCCGCCTGCTCCGGAAGCAGCCGTCCGCCCTCTTCCTGGTCCAGAAAAATCACGGCGCGTTGTGGAAACCCCTCGCGCCCAGCGGCGGCCGCAGCCAGATCGCCATCGGCAGCCCCCAGCGCCGCCGCATCCTTGCCGCGCAAATCTTTGTCCAGACGCCCGTTGAACAGCAGCGCAAACCCGAACCCGGCAGCCCGCACCACCGCCCGCTTGCCGGCCCAGGGATTGCTCTCCATCCCCGGCGGATCGTTCAGCCAATATCCCGTAAAGGCAAAGGTCCGGTGCAGCGCCGGCAGCAGGTCGTCGCCCGGATACCCGTTCTTATCGAAGCCCAGATATGACTTCTGGGCCGAGGCGGCAACGCCCACGAAGACCGCCCACGCAACAACAAAAAGAAGTCGCCCCTTCATACTCATCCTTCGATGCCGCCCCGCCACTGGAGCTTTCCCGCGCAACGTGATATCACGAAATGGTCATGAGTCTCTCAAGTCAGCAAGATCCCGCAGAAGCCGCCAAGCGCAAAGCCGCCGAGTACGCGTCCTCGCAGATTCAGGATGGCATGGCCGTAGGCCTTGGCTCCGGAACCACCTCCGCCCTGGTCATCGAAGAGGTCGGCCGCCGCGTCGCCGCCGGACTCCGCATCAAGGCCATTGCCACCTCCGTGCAGTCGCACCAGCAGGCGCTCGCCCTCGGCATTCCCATTACCGACTTTGCCCACACGCCCCACCTCGACCTCACCATCGACGGCGCCGACGAAGTCCAGCAGGGCACCCTGCACCTCATCAAGGGCCACGGCGGAGCTCTCCTGCGCGAGAAGATCGTCGCCATGGCCTCGTCGCGGCTGCTCATCGCTGTCGACCCGCGCAAGCTGGTCTCCACCCTCGGCTCCGTCTTCACCGTTCCCGTTGAGGTCGTCCCCTTCGGATGGGAAACCACCGCCGCCCGCCTCACCGACCAGGGCTTCGCGCCCGAGCTGCGCGTGAAAGACGACGGCCAGCCCTACATCACCGACGGACAGCACTACATCCTGCATTGCAACCTGCCCCAGTCCGGTCTCACGGCCGAAGAGGCCGCCGAAGCCTTCAACCGCACCGTCGGAGTCGTCGAGCACGGCCTGTTCCTCGGCATGGCCAGCCAGGTCGTCATCGGCAGCCCCGAAGGCATCCAGATCCTCGAGCCGACCACCTAAGACTGCATGCCCGCGCCTGCCAGAGCCCGCCGCCGCAGCGCGGGCTCCCGGCTGCCTTTGTCCGCCCTGCTTTCGCAGGCGTTTGTGGCCTTCACCATCGAATTCGACAACGAATTCGAGCGCCGGATGCCGCACCGGACCAGCAGGCATGACAAACCCCCCGGCGCGCCGTGGCTGGTCTCCATGGTTCTCTGGTCGAGCTTCATGCGCTTCATCCCCGAGGACGGCATCTCCGCCCGTGACCTGCTCGCGCTCACCGGCCTCAGCAAGGACGCGCTGCGCATGCGCCTGCAGCGCATGGCCCGCTGGTGGGGATACGTCATCGTCACGCCCTCAGCCGAGGGCTCGATCGTCCGTCCCAGCCCCGGCGGCCGCCAGGCCCTCCAGATCTGGAAGCCGCTCGCGGCAGAGATCGAGCAGCGCTGGCAGGAACGCTTCGGAAGGGGAGCGATCGATACGCTCCGGCAGTCGATCACGTCCATCCTTGCCATAAACGGCACCCGGCTGCCGGGATACCTGCCCATCCAGGGCGCGGTATGGGATGGCTGGTTCACCAGGCTGCCTCACCCGCGCGAAACGCAGGCCGAAGCCGGCATCGCGCGGCCGATTTCCGAACTGCTCGCCAACGTCCTGCTCGCCTTCACCCTCGATTTTGAGAAGGAATCGCTGCTCTCGCTCGCCATCTACTCCGACATGGTCCGCGTCCTCGACGACAGCGGAGTGCCCATTCGCGATCTGCCCCGGCTGACCGGCGTTTCGAAGGAAGCCATCAAGATGATGCTCGGCTACCTCGGCAAAACCGGCCTCATCCTCACCGGGGAAGATCCGCACGCCACCCGCGTCAAGCGGATACGCCTCACCGGAAAAGGCATCCTCGCCCAGGACTACTGCCAGCAGCGTCTGCCGCTCATCGAGAAGCAATGGCAGGAGCGCTTCGGAGAAGAAACCGTCGAGAAACTGCGCCAGGCACTGGAGGAGATCGTCGGCCATCCCGCGCTGCGCCAGGGCCTGCGGCTTCATCCCGAAGGATGGCGTGCCGCGCTGCCCGAACCGGAGGTCCTTCCGCATTACCCGCTGGTGCTCCACCGCGGAGGCTACCCCGACGGCAGCTGACCCGGAACACTTAAACGCTGTCATCCTGAGCGGAGCCGCCCACCCCACAAAGTTGTCATCCGAGCGGGCGCGCCCACCCCACAAAGTTGTCATCCCGAGCGGGCGCGCCCACCTAAAAAGTTGTCATCCCGAGCGCAGTCGAAGGACCAGCAGTTTCCCTCCCAGCCGAAATCTTCTTCTCGGCGTGGCCGCACGCAGACCACCCACCCAACCGGTTTTTGCGCCGAAGGCGCGTCCGCCTGGACGGCCAGTCCCGGCCAGTCCTTGATATCCTCTCCAGAAATGAACGCAGCCATGCGCAGTCTCTGTCTCGCGACCCTTACTGCGGCCCTCGCCATCCCCGCAACAGGACAATCCCTGTCGCCGACCGAGAAAGCCATCGCCGCCAGCGTGAGCGCGAACGAACAGTCCGCAAACGCCCTGCTCGAACGCCTGGTCAACATCAACAGCGGGACCCACAACCTCGAAGGCGTCCGCGCCGTCGGCAAAATCATGATGGAGCAGCTCTCCGGTCTCGGCTTCAAAGTCCGGTGGATCAACATGGACGAGGTTCATCGCGCCGGCGTCCTGGTCGCCGAACACCCCTGCCCGCAGCCCGGCCAGTGCGGCAAGCGCATGCTCTTCATCGGCCACATGGATACGGTCTTCGAGGCCAACAGCCCCTTCCAGAAATACACGCCGCCCGCCCCCGGCAGCACCATCGCCACCGGTCCCGGCACCAACGACATGAAGGGCGGCCTGGTCGACATGCTCTTCGCGTTAAAGGCCCTGCAGGCTGCCGACGCCCTCAGGCAGACCGGGATCACCATCGTGCTCAGCGGAGACGAAGAAGACTACGGCCAGCCCGCCTCGATCTCCCGCCGCGACATGATCGCCGCCGCCCGCCACAGCGACGTGGCCCTGGAGTTCGAAGGCACCCCGCGCATCGACGGTGTCTACTACGGAAGCGTCAGCCGCCGCAGCTCCATCACCTGGCATCTCAAAACCACCGGCGAAAGCGGCCATTCTTCCGCGATCTTTTCCACCGGCAAGGGCGCGGGAGCCATCTACGAGCTGACCCGTATCCTCGACGCCTTCCGCACCCAGCTCCCCGAGCCCAACCTCACCTTCAACGTCGGCATCGTTCTCGGAGGCACCGCCATCACCGTCGACGAGGCCGGGAACAACGGCACCGCCACCGGCAAGGACAACGTCATCCCGCCCGCCGCCTACGCCAGCGGAGACATCCGGACGCTCTCCAACGACCAAACCGGTCGCATCGAGAAAAAAATGCAGGCCATCGTCGCCGAGCATCTGCCCAGGACCAGCGCCACCATTGACTTTGGAGAGGGCTATCCGGCCATGGCGCCCACCGCGCAAAGCCGCGCCGTGCTCAGCATCCTGAATCAGGCCAATCAGAGTTTAGGATTAGCCGCCATGCCCGAGCTCGACCCCATGAAACGGGGAGCAGGAGACATCTCCTTTGTCGCGGACATCATTCCCGGACTGGCCGGAATCGGCGCCACCGGCGACGGCGCCCACGAGCCCGGCGAAACCATCGACCTCGCCGCCCAGCCCATCAACACCAAACGCGACGCCCTGCTCATCTACCGCCTAAGCAAAATCGACCAGAAGGGAGACCTGATTCAGGCCGCCAACGCCGCTAGGTAAACCACTCACTAAGGATTGTCATCCTGAGCGGAGTCATCGCAAAACGATGACGGAGTCGAAGGACCTGCTGTTTCCTTCCCAGCCGCTCGTCCTCGATTCGTCAGCTTTTGCGCCAACGCCTGGGCGGCCAGTCCCGCCGAAGGCGCCAACGCCTGGACGGCTAGTCCCCTAGGCCGATTGCATGAATGCTACCGACTGCACCCCCGCGACCTCGAACCGTTTCCGGCACCGGATGTTCTTGCATGCCACCATGTCGTCCTTGCGCACCATGTACGACTGTGCTTTCGCGAAGCGGGCCCGGTCGCGCTCGTCGGCATTGCGCGGGATGCTGTTCTTCTTGCGCCGCACCAGCCATCCCAGTGGATACTCGTCGGCCTTACCGCAATGCGGGCAGGTCAGCAGGTGATTGCGCTGCTCCGCTTTCTCGTCAAAAAAATCGCGCTCTTCCATAAGGTCACTGTCTCCAGATTGATTGTATGGATTGGCGCCCGCGCCGTGAACCCCCTGGAATCCGTTTAGACTACTCAGGGAGCAACGCATGGCAGCGAAGAAGGCAAAGAAGAAGACTTTTTCCGCCGTCAAGGCGGTCAAGGCCAACGCCCGCGCCCGGGTCGGGCAGCCCCGCCCGGAAAAGGTCATTGTCGATACGCCCCACGCCCGCAGGCAGAAGGCGAAGCACAAGCCGTCTCTCTCCGAAATCATCAACAGCGAAGACTAAAGCGCACACGTTCGCCGATTCTTCTAGGGAAACCTCTCTCCCCGCGCGTATGATCCTTGAGTCGTCTCCATCCGGAAATCAGGCACGGGGATGACGGGTTCTTCTCCGACCCTCTCGGTCAATCTCAATCACTGAGTGTGGCCCGCTTCTCCGCATTTTCTGAACGAAACGAGGCCATTGTGCGCTCTGAGCTAGTCTTTTCCGCAGGAACCAGGGTTGCGAACCGCTTTCTGCTATCCACCATCGCCATGAGGGCCGTCCACGGGCTACACGTCAACTCCACCCGCGTCGAAGACACCGCCAACCGCGTCTTTACTGACGTTGCCAACGGCAACTACGTGCAGGTCGTCATGCCCGAAATCAAACCCCTGCCGCCGCTTGACCCATTGCTCCTGGCCGTCGCCAGCTAAAGCGGATCGCCCCACCCTCCCGGTTGAGTCGCTGACCAGAAGCATCAGCCGGGCAGGATTTTCCAGCCCAATCCCTCCCAGCCAAAAAATCAAACCCCGGCAAACACCCGCCAACCGCGTTTCAGCGACCGCCTTTTCGCGATCCGGACCTCGGCTACCCGAACTCCAGCCGCCCTCGTATACTTCCTCCCATGAGCCAGCTCTTCCTTAACCTGATCCGCCGGGGAGAGACCGCCGAGATCGCCGCCGCCGTCGAAGAAAATCCCTCCCTTGCCCGCTTCCGCGACGCGCAGGGCGTCTCCGCGCTCATGCTCTCCATCTATACCCGCCAGCCCCTGGTCCGCGATTTCCTGCGCCAGCACTGCGGCGACTGCGACATCCACGAGGCCGCGGCGCTCGGCGACTGCACGCGTCTTCATTCCCTCATTGCCGCCGACGCCATGATCGCCCGCGCCGTCTCCGCGGATGGCTGGCCGCCGCTGCATCTCGCCTCGGCCTTTGCCGCTCCCACCGCCGTCGAGCTGCTCCTCGAGCACGGAGCCCACGTCCACCAGGTCTCCCACAACGCCATGCGCAATCAGGCGCTCCACGCCTGCATCGCGCTCGGCAATTCCATCGACAATGTGCGTCTGCTGCTCGAAGCCGGAGCCAACGTGAACGCCACCCAGGCCGGAGGCTACACGCCGCTCCACCAGTCCGCTGCGAACGGCAATGCCGCCGTGGTCAGGCTTCTCCTCGAGCACGGAGCCGATAAGACCGCCTGCTGCGACCAGGGCAAAACCCCGGCCGACTATGCCCGCGAACGAGGCCATGCTGAACTCGCCGCCCTGTTAGGCCCCACGCCCAGCAACTGACGAGGCTTTCATCCTGAATCTGAGAAGAAGTTGTCATCCCGAGCGAAGCCGCGGGACCTGCAGTTTCCATATGTCAGCACGACCTCAGGGTGCCCCATTCTACGCAGCAGTATCGCGTAGAGCGGGGAAGTTCACAGGTAAAGCTCAAGCCCCGATCCAGCGCAGAATAAACCCCGCAATCATCCCGCCGATCGCCGGGCCCACGATCGGAATTCCCGCGTACCCCCAGTCCGATCCACCCTTGCCGGCAATCGGCAGCGCCGCGTGCGCCAGCCGCGGCCCGAAGTCGCGCGCCGGATTGATCGCGTATCCCGTGGTCCCGCCCAGCGAAAGACCGATGCCCCAGACCAGGCAGCTCACCAGGTAAGGAGTCACTCCCGCGGCCGCGCCCGAAGACAGCACCAGCTTCGAGCTCATCGCGCCCACGATCACAATCAGCGTCGTGGTGGCAATGATCTCGCTGATCAGGTTGGCGCCCAGGCTCCGCACCGCCGGAGCCGTGCAGAATACGCCCAGCTTCAGCCCCTGGTCTTCGGTGATCTTCCAGTGCGGAAGATACTGCAGCCACACCAGCGCCGCGCCGCAGAACGCCCCCGCGATCTGCGCCAGCGCGTAAGGAGCCAGCTTGGCATAGCTGCCCGTCTTGAATGCAAAGGCCAGCGTGATCGCCGGATTCAGATGCGCGTCCGCGCTCCCGAACAGATTCGCCGCAAAGATGCCGCACAGCACCGCAAAGGCCCAGCCGGTGGTGATCACCATCCACCCCGACCCCTCGGCTTTCGACCGCTTCAGCAGCACGCCCGCGACCACTCCGTCGCCAAGCAGAATCATCACCAGCGTCCCAACAAACTCGCCCAGAAACGGAGTTCTCATCCCCCAAGCCCGCTTTCAAAAAACCTCGTCTATTGTTACCTGACGTCCAACCCCAAAACCGATGTCATCCTGAGCGGAGCGAACCGGGGTCCCCGGCGCGTGAGGTTCGCGCGGTGGGGTGGGGAAGCGCAGTCGAAGGACCTGCGGTTTGCCGGCAGCGCCGAAAAACCTCACGAAATCAGCGCCCCGAAAAACTAACCACCCGCAATCGCCGAACCCGGCAGGTAAGCCGTCTCCCCCAGCCTCCGGAACTCCTCCACCTGCGCTGCCTCCCACGCCTCGTCCCGGCCAAGCTCCTTTGCCATCAGCTTGGCAACCGCCGGAGCCATCGCCAGTGCCGCCTCGGTATTCAAAAAGAGCGCCCGCAGCCGCCGTCCCAGCACGTCGTCCAGATTCCGCGCCATCTCTTCGCGCACCGCCCACACCACTTCGGCCGCAACGTAGGGCAGCGCCGGATGCAGTTGCTTTGCCAGCTCCGGATCGGCCTTCGCCATGTCCTCGATCACGCCCGCGTCCGACCCATATACGCCCAGGCTGGTCAGCCCGTCCACATCCTCGGAATACCCGTGGATGTGCAGGGTCTGCGTGCGGCACGGCGTCTCCGCAAGACTCCCCAGCGTCACCGCGTGATCCACGGTGTCTTCGGCCATCCTGCGATACGTGGTCCACTTGCCGCCCACAATCGTCAGCAGCCCCGAGCCGTCCACGTGGATGGTATGGTCCCGCGACAGGGCCGAGGTCTTGCTCGCGTTCGAACCCGCCTTCACCAGCGGACGAATTCCCGTATACACGCTCAGAATATCGGCGCGCGTCGGGGGATGGCTCAGGTACAGCGAGGCCGTCTCCAGGATGAACGCGATCTCCTGCTCGAAGGGCACCGGCTCGTAGGATGGCCCGTCAATCGGCGTATCCGTCGTTCCCACCAGCGTGTGCTCATGCCACGGAATGGCGAACATCACCCGCCCGTCGGAGGTATGCGGCACCATGATCGCCGTCTCGCCGAGAAGAAACGACCGGTCGAAAACCAGGTGAATGCCCTGGCTGGGCGCGATCATCGTCTCCGCATTCGCCTCGCACAGCCGCCGCGTCTCGTCGGTGAAGATGCCCGTCGCATTCACCACCACCTTCGCTGCCGCGTCCCAGCGCGCGCCGCTCTCGCGATCGTGAATGCTCACGCCATTCACGAAACCGTCTTCGCCTTTGGTCACGCCCGTGACCTCGGTGTAGTTGAGCAGCGTGGCCCCATTCTCCGCCGCCGTCATCATCAGGTGGATCAGCAGCCGCGAATCGTCGAACTGCCCGTCGTAATACATCACCCCGCCGCGCAGCCCCTCGGTCTGGATGGTCGGCAGCCGTTCCAGCGTCTCCTCGCGGGACAGGATCCGCGATTTGCCGAAGCCATACTTGCCCGCCAGCAGGTCATACACCTTCATGCCGATGCCGTAGAACGGAGCCTCCCACCACGAATAGTTCGGCACCACAAACGCCAGATCGTGCACCAGGTGCGGAGCGTTCCGGCGCAGGATCCCGCGCTCCTTCAGCGCCTCCATCACCAGCGAGATATTGCCCTGCTCCAGATACCGCACCCCGCCGTGCACCAGCTTGGTGCTGCGGCTCGACGTGCCTTTGCCGAAGTCCTCGCGCTCCAGCAGCAGCACATCGAGCCCGCGCGACGCCGCATCCACGGCAACGCCCGCGCCCGTAGCCCCGCCGCCGATCACCACAATGTCCCACGGAGCCGAACGCTCCCGGGCCACTTTCATCATCACTGCACGATTCATAAGTTCTCCCAATCAGGGCACGGGGCTCAGAGCTCAGGGCTCAGATTTTCTCAACATCGCCCAGAGCATCTTAGCCACATCCCGCCTTCAGGCGCCGAAGGCGCGTTCGCCTGGACGGCTAGTCCTCCCACTTCATAGCCCGTGAAACCGCTTCCGACCAGCGCGCCCGGCCTTCAGCCGCTTGCTGCGGTGGCATCGCTGGCTCAAATCGCCTTCCCGCATCGCGCAGCTTCCAGATTTCATCCGGACTCGACCAGAATCCCACCGCCAGCCCGGCCAGGTAAGCCGCTCCCAGCGCCGTGGTCTCGATCACTTCGGGACGCACGACCGGGATTCTCAGCAGGTCGGCCTGAAACTGCATCAGCAGATCGTTCGCCGCCGCGCCGCCGTCCACGCGCAGCTCCTTGCAGGGCGTCGTCGTGTCCCCGTTCATGGCCTCCAGCACATCGGCCACCTGGAAGGCGATGCTTTCGAGAGCCGCCCGCGCGATGTGGCCCGGCTTCGTTGACCGCCGCAGGCCGATCATCAACCCGCTCGCGTGCGGATCCCAGTGCGGCGCGCCCAGTCCCACAAACGCCGGAACCAGCACCAGCCCCTCGCTGCCATCGACCGTCTGCGCCAGCTCTTCCACATCCGACGACTTCCGGATCAGCCCCAGGTTGTCGCGCAGCCACTGCACCACCGCCCCGCCGATAAACACGCTGCCCTCGAAGGCGTAGGTCAGCCGTTTCTCGACGCAGCAGGTCAGCGTGGTGACGAGTCTTTTGCTCGATAGCGCAAACTCCGTCCCGATATTGCGCAGCAGGAAACAGCCCGTCCCGTAGGTGTTCTTCGCGTCGCCCGGATTCAGGCACAACTGCCCGAAGAGCGCCGACTGCTGGTCCCCGGCAATCCCCGCGATCTCCACCTCGCCCAGCCCCAGCGTCGTGCTCACCGCCGCAATCCGCTCGCTCGACCACACCACGCGCGGCATCATGCTCTCCGGAATCTCCAGCAGCTTCAGCAGCTCCGTGTCCCATTGGTCTTCGACGATGTTGTAGAGCAGCGTGCGCGAGGCGTTCGTCCGGTCGGTCACGTGCTCTTTGCCGCTGGTCAGGTTCCAGATCAGCCAGCTATCCACCGTGCCGAAGGCCAGCTCGCCCCGCTCGGCTCGCGCCCGGGCGCCGTCCACGTTGTCCAGAATCCAGCGGATCTTGGTGCCCGAAAAATAGGAGTCGATCAGCAGACCGGTCTTCGCTCGCACCATCTCACCGGCGCCGTCCGCCGAAAGCCGCGCGCACAGGTCCGCCGTTCGCCGGTCCTGCCACACAATCGCGTTGTAGACCGGCTTGCCCGTCTTGCGGTCCCAGACGATCGTCGTCTCGCGCTGGTTCGTGATCCCCGCCGCGACGATATCCCGCGGCCGCACCCGCGATTTGCCCAGCACCTCCACCGCCGCCGTGAGCTGCGAGGTCAGGATGTCGTAGGGATCGTGCTCCACCCATCCGCCCTTGCCGCCGGCGCTTGGATAGATCTGCTGGAACTCATGCTGCGCCTGGGCGTGAATCCTGCCGTCTTCGCCAAAAAGAATCGCCCGCGAACTGGTCGTGCCCTGGTCCAGGGCCAGAATATAGGACATAAATGGGACCGGTCTCTTCCGCGCTCCTATCTTTCACATCTGCCGCATGGATGGCAAGCCTCCGATTTTTCCGCCACTTACGAGGCGCAGCCATCCCGTCAACCCGGCCCGAACAACCAGCCGCAGCCAGCCATCCTCTAACCCTCCAGCATTTAGGAGGGATCATGCGAACCTGGAAGTTAGCTCTTTTGCCCGCGCTCGGCGTCGCTCTGCTCGGGACCGCACGGCTTGCCCCTGCTCAGATTTCCGTCAACATCGGGCCGGAGCCGGTCTGCCCCTACGGCTATTACGACTATGCGCCCTATCCGTGCGCGCCCTACGGATATTACGGTGCGGAGTGGTTCAGCGGCGGTGTCTTCATCGGCGCCGGGCCGTGGTTCCATGGCCATCATGATTTCTACGGCCATGTGAATAACAGCTTTGACCCCCATCACGGCTATCACGGCCCCATGCCCAATCGCGGAGAGCACTTCGCTCCGCACGATGAGCATGGCGCGGCGCATGACTTCCACGACTTCCACGGCAACGAAATGCGCGACGGACGCGGCCACGCGCGCTAAGGTCCTGCCGTCTGTCTGTCCGCAGTCCGAAAAGGGTGTCCGGTTCCGGCCGGCACCCTTTTTTTCTCCAGATTCCGGGCTGCGGAGCCAAATCTTGCCCGTCCTAACCCCTTTCCCTCCAATCTCGAATCCAGGCAGTGGTAATTTAACGTCAAGTGGTTCTGCAACCATCCGTGAACCTGTTTCGTCCATAGGTTCACGCCAACGTTTGGCAAAATAAGAATTTGCAGCAGATGGAGTCAGCCCTTTTCCGCCCGCAGCAGGCCCACACGCAGTATCAGAAGACGCGTACAACCGAATAATTTTCAATAACGGCGCCGATGCAGCCCGCTGATGGCCGCCCCAACGATCAACTTCTGACCGCGGCCCTCCGAGCGAGGGCATGACGAATGGTGAACGAATCCAAGATGGAACAGACACGGCCCGAGCCGCCCATACCGCCTGATCACCAGCTGCCTAGGACCTCCGGCGAAGCACCCCCGCCGCCGCCCCGTAAAAAAGGACGCCAATGGCTCTGGATCATCCTTCTGCTGGTCTTCGCCGGGATTCTCTTCCTCATCCTTCGTCACCATGACGACGCCGCCAAGACCGCGGCCGCCGGCGCAGGCCGCCGCGGCATGGGCGGGCCTGTCACCCTCACCGCGGCCACCGCGCAGAAGGGCGACATCGGCGTCTATCTCGAAGCCATCGGCACCGTCACCCCGGTCTACACCGCCTCGATCTATAACCAGGTGACCGGCGTGATCACCGGCGTTCATTACCGCGAGGGCCAGCTCGTCGAAAAGGGCGCTCCGCTGGTGGATATCGATCCCCGCCAGTACGAGGCGCAGGTCGAAAGCGCCACCGGCGCCCTGGAGCGCGATACCAACCTGCTCGCCCAGGCCAGGATGGATCTCGAGCGCTACCAGGCTGCATGGGCGAAGAACGCCATCGCCAAGCAGACCCTCGACGACCAGGAGAAGCTGGTCTCTCAGGATGAAGGCCTGGTCAAGTCCGACCAGGGCACTCTGGACTACGACAAGGTCCAGCTCGCCTACTGCCACATCGTCGCGCCGTTTACCGGTCGCGTCGGCCTCCGCCTGGTCGATCCCGGCAACCTGGTCCAGTCCAGCGGCAGCACCGTCCTTGCCGTCGTCACCCAGGTGCAGCCCATCACGGTGGTCTTCACCATCGCCCAGGATCACCTCTCCGAAGTCCTTGGCCAGACCCGCCGCTCCGCCGGCAGCCCCGGGCCCAAGCTCACCGTCGATGCCTACGACCGCGAACAGAGCCAGAAGCTTGCCACCGGACAGCTCAGCGCCATCGATAACCAGATCGACACCACCACCGGCACCGTCAAGCTCCGCGCCCAGTTCGACAACCGTACCGGCGCCCTCTTTCCCAACCAGTTCGTCAACACCCGCCTGCTCGTCACCACCGAGCACAACATGACCCTCATTCCCAACTCCGCGGTCCAGCACAACGGCGAGGAGGCCTTCGTCTACGTCCTCACCCCGGCACCGGCCAAAGGCGAGTCAGCGGGCAAGGGTGAGGGTAAGGAGCCGGCCGGCAGCGAGCCCGCGCCCCAGCAGGGAAGTCCCTCCGCGGCTCCATCAGCATCGGGATCGCCGCAGGGCGCGCCGCGCGGGCCCATGTACAACGTGAAGAAGCAGGACGTCAAAGCCGGCGTCTCTGACAGCGGCACCACCGCCGTCGAGGGCATCAATCCCGGAGATATGGTCGCCACCAGCAGCTTCGAGAAGCTGCAGAACGGCTCCAAAGCCATCATCTCGACCAAACCCCTGCCCCAAGACACAAGCGAGAGCAATACTCCGTGAGTCCGTCCCGACCATTTATTCTGCGGCCAGTCGCAACCTCGTTGTTGATGGCCGCGATTCTGCTTGTCGGCCTGGTGGCCTTCACGCAGCTGCCTGTCTCTGCCCTGCCTGAGGTGGATTACCCCACCATCCAGGTGCTCACCTTCTATCCCGGCGCAAGCCCGGAGGTCATGGCGACCACCGTCACCGCGCCGCTGGAGCGCCAGTTCGGCGAAATGCAGGGCCTCAGCCAGATGACCTCCACCAGCTCCGGTGGAACCTCGGTCGTCGTGCTGCAGTTCAACCTCTCGCTCGACATCGACGTGGCCGAGGAAGAGGTCCAGGCGGCCATCAACGCCGCGCAGAGCCTGCTGCCCTCGCTGCTGCCCGCGCCGCCGGTTTACAGCAAGACCAATCCTGCCGACGCGCCCGTCCTCACTCTGGCCATCACCTCGAAGTCCATTCCTCTGCCCTCGGTTGAGGACTTGGTCGACACCCGCCTGGCGCCCAAGATCTCCCAGCTCAACGGCGTCGGCCTGGTTTCGATCAGCGGCGGACAGAAGCCCGCCGTGCGCATCCAGGTCAACCCCGCCCAGCTCTCCAACTACGGCATCAACATGGAGGACGTGCGCACCGCCCTCTCCCAGGCCACGGTCAACGCCGCCAAGGGCAACTTCGACGGTCCCAAGCAGGATTACGAGATCGACGCCAACGATCAGCTGGTGACCAGCGACGACTATAAGTCGGTCGTGGTCGCCTACCGCAACAACGCGCCCGTCTTCCTCAAGGACGTCGCCAACATCGTCAACGGCGTCGAGAACAGCCGCCAGGCCGCGTGGATGAACCAGACCCCGGCGGTCATCCTCAATGTCCAGCGCCAGCCCGGCGCCAACACCATCAGCGTGGTCCGGAGCATCAAGAAGCTCCTGCCCCAGCTCCAGGCCAATCTCCCCGCCGGCATCGAAGTCACCACGCTCACCGACCTCACCACCTCCATCCAGGCCTCGGTCGATGACGTCGAGTTCGAGATGATGCTCACCATCGCCCTGGTGGTGATGGTGATCTTCGTTTTCCTGCGCAATCTCTACGCCACCATCATTCCCAGCGTCGCCGTCCCGCTTTCGCTCATCGGCACCTTTGGCGTGATGTACGCGCTCGGCTACTCGCTCGACAACCTCTCGCTCATGGCGCTCACCATCTCCACCGGCTTCGTCGTCGACGACGCCATCGTCATGATCGAAAACATCTCCCGCTTCCTCGAAGAGGGCGATTCCCCCATGCAGGCCGCCCTCAAGGGCGCCGGGCAGATCGGCTTCACCATCGTCTCGCTGACCGTCTCGCTGATCGCCGTGCTCATCCCGCTGCTCTTCATGGGCGATGTGGTGGGACGCCTCTTCCGCGAGTTCGCCGTCACCCTGGCCGTCACCATCGTCATCTCCGCCGTCGTCTCGCTGACCCTCACGCCGATGATGTGCTCGCGCATCCTGCGCCACAACCCCGAAGCCCAGCAGGGACGCTTCTATCGTGCCTCGGAGCGGGTCTTCGAGAACATGATCGCCTTCTACGGACGCACCCTGAAGTTCGTCCTGCGCTTCCAGGTCATTACTCTCTTCGTCGCCCTCGGCACCCTGGTGCTCACCATCCTGCTCTACATCGCCATTCCCAAGGGCTTCTTCCCGGTGCAGGACACCGGCGTCATCCAGGGCATCTCCCAGGCGCCGCAGTCCATCTCCTTTGACGCCATGGTCAAGGAGCAGAAGAACCTGGCGGACGTTATCCTCCACGATCCCGCGGTCGAGAGCCTGTCCTCCTTCATCGGAGCCGACGGCACCAACACCACCCTCAACAGCGGACGCTTTTCCATCAACCTCAAGCCGCTGAACCAGCGCGACCTCAGCGCCTCCGACGTCATCCGCCGCCTTCAGAAAAATCTCTCCACTGTCCACGGCATCAAGCTCTACATGCAGCCGGTGCAGAACATCACCGTCGACGACCGCGTCACCCGCACCCAGTACCAGTACACCCTCGAAGATCCCAACATCAACGAGCTGAACGAGTGGACCAACCGCTTCGTCGCGAAACTCCAGAAGCTGCCCCAGCTCGAAGACGTGGCTACCGATCAGCAGACCGGCGCGCAGGCCGTGTCGCTCATGATCGACCGCGTCACCGCCTCCCGCCTCGGCATCGCCCCGGGCACCGTCGACAACACCCTCTACGACGCTTACGGCCAGCGCCAGATCAGCACCATGTACACCCAGCTGAACCAGTACCACGTGATCCTGGAGGCCATCCCCTCGTTCCAGCAGGATCCCAATCAGCTCAACAAGCTCTACATCCAGTCCGGAGCCTCGTCCGGCACCAGCGGCCCCGGCGCAGCGACCTCCTTTGCGGCTTCCGGCTCAACCTCGGCCGGCTCCAACGCCACCACCACCTCGGTGGTCTACACGCCGTCTTCGAATACCCTGGTCCCACCGACGAAAATCCTCACTCCGACTACCACCAGCAACGTCTCCAGCTCCTCGGCCGGAGTCAGCGCCGTTCCGCTTAGCGCCTTCACCCACTACGAGACCACCACCGAGGCGCTGTCGATCAATCACCAGGGACAGTTCCCCTCGGTTACCATCTCCTTCAACCTCGCCGGCAACGCCGCTCTCGGTTCGGCCATCACCGCCATCGACAAGACCGCCGAGGACATGCACTTCCCGGCCACCATTCAGGCCGATTTCCAGGGCACCGCGGCCTCCTTCAAGAATTCGCTGTCCAATGAAGCGCTGCTCATCCTGGCCGCTCTGGTCACCGTCTACATCGTGCTCGGCGTGCTCTACGAGAGCTTCATTCACCCCGTCACCATTCTCTCCACGCTGCCCTCGGCCGGCGTGGGCGCGCTGCTCTCGCTCATCCTGTTCCGTCAGGACCTCAGCGTCGTCGCCATCATCGGCATCATCCTGCTCATCGGCATCGTCAAGAAGAACGGCATCATGATCGTCGACTTCGCGCTGCAGGCCGAGCGCGAGCAGGGCATGGATACCACCGAGGCCATCTACCAGGCCAGCCTGCTGCGCTTCCGCCCCATCATGATGACCACCATGGCCGCCCTGCTCGGCGCGGTGCCGCTGGCCTTCGGCAGCGGCATCGGCTCCGAGCTCCGCCGCCCGCTCGGCATCTGCATGATCGGCGGACTGCTGCTCAGCCAGATCCTCACCCTCTACACCACGCCCGTCATCTACATCTTCTTCGACCGGCTTGGCCAGCGGCTCAGCGGCAAGCGTGGCAAGAATGCCGTCCACCCCCAGGCCGCACCCTCCCATGACCCCAACCCCGGAGAGGCGCAGGCGTAGATATGAATATCTCCGCGCCTTTCATCCGGAGACCGGTCGCAACCACGCTGCTGACCATCGCGATCGCCATCGCCGGGATCATCGGCTTCACCGTGCTCCCGGTATCGCCCCTTCCCCAGGTCGATTTCCCCACCATCGCGGTCAGCGCCAGCCTGCCCGGAGGCAGCGCGCAGATCATGGCCTCCTCCGTGGCCACCCCCCTCGAGCGCCAGTTCGGACACATCGCCGCGGTCAGCGAGATGACCTCGACCAGCTCGCTCGGCTCGACGCAGATCACCCTGCAGTTCGATCTCAGCCGCGATATCGATGGCGCCGCCCGCGACGTGCAGGCCGCCATCAACGCCGCCCGTACCTATCTGCCCGCCAATCTCCCCGGCAATCCCACCTGGCGCAAGTGGAACCCCGCCGACGCGCCCATCATGATTCTCGGACTCACCTCCGACGTGTATGACCGCGCCGCCGTCTACGACGAAGCCTCCACCGTCATGCAGCAGAAGCTCTCCCAGATCCAAGGTGTGGGGCAGGTGGTGGTCGGCGGCGGCGCGCTGCCCTCGGTCCGCGTCGAGGTCAATCCGACCCAGCTCAACAGCTATGGCCTCACCCTGGCCAACGTCCAGGCCACGCTCAGCACCGAGAACTCGCAGCTCGCGCGCGGCCAGATCTCCAACGACCGCTATACCTCCGATATCATCGTCAACGGACAGATCACCCACGCCGCCGAGTACGCCCCGCTCATCATCGGCTATCACAACGGCGTCGCCGTCCGCCTCTCCGATGTCGCCCAGGTCGTCGACTCCACCGAGAACATCCGCAACGCCGGCTACCTCAACGGCAAGCTCGCCATCCCGGTCATCATCTTCCGCCAGCCCGGCGCCAACATTATCCAGACCGTCGACCGCATCTACAGCCAGCTCCCGTTCCTGAAGGCCGCCATCCACACCGGCATCGACATGACCGTGGTGATGGATCGCACCACCACCATCCGCGCCTCGGTCAATGACGTCGAACGCAGCCTCATCATCTCCATCGTTCTCGTTATCCTGGTTGTCTTCCTCTTCCTGCGCAGCCCGCGCGCCACGCTGATCCCCAGCGTCGCCGTTCCCGTATCGCTCATCGGCACCTTTGCCGTGATGTACCTGCTCGGCTTCTCGCTCGACAACCTCTCGCTGATGGCCCTCACCATCTCCACCGGCTTCGTCGTCGACGACGCCATCGTGGTCATGGAGAACATCACCCGCCACCTCGAAGATGGAATGGAGCCGTTCGCCGCCGCCCTCAAAGGCGCGCAGGAGATCAGTTTCACCGTCTTCTCCATCAGCATGTCGCTGATCGCGGTCTTCATCCCCATCCTGCTCATGGGCGGCATCGTCGGCCGCCTCTTCCGCGAATTTGCCATCACCCTGTCGACCGCCATCCTGGTGTCGATGATCATCTCCATCACCACCACCCCGATGATGTGCGCCCACCTGCTCAAGGCGCACGGCAAGGAAGACACGCACGGACGGCTCTACCGCTTCAGCGAGCGCTTCTTCGACGGCATGCTGCACGGCTACCGGCGCAGTCTCGAATGGGTGCTCATGAACCCCGGCCTGGTGCTGGTCATTCTCATCATGGTCGTCGCCCTCAACGCTGTGGTCATGATCAAAATTCCCAAGGGATTCTTCCCCCAGCAGGACACCGGCGCCCTGGTGGGCGGCGTGCAGGGGCCGCAGGACGCATCGTTCCCGGTGATGGATACCTCCATCAAGGCCCTGGTCAGAACCATCAAGGCCGACCCCGCCGTCAACAACGTCATCGGATACGTGGGCAGCGGCAACGGCGGCTTTGTCTATGTCGCCCTCAAGCCGCTGAACGTCCGCAAGATCAGCGCGCCGGAGATCATGAACCGGCTCCGGCCCAAGCTCAATAACCTGCCCGTTGCCTCGCTCTTCCTGCAGGCCGCGCAGGACCTCCGCATCGGCGGCCGCGGCAGCAATGCGCTCTACCAGTACACCATCCAGGGCGACTCGGTGAACGACCTCACCAAGTGGGCGCCCATCCTGCTCGCGCAGATGAAAAAGCTGCCCGGCCTGCAGGACGTCAACACCGACTTCCAGGACGCCGGGCTCTCCGAGTACCTCACCTACGACCGCATCACCGCCGCCCGCCTCGGAGCGACCGCCACCACGCTCGACAACGCCCTGTGCGACGCCTTCTGCCAGTCGCAGGTCTCGCTCATCTACACCCAGCTCAACCAGTATTACGTGGTGCTCGAGGTCGCGCCGCAGTACTGGCAGTCGCCCGAGGGATTAAAGGACATCTACCTCAACAGCGGCCACGGCCCCACTCCTCTGGCCACCATCACCAGGGCCGAGTCTACGACCACGCCCATCTCGGTGAACCACACCGGCCTCTTCCCCTCGGTGACCATCTCCTTCAACCTGGCCCCGGGCGTCTCGCTGAGCACCGCCACCCAGGAGATCCAGCAGATGCAGGACCGGCTGGGCACGCCGCAGACCATCCACGGCTTCTTTGCCGGAACGCTGCAGGCCTTCCAGGCCTCGCTTTCGACTGAGCCCATGCTCGTCATTACCGCCATCCTGGCGGTCTACATCGTGCTCGGCATCCTTTACGAGAGCCTGATCCACCCCATCACCATCCTCTCCACGCTGCCCTCGGCCTCGGTCGGCGCCGTGCTCGCCCTCATGCTCTTCAAGGTCGATCTCAACGTCATCTCCATCATCGGCATCATCCTGCTCATCGGAATCGTGAAGAAAAATGCCATCATGATGATCGACTTCGCCCTGCAGGCCGAGCGCGAACAGGGGCTGTCCACCGAAGACGCCATCTTCCAGGCCTGCATGCTGCGCTTCCGTCCCATCCTGATGACCACCATGGCCGCGCTCTTCGGCGCCCTGCCGCTGGCCTTCGGCAGGGGCACCGGCTCCGAGCTCCGCCAGCCCCTGGGCATCACCATCGTCGGCGGTCTCATCATGAGCCAGCTGCTCACCCTCTACACCACGCCGGTCGTCTACCTCTACCTCGACCGCCTGCGCCTGCGCGTGCTCGGCAAGCACCACGACACATTCAATCCCGAAGGAGAAGCCGCCCTATGACCCTGCCTCTCCAGAAGAAGCTCTCCATGAAAACCATCTCTTCCCTTCAACGGCGTCATCCTGAGCGGAGCGAAGCGGAGTCGAAGCACCTGCGGTTCGCCGGGTGCCCCACGTCCCGCATCTGGGACCTGGGATCGAACCACTTCCGTCGCCATCTCCTGGCCCCCGCCGCCGTGCTGGTCACGCTCGCGCTCACCGCCTGCAATCCCGGGCCCCGGTACCATCCGCCCGCCGCGCCGGCCTCCGCCGCGCCCTCCTACAAGGAGTCCACCTTCAACTTCCAGGACGCCGAAGGGTGGAAGGTCGCCAATCCCCAGGACGCCATGCTGCGCGGCAAGTGGTGGGAAATCTACCAGGAGCCCGAGCTCAACGCCCTCGAAGAGCAGCTCCAGATCGACAACCAGAACATCAAGATCTACTTCGAGAACTTCATGGAAGCGCGCGCCCTCATCGCCGAAGCCCGCGCCCAGTACTGGCCCACCATCACCACCAGCCCCGGCTGGAGCCGCACGAAATCCTCCGGAAACCTCGGCAAATCCTCCACCGCCAATGCCGGCAGCACCACTTCCAACTGGATGTTCCCCCTCGACGTCTCCTGGACCCCCGATTTCTTCGGCAGGATTCGCAACCAGGTCCGCGAGGCGCAGTACGGAGCCCAGGTGAGCGCCGCCGATCTCGAAAACGAAAAGCTCGTCGAAGAGGCCAGTCTGGCGGAGTTTTTCTTCGAGCTGCGCGGGCAGGACGCGCTGCAGAAGGTTCTCGATGACACCGTCGTCGCCGAC
>Ga0206844_10084_pt1 | contig 34339 bp, 41 predicted proteins | sample Alteio_BWOrgCont_22_FD_152907 | JGI IMG/M metagenome (GOLD analysis project Ga0206844, IMG submission 152907) | Enriched cells from forest soil in Barre Woods Harvard Forest LTER site, Petersham, Massachusetts, United States -... | ecosystem: Environmental > Terrestrial > Soil > Temperate forest >...
GATATCCCTGCGAGTTGCCAACGGAAAGCGATTGCTGAAGCCATATCATTGCGGCATCGAGGCCTCCTCGGAAAAACATCACCGACGCGACAACGATATACATCACCCCAATCTTTTTGGGGTCAGTCGACGTGAGCCACTCCTTCCAAAGCCATTTCCAGCGCTTGTAATACGTAAGAATTCCCGCGGCGATCGCGCCGAGCGCGAAGATGCTCGCCGTTCCGCCGATTGTGTACCAGACGGTCGGAAGATCGGCCAGCGTGAGATTTCCAAAAATAAAGTGTTCCATAATAATTACATGCTCATGCCCGGCATATTAGGCATTGCGGGCATCATCGGCATCGCTTGCGGCGAGGTCGCCTCGTCCATCGTAGATGACATCGTGGAAGACGGCATCATGAACTTCATCATTATACTATTAAACAAGTTTGGCTCTACCGAAGAATAAGACGACGAGGGATTGTTTTCTGAAGGCGCCGCAAGTGCGCTGTACGCGGCCTGATCAAGCGTGCTCGATGATTGCTGGACCGATTGTACCCACGCTTCGAAATCCGACTGCGAACTCGATTTTGCGATGAACTGCATCCCCGAATATCCTGCGCCGTTGATCTCGGTATCTTTGCCGGTGAATTCACCGGTCGTGTCCGCCATAAGATTCATTTGGGTTTCCATCGTGGCCATAGCGTAGATCTGACTACCGAGTTGCGGGATCCAGAACGAACTCATCGGCGCGTCCGCCGTGAGCTCAAAGTGCACGGGCGTGTTCACCGGAAACTGAATAAAATTCACGGTAGCAATATTTTGAACAGGGTAAATAAAAAGCCATTTCCATGGAAGCGCTACCACTTCTATCGTGAGCGGCGGATTGGAAGATGTGATCGGTTGCGAAGGATCGAGCGCATGTGCATTGGTCCACGCGAGGGTGCCGAGCACAACAACAACTACTGCGGGAATCGCCCAGAGTACAAGCTCGCGTGATGCTCCGTGCGATTTTTCGGGATCATATTTTGCGTTTGGATTTCCCGCGCGATATTTCCACGCAAAAGTAAAAAGTGTGATCAGCATCGGGACCACGACGACGAGCATGATGATTACCATCGTGACGATGAGGTTCCGTTCTTGCTCCGCCACCGGCCCTGCCGGCATGAGCAATGCGACGGTGCTTCCGCCGATGAGCACTTTAAACAGCACCACGGCAGCCACGGCGAGCACGGCGCCAATCGCAACTCTATAGTAGACCTTCATTACTTCTAATCATCCCACGGGGATAGGGTGAGTCAAGCAAGCGAAGTTTTTGTTTAATTCCAACCCTACCCCGTGCTCCATTCAAACCCCGCGATTCCAATTCCTGCAAAAAGCAATCCGTAGCCAAGCGTCGCCAAAAGTGCCCAGAGCGTGGTGATTGTGATAGCCGAAGGATGGATCGCCGCAGCGAGCAAGGTTTGCGTGGTGCCGAGCGGCGACCAGACGGCGATCTTTTTTACGAGGCTTCCAAAAATTCCTATCTCTCCGAGCGCTCCTACGATTGCGAGCGGAATATAAATGAGGCGAACAGCGGCATTCACGCCTTCACTGCTCTTGATGAACGCAACGATGAATTGCCCGAGCGCGACGAATGATAATCCGCCAACAACCGCGGCGACAAGCACGAGTAACAAGTTGGGAAACGGTACAGAAATTTTGTCGAAATAATATGCGCAAAAATAGGTGACGAGCGTGGTGAAAAGTATCACCGCGAGTTGAACCCCGATGCGGCTCGTCATGATGATCCACCGCGAGATCGGCGTCGTGCGCAGGCGCTGGAAGACTCCCCGCTCGCGATCGCGCGCGATCGTCGCGGAATAGCCCATCAAGCCCGTGGCCGGGAGGGCGACGGCGATACAGATCGAAAGCACCGCGGCGGCGCCGATCGTGGGGATCAGACCTTTCCACGAAACGACGAAGACGACCGGCAGAATGACGCTCATGAGGAGCGCGCGCCGCTGACGCCACTGCACGATGAGATCAGCGCGGAAAAGATTCTTGAACGCGTCGAATGATGAAGGAATTTTATTGATAGTTACGTTTTCCATAGTAATGTTTTGCACTTATTTTTTCGGTTTTTCTACGAACCTTTTCTTACTTCCGTGCCGGTGAGCCCGATGAAAACGTCTTCGAGCGTAACCTCACCCTTGCGCGATGCCGCTTGGACGGCCGGATCATTTCTGTATTTCTCGATCAGCTCTTGTGGGCTGCCCGTTTCGATAATTTTTCCGTGATCAATGATCGCCACGCGGTCGCAAACGGATCGCGCTTCTTCCATGGAATGCGTGGTGAGTAAAATACTGCGGCCGCTGTCGCGCATCGCTTCAATGCGTTCCCAAAGATGGCGGCGCGATTGCGGGTCGAGGCCCGTTGTCGGTTCGTCGAGTAACACGAGCGGCGGATTGTGGATGGTCGCCGTCGCGAGCGCAAGCCGTTGCTGTTGCCCACCCGAAAGCTGGCTTGTCTTTTTATTTTTTTGGTCCGTGAGACCGATGTCCGCGAGCATCGTATCAATCTGCGCAGATGCCATCGTCATGCCGTACAATCCGGCGTAGAGTTGAAGAATTTCTCCGACATGCAAATCTTGCTGGAAACTCGTCGCTTGCAATTGCACGCCGATATTCGCGCGCGCCTCGAGCGGCTGTTGGGCCGTATCGATCCCCATAATATGGATGCTTCCCGCAGCAGGCACGAGCAATCCCTCGCACGCCGAGATGGTGCTGGTCTTTCCCGCACCGTTCGGACCAAGCAATCCAAATATCTCACCAGAGAAAATGGAGAAGCTCACATCGTCGACTGCTACAAAGCCGCCGTACTGCACGCGGAGCTTCTGCACTTGAAGTGCCGGCTGTTTTCCCGAATCCTTGGTTTGCTCGCTCATATTGGGTAGAGGTTAATCTTACCATGCCGTTGGACGAGGCACGGCATTACGATTATGCTCATATCTAATAGAAAAACATGAAACATGGATTTTGGATGAATTTGAAAAAGCCGATCATGGTGATCGCGCCAATGGCGAACGTGACCGACGCCGCGTTCCGGCAGATGTTTGTCGAGAACGGCCGGCCCGATGTTTTTTGGACTGAATTCGTCTCGGTTGAAGGGTTGCTCTCTCGCGGAAGAGAAAAGCTTTTGGTTGACCTTTGGTTTGGCGAAGCGGAACATCCGATTGTCGCACAGCTATTTGGTTCTAAGCCGGAGCAATTCGAAGAAGTCGGTGCGCTCATTCAAGAACTCGGCTTTGACGGCATTGATATCAATATGGGGTGCCCGGATCGCGACGTGGAAAAACAAGGTGGTGGCGCAGCGCTCATAAAAAATCCGGCGCTCGCAAAAGAAATAATCCGCGCCGCGCAGCGCGGCGCGGGCCCTCTTCCCGTCTCCGTAAAGACGCGGATCGGCTACGAACGCGATGAAATAGAAAAATGGATCCCTGCACTCCTCGAAGAAAATATCGCAGCGCTCACCGTACATCTGCGAACGCGCAATGAAATGTCTGCTGTTCCTGCGCACTGGGAACTCGCGTCGAAAATTGTTGAACTCCGAAATCGCCACGCACCGGACACCCTCGTGCTCGGCAACGGTGACATCTCGACGCTCACGGAGGCACATGCACGCGTCAAAGAATCCGGCATGGACGGTGTGATGGTTGGCCGTGGAATCTTCGGCAATCCGTGGTTCTTCTCCGGTCGCACGCCAGACATCCGTGAAAAACTTACTGCGATGGTCCGCCACACCGAATTATTCGAGGAAAAATTTGGCGCTCACACGAACGGCGGCAAGGGCATTAAAAGCTTCGATGTGATGAAAAAACATTATAAGGCCTACGCGAATGGATTCGATAATGCAAAAGAGCTTCGCATGCAACTGATGGAAGCAAAAAATGCAGTGGACGTCGCCCGTATCACAAAAGAATTTTTAGAAAAAATTTGATTCGCGCGGTGGTATTAGTTTGAACGCTACATGAAACAAATCCATCCCGCGCAACGTATAATACGATGAACTATGCAATTTTCTTCATACAAAAAAATGTTTGCGATGGGCATTATTACGATAACGCTCCCCTTCGGCGCGTTCTTCAGTAATGCCGGCGGGGGCACCGGCGTCACCGTAACCCAGGTGGCGCAACCGGTAACTCAAGTGACTCAACCGCTCGCACCAAATTCTGCGGCGAGCTCGAACACCTCGCTCAACTGGTCGGGATACGTCGCCTCAAATGGGACGTTCACTTCGGTTACAGGAACGTGGATTGTGCCGACGGTTAGCTCGACCGACGCAACCGCGGCAGATGCAACATGGGTCGGCATCGGCGGAGCAGAAAGTCAGACGTTGATTCAAGCCGGCACGCAAGCAGTCGTCAATAATTCAGGCGGCATTTCGTATGAGGCGTGGTACGAAACACTCCCTCAAGCAACTCAACCGATCTCGCTCGGCGTCGCGCCGGGAGATTCCATAACGGCGACCGTTTCTGAAACGTCGCCGAATGAATGGGCAATATCAGTCACCGACAACACGACGGATAAAAGTTTTGAAACGAATGTCCAATACGACGCATCGCTTTCATCGGCAGAGTGGATAGAAGAGATGCCGACCGACGGAACGAATCTTATCCCCCTCGATAATTTTGGCACGGTTTCGTTTATAAATGGCGCCACCGTGCAGAACGGGACGTCCGCGACAATCGCACAATCGGGCGCGCAGCCGATCACAATGATCAACCAAGCCGACCAGACGCTTGCATCCCCCTCCGCGCTCGGCGCGGGTGGCGAGAGCTTTATCGTGACGCGTGGTAACGCAGCGCCCTCTCAAACGGGTCGCGGATATTACACTTCTATTTCTCCCGGAAGGCCGTGGCGGCGCACCGGTGTGGGGCTTCAAGGTTATGCAACGGGAACTCCGCGCTCCTATGTGAGAACGGGAATCGGAAGGCAATCGCAGGGGCAGTGGCAAGGGCAACAGCAGCAAATTTTTAGAATTCTTCAGCAGATGCAGGCACAGATGATGTCTCAGTTTTCTTTTGTGCGCTTGCAGTAAAGAACGGCGTTTTGGTAAGCTGTTCGTATGCTTAAAGGATTCAAGGAATTCATCCTTCGCGGCAACGTGGTTGACCTCGCCGTCGGCGTCGTTATCGGTGCATCGTTCAACACCGTCGTCTCTTCACTCGTCAAAGATCTTTTTACGCCATTCATCGCGGCGCTCGTGAAGCAACCTGATTTTTCCGGACTCACCTTCACGATCCACGGAAGCCAGTTCCTCTACGGCGATTTTGTGAACGCGATCATTTCATTCCTCATCGTTGCGGTCGCCGTTTATTTCTTCGTTGTACTTCCGATTAATACGCTTACCAGAAAACTCCACAAAGGCCCGCCGGCCGAAGCGACCACCAAGAAGTGTCCGCAGTGTCTGAGCGATATCCCGAAAGCCGCAACACGCTGTGCATATTGCACTTCAACGGTTGCCGCTAGTTAAGTTGAGTTCGCGGCTGCTTCAAAAGCCAGTGGACGAACATGGCGCATGCGATACCAACGATTGCGCCCCCAAGAATATCAAGCGGCCAGTGGACGCCGACATAGATACGCGCGATGCCCATTATTATCGCGAACACAAAATACCAGATCCCCCATTTTCGATTTGCATACCAGACGACCATCGCGAGCGCAAAAAACCACGCAGCGTGACCAGACGGAAATGACCAGCCTGCTTCGCTGATCAGCGGTGTAAAATTATAAAAAGAAAACGGACGCGGCATATGATAAAAGAGTCTGATTACTTCCGTGACGATCCCGCGCGCGAGAATTATCGCGAGCGCTCCTTCGCAAAAAAGATAGATTTTTCGGCGCCATCCTTTTTGATAATACGCAATAATCAAAAAGCCCAATACCAAAAGATATGGCAGATATTCGGCGAGAAAAATACCGAGGGCATCGAGCAAACCGGATCGGCCGCTCCAGCCGTGGATAATAAGGAATAAGGATTGGTTAAAGGACGACACGGTGAATGAAGCGCGGCTATGCCGCGCGATTATTTACAACACGATTTATTTCCGGACGTAGGGCAGCAGTCCCATGAAACGGGCCTGTTTGATCGCGGCGGAAAGCTTGCGCTGATGCTTTGCGCAGATGCCGGTGTGACGCGGGTCAATAATCTTCGCCTGGCTCGAAACAAAACGGCGCAGGAGATCAATTTCCTTGTAGTCAATATTCTTTAAGTTTTGCGAACAGAAAAAGCACTGTTGAGGCATGATAGTTATAATTTTCTTACTTGCAACGAATCCAGTTCGACCGCGGTGTCACGGCCGAAAATCGGCACGAGAACTTTGACGCTTCCCTTCTCTTCGTTTACTTCGGACACTTTGCCGTCGTATTCCTTGAACGGACCGTCGGTTATTTTTACCAAGTCGCCGACCACCAAGTCAAGCGCCATCTTGGTTTCACCTTCACCGCTGCGTGCGAGCAAAGTATCCACTTCTTCTTTGGAAAGCGGCGTCGGCGTCGTGTTGTCGGGACCAACAAAGCCAGTCACGCGCGGCGTATTCCGTACCACATACCACGAATCTTCAGTGAGAATCATTTCGACGAGCACATAACCGGGATAAATCTTCTCCTCTATAGTTTGGCGCTTACCCGCTTTCACTTTTATTTTCTTTTCCTTCGGAACGAGAATGTTGAAAATCTTGTCGCCCATCGCAAGCGATTCAACACGCTGCTTCAGGTAGCGGGCAACTGCTTCTTCGTAGCCAGAATACGTTTGTACCGCATACCATTGCCGAACCTGAGCTTTTTCGTTTGGTGCGCCAGAGCGCGGACCGTGAAGTGCCATAAAATTATTGTACGATAAACGTCTTTATGATGTAGGTGAAAAGGTAATCAAACGAACCCAAAAAAACGGCGAGTCCGAGGGCGATCGCGATCACAATTGAGGTCAGTCGAATCGCTTCCCGACGTGTCGGCCAGTTGACGTGCCGAATTTCCTGGCGCGATTCCGAAAAAAACTTTTTTATGCTTTCGAACATTGCTATTTATAATATTCCATCATACTCCGCTCTTTCGCTAAATAAAATACCGCTATACTCGCGGTATTCGGAGGCACTAGGAGTATAGCACTACGACGGGGGTGCCGTCAAATCTTGCTAAATATCCAAATTCTGCACGCTCGCCGCATGTGCCTGTATAAAGTTTTTACGCGGTTCCACGGCGTCACCCATGAGGACGTCAAAGAGTTTGTCGGCCGCTTCGGCGTCGGCAATCATCACCTGCTTCATCAAGCGATTCTCGGGGTTCATAGTTGTTTCCCAAAGCTGCTCGGCATTCATTTCTCCAAGACCCTTGTAGCGCTGAACGTTCGGTTGACCAGGCTGGCGCTTAATGGTGCCGGGCTCTTCGGAAATTTCGGCTTCCGCTTCCGCCGCTTCGCTACCCTCTTCGCCTTCGGCTTCTTCATTCGCGCCTTTCTTTTTGGCCTTAGCTGCAGGTTTCAGTTTTTGTAATTCAGCGACCGCCTTTTCACGCTCAGCTTCGGAAAATACATAACGAAAATTCTTGCCAAGGCTCACGCGGAAAAGTGGCGGCTGGGCAATGTAAACAAAACCACCTTCGACGACAGCTTTGAAGTAACGATAAAAGAGTGTGAGCAAGAGCGTGCGAATGTGAGCGCCGTCAACGTCAGCATCAGTCATAATAACAATCTTGTGGTAACGAAGTTTTTCCATGTCGAACTCCTCGCCGATCGCGGTACCGATTGCGACAACGAGTGCGCGAACTTCGGCGTTCGCCAACATCTTGTCGAGCCGCGCTCGTTCGACGTTCAAAATTTTTCCGCGCAAAGGAAGGATAGCTTGCGTGTGACGATTCCTCCCTTGCTTTGCGGTACCACCTGCTGAATCTCCCTCAACAATAAAAAGTTCTGAATCAGCCGGGCTCTTTGAAATGCAATCAGCGAGCTTTCCCGGAAGTGTGAGCCCTTCGAATGCGCCTTTGCGAAGCACCGTCTCGCGCGCCGCCTTTGCCGCGAGCCGCGCCTTCGAGGTCAAAATAACTTTCGCAATGATAGACTTTGCCTCTTGCGGATGCTTCTCTAAAAACTCTTTGAGCGCTTCGTTGATCACGGCCTCTGTGGCAGTGCGTGCTTCCGGATTGCCGAGCTTTGCCTTGGTCTGGCCTTCGAACTGCGGCTCACGAAGCTTCACCGAGAGCACTACGATCAGTCCCTCGCGAACATCGTCTGCTGTCAGATTCTCTTCTTTCTCTTTTAAGTATCCTTCGGCGCGCGCGAAAGCATTTAAAGACCGCGTGAGTGCCGAGCGAAATCCGGTAAGATGCATTCCGCCCTCAGGCGTATAAATATTGTTCGCAAAACTCATTTCCTGCATGCGCGTATCGTCCACGTAGAGGAACGCACATTCAATGTCCAGCTTGTCGTGTTCTTTCTCGACGTAGAAAATATCCTCGTGAAGACGGTTCTTTTTTTGCGCCAAGAATTTTACGAACGACAGCACGCCGCCCTCGAAATAAAATCCGTAAAAAACTGGCACCTTTTCGCGGCGATCAAAAAAACTGATGCGAACGCCCTTGGTGAGATACGCCTGCTGACGCAGATGCTCGAGGATCGTCTTGTCGTTAAATCCCATCTCAGAAAAAATCTGTGGGTCTGGTGAAAAAGTGACCTTCGTGCCATGCCGCTTGGAAGCGCCCACTTTCTTCACCTTATATTTCGGTTTACCGCGTTCGTATTCCTGCACGTACATGCCGCCATCACGTTCAACTTCTACCTTTGTCCAATCAGAGAGCGCGTTCACGACTGACACACCCACGCCGTGCAAGCCGCCGGAAACTTTATATGACTCACCACCAAACTTTCCTCCGGCGTGGAGTGTAGTCAAAACCGTTTCGAGCGCCGATTTTTTTGTCTGCGCATGAATGTCCACGGGAATACCGCGCCCGTCATCGGTGACCGCAACTTTATTATCCGGCAAAAGTTCGACGATGATATTTTTGGCGTAGCCCGCCATCGCTTCGTCGATCGAGTTGTCTACGACTTCCCAAATCAAGTGATGCAGACCTATCGTTCCCGTGGAACCAATGTACATGCCTGGACGCTTGCGGACTGGTTCAAGACCTTCGAGGACATAAATGTCCCTCGCGCTATAGGAAGCGCTGCCCCTATTGTTATCCTTTTTCTCTTCTTTTTTAGCCTCTTTTTTTGTCTCTTTTTCAGCCATTTTTATTGGATTTTCTCTAAAAAATGCCGCACCGGCAATACATGAATTTTAGCACATTTCTGACGAGAAATCCACGTCTACTTTTATTCTGTCTCTCCAAAATGTCTATGCAGTAGGCTCTAGAATTTGGTCGTCTGAGGTGTGCCTAACCCAGTCACATAATCATAACGTTTGCGGGCATCACAATAGTACTTACAGGTTCCGTTCGAGCCACTCGTGATATCACGGAAATATTTTAGCGTGCTCGTGGAAGCCTTGTCCGTATAGAATTTTGTTAGTTCGGCGGAGCCTCCGAGCGCCTGGATCGCGGCCCATTGCGGGGCGCCGGCACTCGTGCCGCCGACCGTGTTCCAACCGCCTTTCGCCTTCGTGGTATTCCCGGTTGTCAGATAAACCGGGTATCCGGACGCTGGGTCTGCATCGTATGCGACGTCGGGAATCGCACGCATGCCGTTCGCTTTCGCAATTTTGTACGCTGCTTGATATGCCGGTTCTTTTTCGTACGCGCTCACGCCGCCCCCACTCCCCGACCATGCGCTCTCGGCAATAAGCGCGCCACTCGACGCCAGTTCAAGAGACGTGCCACCGACGCCGATCACGTTCGGCGATGCCGCGGGCCAACTCGCGCCAGTGCCATCATCACCCGACGATGCGAAAAACACCGTGCCAGAAGAAGCGCCAATAAAATGCGAATCATACGAAAGTTCGTCGGAGAATTCCGCACCGCCCCAGCTCATCGATACTGCAACAACGTCTTTCCGTGCTGCAGCATAATCCACGGCGCTCAACAAATTAGCGCCGCTCTGCGTTTTCGCTTCGACGAGTAATATTTTTGCCGTAGGCGCGATCGCGTGCGCCCACTCGACATCCAATGACGTTTCCATTGCCCAACCGCTGTTCGAAGTCGTAGACGTAGCCATTTTATGCCTTTCAAAACAACCGTTAGTCGTTGTGCATGCCGGCAGATTGTATTGCTTATCGAAAACGGCGAGATCGCTTTCGATATTTGCGTCGTCGTAGGCGTCGATCAAGGCAATGGTTCCTTTACCGCCCGTTGAGGGTAGCTTATATATCTTTTTTATTTGAGCAGGTGTCACGCCAGATGGCTTCGCTTGCGCCGACTTATACACGTGCACCGGCGGCGTTCCTTGGAAATCCGAGAAATGATACGAAGCGTTCGCTACGCTTACATTCCAACCGAACGGGCCGATCGCGGAAGCGACGGCGCAGAGCGCCGCAAGCACCGCATAGATTTTTTTGTTTTTGATCATGCCCACCATTGTACTCGGCAGACATTAAATTTCTTTTAAAGAGAGCGAACCAAAGGCTTTTGCAAGGTCGTATAGAAGAAGGTATACTAAAGCCTATGAAAAAATACTACATTGGCGGCGCGATCGTAATCATCATCGGTATTTTTATCTACTTATTCAGCACACGAAATTCCACAACGCCTTCCCCGACTCCTGTAACCACGGCAACGACCACCGAAACTGGTATGACGGATAACAGTGGTAGCAGTACGACGACTACGAGCGGACAATATACCGACGGAACTTATACCGGTGACGTCGCTGACGCAACGTATGGCAATCTGCAAGTGGCAGTAGTGATCTCGGACGGTAAACTCGCGCAGATAAACCTCCTCCAATATCCCGACGCACCGGGACATACCACGCAAGTAAATCAATCCGCATTGCCGATACTCCAACAAGAAGCCATCGTAGCCCAGAGCGCAAACGTGAACATTGTTTCGGGAGCAACCCAGACGAGCCAGGCCTTCCAGGAATCGCTGGGCGTCGCGCTTACCGCGGCAAAAGCATAACGTGAAGCAAACCCGCATCATTATGGGCATGCCCATATCGGTTGAAATTATCGACTCCAATGCAACGGAGTCGATTTTTAATAAAGTCTTCGATTACTTCACGCACATTGATGAAAAGTTCAGTACCTATAAAAAGACGAGCGAGATCACGGCGATCAATGAAGGCCGACTGAAAGAAGACGCATGGAGCGGCGAGATGCATTTGATGTTTGCCCTCTGTGAGGAAACAAAAAAAGAAACGGGTGGATATTTTGATATTAAAAAACCAGACGGTACCCTCGACCCATCGGGCATCGTAAAAGGATGGTCAATCTGGCAAGCCTCTCAAATCATTCAAAAGGATGGGTTCAAGAATTTTTATGTTGATGCAGGCGGTGATATCCAGGCAGGAGGCAAAAATGCCGACGACGAACTTTGGTCGGTGGGAATAAAAAATCCCTGGAAGCAAGATGAAAACGTTAAGATAGTGCGCGTGACGACCCAGGGTGTCGCGACCTCCGGCACCTACATCCGCGGCCTGCACATTTACAATCCGCGGAACGGAAACAAGCCCGCGAACGAAATCACGAGTCTAACGGTAATCGGGCCAAATGTTTACGAAGCTGACCGCTTTGCGACCGCCGCGTTCGCGATGGGCGTCCATGGCACGCACTTCATAGAACGATTACCGGGATTCGAAGCATATGCGATCGACAACAACAAAATGGCGACAATGACGAGCGGATTTGCCAAATATCTTTCACAAGAATGATGGGCTTCATTGACCGCTTACTGAACAGGATAACGATGTACCGGCTGGTGCTGTACTTTTTGATCATCCTACTCGCGGTCGCCGCAATTTTTGGAGCAGTCGGCATATTACCTTACAGCCCTGTCGCCATTATTTTTTCGACGCTCGTTCTCGTCATTGTCGCATGGGCAACGAACGGTGTCTTCGCGCGAATTTTCAAAGCCCAACCAAACTTTGAGTCTTCGTATATCACGGCGCTCATCCTGGCGCTCATCATCACACCCGCCATGCCGTCACAAGGATCGCAAATTTCATTCCTTGTTTGGGCAGCAATCTTCGCGATGGCGTCGAAATATATTCTCGAGGTCAACAAGAAACATCTCTTCAATCCCGCTGCATTTGCCGTGGCACTCACGGCAATCCTTCTTGGCCAATACGCCAGTTGGTGGGTCGGTGGCAATCTGCCTTTGCTCGCCTTCGTGCTTGTGGGCGGCCTACTCATTACCCGAAAGATCCAGCGATTTGATCTCGTGCTGTCCTTCATGATCGCCGCGATCGGCAGCATCATCCTGACCGAGCTTTCATTCTCGCCTCTCGAAACTGCTGAAAAAGCTCTCATCCATACCTCGCTCTTCTTCTTCGCCTTTATCATGATCACGGAACCAGCAACGACGCCTCCCACGCGGGCGCTCCGCATCGCCTACGGCGCGTTCGTCGGCATCCTCTTCGCGCCCGCAATCCATATCGGCGGCATTTATTCCACGCCGGAACTCGCGCTCGTCGTCGGCAACATTTTTTCGTACGCCGTGAGTCCCAAAAAGAAATATATTTTAGCGCTTAAAGAAAAACGTGAAGTGGGCACCGATACGTACGACTTTGCATTCACCGGAGCGGGAACCATGGACTTCAAACCTGGGCAATATATGGAATGGACACTTGGCGACGTGAACTTTGACAGCCGCGGCAATCGCCGTTATTTCACGATCGCTTCATCCCCCACCGAACCGGAAGTTCGGCTCGGCGTAAAATTCTATGCACCCTCGAGCAATTTCAAAAAAGCGATGCTCAGGATGGAGCCGGGCCAGAAAGTCGTCGCCGGACAGCTCGCCGGCGACTTTACGCTGCCGCACGATGCTTCGAAAAAATTAGCGTTCATCGCCGGCGGCATTGGCATCACGCCGTTCCGTAGCATGGTCAAGTATCTTTCCGATCGCGGTGAAAAACGCGATGTCATACTTCTCTACTCGAATCGAACAGCCGCAGAAATTTCCTATAAAGATATTTTCGATGAAGCTGTGCAAACGATCCGCATGAAGACGATCTACCGAACCACCGACACCGAAGGACGCATTGACGGCGCACTGATTAAAAAAGAAATCCCCGACTACCACGAACGCATGTTTTATATTTCCGGCACGCACGCAATGGTCAGCGCCTTCAAGAAAACGCTGCATGAACTCGGCGTGCATCGCACGCAGATCAAGACTGATTTTTTCCCAGGCTTTGCATAGCACCGCAAGCAAGTCTGGAAAATAGACGAAAAATTTCCTATCATTGGGCATATGAAAGACTATTGCCCTGATTGCGGTCCGGCAACCGTTTCACACTCGGTTGAACGATGGTCCGCGCGAGTAAATTCGGTTTTTGGATATCTCACAAAACCGCCCGAACTCGTATGGCTCGCGATCCGTCCGGCGATAGCATACACACGACCCGGGCGCATGGCGCCCTACGCCGCGCGTTTTGCCGCGGCGCTCGGCCTCGGCGTCATTGTGGAAAAAGCGGACGAAAAAGATAATTGGCGCACGCGGGTAATTTGGGAGGAGGCCGAGCGCCGCGGCATCGTGATGCGCGAGTTTCGGCCTTTCGGGCTTCCCCGCGATATTTTTTTCGCAACATTCAAGAATGATACGCGCGCATTTGACGGACTTCCCCGCCCGCGCCTTGCGCACGAATCCGCGCAGAACTGGATGGATGATAAAGGCGTCATCCTCAAAAAATTCCGTGCTACCGGCGTTCCCGTCCCGCGCGGCAAAAGTTGTACGACGATCAAGCAAGCAGAAAAAGTTTTGGCCGCTATCGGCGCACCGGTGATCGTGAAACCCAGCATCGGCTCGCGGAGTCGGCACACGTACATGCATATCACGAATGCAGCGGAACTCCGTGCCGCATTCATGAAAGCCAAAGAGCTTTGCCCGTCGGTTGTCGTCGAAGAAGAGTTGCCGGGATTTGTATTCCGCATAACGCTCGTCCGTGGGAAAATTGCCGGCATAATGCGTCGCGAACCACCTCATGTGATCGGCGACGGGAAGCACTCGCTGCAAGAACTCGTCGACGAGGAAAATAAAAATTTCCTGCGGCAAGGTCCAATCTTCCACATACTCGACGTTGATCGAGCATCGCTTGCTTCACAGCAACTCTCCTTAAAATCCGTTCCTGAAAAAAATCGGATGGTCATCCTCCATCCAAAAGTGAGCCGTTCCTTCGGCGCTTCAACGACAGAAATTACCGATATTCACCCGGATAATGAAAAATTATTTTTAAAAATTGCAGAAGTGCTTAACGATCCCCTCGTCGGTGTGGATTTTATGATCGAAGATATGAGTGAATCGTGGCTCGACCAAAAATGTGGCGTCATCGAATGCAACAGCTTGCCGTTCATTGATCTTCATCACTATCCGCTCAAAGGTCCCGCACGGAACGTGGCGGGAATGGTGTGGGATATGATTTTTACGCAGACACCACCCAGTCGCTGACGAACTGTAAAAATTCTTCCCGTCGTTCTTCAAAGCCAACCTCCTTTGAATGCCACGCCGGATGCGCCTCCGGCGTATATTCATAATGGCCACGGACTTCGCCGTCCTTAAAAATTCGGAGATGATACTGCCGCTCGAAACTCTCGAGTTTCCGGAGGCTCACAATCTGATCATCGTCCTTCCATGCAATAAAATGATTGGCGAATCCCTTCGCCTCGAGATACGCTAAGAAACCATCAAGGCTCCTGCCGGGCGCAAGCCTCCCGATCACAAACAACTGTCGGCCTTCGTGGTGGAGAAGATGCAACGCGAGAAGAAGATTCAGGCCAAAAAGATAGCCGGGCGTAATGGCCTTCCAAAAAACATATTTCGTCCGATTCCATAGGCCATCCGGAAAAGGCAAAACCGAATCCGGAAGTCGATTTTTGAGCGCTAAACCGTCCATAAATGCTTACATTAACTGTTCCCACCATTCTACCATACTGAGATTAAAAATCGATTAATCTCCGGACTGCGCCGATAGATTGCTATTTCGCTTTTTCTATTTGAACGCAAAAGCCAACAGCACGATCGTCAAAGCATTAAGGATCACCAAGGCTACTACTTCTTGTGGACGCGACGCGAGGGGCCTCGCCAGGATATAGACCGTGTAGATGATTGCAACGATCGCTGCACCAAGAAAATTTCCTTTTACCATGTTTTTATAATTGGATTAATTAGTTACATCGGCCTTTTAAGAACTATAGCATTTCTCGAGCAATGTGAAGCGAGGTTCGAACAACTTTAATATAAAAATGAACCCGTTGAGCTGGGTTCATTTGAAGATTGGGGTTCGCCTCAGAGGCGAATACACTTCGCTTCTCCGTAGGCGATCAATACTTCTGGATTGGTTGGGACGAATGTCCATGTCCCTTCTTGATCGTTTCGCACAATCTGCATAAATCACCTCCGTAGTTATAATTCACAACAATAACTGCCCGGATTCTATAGCAGATAAGCGAATCTGGCAAGTTCTCGAAATTTAGCAGACAGTAATGACTGCAAAACACAAGCGCTTCTTTTGCTTGCTGCGGACAGCGTGGGGACGATGTTCGAATAAATCTCGGCTAGTAATGTTCGGGATTTTCAAGCTGGATCAAGCTCATCGTGATAGCTGGCTTCATGTATTCTTTTCGATCCATTCTTTGCTTTGTGAGATACCAGATACCCCCATGCGCGGCGCCAATCTTTTCATGATCAGTAAATCCAGCTTTTTTTAAAGCTTGGCTTCCATCCATACCATCTTTAACAATGAAATTGGTAACGCTTTTCGGCCATTCGAATGCCGGTGAAAGCCCTAGGCAATATTGTCTGCCGTCGTAGATAGCGCAGGCAGTAACCTCCATAAAACCAGTTTTGGTATGCGGTGCTGTCATGAGTCCACCCTCCAAACCAAATGCATAATCGCAATCGCGAAACGCTTGCTTAGCTCGATCCATCGCTCCTTGAATCGTTTCTTCCAAACTCTTGGGATGGCCATAAAGTTCCACCTCAACCTGAGTCGGAACAATTTTCACACCTTTGAATATCGGGTAGTCATGCAAAACCTCGGTGACAGCTTGCACTTTCGTCCCATTCAAGGAGCCGATATTTATTTTCATGGAACTATAATAGCACAACTCGACAACTGCTGCTGAAAAATCTCGGCGGGCAGTGTGGGACGATGTTCGAACAAAAATGGCTAGGGCCTCAGGCTCGGGTTCGTAAAAGAAAAGCCGCCGGAATGAACCAGCGGCTGAGAAACAATTTACCTCGGAATTCTCCTATGCCATAACAGCCGTAGAGATCTCCATTGAAATCTCTACGCTCTCATGTTGGAGATAAACACCCCGCGCCTGGAGACTTCTCTGGTCGTGAGGGTCGACGATGTTATAGCGACCAGGAGCAAGGCTGAAAAATGCTCCATTCATGAACGACACGGCTTTGTACTCCTCCTTGCCGTCCACTGTCGAGACAACCACGTTGCGACCGCCAAGCTCCCTTCCTTTTTCATCTTCGATGTGAACGATGAGGCGAACTCTATGAGGACCGAAGCAATTCTCGATCTCCGTGTCACTCATATCGAGCGTCAATCCCTTAACTGCTAAAGCTTTTTCGAGGTCAGCTAAGGCAACACTACCCCTGCAATTTCTCTTGATGCGGTAATTCTCCGTTGAACTAACTATCTCGCGCAGAGGAATTCTTTGAAACCAATTTCGCGCTCGAGTGGGTAGTCCGTCATAAAAATTCGCTTCGGCTTTAGCCTCGCCGAGCTGCCGCAGCTCCGCCTTGAAAGCTTCGCGTCTCGAGCTGAATGTCCTGGCCAAGGGAGATTTCCCTTCCTCGGTAAGACAAAAGCTCAATACATCTCCAAGTCGATTTTCCTTGAAGAGCTGCAGAGCCCTCATAATCCGTTCCGTCGCGGCAGAATCTCTCTTTCCAGCAGCAACGTATTCAACTGCGGTGACGACGAGATCGGCCATCTGACCGGCCAACTTCAATTGATCTACTTTTCCGGTGTTAGCGGACATATCAATGGATCCTTTCTTAAAGAACAGTTCGTGGTGTTAGCACGAGCACCCAAATTCAGATGCAAATATATTGTACCATCTATCAAGGCAATTCGTCAATACATCCATGTCTCTATTTCATTACCTAAAATCTCGGCGGGCAGTGTGGGACGATGTTCGAACAAGTTTGCAATCAGCGTAAATCGGTATTGAGGGAAAATCCGATCAGGGGTTGGTTGTATTTTCTCCGCACGTCAGGGTATACACGACCGCATTACTCTTCACCCCATCAGAAATTACAATCACTGGATCGGCAGTCGGTACTTTAATAGCGGGCCCCAACTGTTCGGGTGGTCCCGGAGGCGGCATGTTAACAGTGATGGACTCACCATTTGAATTAACGGTCATCGTTTCACCATACACACCGAACGCAACCGTATCTTGGGAACCGAATCCATGCCCTGTAATAACCAAGGATGCGCCGTCCAAACAGCCACTATTGGGACTGATGCTGGTGATTACCGGGGCAGCCGCACCGCTTGTCGGTTGGACTCGCTGGGTTTCGTAATACCAAATTCCGCCTGCGACGATCAAAACTAAAACCACCGCCAGTGCCTCAAGCGTTGCGAATCCTCTTTTATTCATATGTTAAGTGTAACAAATCGAGTTCGCGGGCAGTGTGGGACTACGTTCGAACAAAACTTGTGGTGTAATATTGATTTTGGGCAACAAAAAAGGTGGCCATTGCTGACCGCCTATAGATCGGATGCCATCCAATCACTCTCTGAAAAGTTCTTCATATTCCTTTGTCCAGTTGGGCGTGCTCCATTCGAACTGTTGAAGGGCGAATCTGCCCAATTTTTTCAAACTGGCAAGCGCATCGGGCTTATCCTTGTTCTCGCCGAGTTCCTTCTTAATCTCGACAACCAATACTTGAATCAGGTCTTCCGTTGCAATTTCTGAAAACATTCCCATCTCGCACTCCTCGGCTAATATTTGTACCAGATAGTAAAATACTGTATTTCTTTTAGATAGTCAATTTTTGCGGGCAGCGTGGGACGAAGTTCGAACAAGATTGATAAAGACTTGACTCATTCATTGGAAAGTAGTACAATGATTTCCAGTAGTAATTATGACTGAAAAGGAGAATTTTCCATGTGGGAAAACATTCAGGAAAAAGATGATGGTCTCACTGACAGCATAAGCACCCGGTCGCATCGCCTACGAGTACCCGGTGGTTGGGTTGTGAGAACAATAACTACCAGAATCTCTGGAAATGCCGTAGCGGCAGCCCAAACGTTTGTGGAGGATCCAGATCATAAATGGACGCTGGAGTAATTCTCCCATGAGGGCAATGCTCCCAAATTTTATACCGATGAGTTAAATACTTGTCGGTTTTTTTATTTGATGCACGAAGTTAAATTCAAAAACTCTTAGCGGAAAGGGAGGGATTCGAACCCTCGGTGCCTTGCGGCACACAGTCTTTCCAGGACTGCCGTTTAAACCACTCACGCACCTTTCCTTACGCCCGGGTGGACCATCTAAGGTCCTGCATCGAACTTTGGAACAACTGCTCCAGCGATTACTCGCTCACTTCAAGAAACAGCGTGAGTCAGAATCAAAGAGTGGCGTCGCCTAAGTTCTTCCCATTCAGTATAGTCACAATCTCCCATCTGAAAAGGTGGGAGATTGTGCGTGGGACGCACACCATCGAGTGTTCATATCACGCTAGTAAACGTTTTTGAAGTTGTAGTGTGAGTATTCTTGGCCGTCGTACGCCTTCACAGGTTGTGTGAATTCCATAGTTCCACAAATGCAACCGGGATTTGAAGGGGTCAGTACAATGCACGGCACCTCAGGGACAGGATTCAATATTGGCTGATCTACTAGAACCTGAACCACAGCTGCGACGAAGTTGTTCCAGGCGTCCTTCTCGAACAGGTCTTTCGGCAGGCCTTCTTTCTCAAATAGACTAATCATCTCCTCCTTCAATGAATCCATATAAATGAACTCAACGATAGGAGGTCTTTCCGATAGCGAATATGGGCCCTGCTCAATCTGCGTTTTAATGCCAACATAAACTTTTTGCACCAATGGCGCGATGTGTTCCAGGCTCCGGGTTTTCTCGGTATGCACTATCCAGTCGCAATAAAAACGTAAGAGCGCGTAATCCGTCTTTTTATCGTATGCATGATCGAGTATCTTGCGGATTTCGACCAGCAAATATACTGCTCGCGCTTCCGGGTCATTTGAATCATCTCGCAAGAACCGGTTCAACTTTTCTACGACCTGATATCGGCTCATTGTTTAGCAAATAAGAGCTTACGATAAGCCCTGCACTTTGCCCAGCTCGTCGATAACATAGCTGATCCAGTTTTGATACCAGCACCAGGTCTTGACGACTATGGTTCCAAAACCTTTGTCGGGATTCTTACCGTCGTGTTTTTGCCAAAACTGAGTATGCTGATGCATTCCAAAATTCTTGAATCCTGCCTCACGAACCCTTTGTATAACTTGAGTTGGTGAAAACTTTGGCTTTTCCGTCTCTTCCTTAATCCAATATTCCTTCGAAATATTCTTGGCCAATTCTGATTTTGGATCAATAAATTCGACGACACGATCGGCCTGCCCTTTACGCTTTGCTATGACTTTTGTAAAAAGCAAACGATATGCGAAGCGGTCGCTACCGATTTCGTCTTGCGAGAGTTCATTGTCGAATGCTGTGATGTAGGAGAGGATGTTTGAGGGGATCAAATCCTCCTTATCCTTGATGACTTTCGCTTGTGAATGATCAAGTTCGGCGAATTGCAGGCTGAGTGCAAGACTTTGGTCCAGCCCGAATCGTTCTCCATGTAATTTCTTAAGATAAGAATTGAAATTTAATGCACAGGCCTGATAGCGAGCTGATAGATAAGAATCTAGCCCATTAGCTTTTTTATGCTCCACTTGATTTCGCAATCCGATTAGGAATCGGAGATTATTAATCGTGTCTTTGTCCAAGGGGCAAGCTTCTTTTGAGATGCACTCGTTGAGCTCCCAGTACCGCACGCTCCGATCCGGATTACGGACGAATACCTTACGTTTTCCCGTCTGGGTAAAGTACCTGTATTCGATGCCTTTCGATCGGTAGTATGCATGCAAAAGATACGTCCATGCGATCAAAGAGAGCACAATGAAAGATTCTGTTTTGAACGTGATGAGTGGATTGTTGTAAATCTGAACCGCCGACAGCATTGCCTCGCGGGCTTTGTGAACGAGGTCGAGTCTTTCTGAAAATATTTTGCGTTTCATTATTAATCGCCGTATTTGCCTTAAATCCTACTCTGACGTATCGGGATGTCAAAAGGTCGACATCCTCCATACCCAACACCAATGGACAACAAACAAAGGGAAGAGCTCCGAAAGCTTTTTCCTAAACTCTCCGAAGAAGAACTCGAAATTGCGGCCGAACACCTCGATAGATACCTGAGTCTCGCATGGGAGATCTTCCTCGCTCAGCAGGAGAACCAATCGGGGAAGTAGTAGCACGAAATTCCCCAAGCAAAGCGAAAAAATGGGGTGATGATATAAATGCGATTCCTTATCTCATGGTGAAAGCATGGGGTAGGGGACACGCTGGTAGCTCCAAGGGCTTTTGCAAGCAGAGGAAAATCAATCGATTCAAAAACACAAGTTCGAGGTTTCTCGTAGACCCCTTCACATTCGCGGAGGGCCTCCTAAGATAAAGAGGACACAGTAAAACCTGATGTTGGTTTTATATTCACAAAATATTTTGCCGAATCTGTCAAGGACGTGTGGACCCGCCGGGACTTGAACCCGGTTCATCGTTTGTCGAAGACGATATGTTAACCACATACACCACGAGCCCACAACCCAGGCCCGTGAATGATAAGTTAAGGATAATAAAATCCAGGTTAAATACAAATGGCCACTTCCGTGGTCATTTGTACGACAAACGATGATTTTATAATCTACCGTATGCAGATTATCGTCCTCATAGCCATGATACTCTCTAAGGGGCTATCGTCAAGAGTTATTTAATACTTCTTTAATCTCCAATAAATGATTACCCCTCCATCTTCTCTAACGCCGCGATGCGTTCCTCGATCGGCGGATGCGTCATGAATAATTTGTGCCACCAGGAAACGCTCTGGCCCTTGAACGGGTTATCAATCCACATGTGCGCGGTGGAATCTTTGGCGGTGCGCATCGGCGTTTCGTCCTGCTCAATTTTCCGCAACGCAGAAATGAGTCCTTCGGGATAGCGCGTAAGAAGCGCGCCAGACGCGTCCGCGAGCGCTTCGCGACGGCGCGAAATAGCGAGCTGGATGAGCATGGTGCCGATCGGTGCCAAGATTGAAAGCACGATCGCAAAAATGAAAAACATTTCCTGCGCTTCGCCATTGCCGCGTCCCCTGCCTCCGCCGATTCCCCCGAATAACATGGAACGCAAGAAGATGTCGGCAATGAGCGAGATAATGCCCGCAAGCACGGCAGCAACAGTCGAGACTAAAATATCGCGGTTGCCCACGTGCGAAAGTTCGTGGCCTAAAACGCCTTCGAGTTCGGTTTTATTCAAACGCTGCAAAGCGCCTTGCGTGACGGCCACTGCGGCATGTTGCGGATCGCGCCCCGTAGCAAACGCATTGATCTGCATTTCGGGAGTGATATAAATCTTGGGGGTCGGCAATCCTGCGGCGATGCAAAGATTCTCGACGACGTTGTAGAGTGTTGGATTGTCTTTGCGCTCAATCTGAACGGCCTTTGCCATCTTGAGCGCGATGCCGGCTGACCACCAATAGCTTATAAACGCATAGACAACGCTAAAAATCAGGGCGAAGATCAGAAAATCCGGCGTGCCGTACGCCTCCGAAAAAACATAGCCAATCGCGGCAACCACAATAAAAAAGACGATGAACAAAAGCCACGTCCTGCGAATATTCGAGGATTGGTAGGTATAAATATTTGCCATTTAGAATTTGACCTGTACGGGCTGCTTCTCTGCGTCAGAGAGATCATTTCCAAAGAAATCCATCTTCGTAAAGCCGAACATGTTCGCAAAAATGTTTGTGGGGAAAGTCTGAATCTTGATATTCAGGTCGCGCACCATGCCGTTGTAGAAACGGCGGGCTGCCTGGATTTTGTCTTCGGTGTCGGTCAGTTCGTTTTGCAAACTCAAGAAATTTTGGTTCGCTTTAAGGTCAGGATAATTTTCCGCAACGGCGAAGAGCGATTTCAACGTTCCGGAAAGGGCGTTCTCGGCATCTGCTTTCGCAGGGCCGGTCGCCTGCATCGCCGTCGTGCGCGCCTTCGTGACGTTTTCAAAAACAGTCTTTTCGTGTGATGCATAACCTTTCACCGATTCCACCAAATTCGGGATGAGGTCGTAGCGGCGCTTCAACTGGACGTCGATGTCCGAAAAGGCTTCCTGAGCGCGGTTACGCGTGCGAACAAGCCCGTTATACGCGAGAATGAGCCACAAGACGATAATGACGAGTACTATCCAGACGTAGATCATATGGAGATATTATAGCGAAAATTTTGCGCCAATGCAATGTATACGACGCCCGACCTACTTTTGTTGCTCTTTCTCGTCGAGCAATTTGAGCTTGAGCTGCGTGGCACGCTCGGCTTCGAGCCGCGTGAGTGGCGGATCGCCACCTTGGTTTACGAACTGCATCGCCTTCGCGAGGCGTGGATGGACCTCACTCACTCGTTGGTGCATCTCCTGGCAAATTTTTCGGTAACCGGGATGGCCTTGTGGCGACGTGCGAAGCTCGAGCAAATGGAACGACTGCCGCGCATTCATAATAAAGTGATAGCGCAACTTATGACCGAGGAGCGTCGCGTACTGGGCTTCTTCTTCCAAACCGGCATCGAGCATCATCTGCCAAAGACGTTTTGAAATATCGAAGCATTCGCGAAATTGTTTTTCGAATCCGGCGTCTTTGATAAGGTCCGGCACATCGTATCCGTATTTCGTCGTGAGGTTCTGCCACTCCCATGCGTCCACCATGCGATGCCGTTGCAAGTCGCGGAACGTGCCGTAATCGGCCGTCACCTCCCACTTGTAATGCGCCTCCTCGAGCGCACGGCCAGGTTTGTGTCGGCGATTCAATCGCTTGCCGATATAGGCATCGAACACTTCTTCTTTTTTCTCGACTGGCCACTTGCTAACCTCTTCTTTTAATTCTTTTCCTGAAAGTTCCGTTGATTCAAAAAGCATCCCAGGGACAAGATCGAGTTCATCTTTCGGAAATGCCCATTCAAGACGCACCGCATCGTTAAAATCGACGCTTTCCTGAGGCAACTCACGCCTTGCGATCTCTTTGAGCTTCTCTTTCGTCTCCTTTATCTGCATCACCCACGCGAGACCGCGCTCCGGCACGTCAGCGCGCTTCAAGAATGCACCGATCACTTTGCGCGACTCGCGCAACAACAACCGCCCCGTTTCATTCGATTCCTCAAGTGGATCGGCGAGCAACCGGCGCACCATTCCTTCGAGCGCCTGCGATGAACACACAATGCCGACGGTGGAACGCACGGCAACCGGCAACGCCGGGCGAGCCGCGTCGCACGCCTGCGCACGCGTGGCGCCGCGCCATGCGATCAACTCCGTTTTATCCGCGGGCGCGGGATTTTGCTTCTGCACAAATTCTGTCGTGCCACGCACGACCTCCGAATACAAATCGAAAATGCGATCAACCGAAGCCTTGTATTGTTTCTCGAGTTGCGCGGGCAGATTGCGCGGCGTGAAATATTTATAATTGCCGGTCGCATCCTTCTGGTCGTAATAAATGTAGCGCGTGGATTGTTCGAGATACGACGCCATGCGGCTCCACTCAATTTTTTTCGTAAGCAAATTTGATGCTCCTTCAACGACGGTCGCCACAGTGATCAGTTGCTGAACGGAATCATCGCCATATCCCGTGACCACGCGATCAATCAACGCCTCGGCGCCTTCCTCGCCCGTCACCGCAAATTCGTCCAAATAAATTTCGCGCAGATCGCTTCCGCGCCGCGAGAGTCGCGCCATCGCCGCCGCGGCAAAAACCGGCGACGCCTCGTTTGTAAATGCATACACACTCCCCTTCGAATCCGTCACCACTTTTTTGAGCAACGCTTCACCTGCTTCGGTGATAACCATCCGGCCATCGTCTTGTTTAGTGATATAAGGATTCGGTTTTTTGTCTGCCATGATGTCTATATTATAGTTGTTTTCTCTTTTGGGCAAAAAGAAAGGCCGTTCCGCGAATATGATTCGCGGAACGGCCAAAAGGGAGAAACGGACGACTAGAGATAGTGAACACGAGGCTTTTGCCACGGCGCTAATTGCTCCTCAGGGTGCGGCGCCCATTTCACAACCGGTTTTTTGGGTGCCATCCAAGCCGGAGGAAACTCCCCTAACATGACAGGCGATTTGACTCGCAAGTTTGCGAGAGGCAGGGGCTTCAGATTCAGGTCGTCATTCAAAACGACTGCGTGCTTTAAAATGTGCTTCGGCGGCGCGGGAGCCGCGCTCGGGAAAACACCGACATGAACCGCCTGATGTTGTGGCTGTAGCTGGGGCTGAGCTTGCTCAGCAAACGCCGCTGAAGCACAGACCAATACCACGCAGAGAATACAAACAACCAGTATATTTTTCACGCGTCACTCCTCGTCGAGAATTTAACAACAATTGCAACTGGACTTATTATACCATAACCTCTGTAAAAAGCAAGCCCCGCTTGATGCGGGGCTTGAACGCCATTTCGTGGAAGCTTTTTAGTAATCCCCGCCCATATCGGGCATTCCGCTGCCCATCCCAGCTGGGCCTTTCTTTTCGGGAATGTTCGTGATGGCAGCGCCAACGGTCAGGTAGTTCGCGGCCACAGACACGGCATTCGTGAAAGCCATTTTAGTAACTTTTAATGGATCGATGATGCCGGCTTCGCGGAGATCGCTGATTATTTCGTTCGTGATCGCATTGAATCCCTGCCACGGCTCGTCAGTCGTCTTGCGAAGCTGAGCCACGATACGATCCGGGATCTCGCCGCTGTTTGCGACGATTGCGCGAAGCGGCGCTTCGAGTGCACGATTCAAGATCCGCGAAACTGCTTGCGCGATCTCATCGTTTTTTGCGCCATGCGGCGCGGGAGCGACCGTCACATTGAAAAGCGCGATGCCGCCGCCGGGCACGATTCCCTCTTCCATCGCGGCGCGCGTTGCCGCAACCGCATCCTCAACGCGCTGCTTCAACTCCTTTTGCGCGGACTCGGCAGGAGCGCCGACTTTAATGACGGCGACGCCACCCGCGAGTTTGCCCAACCGTTCTTGTAATTTTTCCTTATCAAAATCGGAATCGGTTTTTTTGATCTGCGCCTTGATCTGAGCGACGCGGTCCTCGATCGCTTTCTTGTCGCCACTTCCTGCAACAATCGTCGTGCTGTCCTTCGTCGAGACCACGCGATGCGCACGGCCAAGCGCGTCGAGCTCGGTGGTATCGAGCTTCATGCCGCGCTCCTCGGAAACGAACGTTGCGCCCGTGATGATCGCGATATCTTCGAGCATTTCCTTTTTGCGATCGCCGAATCCCGGCGCCTTCACCGCTAAAATATTAAATATTCCGCGGAGTTTGTTCACGATGAGCGTCGTGAGCGCCTCACCATCAACATCGTCCGCGACGATCAAAAGTTCTTTCTTGCCACTCGCCATGATCTTTTCGAGTAACGGCAAAATTTCCTGGATGGCGGAAATCTTTTTGTCGGTCACGAGAACATACGGTTCTTCGATCACCGCTTCCATTTTTTCCTGATTCGAAACCATGTAGGCAGAAAGGTAGCCGCGGTCGAACTGCATGCCTTCCACAATCTCGAACGAGTTGCCGATGGTGTTGGAATCTTCAACCGTCACGACTCCCTCTTTGCCGATCTTTTCCATAACCGTTGCAATGAGACCGCCGATCTCTTCGTCCTTCGCCGAGAGTGTCGCCACTTCTTTTATCTTTTTGTTATCGTTGATGACTTCACGCTGACTTTCGAGCGCGGCAACCACCGACACGCTTGTGCGCTTCAACTCTTCGGCGAGTTGGATCACGTTGAAACCTTTTTCGCGAATTACTTTCTCACCTTCATCAATCATTGAGTGCGCCAACACCGTCGCGGTCGTCGTGCCGTCACCCACGCCATCGTTCGTTTTATCCGCCGCCTGTTTGATGAATTCCGCACCGACGTTCTCCCACTTGTCTTCGAGCTCAATTTCCTTTGCAACGGTTACGCCGTCGAATGTCACTTGCGGAGCGCCATAGCCTTTTTCGATAAGCACAGCGCGGCCGCGCGGCCCAAGCGTCATCTTCACCGCTTCCGCGAGCTTGTCGATCCCCTTCTTGATCGCCGCGCGCGCGTCTTCGTTAAATTTTATTTGCTTTGCCATATTAAAAATTTATTATTCCCAAAAAAATTAATTGTTTTGGATGATCGCCAAAATATCGCTCTCTTCGACGAGAAAATATTTTTTGTCGCCGTCTTCAATTTTATTTTCTTCGCCCCACGGTTCTTTGAAAAGCACGCTGTCACCAACTTTGACGGCCATAGGAGAATAAATTCCTTGATCATTCCGTAAGCCCGGACCGGTCGCAATCACTTTCCCCTTGCTCTGCTTTTTTTTATCAACCGTGTCCGGAATAACGATGCCCGACTTCGTCTGCTTGTTGTCCGATTCGAGCTGCTCCAAAAGCACGTGGTTTGATAACGGTTTGAGGTTCATAACAGTAAGTAGATTATACGCCGGAGAAAGGGCGAGTCAAGCGCGCCAAAGAACCAATCCGAACTATAAAAACGTAGAATGGGATCGAAAAAGAATCTCCTAACTCCCCACGGCATACGCAACGGAATTAATCGTAACAGGAACCTCGCTCGGCGGTAACGCCAATCCTGTTTGGCTCGCCGTGCTGTATTGCACATCGGAGGCATTCAACACCTGCGCGGTCAACGTTTCCGCAACACCCTGCTCGGGTGGAACGCTCGTACTATTCACGTTAAGAGTGAAGGAATATGACTCGTATTGAGGAATCGTGAAACCACTGGCCCCCGAGGGAAATGTCCACGTTACGGTTCCGGCGGGTACGTTCACGGACACCGTAGCTCCATCTGCCGTTACTACGCTGTTGTCGTTCTGGTCCAACAGTTGAACGGTATCAAGGAATGTAGAACTTCCCACCGTCACCATACTTCCATTAAGCGTAACGGTAACTTTGTTGATCGCCACCCATCCAGTGCCCGCCCTGAAATTCAAAGCGCCGAGCCAATCAGAAATTGATTTTGCCCGTCCGTTCACCTTTCCAAGCCCGGTGCCGGTCACCGTAATCCGTTGAATAATCGGCGGAATAGAGATGTCCGTACTGCTCATCGTACTGCTCATCATGCCGCTTGATTGATTGGTCATGGTAGGTATTGGTGCCGATATAGACGTAGGCGATGTAAGTGATGAATTACTACATCCGAACAGCGAGTTCAATTGAGCTCTCGTGGATTTACCGACGTAGCCCGTTCCGCTCTGCAATCCATTCGGCGTAAGGATCGCACTTGCATATTTCTGCTGGAAATCAGTTACCGCCGATGCAGTCTTCCCGTCAAATGTTCCGGTAATGCTCACCTCCTCACCATTCTTCTGGAGCGCTGACTGGAGCGCGGTCACCTCCGAACCCCCATTGCCCACTGCGAGGTTGGTGATGAAATCGTGGCACCACATTGGTGAAGGGTCGCTCATCGTGGATCCGCCGTGCGGAGCCATAACTTTCTGCTGCAACGCCTGTAACTGTGTTGTAAGCGTTTGTATCTCCGCCAACAACTGCGTCGCCGACATGGTTTGTGCTGATGCGACGACCGGGAAAGCAAAAACGACTACTAAGGAGGCCGCCAGAACTTTATATTTGATATTCATATTTTTATGGTTCCCCTTCGGGAGCGACTTTTTATTTGATTTCAGTATAACATTTTGAAAATACACGGCAAATTTTTTGGATTTGAAATTGAAAGGGCGACCTTGCGGTCGCCCTAGGATGAGTTAGTTGCGCCACCATCCCACTTATAACGAAACTGATGAACACATCCACCAGAGCCAAAAAGCGGTGAAGAGAACCCCCGGCAGAAAGACTGCCGCAGAAGCTATATCTTTGATCTTCTTGATGTTGGCGTCCGGCTCCGGAGAGATGAAGTTGCAGATCCGTTCCACTGCGCTGTTCATGAGCTCGAACGCAAGCATGATCACGCACAACGATACGAGAACGGCGACTTTCATTCCGGAAGTTCCTCGAAGCCACGACGCGACGATTAGTGTGATGCCGTAGCCGGTCAAAACTTTTATGTTCATCTCCTCGCGAAAACTTGTCGCAAGGCCCATAAAGGAAAATCGGATATAGAGCACTCGTTCTGCCGCCCTCCAGTACCACATAATGCACCCCTCCTTGAAATGGCTGACCGGGAGAAATTGTAAATTATCCGGACCCCCACGTCAATAATGCTGTACTCGAAGCATTATCCTTTCTTCACCTTGTCGTAGATATTCAAAATTGCTTTCACGCCATCGCCGACGGAAATGTTGTTCTGCTGATAGAGAACGTCGGATACGTCGCCTACCGCCCAAATGCCCGAGCAAGAGGTTTCCTCGGTGCGATGATCCACTTTGATGTGGCCATAGTCATCCATGTCGACTATGCCTTTTACAAAATCTGAGTTCGGGAGAAGTCCCACTTCGACAAAGACTCCATCCACCGCGAGCACTTTCTCATCGCCACTCTTTGTGTCTTTATAGCGGATCGCATTTACAAACTTGTCGCCTTTTATTTCCTGCACCACCGTGTTCCATAAAATCTGCACTTGTGGATGGCTCTTCACTTTTTCCTGCGTGATGGGATCGCCCCTCAACACGTCCGAACGGACAATGAGATATATTTTCGGCGAATACGCAATGAGATCAATCACGGATTCGAGCGCGGAATTGCCGCCGCCGACGACCGCGGTCGTTTTTCCATCAAAGAGCGGCGCGTCGCATGTGGTGCAAAATACGACGCCTTTGCCGTCAAACTGATCCTCGCCCGGAACGCCGAGCCGTTTCCGGCGGCTACCGGACGCAATCAAAATATATTTTGTCTCGAGCGTTTTGCCTTCGCGCGTCGTGACTGTAAAAGTGCCATCGGGTTTTTTTGTGACGCCAACCACGAGATCATTATCAATAATTTCAATATCCTTTTGCGCCCGGAGGTGTGCTTCCAAATTTTTAGCGAGATCGTAGCCGGAGAGATTCGTCGTGCCGATCCAATTCTCGATGCCCGCGGAATTCAAAGACTGCCCGCCAAAACTATCGGTGATGAGTACTGACTTCATTTTTTTTCGAGCAGCATAAATACCGGCAGCAACGCCGCCGGGTCCTCCGCCGATGATCACAACGTCATACATGAGCTACGTATTAAAAAATTATTTCCCGAGTCCCAACGCCTTCTCGATATTGCGCTGATCGAAACCAATGATGATCTGGTTATCGATGTCGATCACGGGAACCCCAAGCTGGTGCGACTTCGAAACCATCTCTTCGCGAGCCTTCGCGTCGGAGGCTACATCATGCTCTTCGTAGGCAACATTGTTCTTCGCGAAGAATTCCTTTGCCATTTTGCAATAAACGCAGGTCGGTGTGCTGTAAATAGTTACTTTTGCCATGGAATTATAAATAGTTAATTAAAATTTAATTTTCACTTCTATTTCTGCGACCTTTCCGTCTTCTCCGGCATTCCATTCCCCCCTAAAAGAATCGAGTGGGCGCCTATAACGATGAGAATAACACCGCATATAACGTTACTCCAGGTGCCAATCGAGACATCGGAAAATCCGAACACCCAAGGGGAAGCCAATATCCAAACTCCTACGATGAGCTGCACCCACGATTTAGTCATCGGTACCATTGTACCGAAAAATTACTTACCGAGCAAAGGGTCAATTACTGCTTGGAATGCTGAATATGGCTGGGCACCGAGGACTTCCTGGCCATTAATGAAGAACGTCGGCGTGGAATTGACGCCCTGCGCCTCGGCATCAGTTTTTTCCTGCGCTACAAGGCTCGCGTACTTGTCGCTTTCAATACAAGAGGTAAAGGTCGGAATATTGAGACCCACTTGCGCGGCGAGTTTCAGGAAAAGGGTTTGATTGAAGTAGCCATCGTCTTCCGAGCCGCCATTCTCGTCGTCGGCAACTTTACCGGTATAGAGCGCATCGTGATACGCCCACAATTTATTCTGGTCTTCGGCGCATTCCGCCGCCTCCGCCGCGGCAGTGGATTCGGTTCCTAAGAACGCGAAGTTCCTAAAGACCATCCTCACTTCTCCCGTGTCGATGTAATTCTGCACGATCTGCGGTTCCGTCTGCGCAAAAAATTCCTCGCCGCAGTACGGGCACTGATAATCGCCGTATTCGACGATCGTGACCGAGGCGTTTGCATTTCCGAGAATCGCATCACGCGGGCCAAGCGTCATCACGTTGGTATTCGTAGCATCCGTGATTGGCGCAGTCGGTGCGCTGTTGCCAGTGTCTGTAGGTGTTCCGGCAGTAGAAGGAGTCGGAGTGCCTTTATATAAACTGCTGAAAACAACCGCGCCGCCGATCAATATCGCAGCGACAAGAATACTGATTGGTAAAAACCGATCTTTTTTTTCTTTTACCACCACTGGCTGCTCCGCAGCCGGCTCCATCATATTCTCTTCTTTGTTTTCTTCCATAGGATAAGAATATCATTACAATTTTTTTCTATCAAGAATCGGCGAGAGTCGGCACCAAGGCATAATCGCGCGGAAACACTTTTGCCGTTATCACAAAAACGCCATAGACGATGAACGGAGCCGCAAAGACGTCAATGGAATAATGAACGTGCGCCAAAAGCACGCTTGCGCCAAAAAATACGGTAAGAAATATAAACGTCCTGCGCCAAAAAGTATTATCCCAAAAGATCAGGGCCATAAGATATGGAAAGCCGGTATGGCCAGAGAAAAAATAATTTCCTTGGAAGGTGAATAATTCGTAGAAACTATAGCCGAGGTTATTTGGGCTCGGAGAAAACTGATGGGGATACGGACCGATGTGGGTGAGGCTGATGAAAAATGCACGCGAAATAATATAAAGAGCGATCGCTTTGACTCCGAAGATAAGATACCGCGGACGGCGAAGCAGAAGTAGTGCCGCAACCACCCATAATGCGATCGCTCCACCCACAATAATGAAGTCGAGATTCACTACCGGCAAATTATTCAGAAAAAGATCGCTCGCCGGAGCGGCAGAAACCGCCTGGTCAGCGGAATAGCGGCCCAAGGTCACCTGTACGATAATGCTGAGCAGTAGCAACAAGAGGCCGAGATACATTGAGCGTTTGCGTTCAGCAGGCCAAAAGCCCTTCCATTCGGAGAAAAAACTCATCATCAAGCCATTATAACGCATTGTCCCTCAATGCCCATTCCTGCCGATTCTTGGTAGAGCAACGCCTGCAGAGGTAGAATAAACCTAATGCCTTTCGCCTCGACATTTCAGGGAACCGTGCAATGGGTAGTCCAGAATGGATATCTCCTCTTCTTTATCGCCATGGTCATCGAAGGGCCGATCGTTACCGCGGCAGGTGCGTTTGCCGCAGCGCTCGGATTTTTTGATATATGGACCATCACCGTCCTTTCTATCCTTGCAAACCTTATCCCCGATCTTATCTATTATGCTATTGGGTACTGGGGACGGGAACAGCTCGTCTTAAAGTACGGACATCGTGTTGGCCTCACTAAAGCTCGGCTTGCCGTGGCCGAAAAACTGATCGAAAAACATGCGGGCAAATCGCTCATTGCCATAAAATTGATTCCCCTGCTCGCGACTCCGGGACTCATCGCCGCAGGCATCGCGCGCATGGACGTAAAAAAATTCGCATTGTGGTCCATCGCCATCACCGTTCCAAGCTCGGCGCTTTACCTCGTGCTCGGATATTACTTTGGGGCGGTGTATGGCCCTATCGATCACTATCTCCACATCGGCGGATATCTCATCGCGGGCGCGATCGTGGTCGTCGTTTTTGTGATATACCTGCAACGGAAATATTCTCGACGACTTATTAAGTTAGAGCCCTAACCTATGCGCATCGCAATATTTTCCGATAACTTTTACCCGGAGCTTTCGGGCATATCCGATTCCATCATCGCGCTATCGAAACAACTGGTTCGCCGCGGGCACTTCGTGGACTTCTATGTTCCCAAATATACAAAAAAGGAATTCGCAGCGGCAAATCTTCCGCCGACGGAAATTGATCTTGGGAAAAACATCAAAGTCCATCGCTTCAATTCATTTCCCTACGAAACGGGAACTGGACAAGGGCGCTTTGTTATTCCCGACGGCTTTCGTTCTATCACGATTTTTCGATACCACCCCGATGTCATTCACACGCAACTTTTTTTTGGCGTCGGGCTTGAAGCTATTTTTGCAGCACGCCTTCTCAAAAAACCGGTTATCGGGACCAATCACACCGCACTCAAAGAATTTTTGAAATACAGCCCATTCCACGCGACGTGGTTCAATACCGGACTCTTGAAATATGTAAATTGGTATTACGAGCGGTGCGAGCTCGTGACGGCGCCATCGCAATCGGTGTTCGACGAAATGGTGGCGCTCGGTTTTAAGAATGTGAAATCGAGAGTCGTTTCAAATCCGATCGATACTGTTATGTTCAAGCCGGTGGATGCAAGTGGCAAAGCTGGTGCGAACAAAACCGCGCTCAAAAAGAAATTTGGCTTTACCGAGGCGACGCTCATCACCGCCGGACGCATTGCGGACGAAAAAAACACGGACGTCTTGGTGCGTGCATTGCCGCAGATCAAAAAAGTTGTTCCGAACGCCGTGCTCGCATTTGCCGGAAGAGGGCCTGCCGAAGAAAAATTAAAAGCGCTTGCAAAAACACTGGGCGTTGCCGACTCGCTCAAATTCCTGGGGTTGCTTGATAAACCAACGCTCGCTGAAGCCTTTAACGCATCAGAACTATTCGCAGTCGCAAGCAAGTCCGACACGCAGAATATGGGCATGATGCAGGCCATGGCCTGCGGCCTGCCGATCGTTGGCGTGCGAGCACGCGGACTTCCCGAATATATCCACGACGAGAACGGGTTTGTTGTTGAGCCAGATGACGATAAGGCGATGGCTCTGAAGGCCATCGACATCCTTACTCACAAAACTAAAGCTGCAACGCTCGGAAAGGGTGCGCGAACATACGTAGAACATTTTTCTGAACCCGCCATTGGCGCCGAATGGGAAGCGATCTATGAAGGGGTCATAAAAAGTTATAATGAAAGAAATAATTTATGAAGATAAGCTTCGTCATCCCCGCTTATAACGAAGAGCACTACATCGGTGAATGCCTCGACGCGATCCTCAAAGAGAAACGTGCGCATTCCTACGACGTCGAGATCATTGTGGTCAATAACGCCTCGACTGATGGCACCGCAGATGTCGTAAAAAAATACCCAAAAGACGAGGTGACGCTGGTCGATGAACCGAACAAAGGTATCGTGCGTGCGCGGCGCGCGGGATTTCTCGCTTCAACCGGCGACCTCATCGCAAACGTTGATTCCGACACACGCATCACGCCCGGATGGTTGCCTCGCGTGATGAACGCTTTCGAAAAAGACGACAAACTCGTGGCGTTCTCCGGACCTTTTATTTATTATGACGCGCCGCGCAAAGTGAGAGTCATGACGCACGTATTTTATTACATCAGCTACTTCTTTTATCTTATCAATCGGTTTGTACTCCATGTTGGCTCCATGCTCCAAGGCGGAAACTTCGTGGTACGGCGGACCGCGCTCGTCGCAATCGGCGGCTACGACACCAATCTCGATTTTTACGGCGAGGACGCAGACGTGGCACGCCGCCTGAATAAAGTAGGCAAAGTGCGCTTTACCTTTAAACTGCCAGCCTATTCTTCGGCGCGGCGACTCGCCAAGGAAGGTGGTCTTACGATGGGATTCCGTTACGGCATCAATTATTTCTGGATTATGTTCTTCAAAAAACCTTTTACGAAGCGGTATGTTGATGTGCGGCTTGAAAACAAGAATGAGATAGTCCAACCTGCATATACCGTGAAAGAATGGGTGATCGCCGCGAGCGCGGTGCTCCTCTTTCTGATCATCGCGCTCGGCGCCGCATTCGTGATATACAGTCTCGCCGAAACCGGAACGGTGAGCGCGGTGAATTTCATCCGCCTGAAAACCCAAGCCAA
>Ga0206844_10085_pt1 | contig 34304 bp, 33 predicted proteins | sample Alteio_BWOrgCont_22_FD_152907 | JGI IMG/M metagenome (GOLD analysis project Ga0206844, IMG submission 152907) | Enriched cells from forest soil in Barre Woods Harvard Forest LTER site, Petersham, Massachusetts, United States -... | ecosystem: Environmental > Terrestrial > Soil > Temperate forest >...
AAGTATGCAGTATGTCTGAGCGTGTACCTCGAATTATTATAGAAGATATACTTGAATGTATTGGTAAAATAATGACCTATACAGAAGGAATGGACTATGATAAATTCCTTTCAGATAGTAGAACCAGAGAAGCTGTTTACCGGAATATTGAAGTAATGGGTGAAGCAGCCAATAGAATGCCTGAAGATTATATGATCAACCATTCTGAAATTGAATGGCATAAAATTATTTCCACCAGGAATATCATCATACACGCATACGATGAGATTGATGACAAAATTATTTGGAATATAATTCAGAATGCGCTGCCCGGTTTAAAAAGCAAGCTTGAATTATTATAATTCCTCGCTTGGGCCCCCTCCAGCGGGGGATAGAAGCGGACTACTTATAATGTATATAACACCCGATAGAAATGGTAGAAGGCTCTTTAACAGGAGCACCCGCCAATAGCTCATCAACAGCGGTAGAGAGGTAGGTGTCATGCACGCTGTCGGGCTCAGAGCCGTTATCATCAATAGCGCCCTGGTATTTAATAACCCATTGGTTGTTCTCCTTCCAAATAACAAAGGCATCGGGTGTGCGGCGTGCATTAAAGCTGCGTGCGGCGGTTTCGGTGCCATCGCTCAGGTAAGGGAAGTTAAAGCCTTCGGCTTTGGCGCGCTGCTGCATGTGGGCAAAGGTCTCATCTTCGTAAGTGAGCGAGTCCATGGGGTCAATGGCCAGTAGAGGCACATTCAGCCCACTGTATTTGGTGTTCAGGTCGTTCAGGCGTTTTATGTAAAGCTTGGCAAAAGGGCAGTGGTTGCAAATAAACACCACCATAAAACCTTTTGCTTGTGGGTAGTCTTTCAGTGAAATATATTTGCCGCTCACATCGCGCAGGCTAAAGTCGGGCACTGTTTTATTTTGCCCCGGCCCAAAGCCCTGCAAAGGCAATATAAATAAAGCTATTACTATTATTTTATAAAACCGCATCATTGCTTAATGAACTTGCGTGTAGTGGTACGTTTGGTTTTATCGTCCGTCAGTTGCAATAAATATTCTCCGGTGGCAAGTGTGCTAACATCAATGCCTTTGCTTAGTTCGGGGTAGGGTAGCATGTACTTTACACGGCCCAACATATCGGTAATGGTAATATAATACGCACGGCTGTTGGGGTCGGCAAATTGTATGTAAAGTCTATTACTTGCCGGGTTCGGGAACAAAGTGTAATTAAAAGGTACGCTCTGCACTTCGTTAATACCAACTGTGCCGGGGCTAACGGTAAATTGCCCCATCATGCCGCCTTGTTCGTGGTTTATCATATGGCAGTGGAACATAAAGGGGTGCAACGAATCGGCCAGGTCCATAAACTTGGCTATCACCACCACGGTATCGCCCTTCGATACAAACACATTATCCTTCCAGCCAGATTCGTAGCTCTGCACGGTATCGGCATACCCAAACGAACTTTGGCTGCGGTATATTATTTTAAACTGCACATCGTGTATGTGAAACGTGTGCGTGTTAAAGTAGTTGTCGGCAATGGTCCATTGTTCAATGGCGTTTTGCTGCACGTGTTCGTTTATCTGGTTAAAGTTGTAAGCGGTATCGTTAAACAAATATTGCTTTAAACCAACACCCGCACCATTGGTTACAAAAAAGTTTCTTTTTACGGTGGCATCTTTCGCCGTCCAGTACACATTGTTGGCAAGCTTGGCAGGTATTTTGGTAATAGGGTGGGTGGTAGTAGCGCTAATGTTTATGTGCAACACCGTAAACGTGGTATCGTTCAGCAGGCTGCCATTAAGGCCATGCTTATTCGTATCTCCCCCCGGAAAGCCCGATGGCAAGCCGCTGTTAAATGCATTCATATCTAACGTATCGCCCACCACATCTTTACTGAAGTCAGCGAGTATCTCTATCCGTTCGCCGGGCATTAAATAAAAACGGGTAACCGGTGCAGGTGCATTCAGCAGGCCCTGGTCGTTACCAATAACATAAAAGCTGCGGTTATCGCTAAAGCCTAAATTATAACCACGCATCACCTCCGCATTCAACACACGGAACCTCACTACCTGCTTGGGTATATTGTATTGCGCCTTGGGTGTGCCGTTGGTAAGCATATAGTCGCCATACTGGCTAACGGTATTCATATCGGTAATTAAAAACTGGTTGCTACCATCGTAACTGCGGCTGGTTAATGCAAGCGGTATATCATCTACACCATAGGTGCGGGGCAGCGCCAGTGTTGCTTCCAACGAATCGCGAATGATAATGAACCCGCCTACACCTGCAATTAATTGCTGCAAGGTCATATCCATTAAATGCGGATGGTACCAAAGCGTAGTTGCACTGTTGGTTACCTTCCAATAGGGCTGCCACAGCGTACCCGGAGGAATTATTTGGTGCGGTCCGCCATCCATTACTCCCGGTAAATGCATACCATGCCAGTGCATGGTAGTAGAATCATTCAGCTTGTTCAATACATTCATATGCACAGTATCTCCATTATGCAAAATAAGTGTCGGTCCCCAAAAGGTGTTGTTGTTTACCGCCGCCGTAATGGTCTGGTTGCCCTTACGCAACTGTGCAAAGGTGTCTTTAACAGTCAGGTTAATTGTAGCGCCTGATAATGTATCGGGTATAACCAGTGTGTTGTATTGGGCAAAGCAGTTTTTTGCAATTAGTATAAATACTATAGTGCGCAAAGCTTTCATTGATAGGTGTTTCATATATCTTAAAATAATCGTTGCAAAAGTAGATAATGAGTTGCTTGAGGTTTGCTTGCAGGCTGTTTCTTAACAATAGCTTAACACTGAAAATTAATTAAGAATTAAAAATTAAGAATTACGAATAATGAGTAATCAAGAGTGTCACTTGGTTTTGGCACAATCCTTTGCATCTATGTGTCAATTTCCTATCATCGTTCCACTTCACCTCACGTGCCGGGGCTTTTGTGCAAAGGTATTTCGCGTTAGGGATTATTCGTAATTCGTTTTTTTATCATTGAACTCATGCAGGCTTCGCCGGTGCAGTGGAAAGCCCACAGCGCAGCGAGGATCCCGCGGCATTGCGGGACCTGACCCGAGGCACGAGGGAACGCCCTAAATACAATTAAAAATTACGAATTAAGAATCTTTGCGCCCTCTGCGGTAAAATGTATTCTCAACATGATGGTTTGGTATTTAAAGCCCCTTTAGGGGTTTGGGTAAATACTGAGATTATTCACAGCTTTCATTTTCTTTTTAATGGTGTTCATGTGCTCTTCGGGGATGCCACACCAGCCAACTCGCGGGTTCGCAATGAGGGGAACATCCTCCCCCTGCCCCCTCCGGCGGGGGACAAAAACACCAATGACTTACGACTTATCACTAACCACTTACGACTTATTGCTAACGACTAACGACTGCCCACTAACGACTATATTTTATATCTTTGCCACCTTATTTTTCAAACCGATATGGCCAATGTAAAATTCCCTGATGGGAAAGTAAGAGAATACCCCGATGGCACCACCGCGTTGGATGTTGCCAAGAGCATAAGTAATTCGTTAGCGGCTAAAGTATTGGCAGCTAAAGTAAACGGCGAAGTATGGGATGCTACACGTCCATTGAAAGGCGATGTAGACCTGAATCTGCTTACATGGGATGATAAAGAAGGTAAATCGACCTTTTGGCACTCTTCGGCTCACTTAATGGCTGAAGCGCTTGAAGGGTTCTTCCCGGGAATGAAATTTGGTATTGGCCCGCCTATTGAAAATGGTTTTTACTACGACGTTGATCCGGGAGATAAGGTAGTATCGGCTGAAGATTTTAAAAAGATAGAAGACAAAATATTAGAGCTTGCCCGAAAGAAAGAAGCTTATGTGCGTAGTGAAGTTAGTAAAGGTGATGCTATAAAATACTTCACTGAAAAAGATGACAAATACAAGCTCGACCTGATAAAAGATCTGCAAGACGGTACCATTACCTTTTACAAACAAGGCGAATTTACTGACTTGTGCCGTGGTCCGCATTTACCGAACACAGGTTTTATAAAGGCTGTTAAATTATTGAACGTTGCCGGTGCATACTGGCGCGGCGATGAAAAAGCAAAGCAGCTTACCCGTATTTATGCTATTACCTTCCCCGACCAAAAACAACTGACCGATTACATTACGCTGATTGAAGAAGCTAAAAAGCGCGATCACCGTAAGTTGGGTAGGGAACTAGAACTGTTTACATTTTCTGAAAAAGTTGGATTAGGACTTCCGCTATGGTTGCCAAAGGGTACTGTATTGCGCGAACGCCTAGAGAACTTTATGCGTAAAAACCAAAAGGAAGCAGGCTACTTGCAAGTAGTTACTCCGCACATTGGGCATAAGAATTTATATATTACCAGCGGCCACTACGAAAAGTATGGCAAAGATTCTTTTCAGCCTATACATACACCGCAGGAAGGCGAAGAGTTTTTGTTAAAGCCTATGAACTGCCCTCACCATTGCGAAATATACAAGAGCAGCCCACGCAGTTACCGCGACCTGCCTTTACGCCTTGCTGAGTTTGGTACCGTTTACCGTTACGAGCAAAGTGGCGAATTGCATGGCTTAACCCGTGTGCGTGGCTTTACACAAGATGATTCACACATTTTTTGCCAACCCGACCAGGTGATGGATGAGTTTTGCAAGGTAATTGACCTTGTAATGAAAGTATTAAAAACCTTAGATTTTAAAGAATATACCGCACAAATTTCGTTACGCGATAAAGTTGACCGCAGTAAATATATCGGTAGCGAAGAAAATTGGGAAAAAGCCGAAAATGCAATTATTGAGGCTGCTGCCCAAAAAGGATTGAAGACCGTAACCGAATATGGCGAGGCTGCCTTTTATGGCCCTAAGCTCGACTTTATGGTGAAGGATGCCCTTGGCCGTACATGGCAATTGGGTACAGTGCAGGTTGATTATAACCTGCCTGAGCGCTTTGAGTTAGAATATGTAGGTGCTGATAACCAGAAGCATACACCAGTAATGATTCACCGTGCACCATTTGGTTCACTGGAAAGATTCATTGGAGTTCTGCTGGAACATTGCGCAGGAAACTTGCCTTTATGGTTAGCGCCCGACCAAGTTGCTATTTTGCCAATTAGCGATAAACATGTGGAATATGCAGAAAATATTTTGAAATTGCTAAAAAAATGCGAAATTCGCGCCCTCGTTGATACAAGAATAGAGAAAATTGGACGGAAAATACGAGACGCGGAAATGCAAAAGATTCCATATATGTTGATCATAGGGGATAAAGAAATGGAAGAGAATAAAGTGGCTGTAAGACGCCATGGCGAAGGAGATAAAGGACAAGAAGGGGCAGCAGAGTTTGTGGAAAGAATTAATAAGGAAATTGAAGAAGTTTTAAATTAAATAAAGCAGAAAGTCAAATGACTTTACAAACTTTATAACTTTAAGAACTTTACAAATTGAATAATAACTAATTAAAAAAGGGAGGCCAGTATAGCAACACCATATAGAGGCAACAGCGGTGGCGGTAATTTTAACAGAGGTTTTCAACGTAGAAATGAACCTTTGCACAGCATAAATGAACGCATCCGTGCCAAGACGGTTAGGGTAGTAGGAGAAGGAATTGAACAGGGCGTTTTCCCTATTGAACAAGCTCTTCAGATAGCACGTAACGCCGGATTGGACCTCGTGGAAATATCGTCGAATACTGAGCCACCAATATGCAGGGTAATTGATTATAAGAAATTTTTATACGAGCAAAAGCGTAAACAGAAAGAGATAAAGCAAAAGACAGCGAAAGTTGTAGTAAAGGAAATACGTTTCGGACCACATACGGAAGATCATGATTTTAACTTTAAAAAGAATCATGCTTACGAGTTTTTAAAGGACGGTTCGAAAGTTAGGGCTTATGTGTTTTTTAGAGGAAGAACAATATTGTTTAAGGAAATGGGCGAAATGTTACTTTTGAAGTTTGCCCAGGAACTTGAAGAAGTAGGAAAAGTAGAACAACTGCCGGTAATGGACGGTAAGAAAATGACCATGGTAATAGGACCTAAGAAAACAAAATAATAAATAACAGAAGCAATGCCTAAAGTAAAAACAAACTCTGCCGCAAAAAAGAGGTTTCATTTAACAGCCAGCGGTAAGGTAAAGAGAAAACAAGCTTTTAAAAATCACATATTGACCAAAAAAAGCAAGAAGCGCAAACGCCACTTAACCGGCACCGTGCTTGTACACGAAACCCAACAAGGCAGAGTGAAGGCCTTATTAGGAATGGGAAATTAATTTTTAACTTTTAATTATATAAGTCATGCCACGTTCAGTCAATGCAGTAGCATCAAGAGCAAGAAAAAAGAAGATATTAAAGCGCACACGCGGTTACTACGGTGCTAAAAAGAATGTCTTTACAATTGCTAAAAATACATACGAAAAAGGTTTAAAGTATGCATACCGCGATCGTAAGACCAAGAAGCGCAATTTCCGTGCTCTTTGGATCCAACGTATCAATGCCTCTACCAGGCAGTATGGTCTTTCATATTCACAATTTATGGATATGGTAATTACCAAGGGTATTCAACTTAACAGGAAAGTTCTTGCTGATTTGGCAATGAACCACCCTGAAGCCTTTAAAAAGGTTGTTGATACTGTAAAATAAATTAATACCTGTTGAAAGACAGGTGTTACCAGGTACACATTATTAAAAGGATTCCTTTAGTGAGTCCTTTTTTTATTGTATCTTCGGAAGTAATTTCCATACAAGGAAAGGAAGCATTTTTGTGAGAAAAAATTTTGTAATAGTCCTATTTTGCCTGGCTAACCTTAGCCTTTTTGCCCAACATTACCGCGATACCGTTTACCAATACACCTTTGGAGGCATACAGAATGATATATGCAACCAGATACGCGCCACCCCCGACGGTGGTTTTATAATGATAGGCACCACCAATAGTTTTGGTGCAGGTGCTACCGATTTTTATGCTGTTAAGGTCGATTCTAACTTCAATCATCAATGGTCGGCTACCTATGGCGGTGGCATGAGTGATGAAGGCTTTTCGGTTACCCCAACATTAGATAAAGGATATGCATTTGTAGGTTTTACCAATAGCTATGGCGCTGGTGGGTATGATGTGTTATTAGTTAAGACAGATTCAACCGGTAAAGAACAATGGCAAAAAACATATGGCAGCAGCGATTGGGATTTTGGTTATAGCGTTAAGCAAACCAGCGATAGCGGTTATGTTATATGCGGCCTTACCTATAGTTATGGCAAAGGGAATGGTGATGTATATGTAATACGCACAGATAAGAAAGGTGATACCGCTTGGACGAAGGCTGTAGGCGATAGTGGTTACGATATCGGCAAGTCGGTTTATGTGGAATTTGATTCTCTTTATTTTATAACAGGTTCTACCACCAGTTACGGATGTGCCGATACTAATGTTTACTTAGTTGAGCTAAATAATAAAGGCATTGTTTTAAAAGATACTGCCTACGGCGGAGTTAAGAAGACTACAATTGGGAATTCAATTGAACCTCAAGATCAAGGTGGCTTTGTAATATCAGGTTACTCTGATATTTCTACCAGTAGCATGCGTATGAGCCCATTCTTTATTATGATGGATGATAACGCCCACATACAAACCTGGGATACCAATGTTGATTTTCATACAGGGGTTAATATTTGCAATGATGGCATACAGTGCCCCGATTACTTATACGTGGCTGCTTGTACAGGCAATGAAGCAGCCCTTGGCGGATTAGATATGATGACCATGCTAATGTATTACGCACCAGGTAATAAAGGCAATGGCAGTTATGACGAAGGTCCTTATGAGGGTGGTACCGGTAATGATGGGGCTAATTCATGCGCTGTAGCAAACAATGCTAATGTTGCTTTTGCAGGCTTTACCGATAGTAAGGGCGCTGGCCTGAGTGATATATTTGTTTGCAGGTATAAAACATGTGGCAACATCAGGCAAGACGATTCCATGTATCATGTTTTTAAAGCATATACCGATACTTTGCCTATTACAGTTGGTATTAATGAACAAGTACAGAATGATATAATGGTAAAGGTGTTTCCGAACCCTCTGTCAACCGATGCTACTGTTTTAGTGCAGGCAGATGTGGCTGATAAGTACAGCTTCAGTTTGTATGATATAAATGGCAAGTGCGTTATCAATAAAAAGCAATTATCTTCATCCGGTTACGGGCAAGCCATGTTGCACTTTGCCAAAGATGGCCTGCAGGCAGGCACTTATCTGTATAAGGTAAGTGATAGAAATAATAAAACAGTTAATGGTAAAATAATTATAGAGTAAAATGGACAAGAAGAAAGCGAAAGATAACGGACCTCAGGAAGGCACAAGACTTAATAAATATATAGCCGATGCGGGTTATTGCTCAAGGCGCAAGGCAGATGAAATTGTATTTGCAGGCCATGTTACTGTTAACGGGCATTTAATTATTGAGCCCGGTACACGTATACATCCAGGCGATGTGGTTATTGTTCAAAGCCAGCGTATAAAGCAACCGCAACGCTGTTATATCCTTTTAAATAAATCGAGAGACGCTATTAGCACCGTAAAAGATGAGCGTGACCGCAAAACTGTAATGGATCTGATTGAAGGCGCTACCAAAGAAAGAGTTTATCCTATAGGCCGTCTCGACAGAAATACTACCGGTATTTTATTACTTACCAATGATGGTGAACTGGCAAATCGACTTTCTCATCCATCGGGCGAAATGCGTAAAGTATATAAAGCCCGTTTAGATAAGCCTTTCCCGTTCGAAGATATGCGCAAACTGCGAAAGGGCGTAATGCTGGAAGATGGCTTTGTAAAGCCTGATGAAGTGGATTACGATAAGAATGGAGATGAAAGTTCTATTGTTATGACCCTTCACATTGGCTGGAACCGCGTTGTAAGGCGTATTTTCGAAGCGTTGGGCTACAAGGTAATGATGCTCGACAGGGTTAGCTATGGCAGCTTAACATTACACGGCGTACCACGCGGCGATTGGCGCTACCTTACACCTGAAGAGGTGAAGAAGCTTTACAATTCAAAATAAAAGCAGGAAACAGTTTGTTGTTAGTTCTCTGAAGGGTTTTCAGGAAACTTCACGCTATAGGCTTGATCTTTAAGCTTAAAGGTAACTGTGCAGTTGTTCTCCACATTCAATGCTCCGTCAAAGAACATATTCATTGGAGTACGTGCCATTTTAAAGTACGATGCAATAACAATATACCTTTCGGTTCTGTTGCTTGGCTTCTTACCGTTAATGGTAGCGTTGCCTTCTACAATAGCATTGATAGCTTCGTTTATAAGGGTCATGTCAACGCCTCTTACGGTATTGCGTGCCTTACTTGGTAGGTCTTCTAAAAACTCTTTACGTGATGATGAAGTGAACGTAGGGTTCGGATCAACGTTAGGTTTCGAGGTCATTTTAAATGGAGCTTTCATAGTTGTATAGGCTTGAACCTGCAAGATACTAATAATTTATCGATTTAGTGTAATAAATCGCTTATTTATTCAACTACTTCCATTAAGGTACGGAAAACAGTCACCTTGTCGTCAAACCTTTTAAGTATCTCTTGTTGCATATGCGGCCCGTGCTTTTCCTTATAAGTATGATACTCGGTAAGGCTATGGCATGAATATTGTATAGAGTAGGTGGTTCCGCTGTCTTCCACGTCTAACAGGCGGCTCATACGGTAACCGGTAAATAAACCGGTGCTGAGCATTGCAGGTATATGTTCTTTTTGCATCCATTCCAACCATTGGTGGTGCACTCCATCTTCTACATTTACGGTAACGTTGTATAATATCATATGCTTATAAATGGCTGCTAATATACTGCTCAATTAAACGCGGTACTGCGTACTTTTTAAGGTTTTTCTTTTCTACCCAAAGGCAATCAGCCGGTATAGTTTTAACAGGTGTACTCGTTTTTACTTTTATAAATTGCGCATACAAGCGCTGGTGGCTCAATATATGCTTAACCGGACCCGATACCGATTCTATAATTAATTTGTCGGTCGAGAATAAAGCCTTCCATTCTTTTGTTTTTAAAAGCTTTTCGGGCGATGTTTCTTTTTCGGTTTCAATACAAGGAAAATCATTCAGGCCCTTCCAAATATCGTTTCCTTTGCGCTCATGTAATAAAAGTTTGTTGCCATTACTTATTACTATGTAATTCAAATGCCTGTTACGTACTTTGGTCTTGCCTTGTTTTACAGGTAACTTATCTACCATATTATGCGCAAAGGCATAACAAGCAATCTGTATGGGACACTCAGGGCAGTTCGGGTTTTTAGGGGTGCAGCAAAGCGCACCCAGTTCCATAACAGCCTGGTTGTAGGTGCCGGGATTTGTTTTAGGTAACAATTCAGCCGCAGCTTCCCATATTTTCTTTTTCCCTTCGGTAGAATCAATTGGGGTTGATATACCCAACACCCTCGAATAAACGCGGAACACATTGCCATCTACCACCGCATAAGGCAATTTATATGCAATAGATGCAATTGCCGCTGCTGTATAATCGCCCACACCCTTCAGTGCCCGTATCGATTCATGTTCGGTAGGGAACTTTCCTTTGTGTTTTGTTACTATCTCTTTAGCAGCATGGTGCATGTTTCGGGCACGCGAATAATAACCCAAGCCCTGCCACAACTTTAAAATATCATGTTCAGCTGCCGCAGCCAGTTTCGATACGGTTGGATATTTTTCAGTAAAGCGGTTATAATAATCCCAACCCTGGTTTACTCTTGTTTGCTGCAATATAACTTCCGAGAGCCATATTTTGTATGGGTCATCGATACCTCTCCAGGGTAGGTCGCGTTTATTAGCCTCGTACCACTTTAATAACTTATTGCTCCAGTCGCTCATTGCTTCAAAATTAAGGAAATAACTCTGCTTACGTACACCCCAAACCCCTAAAGGGGTTTTGAAAACACGAATGGTTCTAAAGCCCCTTTAGGGGTTTGGGGTGAAATGAAGTGAGCGTGGCCCCCTTAACCTTCTTTAACACTTATTGTGCAGCATATTTTGCTACTTTTGAGCGTATAATAAAACGCAGAAACGTGAAAAAGATCATTCTATCGGTAGCTTTATGTATTTGTGCTATAGCTATGCAAGCGCAGGAAGAAGCAGTTGATACAAAGGCAAGTGCAATATTGCAATCGCTTAGTAAAAAGACCAAAGCTTATAAGACCATTAAGGCCGAGTTTGATATTACTATGTATGGTAAAGACAAAGCAGTTACTGATAAACAAAAGGGTAACCTGATTGTGAAGGGTGGCAAGTACAAGCTGGAAGTGAAGAACCAGGTTGTAATATCGGATAGCAATACTATGTGGACCTACCTGAAAGATGCTAATGAAGTACAGATAAACAACGTCGATCATGCTTCAGCGGATAAAGGTGCCATATCTCCAACCAATATTTTCACCATTTACGAAAAGGGTTTTAAAAGCCATTTTGATGGCGAAACAACCGAGAAAGGTGCAACTATTGAGAATATCAGCTTATTCCCTAAGCACCCTGAAAAAGAAAAGTACCATACCCTTAAGCTTAAGATAGATAAAACCAAGAACCAGATTGTGGGTGTAGTAGTGTTTATGAAAGATGGCACCGTAATGGAATATACCATCGATAGCCTCGCTACCGATACCGATCTGGGTGATGCTACTTTTAAGTTCAACCCGAAAGACTACCCGGGTATTGATGTAGAAGATTTAAGGGAGTAACCTTAAACTAATTCTGTTTCTACCGTATTAGCCTGCGATAATATTTTATGCACAGGGCAGGAATTAGCAATTTGCAAAAGCCTTTCGCGAACGGTTGAATCGAAGTTGCCTTCGATCTTTACTTTTCTTTTAAAAATGTTTTTCTTGTCTTCGGTAACAACCATTTCCACTTCTACTGAAATACCTGTAATGGTTATTTTTTTATAGTTCGCATAAATTTTCAGTGTGGCGGTAGTACACGATGCTAATGAGATGCATAAATATTCGGTAGGGCTTGGGCCTTTATCTTGTCCGCCATTACTAATAGGTTCATCAATAATTACACTGTGCTGACGAACAGTACCGGTAATTTCAAAATCTGTTTTACCTAGTCTTACAGTTACCATGTCTGCCATAATAAGGAGGTTTAAATTAAAATACTTTTTCTAACCATTTCCGGAGTGTTTGAATAGCGGGAGGGTTTGCTTTTATAATGTCATTAATCATTTTCTTGAAATTCTTATTCTGAACAACCTCTTCACGTTTAGAAGCTTTATAGAATTCAGTAAGGGAATTATACCCATATGTTTTAGGATTAATCCCACATTCTTTGGCTATTTTCCACATCCATGGCTCAAATTCCGGGTCTATTCGAATAAGATGCTTGTTGGTTTTAGGGAGTTTTTTGATGATAAGGCCTTCTTTTATTAACTTATTTTCAACCGTTTCAGTAAACTCTAAAATATAATTGTCTTCTCTCTGAAATTTATCTGTATCAATAACTCCGATAATAAAATGCTCAGCGTTTTCGTATTTCTTTAATGCTTTCGAGACCTTACTAACTCCTTTATAATGAGCTGGAGTCCCTCTTTTTAATATTAGCTCAGAAAGCAAAGTATCTGCATTACATTCAGGGAAGACTCTTTTTACCTCAATCATTTGCTGAATGCAGAAATGTTATAAAATAAGTCAATATCAGTATCCATAATGTTTTTTATCTCCTTCGCCGTCAATGCTCTTACTTTTGTTTCATGATTTTCGTAAGTAGCTATAAATATATTGACTTCCTTTATAGGGCATTCTTCAATAAAAGGCCTAAGAAGATAGGGGCTGTGAGTCGCAATAAAATATTGATTTTCTTTGCTCTCAATAATCTTGTTGGCTAACATTGATATAAATGGAGGGAAGGAATGGTTTTCTGGTTCTTCAAACAGTAAAACAGAGTTTTTATTTGTTTCAATTGCAGCCAGATGAAAAATAACCCTTTGTAGTGTATCAGCAGCTAATGAATAAGGTATCTTATATACCCTATTCCCCACTTTTTTCTGTACATCGATCTTCTCACTTACTGTATCTACGAGTAGTTCTAGGCCATAATCATTAAAGAAATGACTGCATTCATCAAATAAGGCAGGTGAACTTTCCAGAATTTCATATAGATTATCACCAAAAGGAGGCATTAAAAAATGAGGGAAATGACCAGGGTGTTTTGATAGTGATTTGAAATGATATTTTTTTATTGGTGAGTCATAATCTCCAATTTTATTTTCTGAGACAGGATAAAAAGTAGAAGTACTACTCACAAAACAACAATATGGAGATATTTCATTATGGATGGCTTGTTTTTTTATTGAAAAGCTTCTTAAAAGATTAACATAGTCTGCCCTGTTATATGATTTTAGGCTATTAATTTGTTTTAATAAATCTAATGGCCCTAAAGCTATATCATACACATGAGATATATCTCCTCCTTGATTAAATCTAATTGATGCAAATCCTAGATTAGATGATACAGTTATTTGTTTTTTTCGATCTTGGTCATAAAATAGATTTGTTAGCTTTTCATATCTAACATAGTCTTCTAAGATTTTCTTTCTACTATCACAAAAAGGAGTAGCATATAATGAAAGAGCCTCAAGAATATTTGACTTACCAACGTTTGGCTTACCAATAAGCACATTAATACGCTTACAATCCATCTTTATATGCTTGATGGATTTGAAATTGTTTATTTCGAGGGTCGTTATATTATTTTTCATGTATTACAATGTATCACAAATGTAATAAAATGTGATGGAATAAGCTACTTACGCAACCTCTGAGTATACACGGCCAATATCTTCCAGTGTTTCCAGAATTTGAGCGTATGAATCGCTGGTAACAAGTTTCATTCTAAAGTCTTTGAAATTATCCATACCCTTAAAATAGCTGCCATAATGCTTGCGCATTTCGAGTATGCCAAGTCTTTCGCCTTTCCATTCAACCGATTTTACCAAGTGGGTGCGGCAAACACTAATTCTTTCTTCAAGGGTAGGGGGAGCAATTATTTCTCCCGTTTTAAAATATTGTTTTATCTCCCGGAAGATCCATGGGTAGCCAATGCTGGCACGTCCTATCATAACACCATCTACACCGTAACGGTTTCTCATATCTTCTGCAACAGCCGGTGAGCTTACATCTCCGTTACCGAAGATGGGTATCTTAATGCGTTGGTTGTTCTTAATGTCTCCTATCAATCTCCAATCGGCAGGGCCTTTATACATTTGTTTACGTGTGCGGCCATGTATGGTTAAAGCGCTAATGCCAATGTCCTGTAAGCGTTCGGCGACTTCCATTACGTTCTTGGTACTATCATCCCAACCTAAGCGGGTTTTAACAGTGACAGGTAATGAAACGGCTTTCACAATTTCCGATGTCATTTGCACCATTTTAGGGATGTCCTGTAACAATGCAGCACCGGCGCCTTTACAAGCTACCTGCTTTACAGGGCAGCCATAATTAATATCTATCAGGTTCGGATTAGCTTTTTCGGCAATAATGGCAGCTTCGCGCATCGATTCAATACTGCTACCGAATAGCTGTATGCCAATGGGCCTTTCGTGTTCGAATATGTCAAGTTTTTTAATGCTCTTAGCAGCATCACGTATCAATCCTTCCGATGAAACAAACTCGGTATAAAGCATATCTGCCCCCTGTTCCTTACACACATGCCGGAACGGAGGATCACTCACATCTTCCATGGGAGCAAGCAAAAGCGGAAACTCACCAAGCTCTATATTGCCTATTTTTGTCATCAGGGTAAATAATTACATTTGCAAATATAGATTATCAATATTTAATAATGGTAAATCTGTATTCGCGAACACCTTAAAAAAATCGATAATTAGTAAGCCAAATATATCGCAAAAGCATGAATATAGAGCAAACAGAGCGTCCGGCACCATTTGATAATGTACCTTATTTTGTTCAGTTTTCTACTTTATTAGGTCTCTTTTTGGTGTCGATGGTGGGATTTATCTTCCTCGGTATGACAATTGCCTCAGCTATAACAGGTGCAACGCCCGATCAACTTAGTGGTGTAGGTTATTTATATATGCCCAATGTCGTGTTAGGGCAAAAAATATTTCAGATTGTAACTGCTGCCGGCGGATTTATTGTTCCTGCATTGCTATTTTCATTACTAGCCTCTAGACGTAGGCTTGATTATTTGCGTATCAACAGGTTAGGAAAATGGAGCCTATTATTGTTAGGTGGAGTTCTAATGTTATGTGCTTTCCCATTAATAAATTACATGGGTCAACTAAATAGCCAAATGCACTTGCCTGCATTTATGCAGGATATACAAAATTGGATGCAGTCGAAGGAAGATGAAGCCGACACAATAACTAATGCTTATTTAGCCCATCAAGGGATCAAGAGTCTTTTGTTGAATTTGTTTATGATAGGGCTTGTGGCGGCAGTCGCCGAGGAGCTATTCTTCAGGGCTACTTTACAGCAATTGGTTATTAAAGCTACTGGCAACATACATGCTGGGGTATGGATAACCGGTATTTTATTCAGCGCCATACATTTTGAATTCTTTGGCTTCTTCCCTCGTATGCTAATGGGTGTTTACCTGGGTTACCTCTTTGTATGGTCAGGTTCTGTATGGGTGCCTATATTCGCGCACTTCGTTAATAACGCCACTGTAGTTTTTCTTATGTACCTCGAACAAAGAAGAATGTTGCCTGATAAGTTTGACCAGTTAGGTACCGATAACTCACAATTGGTTTACACCATTATTAGCGCTGTTATAGTAACTGTGTTGTTGGTTATTATAAAGCGTATTGCAAAACCACAGCCTGTTTTTATTTCAAACTAAGCCAGTTCTGTCATTGCTAGGAATGAAACATTTCTTCGGTTTTCTTATGGCGTTCCCCTCGTGCCTCGGGTCGGGCTTTACGTTGCAAGTCCTCGCTGCGCTCCGGGCTTTCCACTGAAATCCCTAACGCAGAAAGACATGGCACGTGAGGTGAAAAGAGAAGATGATAGGAATAGACACATAGATGCAAAGGATGTGCCAAAGCCACATCATCCAATTCTTTTAAATTTGAATTACTTGTTACTCGGAATCACAGAGAGGGCGCCTACTTAGTCCCGCTTCCAAACTCCATGAGATAAGTTTTAATAAACTCATCAAGCTCACCATTCATAACAGCCTGCACGTCGGAGGTTTCATAATCGGTGCGTAAGTCTTTAACCAATTTATAAGGATGCATTACGTAGTTACGTATTTGTGAACCCCATTCAATCTTCTTTTTGCCACTTTCAATAGTTGCAACGGTTTCCATCTTCTTGCGCATCTCACGTTCGTAAAGCTGCGATTTTAACATCTGCACGGCTTTTTCCTTATTCTGCAATTGTGAGCGAGATTCCTGGTTTTTTATAACAATGCCTGATGGTTTGTGATAGAGGCGTACTGCCGTTTCTACCTTGTTTACGTTCTGTCCGCCTTTACCACCCGAACGGAATGTTTCCCATTCAATATCGGCAGGGCTAATTTGAATATCTATCGTATCATCAATTAACGGATAAACGTATACTGATGCAAATGATGTATGCCTTCGTGCATTCGCATCGAAAGGAGAAATACGTACCAATCGGTGTACTCCGTTCTCTCCTTTCAAATAACCAAATGCGTATTCTCCTTCTATTTCAAGCGTTACCGATTTTATTCCGGCTGCTTCACCTTGCGATAGTTCTACTTCGCGCACTGTATATCCCTTCTTTTCGGCCCACATCAGGTACATGCGCATAAGCATATATGCCCAGTCCTGGCTTTCGGTGCCACCTGCACCCGAGTTTATTTCTATAACTGCATTTAAGGCATCTTCCTCCAGCCCAAGCATATTCTTGAACTCCAAATCCTCAAGCAACTTAAGGGTTTGTTTGTACTGGTCATCCATCTCTTTCTCGGTAACGGCTTCTTGTTTAAAGAAATCGTAAGTAAGAGTAAGGTCATCAACACTCTTTTCGAGTTTGCTGTAGGCCTCTGTCCAGTTCTTTTGTATTTTAATTTGCTTCAGAACAACTTCTGCCTTCTTCGGCTCGTTCCAAAAATCAGGAGCCTGTGTTATAGCTTCTCCGTCTGCAATCTTAGCTAACCGTTTGTCGATGTCAAAGATGCCCCCTCAGCGCGTCAAATCGCTCCTTCACCTCTTTTACCTGCTCCTGTGTAATCATAAAAGGTATTCTATGTAAGCATTAGGCTTACGTTAAAAACTAAATCTCTGGTATTAATAAATATCCGGGTATTGAGCCGGATCAACCTCATTCATTATACTGTAAACCGTATCAAAAATATCTTCAACCGAAGGCTTAGAGAAGAAATCGCCATCTGACCCATAAGCAGGGCGGTGGTCTTTTCCAGTTAATGTCCTAGGTGCAGAATCTAAGTGCGCGTATCCGCCCTGTTCTTCCAATACCTTCTCCATCATAAACGCACTTGCACCACCTTTCACATCCTCATCGAGGAACAATACGCGGTTGGTCTTTTGCAACGATTTTACGATGTTATGATTGATATCGAAAGGCAATAAGGTTTGTACATCAATTATTTCAACCGAAATGTTTTCGGCTTGCAGTTGTTGAGCAGCATCCATAGCCATCCGGCAAAGTGGGCCGTAGGTAACAATAGTTACATCGCTTCCTTCGCGAATAGTTTCCGGTATACCCAATGGCAGCTTAAATTCTCCAAAGTTCTCAGGCCTCTTTTCTTTTAAGCGGTAACTGTTAAGCGGCTCAATAACAAGTCCCGGTTCGTTAGAAGAAAGCAAGGTGTTATAGAATCCTGCTGCCTGGGTCATGTTGCGTGGTACGCAAACATATATGCCACGTAACGAATTAATGATCATACCCATTGGCGAACCACTGTGCCAAATGCCTTCGAGCCTGTGCCCGCGCGTACGTATAATAACAGGGGCACGTTGGGTACCCTTAGTGCGGTATGCCAATGTAGCTAAATCATCGCTTAATATTTGTAATGCATACAAAAGGTAATCGAGGTACTGTATTTCGGCAATAGGTCGTAAGCCACGTAGTGCAAGGCCTATCGCCTGACCTATAATAGTAGCTTCACGTATACCGGTATCAAAAACACGCTCTTCACCATACTTCTTTTGCATGTTCTCAAGCCCTTGGTTAACACCACCCAGTTTACCAGAGTCTTCGCCAAATATTACTACTTCAGGATATTTACCAAGAATAGCGTCAAAGTTGTCTCTTAGTATTTCATGTCCGTTTACAGATTCTTCTGAATTGTAAACTGGTTTTACTTCTGCAACAGATAATACATCGTTTGTGTGTAAAAACGAATCGTAACGTTCTTCGTTATCGGTAATGAATGTTTTTAAATATTGCTGTAAGGTTTCGCGCGCGGGCGTATTCTCATTACGGGTAAGCCTTAATGTCTTTTTTGCAGCAATTATCACATCTTTCCTCAATGGGTCTTTAGCGGCCTTAATCTCGGCTATAAAACCATTTACAGTATCCTGATGATTTGTGCCTTCAACAGTTGCTTGCATCAGGCCAATGGCTTCAGCAATATCTTTTTTAATAGGCTCTAAATAAGCAGCCCATGCTTTATTACGGGCTTCCTTAACTACTTCTTTAGCTTTTTCTTCAATTTCAGTTAACTCATTCTCCTTAGCAATGGCGAATTTCAATATCCATTCGCGCATTTTCTTAATACCATCAAAGTCCTTTTCCCATTGCAGACGCTCAGGGGTCTTGTAACGCTCGTGTGAACCTGATGTAGAGTGCCCTTGTGGTTGAGTAACTTCCTCTACATGTATTATTGCCGGTACGTGTTCTGTCCTGCAAATAGCTGCCGCTTTTTCATAAGTCTCACAAAGCGCGGAATAATCCCATGCCTTTACCTTATACATTTCGTAACCGGTTGCTTTTTTATCGCGCTGCATGCCTTTAAGTGCCTCGAAAATATCTCCCTTGGTAGTTTGGTATTTCTTAGGTACTGATATGCCGTAACCATCATCCCAAACCGATACCAGCATTGGTATTTGCATTACACCGGCAGCGTTGATTGATTCCCAGAATAAGCCTTCTGAGGTGCTGGCATCGCCAATTGTTCCAAAAGCTATTTCGTTACCTTTTTTACTGAATTTTTCAAATTCAGCAGTTTGTAAATGCGGGTTTGCTTTGAATAGTTTAGAAGCCAAAGCCATTCCTAAAAGCCTTGGCATTTGGCTTCCGGTAGGTGATATATCTGATGATGAATTGTATTCCGATGTTAAATTCTTCCAGCTTCCATCACGGTTGATCATTTGAGTAGCATAGTGGCCGCCCATTTGCCTGCCTGCCGATAATGGTTCTGCGTCAAGGTCAGCATGGGCATAAAGGCCGGCAAACCATTCCTGAAGGGTAAGCTTGTTAAGGGCAAACATAAAAGTCTGGTCACGGTAATAACCTGATCTGAAATCGCCAAGCTTAAAGGCCTTGGCCATAGCTATTTGAGCTATTTCTTTGCCATCGCCAAATATTCCGAATTTAGCCTTACCCGAAAGCACTTCCTTGCGGCCCATTAAACTGGCTTCGCGGCTTTCGTTAGCTATGCGGTAATCATTCAGTACTGTTTTCCTGAACTCCTCAAATGATATTTCGTTCTTCTGTGACAAGTTTTGTAGTTCCTCTGTTTTTGGCATAGCAATATGATATAAAAGTACTAATCCCTCCTAACAATTAGCAAAGTTAGGATTTGTTTGCAAGAAGCCATCTGCCGGAACCTTATTTTTTAATCAATAAAGCAAGCCCGCAAAAAAGCTTACTTTTATATTTTTGGTGTTTATTCCCAATAGAATTGAAAATACTTAAGCAATACAGATCTACCATTCTACTTATGCTTTCATGGCTTGTGGTGGGGATGTATCTGCGATTATTTTTATTGTTTGCGTATCTTCCTCTCTCGTTAATAATATTGAATAGCAGAAAACAATACATGGAAATGCTATTTGGTTTTGTTTTTATCCTCTTTTTGTCAGATAGTAGACAGGACAGTATTCACTATTTTGCTAGAGATGCAAAGGAAATATACATATTGATGCTTGCGGTTTTTTTGATTTTTAACTTAACTAGTTTTCTTCCATTCAACCGACTCTTTACCAGGTTTATACCATTCTTTATTATTGCTGTCGTCTGCATATTTAATACACCCTCCGATAACTTATATACCTCAATTGAAAAAACAGTATCATATATTCTGCTGCTGCTGGCGGTCCCCAATTATGTGCAGCGGGCGCATCTCGATCATGGGCGTAACTTTTACAGGGCTCTGCTGTACCTGTGTTTTGGTATTTTGATTTCAGGTTTTATTTTGAGATTTATTGATCCATTGGCAGTTGTTCGGGAAGATAGATATCAGGGCTTATTCGGGAATCCTAATGGATTGGGTATTTTTTCTTTGTTATTCTTCTTTTTGCTTACAATATCACTTGAAATGTATACTGATTTACTGGAAAAACGTGAAAAAATGCTCATGTATGGCATAATATTGCTGTCCATAATCATGTCTGGTTCCCGTGGTAGTCTTTTTGCTCTTGTTATTTATTTCGTGTTTTCTTTCTTTTATAGAAAATCGCCAGCTTTGGGTACCATTGTAGCAGTCATTGTTATAGGTAGTTATGGTTATATATCGGCCCATTTAGTGCAGGTAATTAACTTGTTTGGCCTGGGTGACTATTTAAGGGTTTATACCCTTGAACAGGGTTCTGGAAGGTTTGTTGCTTGGGATTTTTCATGGCAGCACATACAGGAAAGTTATTGGTTTGGAAGAGGTTTTGAGTACACTGAATATCTTTTTAATATACCCGAAAACGTTATTTATCTTCAAGCATTGGGGCATCAGGGTAATGCCCATAATTCATATATTACCCTTTGGCTCGATACTGGACTTGTAGGTTTGGTTACCTATTTGTTTGGTATAATGTCAAGCGTGTTTAAGGCCTCTCGAAAAACAAGGCTTGCCTTTCCTCTAATATTTGCCGCTATATTTTCCTCCTTTTTCGAGTCATGGCTTACGGCTTCACTAAACCCGTTTACCATAATGCTGTTTATTACACTTTCAATAATATCAACCGATGTCATCATCCCCGAAAAAACAGCGGTTGCTGTTCCTGTATAGCGAACTGGCTGATTACTTTTTGGCTTGTATTAAAACATTGGCATCGGAAAAGGATGTAGAAATTCATGTTGTTCATTGGCCTGTAAATAAGGAAGCTCCTTTTACTTTTGAGTTTCCGACTGGAGTGAGTTTTTATGACAGGAAGCAATTTAATTTACAAAGTCTAAAAGAAAAGGTAAAAGAGATAGATCCTGACTTTATTTATTGCAGTGGATGGATGGACAAAGAATATCTGGCTGTTGTACGCGGATATAAAAACACCATGCCAGTAGTTGTTGGCCTTGATACAAAATGGAACGGAAGTTTTAGACAAAGAATAGCTTGCTTGTTAAGCCCATTTACATTGTTGAGTGTTTTTTCACACTGCTGGGTACCCGGACAAAAACAATTTACCTATGCTAAACGACTTGGTTTTAAAAAAGATAAGGTACTTACCGGTTATTATTCCGCCGATACTGAAAAGTTTAAGGTTATTGGTGAAAAAGTAAACCTATTAAAACAGAAAAAATATCCGCACAGGTTAATATATGTTGGCCGTTATTATGAATTTAAAGGGATAGAAGACCTATGGAACGCATTTATACAATGGCAAAATGAGAACCCGAATGATTGGGAACTTTGGTGTTTGGGAGTAGGAGATATTCAACCTATTGTTCATCCTAAAATAAAACATTTTGGTTTTGTGCAACCGAAGGACATGGAGACCTACATGGCTAATACAACTGTATTTATAATGCCAAGCAGGTTTGAGCCTTGGGGTGTTGTGTTACATGAATTTGCTGCAGCAGGGTTTCCTGTGATATGTTCTAATGAAGTGGGCTCTGCTGAAGCTTTTTTGAATGATGGGGAGAATGGATATGTTTTTAAAGCTGGTGATATAAATGGCCTTAAGGAATACATTAAAAAAATAACTTCGCTAAGTGATTCAGAGCTTGCGCAAATGGGAAAGAAAAGTACAGAGCTAGCGGATAAAATAACTCCGGCAACTTGGGCGAAAACAGTAATGAACCTGATAGGAAATAAATAGATATGAAAAAACTAGATAAGGATTCTTGTATTGGAGTAATAGGGGCAGGTACCATGGGTAGTGGTATTGCTCAATTGGCGGCATCATTCGGACATAAAGTTATTTTGTTCGATGCAAATGCGACTGTGTTAAAACAGGCTGATGAAAGGCTTGAAAAATCTCTCGAAGTACTGGTGCAGAAAGGCAAGGTTACCGATGCTGCTGCTAAAAGTACCATTGCAAATATTCACCATGCATCTTCATTAGATGAACTGGCTAAGTGCGATTTGGTAATTGAAGCAGTGATTGAAGAAATAGGAGTGAAGCAAGATATATTTAAGAAACTTGAACAGATAACATCTGGCGATTGCATTTTGACTACTAATACATCTTCTCTGTCAGTTGCTTCAATAGCTGCCTCATGTAATAAAGCTGATCGCGTTGCAGGAATACATTTTTTTAATCCTGCTACACTAATGCCATTGGTTGAAATTGTGCCGGGTATCGCAACCGATCCTGCTGTTATTGAAGAATCGCGCAAGCTGATCGACACCTGGGGTAAAACAACTGTTATAGCAAAAGATACTCCCGGCTTTATTGTAAATAGAGTTGCACGGCCTTATTATGGCGAAGCTATTCGTATTTATGAAGAAGGTATTGCCGATTTGGCAACCATCGATTGGGCCATGAAAGAGATAGGCGGCTTCCGTATGGGGCCATTCGAGCTAATGGATTTTATTGGTAACGATATTAACTTTAAAGTAACAGAGACTGTGTGGACACAGCTGTTCTTTGATAGCCGGTATAAGCCGTCGTTAACTCAAAAACGCCTTTATGAAGCAGGTTTTTGGGGAAGGAAAAAAGGCAGGGGGTACTATACTTATGCTGAAGGTGCCACCATGCCAGAACCTAATAAGGACAGAAAGTTGGGTGAGGAAATATTTGTTAGAATTATAGCAATGCTTATAAATGAGGCTTATGACGCACTTTATTTAAAAATAGCTTCGAAAGAAGATTTGGAATTGGCTATGACTAAAGGTGTTAATTATCCTAAAGGCTTATTAAAATGGTCAGAAGAAATAGGTGTTGAAGTGGTTTATAATAAACTAATGGAGTTGCATGAAATGTATTTAGAGGATAGGTACAGGCCTAGTGTACTTTTAAAGAAATCAATAAAAGCATAAACGAACTAGTATGGAAATAAAAATAAAGTCAGTAGCATCGGGCGAAGAAATAAACAGACGAAATGGTTTCGTTAAGCTTTACAATGAAAACCCAATACCGGAAACTGAAAAACTTTCGAATGTGCAGTTGTTTGAAAAACGTCAGGACCTGACCAAGCAGCTTTTCTTTAACGAGGTATATAAGCACATAACAAAAGTGCACGGTGTTATTATGGAATTTGGTGTTCGCTGGGGACAAAACCTCGTTACCCTGAACAACTTAAGGGGTATACATGAGCCTTTTAATTATAGTCGTAAAATAATTGGGTTCGACACTTTCGCGGGCTTTCCATCAATCGATGAAAAAGATGGTGCACATGGCGTAATTCAAAAAGGTGCCTTTTCGGTAACTCACAATTATGAAGAATATCTTCAACAAGTATTAGACTACCATGAGGCAGAATGCCCACTGAGCCATATTAAAAAGAACTTTCTGGAGAAAGGTGATGCGGTGGTTAAGCTGAAAGAATATCTGGACAAACATCCTGAAACTGTTATTGCTTTTGCCTGGTTCGATTTTGATATTTACGAACCTACTAAGAAATGTCTCGAGCTTATAAAGCCTTATCTAACCAAAGGTGCAATTGTTGGTTTCGATGAGCTGAATGATCCGCATTTCCCCGGAGAAACAGTTGCGTTGCGCGAAACACTTGGGCTACACAATGTTCGCATCCGGCGCAATAAATACTCAGGTATGCAATCGTATATTGTTGTTGAATAATTAGCTTTTGGTGGTACCCGAAATTGCAGCCAGGTTAGCCATTTTGTAAAGCAATCTTGCTCCTACATTAGCATCCCATTCATCTTTGCCCGGAGCAACTTCGTTGATATCAAAAGCAACAATTTGTCTGCCCGATTCTACAACCATTTCTATTAAATGAATAGCTTCCCAAAATTGTAGTCCACCCGGTACCGGTGTACCTGTATTAGGACAAAGCTTAGGGTCTAATCCATCTATATCAAAGCTTATATACACCTGTTTTGGAAGAGTAGAAATTATGCTTTGTGATATTTCGTGCCACGATGCACCATGAAACATTTTTTCCTTCATAGTCTTATCTGAGAATAGTTTCACTCTGCCCTTAGAGTTCTCTATAATTGAATTCTCGCCTTCCGAAAAATCGCGTATGCCTACTTGTACAAGTCTTTCAAGGTTCTTTATTTTCAGGGCATTGAACATGATAGAGGCGTGAGAATAAGTAAAGCCTTCATATGCATCCCTTAAATCGCAATGGGCATCAATATGTAATATGCCAAATGAACCGTACTGTTCAGAAACGGCTTGCATTAATCCAAGCGGAGTGCTATGGTCACCGCCAATTAGGGCTACTATTTTCTTTTTCTTTAAGAAAGTGAGTGATCTTTCCTTTACCCATTTCATCAAATCTTCGCACTCCTTGTTTATCTCTTTTAGTACCGCCTGTGCTTTTTTATCGTTTGCCTTTCCATCAGTAAATAAATCAATGTAAGCCTCAGCTTTCGGGCGAAGTGTCTTTGTTTTCTTTATCAGCTTAGCAGGCATTTCGTCCATTGCAATACCTATTTTCCATGCATTAGGCACCTTTTCATCGAACAGATCAACCTGGGCCGATGCTTGCAGAATAGCCTCAGGGCCTTTGGCTGCACCACTTTGGTATGATACGGTTACATCCCATGGCACAGGCAGTGCTACTACCTTTGCATTGTCAGTTGTATATGGCAGCCCGAATAATGTATCTGCTTTTGCTGGTCCATCCGGGTCAAAGGTGTTCGATGCTTTTTTTGTCATGGGTATAAAATTGAGATGCTAAAAATAAAAAGTATAATGGTTAGTTGTTATAAATTTAAAAGATGGCTTGCCAGGTTCCCTCATCCATAGGGAAACCTCTTAGGAAATCTGCCATTTTCATTCGTTTTCTTCCTTCGGCTTGTATCTCTATTATTTCCAAGGCTCCATCGCCACAACCAATAAAGGCTTGTTTTTTTGCATTTAGTAAAAATTCGCCGGCGGGTATAACCAATTCAAGATGTTTGACAGTTGTAAATATTTTGAGCATCATCTTTTCCTTGGCATCATCTTGCAGCTCAGTAAAAGCACCCGGGTAGGGACTTAATCCCCTTATAAAATTAAATACTTCGGTAGCCGGTTTATTCCAGTCAATACGGCAATCATCTCTAAATATTTTAGGGGCATGTTTCAATACATCAAAAGTAGGTTGCGGAACAGCCTTAACAGTTTTGTCGGCTATGGCATCCACTGTTGTCACTAATAAAGCCGCACCCGATATCATTAACTTGTCATGCACAGTTCCAGCATTATCTTCTTCGGTAATGGCAATCTTTTCGTGTAGTAAAATATCTCCGGTATCAATTTGATGCGATATAAAGAATGTAGTAATGCCGGTTTCGGCTTCTCCGTTAATTACGGCCCAGTTAATAGGTGCTGCCCCACGATATTGAGGTAATAATGATGCATGTAGATTTATAGTGCCATATTTTGGCATACTCCAAACTATTTCTGGCAACATACGGAACGCAACAACTACAAATAAGTCTGCGTTAATTTCTTTCAGCTTGCTGACAAACTCTTCGCTCTTTAACTTGTCAGGTTGCAGAACGGGCAGGTTATTCTTTACTGCATATTCTTTTACAGCCGACATTTGAAGCTTTAAGCCTCTGTTAGCTGGCTTGTCGGGTGTAGTAACAACAGCAACTACCTTGTGGTTGCTGTTCATTAATGCATCAAGGGTGGCAACTGCAAACTCAGGCGTGCCCATAAATACTATTCTCAGTGAATTGCTCATGAATTGAAAACTATTGATGTCGCTGGGTAGGTTCCCAAATACTGGTTTTAACTCCTGCTATTGCTTTAAGCATACCGGCAAAAATAGCAAGGTTCATAAAAAAGAAATGGCGCAAGAGACGTAAAAGGCGAATATGGACTCCGGTTTTTTGAAGGAAATAATCTAGTGGAATAAGAACAAGTATCATGCTCTCAATATAAAATGCAGAGTGATAGCATTGGCTGTAATTTACCAATAAAAGGCTGGTTGCATAAATAAGAATAAAGAAAATAGGGCAGAGCCAGCGCAATACTTTGTGCGAGAAAAAGCTAAAGCTAAGTGCATTAAAGCGTAGCAGCAAATGTTTAAATACAAATAAATTTTGAAAGCTACCCGTTGCTATACGTATCTTTCTTCTAAACTCTTCACGTATGTCATTCGATATATCTTCAAAAACAATTGCTTTTACTTCGTTAATGGCTTTGCCACCTTTCTCCAATACTTTCATATTAATATAAAAATCATCTACCAAAAAGTTCTCTGGCACCGGACTAAAGTATTCTTTCCGGAATGCATAACAGCCACCAAATGGGCCCATCATAGTTCCCCAAAGTATGCCTTCAATGTATTTACTCCCAACTTCACCGCGTATGTAAAAGCTTTCTTCATACGAAATGCCTTCTTTCTTAAATCCTTTGTGAAGCATGTTGGTATCTACCAAAGCTATTTCGGTATTCTTAAAATGTTTTACCAAATGAAACAAGGTCTCTTTATCGAAAATGACATTGGCATCGGTAATAATAAGCAGGGGATGAATAGCCTGGGTAACCAGCTGGTTTATAATGCGCACCTTGCCTGTACGCATTTTAAATGAAACAAGTTTCAGGTTGGTGTACCTGGTGGCAAGTGAAGTAATTAATTCTTCCGTTCTATCTGTACAGTTATCAGTGCCAATCAATACTTCGAGTTTATCAATCGGGTAATTGCTTTCAAAAATACTTTTAAGTTTTTCTTCAATAACTTTTTCTTCGTTATGTGCAGCTATTAAGATAGATACATTGGGTAATGATGTTGTATCATACACAATCGAGTTGTTCTTTTTACCAATGGCCAACAAGCGTAATAATACAGGGTATATAACATACGAGAATAATACCGCCACAACCGATATCCACAAAATGTATTGGTAGGCTAATATCATTTACCGGCTATTCGTTCTTTATAAAACCCAATAAGGTTTTGTACTATTTTGTTTATATCGTGATTAGCCTCTGCAAATAGGCGCCCATTGACAGACATTTGTTTTGCAAGGCCGGGGTTTTGCATGCAAGATACTATACTTTTTGTAAATAACTCCGGTGTGTCGGCTACCATTACATCGGTTTCGTAATTGCATTCAATTCCTTCAATACCTATTGATGTGGTAACAATGGCTTTACCCTGCGCCATGCCCTCAATAATTTTAACCCGCACGCCACTGCCGGCAAGCAAAGGAACTAACATAATATTGTATTGTTTCATAAAGGCAAAAGCATCCTCTATTTCGCCATAAAATGTAACGTTAGGGTAGGTGGCATTCTTTAGGCTATCAGGCATGTTGCGGCCTGCTACATGAAGTTTAACTGACGGCAAGGCCTGGTGCACGCGGTTCCAAACTTCATTTAAAAACCATTCCACTCCTTGTAAGTTGGGTAACCAATCTAATGCTCCAATAAAAAATAATGAGTTTGAGTCAGTGCATTCGGTTGGCACATATCTGCTCACATCTATTCCGAAGGGTATATGCGCAATGGGTGTTTTGCATCCAGTTGATATCAGAATGTTTTTATCGTTAACCGTGGTAGTAGTAATACCATCGCATGCATTTACGGCCTGTTCTTCATCTCTCCTAAGTTGTTTGGCTAGTATCTTTAAGTATGCTCTCTTTAAAGTATTCTTTTCTTCAACGGCTAGCCGCTCCCAAATTTTCCACTCAACGTTATGCTCTCTTAAAATTATAGGGGCTTTACTTAGTTTTCGTATTAAAGGAATATAAATGGTAAGATATAGGCCTTCCAATTGTATTACATCAAACGAATTATCCTTTAAAATATGCTCAAGCTTGTTGGCATATTCTTTTGAGTTGAATCGTGATATATTGTATGACTCACCTTTTAACAGAGCAATAAAAGCCTTTATCGGGTTTATTGAATTGTCTATATCTACTGTTTCTAAGGCGATGCCATTCTTAAAATCGGCTGGTACGGTATTTACATCCACATAGTGTTTTGATGTATTCATGGCCAGCATTTTTACGCTGTGGCCAGCCCTTAAAAACTCACGGCTGAAAACACTAATACCTATAGCCCCTCCATCTTTCTCAGGGTAAGGTACTTTATTGCACAACTGCAGAATTTTCATGCTCCCAAAAATATGCATTCCGTGCTATGGTGAGTTATTAAATGATAGATTATGGACTATAAGATAATAACATGTGTTAGTAATTTTAAATGAGGCTATAAGCAACTATTATCTACTTTTGATTAGTAGATAAATTCTTATTCATCAGCCTGTGAAACAGTATCACGACCTACTTCAGCATATATTAGATAATGGCGCTAAAAAAGACGACCGTACCGGCACCGGAACACTTAGTGTTTTTGGTTATCAAATGCGTTTCGATCTTCAAAAAGGCTTCCCGTTACTTACTACCAAAAAACTGCATCTTCGTTCTATTATATACGAACTGCTTTGGTTCTTAAAAGGAGAAACCAATATTAAATACTTAAAAGATAACGGAGTATCTATTTGGGATGAATGGGCCGATGCCGAAGGTAACCTGGGCCCTGTATATGGTTACCAATGGAGGAGTTGGCCCGCAGCCGATGGCAGGCATATTGACCAGATAACAAATGTTATTGATCAGATAAAGAAGAACCCAAACTCACGCAGGCTTATAGTAAGTGCATGGAACGTGGGCGAAATTGATAAAATGAAGCTTCCGCCTTGCCACATGTTCTTTCAGTTTTATGTGTGCGATGGCAAATTATCGTGCTTATTATACCAGCGCAGTGCCGATGTGTTTTTAGGTGTGCCCTTCAACATTGCATCGTATGCATTGCTTACCTTAATGGTGGCTCAAGCATCTGGTTTAAAGCCCGGAGAGTTTGTGCATACCCTTGGCGATACACATTTGTATCTTAATCACCTCGACCAGGCCAGATTGCAATTAAGTCGTGAATTAAGGCCTTTACCAACCATGAAGGTTAATCCGGATGTAAAAGATATCTTTTCCTTCAAGTTTGAAGACTTTACCTTGGAAGGGTATGATCCGCATCCGCATATAAAAGCCCCTGTAGCTGTTTAAGAAATTCAATATTTTGTGTTTTATGATTGTTTCCTTAGTAGCTGCAGCATCTGATAATAATGTAATAGGTAAAGGTAATGCCCTTATCTGGCGTATGCCTGCCGATATGAAGTTCTTTAAGACCCTGACCACAGGACACACTGTGGTAATGGGCAGAAAGACATATGAATCGATGGGTAGGCCATTACCAAACCGCAAAAACATAATTATTACACGTAATAAAGATTATAAAGCCGAAGGCTGCGTGGTTTTTAGCTCTTTTCAGGAGGTTGTTGAATATTGTAAAGCAGAACCTGAGGTTTTTGTTATTGGCGGGGCAGAAATATATCACCAAATTATACATACCGCCAATAAGATATATTTAACACGCATACATCAACATTTCGACGGAGATGCGTTTTTTCCCGATATACCTGAAAATGAATGGGAGCAAAGCAGTTCGGTTGATTTCGAGGCCGATGAGAAGAACCCGTACGCCTATACTTTTATTGAATATTTGAGGGTAAAAAAATGATATATGTGTTCATTTTTAGTACATTTGCGGCGTAATAACATAAACCCCCATTAGTTATGACTAAAGCAGAAATAGTAAAAGAGATATCAAGAAAGACTGGTATCGAGAGAACAGTAGTAGAAGCTACTGTAGAAGCCTTTATGAATTCAGTGAAGGAACACATTTCCAATAAAGAAACAGTTTCGTTACGCGGCTTCGGAAATTTTATAATTAAAAAACGCGCAGCTAAAATAGCCCGTAATATCTCAAAGAATACGGCAATTCAACTTCCTGCACATTTCATCCCTGCATTCAAACCTTCTAAGAAATTTTCTGAAAGGGTAAAGAAGTCAGTTAAGTAATCTGTTTGATGGCGGCATTTTCTTCTCGACAATGGATAGCCATCACAGGAAGTGTAATAATTTTCGCATCGCTTTTCTTTATTAATCGCAAGGCTCCGGCAACAGCTGAAAAAGGTCCTGTTGCCGGCGGTCATGCTGCTGCCACAACCGATTTTGCCACCGTTTTAGCCGAAGCTGAAAAGCAAGTGCCTGAAAACGACCGGAATTCGATTGATAAGCTAGTTCAGTCGCTGCAAGGCGCTAGTACTGAAGTACAAATAGAGACCCTCAAAACAATAATAAGTAAGTACGATAGCCTTGGTGCTATTATACCCGGTACCTTTTATGCCGAAAAACTGGCAGCACTTCGCAATTCGGCCGATTTGTGGTATAAAGCTGCCGATAGGTATTACAATGCATCTGAGGTAGGTGGTCCGGAAGCAAGGGCTGTTCTCATACAAAAAGCCTCAGAATGCTATACCAATTCTAATAAGATAGACTCAACCAACCTTGATACTAAGGTAGGAATGGGAAAATGCCTGGTAGAAGGCTCACCTAACCCTATGCAGGGTATTGCCATAATAGAAGGGGTACTTAAAAAAGATTCCAACAATATTAACGGGCAGCTTGCATTAGGCGAATTATCGGTCCAATCGGGCCAGCTAGACAAGGCTGTGTACCGTTTTCGCAGGGTTTTAACCATTAATCCATCTTATAGTGACGGGTACCTGTTTTTGGCCGATGTTTATGAAAAAAATGGAAATAAACAGGGTGCTATTGAATGTTTGGAAAAATATAGTACTTTTGCGACCGATAAAAAAATAAGGGAAGAGGTTAGTACTGAAATTAAACGATTAAAGAGCTCTCAATAACAAATTAGTAATAATAAAATAACAAGACTGATATGCCTTGCGGAAAGAAAAGAAAGCGCCATAAAATGGCAACCCACAAAAGAAAGAAACGCCTTAGGAAAAACAGGCATAAAAAGCGCCTTAGGTAATATTTCCATCTTTTTATAATACTATAAGAAGGCCCCGCAAATATTTGCGGGGCTTCTTTGGTATAGATGGACTTACTTATTCCCCACCTTTCTATGTATAAAGTGCTGAAATATAATTTCAAACACCTTTATTTTATTGTTGGTGTCCTTAAGCTGGACATCACCAGGATTTTATTGTCCCTTTTATCCTTAATAGGATACGACACTACCACTCTTATGGAAAATGCGGAATCCCGCTTTGCCATACACCCTGAACCATTACCACTCATTGTGCCATCTGCGGGCACAAACCCATTTAAACAAAGCAGATCACCTAAAGAAATTACCGTTTTAACAAACTCAATCTATGAGCAACGAATTAATAATCAACTCTACTTCAACTGGAGTCGTAACAGCCGTGCTGAACGACAAGAAGCTGGTGGAGTTGGTACGCGAGCGCAACGACGCACAGTTTTCAGTTGGCGACATTTACCTAGGTAAGGTAAGTAAAATAGCCAGTAGTCTTAATGCAGCCTTCATTAATGTAGGATACGAAAAGGATGCCTTTTTGCATTATTTCGACCTTGGTCCTCAATTTGCATCATTAAACAGCTATTCTCAAGGTGTACTTACCGGAAAGATCAAGCATTCTCCGCTTATGTACTTTAAGATGCTGAATGATATACCTAAAAGTGGTAAAATATCGAACGTACTAAATGGTGGCCAAAGTGTAATGGTTCAAATTGCTAAAGAACCAATCTCTACTAAAGGCCCTCGTATTACATCACATATTACTCTTGCCGGAAGGTTTTTGGTTCTTATTCCTTTTGCTGAGAAGATAGCTGTATCGCAAAAAATAAAATCTTCGGAAGAGAGAGAAAGGCTTAAGAAATTGATGGAAAGTATTAAGCCCAAAGGTTTTGGACTTATTGTGCGTACCGTTGCCGAGGAAAAGAGTGTAGCCGAATTAGATGCCGACTTAAATAGCTTGGTTGAAAAATGGCAAGAGTGCTACAATAATCTTAAAACCAATCCTCAGCCGCCATTTAAGTTGTTGGGCGAAATGGGCCGTACATCTGTAACTATCCGCGACTTGGTTAATGCTTCTTTTAATAGCATTATGGTTAACGATCAAGATCTTTACACTGAAATTAAAAAATACATGCATACTATAGCTCCTGAAAAGGAAGATATCGTTAAGCTATTCAGAGGAAACACCCCCATATTTGACCAACTGGGCGTTGAGAAGCAGATTAAGTCTTCGTTTGGCCGTGTAGTTAATATGTCGAGCGGTGCTTACCTTATTGTTGAGCATACTGAAGCATTACACGTTATTGACGTTAACAGCGGTACCAAAATAAAATCGAAGAACGACCAGGAGACCAATGCGCTGGAAGTTAATATAGAGGCTGCAACTGAAGTTGCGCGCCAATTGCGCCTTCGCGACTTAGGTGGTATTATAGTTATCGACTTTATTGATATGTATAATGCCGAGAACCGTAAGAAGTTATACGCGCATTTGAAGGATCAGATGAAGACAGATAGGGCGAAGCATCATATTCTTCCTCCAAGTAAGTTCGGGCTTATACAAATTACACGCGAAAGGGTAAGGCCACAAACCGTTATTAACATAATGGAGAAATGCCCTACCTGTAATGGTACCGGAGAGGTGGAACCACCTTTGTTGATCACCGATAAAATTGAAAATACATTACGTTATATACTTACCGAGCAAAACGAAAAGGGTGTTACACTTTTAGTACATCCGTTTATTTATGCTTTCCTTACCAAGGGCTTCCCATCCATAAATATGAGATGGAAGTTGAAGTATAAGCGTGGTATTAAAATACAAGAACTTGATTCATTGCAATTCCTCGAATTTAAAGTGCTTAACAAAGCCGGCGAGGAGATAAAGATTGCGGAATTATGTCGCTTACCGGGAAAAATACTACACGCCAACTTATTGATAAGGTTGGCTTTGCTCATACATTAAGTCAATTAGAGGCTGTTTTAGAACGCATTGAAAAACAGCAAGGCACTCTATTGAAGAGTAGGCGTGAGGCGCTGCGAATTACCGACTCCACTTCATGGAAGACTGCTATTTGTCCGCATGATGATTATACCTATACAGGATATTTGTATCCACTTGTGTTGCAACAAGTAAAAACACCAATTGTTTTTATAATCGCAGTAGCTCACAAGGCAGCTCAATTCAACCTAGAGAATAATTTAATATTCGACGATTTTGAAGAGTGGCATGGCATACGGAAACCCATAAAGGTTTCTCCTTTGCGCGAAGAGTTGATGAAGGAATTACCGAAAGACATGTGGCAGGTGCATAGAGATATGCAACAGATTGAACATTCTGTCGAATCGATGTTGCCTTTCCTCCAGTATTATAATCCTGAAATAGAGATAGTGCCTATACTTGTCCCCTTTATGCCATTCGATAGAATGCAGAAGATAAGTGATGCGCTTGCCAATGGAATTGAGAAGATAACACAAGCCAGGAAATTGGAGTGGGGGAAAGACTGCTCCATTCTTATAACTACTGATGCAGTGCATTATGGCAACGAAAACTGGAATGGCCGTAATTGCGATAGGTTCGGTGTTGATGAAGCAGCATACAAAAAAGCGTTCGCATTTGAACATCAATTGATAGATGAATGCTTTACCGGTAAGATCACTACTGAACGCGTTAAAGGATTTTATGGCTATACAGTAAGTTCAGCTGATTTTCATAAACACAAATGGACTTGGTGCGGTAGATACTCGATCCCTGTTGGTTTGCTTACTACCATTAAACTTGCTGAAAAGTTAAATGTTCCGGTACCTCGCGGTGTTTTACTCGATTATTCTACCAGCCTCGAGCATACTCCCATACCTGTTGATGATTTAGATGGTATGGGTATAACTGCAGTTGCAAACCTACGGCATTGGGTAGGCTATGCAGGCCTCGGATATTTATAAAATTACCAGGACACCCTTGGCCAATTGCTAT
>Ga0206844_10082_pt2 | contig 34049 bp, 25 predicted proteins | sample Alteio_BWOrgCont_22_FD_152907 | JGI IMG/M metagenome (GOLD analysis project Ga0206844, IMG submission 152907) | Enriched cells from forest soil in Barre Woods Harvard Forest LTER site, Petersham, Massachusetts, United States -... | ecosystem: Environmental > Terrestrial > Soil > Temperate forest >...
AGAGACGCAATTTGTCGTCTTCATTATCAACGCATCGCGAAGACTTTTCAGCGATCGCTTTTTCACTTCCAGCTTTCGGCCTGAATCTCTTCGACCGTCTCCGGATAAACTAGCTGCTGCGGAGTGGCAGTGATGCTCCCGTCGTAGTTCACGACCTGATTGGACATGAAGTCCTCCATGAAACGTCTTAAGGATTTTTAAACGAGTCATCCGATTCCGCACCGGGACGCGGCGTCCACGCTAGGCTGTAGTATTGGCCGCGATCGCGCGCCCATGGATCGAAAGCGTTCACCACGTTTTCGAGCTCCGGCTGCAGCTCCGGAATATTGCGCATGAGTACACGCTTCATGGGAGACACCGGCTGTTTGTGCCCGTTGGGAGTTCCCTTCTCCATCACTTCCGGACCGGGACCGTTATGGTTTACCCAGTCGACGCCCAGCGTCGAGTAAAACTCAGGACGAAAGCTGGAAGTGAAAAAGCGATCGCTGAAAAGTCTTCGCGATGCGTTGATAATGAAGACGACAAATTGCGTCTCTGAGATGGCAAACCCATGCGGGCGCCGATATTCGGCTAAATACCCAACGGCCGTGTCCACATCTTCGATATTGTCGATGAGCGTTCCATTCGGATGACCGAGACAGTCGTTGATCGGCGTGCCATCGTCGTTGACCTGCGCATCGGTAATGACCTTCGATGCATCGCACACATGCTGGCCGTAGAGCTCGCGCAGTGTGCGTACTGCGTCCTGCTGCTCAAGTTGGTCGGGCGAGCCGGGCGCGACGCCGGGGTCCATGAAGTCGTCGAAGCTGGTCAACTGACGCAATCCATACTGGCGCCTGAATTCGTTGAAGCGCGGCACGCCATGCTCGCGGTCGCGAATGATGTCGAGCGCGACCACGTCGATCTGCTGCGTCTTACTGTCCAGTCTTGTCATCTTCAGGTTTTGCAAGAAGAGCGGCGAATTGTGCAGCGTAAGAAGACCGAGCCGCTGACGGCCCAGCGTTAGCCCCCAGTTTGCCAAGCCCATGGATTGCGTAAACGGAGTCGCCTTGCCCTGAAAGGTTTCGACTACCGAAATGCGCTTGGCAATTTTATTTGGATCGACATTTAGCTCGCGATACTCAAGCAGATCGGGCACCAGCGGATGCAAACGATACACGGAGACGAACTCTTCTGGAAAGTTAAAGGGCGAGCCGAAATGATTCACACCTCCGTTGGTGTATTTCGGATTCGTGATGTCGTAGCCAGGAACTTTGCTGCCCAGGCCGAAGATTCCCGGCCCGGAGGCAAAGACGGAATACCACTGTGAGGCTTTCGCCACATCTTTTGACTTACCAAAATTTTCGACGATGACATCGCTCAGTGCCTTCGACAACAATCCGCCGTTTTCGCCGAGCAAACCATTCCAGTTGCCATTCATCCCGAGGTAGAGCGGCTCGTTGTAAAGCAGCTGCGGCGTCCATTCGGTGGTATGTATCTTCGCGATTTCCGCCGCCACGACCAGCCGCGCCATTTCAAACAACTCGTCCGGAGTTACATCCTTATAACGAATGACCTGCTTAGGATTCCCTGGATCGCGCAGGCCGCAATCCGCGTTTGGCTTCTGTGCCGCTACTTGCCGAAACTCCGCGACAAATGAATTGTGCTCCCGGGCAAACAAGTTAGAGAGAAAACTCAGGCCGACCGTCCAGTTGTCCGGAAACGCCGTTGCTTCCTGCCCCGCCCATTCAGGATTGATCGGGTCATTGGGGCCAAATACCGGCAGATATCCTGGACCCGGTTGACCGGCGGCTGGCACCAGCAGCAGCTTTGCCGGATCAGCGGGATCGCGCTTCACCCGCTGATGCGAGGTGTCGTCAAAGCCATACAGCTGCGACGCATCCCACCATGCAGTATTGGTATTGGCCATGGTCTTCGGCGCGCGTTCAAGATACGCGTGACCGCCAGAGGAAAACGTTCCCGGTGCGGAATCCTGTGCGACATATCCTTTATCCATCCGATCGTCAGGACGGCAGCCGAGCTTCTGAATGTCTTCCCGCGTCAATGGCTGTTCGACGTTATTCACCAGCTTCGTCTCGCAGCCTACTTTCATGTACGTAGCCTGGTTATGGCCCTCTTCAAGATGGGAGAACCAGTCGTGCGTCATGAACTGAATCCAATACGCGGCCAGCACATTGAAGAACGGCGCTTTCTTGTAGTCGCAGTTGGCGTCCTTCGAATCGTCCGGCAGGCCATAGCCCTCCTGACATTTCTCTGGGCTGGACTGGATGCGTGTGAACAACCTGCGGCTGATGACCTGCGGGTCGGGCTCCAATAACGAAAGCCGATTGCCGTGGCGATTGCGCGTCAACTCGTTCAGTCCCTGGTCCGGAAAGGAAGTCTCGAACTCGACATTGCGCGCAAACAACATACCGCTTGAACCCATCGCCGGGTTCAGGATGTCATTGCAGATTCCCGTCTCCGTGCGCCAGCGGATCAGGTCGCCTTTACAAACTTGTGGCCCATCAGCGCCGACGTCCTTATAGTGCGGGTCCGCGGGCTGCAGCCGCATCTCCGGCCACACTTTGATCGCCGCACCACCAACGCCGTTTTGCCCCTGCACAAATTCCCTGTACGTTCCTGAATTGTCGAAGAGATTGAACTTGATCAGCTCGACGCGCTGCAGTTCCAGGTCGACCAGCGCTCCAGCCACACCGCGCTGCGCTGGCAGCTTCGTGGAGATGAAGCCGGTTGGCAGCGAGGTCATATCGCCTGTGCCCCAATAATTGCTCCAATCGACCCAGGGCGTTCCGCGAAACAGGAGGGCCTTCTCGCCGCCGCGGCAAAGTGCAGTCGCTTCAGAGACCTTGCCCTGAAATCGCTGGCCGCGTGCATCAGGAATCTTCAGCACGCGAAGCTCATCGGCAACCATTTTGCCGCATGCAAGTAGCGCTTTCTCTTCTTCCTCTTTGCCCGTAGGCACAGACGCAGAGCTCTGGCCAGCAGCAGTAGTGGTCTGCGCTTGCAGCAGACTGACAGAGGACAGCATCACAACAACCAGCATGAAAGGTGCGAAAATCCGATGCCCCACAAGTCCCTCCACGAATCCTGCTCCATGAAGCCTGCAGAAGATATCTGGACCAAGCCAGTGCCCGTTCGCCGAATACCAGGAAACTAAGCGACCACTGGAACCGTGCCGTACCCGGCTGCAGGAACTCCTTCCTGCAGCGTGAGATTGCCCGGTTGATACCCAACATGGTGCTGGCAGCGAATGACAACGCTGTTGGCAAGCGACGAGTCCGGCGCTATCTTCCTCCTCGATGGAAATCCCCACAGCGGATTCCACGAATCGTGGAGTTGATCGAGCGCATATTTTCCGTCCAACGGAACTGCATACCGCGTCAGGGCTGCCGGCGCAAAAATCAACCCCAGGTCTTTTGCCTTATTCATCATCCAGCCAAGGGTAATGTCGGAGAGCGTCGAACCCGGATCCGCGGTGCCGGGGGGCAATCCGCCTCCCACGTCGGAATGGACTCCGCAGAACCACACCTGCTCGATCGTCTGCCCAGGAGCAGGGGTTGAAGTCCAGAGTGTGGCTGGAAATTCGGCGCGGCGCTCGTCAATCGCAACCGCGTGATAGGCATTCTTAATGTCGGGGTTCAGGCCGGTGTCGAGAAACCCATATATCAGCGGACTTACTTTGCCGAAGACAGCGGGTATGCCAAGAGAGCCGACCGTGTCCCATACGCCAACCATGCTGATGTGCGGGTGCCTGTCTATTGCATACTTCGTCATTCCGGCAAGCAGCGTCTCGCGCTGGTCTTTATTTCTGTAGGCATGAAATGCAGTTTCGACCAGTTCATCGTCGAAATCCTTTGTGGGAAGTCCGCAGGCGGCAATCATGCCCGCCAGACTGCGCGCGGTATACGCACCTCTGCTGAAGCCGAAGATAAAAACCTCGTCGCCGGCTCCATAGGCATGAGCAATTTTCGTGTATCCGTCTTTGATTTTCTGAAACAGGCCAAGACCGAATGCTCCTCCAGCCAACTTCTCGATGGGATTTCCGTCCGCGCCTACGCCGCTGTCATAGAAAGGAAGTTGATCGGAAGTGACCGAAAGTGCATTGAATAGCTTGAAAACGTTTGTATTGTTGGATTTTCCATCCCATGTGCCGTCGGCACAGAATGCGATGCGCATTGTAGTCACCCTCCCGTTCGTCCATGCGAACAACATCTCTTTGGTGTCAGCAAGTCACGGAACGTATCTCGGAAAAAGAAGCCTTTGAAAATTCACTTTGGGAAACTCGCACGATTCCAGGCGGATTCAGGGGAGAACTCTATCGGTGCGGGCGCTTTCTTCACGAGATGCGGAGCAGTGTCCAGAAAGAGCCGGGGAGAATACTAGCACTCGCGATGTGCGTCCGCAATACTTTGGCAACCCAACGCAAATCCGAAGATTCTGCCCATTGGCCGGCTAATTCGCTTAGGAAGCCCGTTTATCATTTGATTACTCTTCTCAAGAAACCCTGTACGAAGCGAAGGCGTCTTGCGCCTGTACAAAACGGATGGAGATCAAAAATGGAAGCTTACGATGACGACCTCAGCAGGTTTGAAGCAGATGGCGCAGCACCATTGCCGGTCGCAAGCGAGCAACGCTACGTGGAACATGATGGAGCTCGAATCTGGTACTCCACTTATGGGTCTGGCCTGCCGGTGATCCTGCTGCACGGCGGTCTCGGTCACAGCGGCAACTGGGGTTATCAGGTGCCGGCGCTGGTAGCGAGCGGTTACCGCGCCGTGCTGATGGACAGCCGCGGCCATGGCCGCAGCACGCGCGACGAGCGGCCGTTTTCCTATGAACTGATGGCGTCCGATGTACTGGCGATCATGGACACGCTGCATCTTGAAAAGGCCGCACTGGTGGGCTGGAGCGACGGCGCGTGCACCGCTCTGGTCCTCGCCGCAAGCGACCCCACTCGCGTTGCCGGCGTCTTCTTCTTCGCCTGCAATATGGACCCAAGCGGCGTGAATCCGATTGAACCAGGTCCAGTCTTGAGCCGGTGCTTCGCACGCCACACGAAGGATTACGCTGAGTTGTCGGCCACGCCGGAACGCTTCAAGGACTTTGTGAACGCCGTCAGCCTGATGCAGCAGACGCAGCCCAACTATTCCGCGCAGGATCTGGCGAAGATCAGCGTGTCCGTTGCGATCGTGCAAAGCGAGCATGAAGAATTCATCAAGCGAGAGCATGCGGAATATCTCGCGAAGTCCATACCCGGCGCTGAATTCATCGTCCTCAACGACGTGAGCCATTTTGCTCCGCTGCAGAGGCCTGATCAATTCAACGCGACGGTGCTTCAGTTTGTCGGCAGAGTTCTACCACGGTAAAGACGCGTCAATGCGGCTGACTTGAAAATGATTTAGCTCCGCCGGATCGAATTCGCGGCTGCAGACATTTGGCTGGTTAAGATCAGACCCTTGAGGGCAAGGCGTCTGGCGGTGGATGGAGTCTGGAGCGAACCGCTCTCCGCTCCAAATTCCCTACCGACAGGGAAAAATGCAGGGAATCTTCGATTTTTGCGTAGAAACTCCCACAGAGAATTTCTCTACGCACGTGAATTCACGAGGGTTCCGACGCTGGACGGGAATCTAGGACACAATCGAACAGGGAATTATCCCAGGAGTATCAGGGAACTGCATTTCCCTGAAGCTGCCAATTGATTCACGTCAGTTGAAATAGTGGGCACGTCCTGGGCCCACACTCTGGCTATGGGAGAAAGGGGCACACCCATACTCCACGAAGGGGCTGCCAGGAGATATTTATGTCACCCAGCGGCACAACTATGAATTACTTGCCGTCAGGCTAAACGCGTGATAATCCGGTTTATCACGTATATCAACGCTGCATGATGCGGTATAAGCATTCACTGATCTGAAATCTGAGAAGTGAGCCATCGAATGTCAGCGATGGGTCATAGGACGAGTAAGCATGCTTTATCTCAGCTCGCGCGGCATACAGCTGGGCCTCGTCTGGCTGCAGGTCAGGACGAATAGCCAACGCCATATCGACAGCGCTTTAAACTGATTGGTCCATCTTGTGCCGCCTCGTCCTCTTTTCGAGCGCAAATCGCGAACTGCAGGCTCAAATACCTGGCGTTCTTGGAGAAGCCAGCGCTTTCAGTGTTTTTTGAACCAGAGCGATTAAGGTTTGCGCTGGATTCTAGCCTAAGCAAAATCGCCAACGCAATCATCGACGGGGGAGTCGACACCTACTGTGCGTCGTTAGCAGGAAAGATTTTGGCTCCTCATGGTAGGTGCGCATCCCAATCAATGGCAACTACAGCGAAAGCGGTCCCCTGTGAATGGAGCTCAGATAACAAAAATACCAACCGGGTCGCGGGCTTCCGTTCTGAGGATCCACCTCCAGAAACGGCGGTGGACATTGTGGCTTGTGCTGCCCTTAGCCTCTCTGCTTGCCGTAGGCATTTACTTCGCCGACCAGTATTGGCCATTCCGCTACCGCAATGTCCATCCGCTGCTCGAGCAGGTCTTCGCGTGCAGGATCACCGTCGGCGCTTACCACCGCATCTATTTTCCCCATCCCGGCTTTGTAGCCAAAGGGCTGACGCTGCGCCGCAATTCGGCGCCCGATCTGCCACCGATCGGCTCTACTGAGGATTTGATTGTGCAGGGAACATGGACGGATCTGCTGCTGTTCCGCAAGCAGGTGCGGCTGGTAGATGTGAAGGGGCTGCATGTCGTGATCCCCCCAGTCGGAAGCAGGGCGAACCGGGAGGATTTCCCGGCCGGTAGCAGTGGAGACTTTTCTGGCCCATCGACCACCGTCGAAGAGCTCAACATACACGGCGCGGTCCTCGACATCTTGCGCGTGAACGGCGACAAGTATACTTTTCCGATCCACGAGGTCGTCATGCGGGGCATGCAGAAGGGGCATGCTGTGTCTTATCTTCTTGATATGCAAAATGCCAGACCAACCGGACGCATTCGGGCGAGTGGCAGTTTTGGTCCAATTGTCCCCACGAATCTTGGGTCAACGAATGTTTCCGGTACATTCACATTGACTGAAGTGAATCTCCGCGAGATCGGAGATCTGCGCGGCACGCTCTCTGCCAACGGACGCTTCACTGGCACCCTGTCGGCAATTGAGGCATATGCGACTACAGAAACACCTGACTTCGCTGTCAACAAGGGCCGGCCGGTTGCGGTTCATGGATTGGTACAGTGCACAGTGAACGCACTGAACGGCAACACTGTTCTTCACAAGATCGAAGGCAGGCTCGGCGCCACCACGGTAACCGCCGCTGGCAGTGTCGCAAGCACCCCAAACACGCCGAAAGCGACCGATCTCGATCTCACGGTTACGAAAGGCCGCTCACAGGACCTTCTCCATCCATTTTTAGAGGGCCAGCCGCCGATTGCGGGAGTAGTTACGCTCAAGGCGCATGCACACTTGGCGCCGCAGCATGATCAGGCGAAGTTTCTCGACCGTCTGACTGTAAATGGTGGTTTTGATCTTCCACAAGAGCATGTAACTGATCCCGCCAAGGAGAAGACTCTTACCGATTTCAGTGAGCGGGCGCAGGTTACCAAGCAGCCGAAGACTGATCCGGCAAGCGAAGGCGGCGGCGATACGACCGCAGATGTTCTCTCATCGATTGAGGGACAGGTAGAGATTCGCGACGGCGTAGTGTCGACTCAGCGGCTTACGTTTGCGCTACCAGGGGCATCGGCCAACGTGAACGGTTACTACAATCTGAGCAGTGGGAATGTGCATCTCGTCGGCAATCTTAGTATGGATTCGGACATCTCGCATGTGGCCACTGGTTTCAAGTCTCTACTGTTGAAGCCGCTCATACCGTTTTTCAGGAAAGACAATGCCGGCGCGTTGATTCCGATAGCCGTCACCGGTGGTCCGAATGACTACAAAGTGTCACAGAATTTGTTACATAAAAAGTAACCGCCGCTCTATTCGGAGCCGATTCGGGATGAAGATTTGCCTTGGGAACGTCGGGGTGCCGCTAAACTGAGCAGGCGTTGACTTCTTCTTCCCCAGTAGCGAACGAGATCGCTCGCCGCCCCGCGCGGCCTGTTCTAACGCGAACTCCTAAGTTCTAGGGGCTACCGGGTATACGATGCCATATGAAACGAATCGGCGTTTCTTTGCGACAACTCAGTGCACTTCTGCTCGTCCTGCCATTCTTCCCGGGTTGTAACGCGCTGAACCCTCTGTGTGGAAGTACTAGGCCAGCCCCGGTGATTGGGTCACTTTCTGCCACCAAGATCACGTTTGCTGAAGTGAAGGACGGCTTTCTTCTGACCGTAAACGGAGACCATTTTGTTTCGTCTTCCGTCGTCGTCATCAACGGGACCACGCTAATCACGAACGTCATGAGCAGTCAGCAATTGCAAGTCACGATCACGCCCGCCGTGATCTCCGCTCCTGGAACAGCAAGGGTGGCGGTCAATACTCCGAGCGGGAACTCAGGTAATCTTGGCTGTACGAGCGGTGGGACCAGCAGTGCCCTCGCCTTGACTATTACCTAAGTACGATCCCGCCGGGTCTCCCCGTCTTGTCAGTTGGCGATAAATCGCCATATCGCAGGTAATCCCTGATGGGTCACCTGCTTCGGGTGAGGTCGCAAGGCGCGGTGTTCACGACACCTATTGACGATATCTCCAGCTTTGAACTCTTCAGCCATTGAGTAGCCACCCTTTCGGCTCAGTTCTACCTTGTGTCAAAAACTTATCCATTCTTCCAGGCAAAGCAGGCAAGGTCATCCGCGCTGGAACTACAAAGCCCACCGAGGCTGGTGGGCTCTATATGTGCCTGTGTATGACTTTTGGAGCTTTTCCGTGCAAAACTTGGTCAGTCTAATGGGTTGACCTTGGAAACAGGAGCAGTAGGCGTGGCATTTGTCTGTTCACCATTGTGTGCAACCCCATCCGCAACAGCTTGGTCAAACGTAGCGTAGTAGACGATAACCTTCTTACCTAGATTTTCATCGGCCTGTTCCCGAATAGCCAAGATGTAATCAGTAGTCTTCCAGCCTGCGATCCTCATACCCGCTGCGTCTGCGCACTGCTTTGTCGGCGGTCCACCAAATTTAGCCACGGAACCATTCATGGTCTCATCCCATCCTTGCGGCGCCACGAATACGATACGAGTCAACAAACCGTCCTTGAATGTTGCCCCGCCAGTGAAGTCAGAGCAGAGACCGCCGGGTCCGCAATTGATATCACCAGTTGCTTTCAAGTTCGCCTCATCCAGGCTTAAATATTGGGCGCAATCATTGTTAGCCGTGTCTGGCAATTGATAGTCATTACCCATTGGGTTAAACGGTGTTGCGGTCGCGCTGTCACCTAGTGCAGCAACCATGCTGCCCAACAGGCGATGCCCCCTGCCCAAGAGTGTGCTTTTTTGCACTCCTTCTGCTGGTGATCTTTAGGGACCGCGCTAAAATCAAACTGCTGCCAAGACTCACCAAGATGTTGCCCCTTGAGGGTGATGTGCTCTGCCGCCTGACCGTGACCAAGTGCCGCGCCGCCTGCCAAAATCGCTATTGCCAAAATTGTCTTCATCGATGCTAGACATCGAGACATCCCTGACGGCGCCGTATAAACGATTGTGGAGCGTCGTTTTTAAGCCGAATCGGCCTAAGATATGAACAAGCCCCATCGTCCATCTGAGGAAAGACGCATGCCATCTCTTGTCGAAGAGCTTCAGCGGGACGCGTTAGACGCGCATATCAGAGTGAGCGACCTTCTCCGAAAGGCGAGGACAATTGCTCACAAGCTCAATCTGCGAATGTCAATCGCATTAAAGAGTTCCTAGCTTCGATTCGTAATGTAGCGGAAGGAGCTGTAGGTAGCCTAGCAGCGCAGGGCATCCTCTACGAGTTGTCCAAGTTAATAAAGTGAGGCCGCAGGAATGAGCGGGGTGCACTTAGCTATACATTTTCCATTTAGCGAGGCAAAACGGGCATAGCTGTGCAATTCTGGCGACTATGGAGACTTTAGTGCCTTCGTAAGCTATTCATTTTATATAAGTTATTGATTTTACAGGAATCTGGCGGAGAGAGGGGGATTCGAACCCCCGATAGAGCTTTTGACCCTATAACGGTTTAGCAAACCGCCGCCTTCAGCCACTCGGCCATCTCTCCACTGTTTTCTATCAGCAGTTTAGCATATACAGCCACAGGCACACTCTTGGTGCTCCATCCTCCAGGAATAAAGCCGTAATGCTAAAGGTCTGGACCAGTGGCTGTTAACCTTCTAAACCTGCCATAACTTCTGATTAGACGCCCGTGGCTACCACGAAATATTGTGTATCCTCGTTACCGGGATTGCGGACCCCGTGAAGCTCGCCCGAATGCACAAATGCGGCGGCTCCGGGTCCGATCACTGTCGTTTTGCCCTCGATTGTCACTGCAAGATTGCCCTTCATCATCAGAAACAGCTCTTCATGCTCGTGGCGATGAGGCGGATGCGGCGAGCTTCCGGGCGTCAGCGTCGTCTCATGCACTTCAAGGTGATCGCCGGAGTGCGTCATGCCATCCAGAATAGGCCGCGTCGTGCTCTTTCCATTCGACTTCGCGGGCAATTGATCATAGGGCGTGGCAAAAGAGCTGAGCGGCTTGGTATCGGCTGCGAATGCTTCGGATGCGGCGATTAAGGGGATAGCCCAGATGAGAGAGCGTCGAGTGGCGTCCACAAAAAACCTCCATGATGAATATGGTCCTGGTTAGTACATCGGTTTTGCTTTCATTGCCTCTTCGAGAGTAACGCGCTGCTTCGTGCGATAGGAGAGGTTCGACATATGAGCGGCAATCGCTGACAGATAGCCTATTTCTACAGGGGCATTTGTCTTCTTGTTACGCGCGCGGATGCAATCCATCCAGTTCTGCATGTGGTTCACTCCTGCAGCTTCCCCTTTCAGGGCGACGCCATCGGGACGGTTGAGCTTCTCAGGATAATAGTTGATGCCGCCGGTATATTTTCCAGTCACCATATCGGTCGCGCCGCTGACGTGCTCAATCGTGCCATCTCTTCCCAGAAAGTGCTCGCCCAATCCGTAGCGGCTATTGCTGAAGGTCGATTGCCATAAAACAACAAGGTCGTTCGGGTATTCGAGCGTGACGCTGATCGTATCCGGGACCTGTCGCCCATCTTTCTCAGAGAACACGCCCCCCATCATCGAAGCGGCAACGGGTTCTTTCAAGTCCAGCGCCGTAATGATCCAGGCAATCTGGTGGACCATATTCTCCGTCACGTTGCCGCCCGAGAATTCCCAATAGAGCCGCCAGTTCATATAGTGCTCCGCGTTGAATGCCTCCTTTGGGCGGTCATTCAAAAAGAGCGGATAGTTCACATGCTGCGCGTCGCAATCCGGCGGAATCGGACGCCGCCATTCGCCCTCGCCATGACGAGTGTTGCGACTCATCCACGCTTCTACCATGGTGACTTTTCCTACCAGCCCCTGCTGAATCCATTGCCTGGCATCGTCCAGTGCCCCTTCGCTCTCATGCTGCAGGCCAATCTGAACTATTTGCGATGAGGCATTCGCCGCCTTGCGGCACGCCACTGCTTCGGCGATATCCCAGGTCATTGTCTTTTCGCAATAAACATCCTTGCCGGCAGCCAGCACATCCTGCATGTACTTTGAATGCAGAAAGACCGGGGTTGCCACAATGACGGCATCGATGTCCTTGCGATCCAGCAACCGTCGAGGATCTTCATACATCATTGCGTCAGGCACGATGCCCTTGGCCTCGTCGCGCCTGCGAGAATAGATGTCCGCCACAGCGACACATTCGACGCCGGGTAGCTTGATTGCGTCGCGCAGGTCCTGCTGTCCGCGGGAACCCGCTCCGATCATTCCGATGCGGATACGGTCGCTTGCAGCCATCGCTCGAAGCGGAGAGGTAGTTGCCATAGCTGCCATGCCTGCTGCCGCAGCGCCGCCAATAAACTCGCGTCTGTTCATTTCGTCTCCCGATTATGTGAGTGTTCCGGAACTTTTCAGTGCCTGTTCCATTTGCTGCCAGCTGATGCGAGTGGATGCCTCAGGAGTGCCCGCACCACGCCAATGCGTCTCCAGGCTTACCGCCTCCCGGTAGCCACTTGCGGCGAGAGCCTTGAACTGCGCAGTCCAGTCAATGTAGCCCGTTCCTACCGATGCCCAGTGAATCTTTCCCTCTGCATCTTTCACTGCGTTTTTGCAGTGGCAGTGACCGATGCGCTTTTTGGGAAGCAGATCCCACGCTGCGGGAAAAGCATCCAATTCGCCGGCCATGACAGCATTTCCGGCATCCCAGTTCAGAAAGAAATGCGGAGATTGAATGGCGGCCAAAGTAGCAGCCGCCTCTCGTCCGGTGGCAGTGTTGCATTCGAACTCGTTCTCGATAACCAGCAGAACGCCCTGCTGTCCACAAGTGTTTGCAGCCTCCAACAGCTTTGCGTTGATGGCCTCACGATAAGGCTTCACATCGTCCAACCGCCAGAAGTCGAAGCAGCGCACACGGCGTGTCATGAAGCGCTTTGCCAGGGCGATGCTGCGTTCAAGCACATCCTGTTGCTGCTTGAAATCGAAATCGGCCTTGAAGGAATCGTTCTTAGGGCTAAATTTCGATCGCGGCGCGCCGGGCCAATCGACCTTAAACAGTGGACTGGCGATATCAGTCACCTGAAGGCTATACTTCGCCAGGATCGCTTCTGCCTGAGACAGTTCCGTGTCGCTGAGGGACTGCAGATTCTTCCCCCACATGCCGCGCAGCTCTACCCATTGCAGCTCGAACTCATTCGAGATTACGGAGCAGGCATGATCGAAATCCTGGGAGATTTCGTCACTGATGACCGCAACCTTAAACGGTGATTTATGGCGAGTTGCCTGACCGAAGATCGGATAGGCTGCTCCTGCTGCCGCAGTCATCGCAGCGCCCGCGAGAAATCCTCGCCGGGAAATTTCTTTCAGAGATTTCCTCGATTCCATGAATGTCCCATTCCTCTCTTAGAAGTGAATTGTTGCGGCTACCTGGATGGCACGACTACTCTCTGAAGTTCCAGCGCTGCCTAGGGTAGACGTCACCTGCCCAAAGCTGGTGCTTGTGAGATTGGTGCTGGGGTTGGCAAATACTGGATGATTCAGAGCATTGAATGCCTGCATGCGGAGAGTGAGTCCAATGCCTTCATGAATGGCAATTTCTTTCTGCAGAGAGGAATCGAACGCTACCAATGCAGGCCCGCTATACACGTTCTGCCCCATGTTGCCGAGTACGGCTCCGGTTGGTTGAACAAAGGCGGTGGTATCAAACCAGTTCCGTGTGGTGCCAATGCCGTGGAGACGATGAAAGGGAGCTATCTCGTTCGGCACCTGGTCCGTTCCTGGCGCGTTGAGCTCTGAGGAACTTGCCTGGAAGAAGAGCGGCGTTCCAGTATCGGCACTCAGCAAACCACTAACCTGCAAGCCGCCAAAGATAGCAGCTATTGGACCGGATTGCAGGAAGCGCTGTCCTTTCCCGAAAGGCAGACTGTAGACAAAACTCTGGACAAACGTCTGACCGCGATTCCACAAGGTAGGCGAATAGTTACGCTGAAAGTCGAGATAGAAATTGTAAGTGCCAAGACCAGTCTGGCTGGAGTTATATCCCAGAGCTTTTTGCCATGCATAGCCAGTCGTTGCGATCAGGCTGTTGCTGAGCCGGCGAGTAAGGGTCGCCTGCAGCGAATTGTAATTGGAAGAAGTTCCCTTAGGCAGAAGCTCGGTGCTCGCGGTGCGGCCAAGGGTCGCGAATTCTGGCTGACCGCTTGCGCCGGCGCCGGCGATTTGCCCCGCATTCATGTTGTAGTTGCCGGGAATGTGACGGCCAACGTTGCCTACATAGGCCACGTTTCCTACCCACTTATTCCCCAGGTCTCGCTCAACTGTCAGGTTATAGGAGATGACATAGGGATCTTTATAGTTGGTATCCACAACGATCCACGTTGAGGTAATCGAGGCATTGGGAATGATGCCATCTGCTGGAATTGTCGGCTGCGGTGCCGGTGGAAAGCCAGCTGCCATATTTTCAGTGGTAACGCCATCCGTCTCGACCGACGGCGTATATGCATTCAGTGAGTTGAAGACCACATTCTGTCTTACCGGGTAGTTGAACGCATAGACATTGTCCTGAAACGGAGTGTAGCTGATGCCGAACCCGGCGCGGACCACAGTTTGAGGAAGAGGACGCCACGCCAGTCCCATGCGGGGCTCAAAATCTTTGTAATTTACATTCATTCCAAGGTCCTTGGGGATATTTCCATACCCAGCGACCTCCAGACTGTTCGTCGCGAGATTGTACTGAGAAAATCCGCCGGACTTGCGTGGATTTGCCGGAGGATAGAACTCCCAGCGCAGACCGTAGGTCAAAGTGAGCTCTTTTGTTGCCTGCCAGGTGTCCTGGAAGAAGGCAAAATAGAGCGTCTGTCTCCAGCTGGCATCGCCTACGTTCACATCGCGTCCCACCTGGTTCGGGAGATCGAGCAGGAAGCTTGCAAAATCATTTCCATAGCTTGTCGTTGCCCCAGGCGCGTTTAAGCCAGTCTGGCCGTCGGCGTAGGTAAAGACGCCGCGCGGTCCGTATGTTTGCCCTTGCACGAGATCGTCGCGCACGCGGCGTACTTCACCGCCAAACTTGAAGGAATGATTGCCGACGATTTTTGTCCAGTTATTGACGATGTCGATATTCGTCTCACCACGAATCCACGGATAACTGCTGCCGACGCCGATAAGCGGCTCAGAGTAACTGGTGATATCGATGGTAGGAGCTCCGCTCGTAAATGGACTTACATTCACACCAGGAATTCCCAACTGGTTGGCCAAGTCCGTGCCGTAACCGGATGGCGTCTGATTGTTGCGATAGTGATCGATGCCGCCGCGCAACTCGGTAAAGAGCGTCGGAGAAATGACACGCGTATATTCGAGCGCAGTGTTGTAGACGCGATTTGTTCCTTCGCCTTCACCCCCGCTGCTCGCCGGTCCTCCTGCATCACCGAAAATAGGATTCTGCACGATGTCCGTGTTCCCCCAACTGTAGCGGAATGTGAGGTGGTCCGCCTGGCGCAAAACCTGATCCAGCTTGATGTCGAACTGCGTCGAGGTCTGGTGAAAGTTCGGGTTCGCCTGATAGTTGTTGGTTGCGCCCGCTCCGGGAATATTCGGGAGCGGAATCAGAGCAAGAACATTTTCCGCGATCGGGCTGATGCGCTGGCTGGGAATGATGTTTCCGGAAAACTGCTGGCGGCCCGTGCCATTTGGACTACCGGTCTGAGGGTCATAGATTGGGGTTGGACTTGCCGCCAAATTGCCCGCCCGAAAGTCCGCCGTCGGAACAGTGATAAGCGTATAGGTATTTGTGTAATTTCCGAAGCGCAGGAAGTCTCCAAAAAAGAAAGTGTGATCCTTGATGATCGGACCGCCGATTGTTCCTCCGTAATAGTTGTAAGTATCCCGGGGGAAGACTCCGCTGTTGTTGAAGTAGTTGCGAGCCTGCAGGGCACTGACCTGGTTGAATTCATAGGCCGATCCGTGAAATTGGTTCGTGCCAGATTTCAAAATAATGTTGGTTACGGCTCCAGCAGCGCGTCCAAACTCAGGCGCGTAATTGCTCGTTTCTACGTCGACTGTTTGTAGCGCGGCGGCCGGAGGAATGTAGACCTGCAGCAAGCCAGTCCGCTCATTATCGTCAATGCCTTCGAATTGCAGATTATTGGAGAGCTCAGACTGCCCGTTTACATCAAACGACTCGGAATTCTGTGCATCGTCAAACGTCGAGTGATCGTAGATGGGCGCGCTGACTCCGGGAATAAGAGATTCCGTCTCCTGGAAGTTCTGGCTGTTTCCCACCGGAAGTTCGAGCACCTGCCTACCCTCAATCTGCGAGCTGACATCGGCGCGATCTGTCTGTAACAACGGCGCCTGATCGGTGACAGTGATGGTTTGCGATGTAGAACCAGCCTGTAGCGCAATATCAACGCGTGTGGTTGTGTTCACAGGAACACTCACGCCGCTGGTAACCTTCTTCTGGAAGCCGGGAGCAGCCACCGTCACCGTGTACGTGCCGGGAGGCAGAAAGGTGAAAGTGAAATTGCCACTTTCATTGCTCGTCGCATTCGTTACCGCCCCAGTACCCTGGTTGGTGATCGAGACAGGGGTATTTGGAATCACTGCCCCGCCCGGATCTGTGATCGTTCCGACGAGCGTCCCCGTCACGGCCTGTCCCCTGGCGCCCACAGGAAGAAAGATCATCCCTGCCAGCAAAAGTAAGAACGTATAGAGTTCTCGCGTTGTCATCACCGTATCTCCTCAAACTTGCGTTACCGGATTTCCTGAATTCGTCGCATGCAATTGTGCGTTGATGCATGGAAGGGCGCGTCTTCTTTTCGTTGCCCTGCGCGACCTGTTCTCCGATTGCATAAGGCTATTTCCATTCATAGACAACGTTGTCGTAAACAACGGAAATCAAGCTAGACTCTCACAGGATTTGTTGTCAACTAAAAATCGAAAATAAATTTATTTTGCATCGTGAGAGCGAGATTGTCGCGTGCAGATCCATTCACCGATACCTTGCATTTTTGAATAAATATCCATATTTATATCGCTTCCGCGCTGTAGGAGGCACGGGAAATCCGCCTGTACAAGCTTTGGTGTTGACAACGATGAGCCACACGGATTAGTTTGTGTCTCGAGTAAGACAACGTTGTCTAATTGATTGCCGGGAAGAATCAACTGGATTGACTAAAAACTGAGATGCCTGAACGGAGATAGGTCCTGCGGCAGAAATGCTGTAGCACAGTTTCTGTGTTCTCTTTGCCTGTCTTTGCTGTACTAGATATAGAGAGGTTCAGCATGCCGGATTGCGGATTTATCTGCAGACATGCTTGAGTGGCATACAACGCTGGGCTGAATTCCGCAAGAAGCGAAGATAGTCATGCTTAAGAAGACGAATGGTCCAACGCTTGTCGATGTGGCTCGAGAAGCAGGCGTTTCACTAAAAACGGCATCGCGCGCCTTGAATGACGACCCTGGGATTGCGCCAGCGACCGCCAAAAAGGTTCGTACGGTCATGTCAAGGCTGGGCTACCGGCCCAATGAACTGGCGCGCGGCCTGAAGGGACGGAAGTCGGCGGCCATCGGCATGGTTGTCCCGAACCTTGCCGATCCGTTTAGCGCGTCCGCGGTGCAGGCAGTGCAGGAAGTCGCGCGAAAGAACGGCCACGTCGTTGTACTCACAAGCTCTGGAGGAGATGAAGTGTTGGAGCGGGAGGAACTGGAAACGCTGGTACGCCGCCAGGTAGACGGCCTCATCATCGCTCCTGCCGATGGACGGACCAGCACGGTCGACTCGTTCATCTCCGCCAATATTCCCGTCGTCTCCTTCGATCGGCCGATCAGTAATTTGAATATCGACAGCATCACGGTCACCAATCGCGACTCGGTGCGAGAAGCTACGGAACACCTGCTGTCTCACGGCTATCGCCGAATTCTGGCGATCGGCGCTCGTCCCCATCTCTATACCGGATCGGAGCGCGTTGCCGGCTATGTGAGTACGATGAAGCGCGCTCATCTGAAGAAAGAGACGTACCTGGTCGAGAACGAAAATGATCTTGATCCAGCGACAATTGAGAGCCTCTTAAAAAAAGGTCCGGGAAAGCTGGACGCGATTCTCACGCTGAATGGCATTACGACCATGCTAGTTCTCCGCGTGCTGCGCCAACTGGGAAAACGCGTTGGCAGCGATATCGCGCTTATCTCATTTGACGATTTCGAGCTGGCCGAAATTTTGACGCCCAGCCTCACGGTAGTACGGCAGCCGGCGGCAGAGCTCGGACGCCGCGCGGCAGAGCTGCTGTTCACAAGGATGCAGAGCAAGAAACCATTTCCCCGTCAGGAAATTGTTCTCTCAACTACATTTCATATTCGTGAGTCCTGCGGGTGCACGCAGAACATATAGGCAAATTCAACCCCTCGTAAATTGGAGCGATCGCTTGCTTAAGGTCAGATGTCTATTCGCACATGAGAAGGAACGGAATTGCGTTATGCAGAATATCCAGCGCTGCTTTACGGTGATTGCACTCTACAGTCTCTTTTGCCTTGGCTTGCAGGCACAGCATCATGGAGATCCAGGCCAGCAGTGGCAGGAGAAATACGCGCCTCAAATGGCCCGTCTGGAGGCGATGACGAATCTGCCAGTGCAGGACTGGCGCGTTCATGATGCGGACATCCCGCACGGGGAAGATGTGTCACTGGACGATTCGGCATGGAAAACGACCACGCTCATCTATACGGAGCGGCGCGGAGGTGACGCAGGCACCGGCCCAGAGCAGGGATGGTATCGCGCCACGGTAGAAGTCCCGCCAACGCTCGGAGGCAAAGACACCCGCGGAGCTCGTCTGAAGCTGGTAGTGCGGTTCTCCAAAGATGGACGCATATTTTTGAATGGCGGTCTGGTGGCGCAGGGAGACGGGCGCACTCTGGACCCGATTCTGATGACGAATAAGGCTGAGCCCGGCCAGAAATTCCAGATAGCGATCAAGGTTCCATTCCACGAGGAGCAGAGCAGATTTCTTGGCGCCAGAATTGTCGTGGACTATCCCGGCCAAACCGATCCAGGTTTCCTCCGCAGTGAGATTCAAACTGCCGAAGCCATCATCAGCGGATTTCCGGACGGCAAAGAGGAACGCGAGCAACAACTGGATAAAGCCGTCAAGGCAATCGATTTCGCAGCGCTGGACAAGGGCGATCAGGCAGCCTTCTCGCATTCGCTCGAAACAGCTACGAGCGATCTGCAACCGCTCAATGCGTGGATGAAGCAGTACACCGTCAGGCTGGTGGGCAATGCGCACATCGATATGGCCTGGCTATGGCCATGGACGGAAACGGTGGAAGTGGTGCGCGACACGTTCGGGACGGCTCTACAACTGATGAATGAGTATCCAAACTTTACTTACACGCAGTCGAGCGTGCAGGACTTCTCCTGGCTCGAGGATAAGTATCCCGCCGAGTTTAAAGAGATACAGAAGCGAGTAAAAGAGGGACGCTGGGAGCTTGTTGGAGGCATGTGGGTAGAGCCCGATCTCAATATGCCAGATGGTGAATCGCTTGTCCGGCAGATACTGGTAGGAAAACGATACTTTCAGCAGAAGTTCGGCGTCGATGTAAAGATTGGCTGGAATCCTGATTCTTTCGGTTACACATGGCAGCTACCGCAACTCTACAAGAGATCGGGATTCGACACCTTTGTCACGCAGAAAATGTCATGGAACGACACGACGGTATTTCCGTACAAGCTTTTCTGGTGGCAATCGCCGGATGGCAGCAAGGTGCTCACTTATTTTCCGCACACCTATAACGGCACCACCGAGCCTGTGGGGCTTGCGAATGACATAGCAGTCTACGCGCCATCGACACATTTTCCGGAGATCATGCAGTTGTACGGGGTGGGCGATCACGGCGGCGGTCCTACTCGTCAGGAAGTGGATGAAGCAGTCAAGCTCGAAGAGCCTTCGACTGTGTTCCCAAAGGCTGAGTTCAGCACAGCACGCAGCTTTTTTGATGATGTGGAGAAGTCGCTCGCGAGTGGCGATCTAAAGCTGCCAATATGGAACAGTGAGTTGTACCTGGAAGACCATCGCGGCTGCTATACAACTCAGTCTGAGACCAAGAAGCAGATTCGGCATAATGAAGAGCAGCTGCAGAATGCTGAAAAGTTCGCGGCTCTTTCGTTCCTTACAACAAAGCAGCCATACTCCAACACGGAATTCGAAGGGATTTGGAAGAAAGTATTGTTCGACGACTTCCACGATGTGTTGCCGGGCTCGGGTGTCGGTAACAATTATGTCGAAGCGCTCGCCAATCTGAATGAGGCGAGCCTCGAAAGTGGGAAGATTCTCGATCACTCGCTAGATAACCTTACTGCTCAGATCGATACCCAGGGTCAGGGCGTCCCATTCGTAGTATTCAATCCATTGTCGTGGGAGAGGACCGAGCCGGTAACGGTGGAGGTCCACACACCAGCGCAGAGCGAGGAGTTGGAAGCTGTCGATGCGGCAGGAAAGCCGCTTTTGTCGCAGGTAATTTCGAAAGACAGCGCAACGCAGCGGACCAGGTTGCAGGTGATGGTCAAGGCCGTGCCATCGCTTGGCTATGCGGTGATCCACATCGTTCCGGTGGCTCATCCCCGGCCGGCTGCCTCGACGCTAAAGATAGATGGCACAACCATTGAAAACGAATTCTTCCGCATGAAGATCGATGCCGGTACTGGCTGCGTCACAAGCTTGGTCGACAAGTCATCGAACAAGGAGGCCGTAGCTCCAGGAGGATGCGGCAATCTGCTTCAAACCTTCGTCGATCTGCCTCCAGTTCAGGATGCCTGGGAAGTGAAATTCGATGGAAAGAGCTGGGATCTCAAGCAGCCGGAGGAAGTCAAAGTAGTTGAGAATGGTCCGGAGCGCGTCGTTGTGCGGATCAAGAACAAATTTCAGAGCTCGGATTTTGTTCGCGACATCGTTGTGCACCCGAATGTCGCGCGCATCGATGTCCACACCCAGGTAAATTGGCACGAGTCCCATATTCTGCTCAAAGTTGGATTTCCGGTGAATGTCCAGGCGACAAAAGCTACCTTTGAGATTCCCTTTGGCACCATTGAGCGGCCCACAACGCGAAATACTCCCGCGGAACAGGCGCAGTTTGAAGTCCCTGCTCAGCGGTGGGGAGATATCTCGGATGCAAGCCAGGGATTCAGTCTGCTCAATGCGAGCAAATATGGATACGACGCAAAGGACAACGTGATACGGCTGTCGCTGCTGAGATCGCCAAGCATGCCTGCGCCGGATGGCCGCATCGCTGACCAGGGATTCCATGAATTTACTTATTCGCTCTATCCCCATGCTGGAGATTGGAAAAGTGGCGGCACCATGCGCCAGGGCTATGAGCTGAATTACCCTTTGATTCCTGTGGAGGTTCAGTCGCATGCAGGAGCATGGCCCAAAACACGCTCCTTCGCATCCGTTGAACAAAAAAACGTAATCGTGACAGCGTTGAAGAAGGCTGAAGACAGCGATGATCTGGTCTTCCGTTTCTACGAATTTGAAGGCAAGTCCACTGCGGTAAAAATGAATTTGCCAGAAGCGGCTACCAGCGCCACGGAAACGGATCTTATGGAAAAGAAGGAGCGTCCCATCGCGCTGCAAGGCCATGAGCTCACGATTCCCACTGGACCATACGAGATCAAAACAGTAGCGGTTTCTTTTCCATCGACAAAAAACTGAAAACACGCTCCAGGCAATCGTGTCTGCCGTTGATCCGTAACAATGGAATCATCGGCAGACCGGTCTTCAGGCACGCAGCAAACGGGCATTGATAAAAACGAACGCGAGGCACCATGAGGTGGAACTGGCTCGACAGGATTATTGCGAGGCATGCTTGAGTCGACAGGTCTCCGCTCTCCGCTGGTGGATCGTGGGGTTGATTTTTCTTGCCACGCTCATCAATTTTTTAAACCGCCTCGCCATTGCGGTGCTGGGGCCGGTCATGACGGTGCAGCTTGGCTTGTCCAGCTCACAGTTCGCGGCTCTCACCACATCGTTTCTCATTGCCTACACAATCAGTCAAGGCATCTCAGGGAAGCTCTATGACAAGGTGGGGACCAAACGCGGCTTCGTGATCTCAATCGTCGTCTGGTCACTGTCCTCGATGGCGCACGCATTCGCGCGTGGACTTGTCAGCCTGGATTGCCTGCGCTTCATGCTCGGGCTGGGCGAAGGCGGCACGTGGCCTGGAGCGGCAAAGGCCATCGCCGAATGGTTTCCTGCACGAGAGCGCGCCCTGGCCATGGGAATCTGCAACAGCGGTACAGCCATTGGCACCGTCATCGCTACGCCGGTCATTCTGTGGATCGAGCTGCGATTCGGATGGCGAATCACTTTTCTGACGCTCGGTGCTCTCGGGTTTGGCTGGCTGGTGCTGTGGCTGTGGTTATATCGACCACACCAAGAAAGCTCCACGATTGCCGCGAAAGAATTGCCCCTAGCCCCGGCGGATGGAGAAGTGGCAACGACGCAGACCATTCCATGGAGGGAGTTGCTGCGGCACCGTGAGGCGTGGGCCGTGATCATGGCGCGCTTCTTCGGCGATCCCGTTTGGTGGCTCTACATCACATGGTTGCCGCTCTACTTATTTAAGGTTAGGCACTTTAGCCTCCAGCAGATCGGATTGTTCGCGTGGATGCCATTTGTAGCCGCGGATGCCGGCAGCCTCTTCGGCGGATGGTTTTCCGGACATCTCATCCGACGCGGCTGGACCGTGGATCGGGCACGGAAGAGCGTCATTCTTGGAGGAATGGTGTTGATGTGCTGCGGGATTCCAGCTGCCATGACGCATAACGCGATGTCTGCCCTGGCCTTTATTGCCGTGGTGCTATTTGGATTTCAAAGCTGGATCAGCAATGTGCAAACCTTGCCCAGCGATTATTTTCCCGCGACGGCTGTGGGATCGGTGATGGGGATGGGTGGCGTGGGCGCGGGGATCGGCGCCATGTTATTGACGCAAGCGACGGGATCGATGGTCGATCACTATTCCTATGCACCGATTTTGATTACAGCCGGTCTGCTGCCGATCGTAGCAACGATTGTGTTGTTCGTCTTGGGGGGATCGATCCGCCAATTGTCTCTATGACGATCGACGGCGCCAGCATATATGCGGAGCAAGTTGTCTTGCTGGAAGACTTACACCGAGTGAAATACATATGACTACAACATTAAGTATGAGGGGATTGCATGCATAACTATCTTAGCTTGAAGAACAAAGTGGCACTCGTAACCGGCGCATCCTCTGGCATTGGGGCTGCAACGGCAACTCTCTTCGCCGAGTTAGGAGCCAGGGTCGCTATTGGATTTCACAGCAATAAAAAAGGGGCTGAACTTGTCCTGAGCCAGATCACCGAAGCGGGCGGCAAAGCGATTACCTGCGCAGCCGATGTCGCGCAGGCTTCCGGGGTCGAATCCTTGATTGAGCAAGTCACCGATGCGCTCGGGCCGATCGATATTCTGGTGAACAATGCGGGTTCGCTGCTGGAGCGTCTTCCAATTCTGAAGTTGACGGAAGAGCGCTGGGATGCGGTGATGGACCTCAACCTTAAGAGTGCTGTGCTTTGTACGCAAAAGGTGGCTGCTTCCATGATTGAGCGCAGGAGCGGAGCCATCATCAATATCGGCTCCATTGCGGGCCGAAACGGAGGCGGACCCGGCGCCGGCCCGTATGCTGCAGCCAAGGGTGGTCTCATGACCTTCACGAAGTCACTCGCGAAGGAACTGGCGCCTCACGGCATCCGCGTGAATTGCGTCTCTCCCGGGGTGATCGACACACCCTTTCACGAAGTCTTCTCGACGCCGGAGATGATGAGCAATTTCACCAAGATGATTCCTCTCGGCAGAGTGGGCACGTCTATGGAGTGCGCGAAAGTGATTGCCTTTCTTGCTTCTGACGCCGCCAGTTATGTGGTCGGCGAAACAATCGAAGTGAACGGCGGCCAATTGATGCTGTAGCTTGACGGCAATCTCAATTGACAATCTGCGATGGATCACCTGCTGGCCTGTATCCGCCAGCCTGGCAGGCCTCGCAACTCGATCCGGTGCAGGCACTGCGGACGGAAGAGGTTAGGTGCCACGTAATCCTCTTGCGTGAACCAGCCGATCTATTCGCGTCGGTCATTCGTGATAGCCCGCTGCATTTTCTTGCAAATTTTCAGCCTGTTTCCTTTAAAGTGCGTGTAGCTTCTTGCTTCACGGGAGGGAATCAAGGTCAACGCCGTCGCTACACTGCCGCAACCAAAATCACGTGCTCGTCGCATGGGGCTTGTCCCGCTTATCGCCGCCACCTATTTCATGGTTTCCGGCGGCCCTTACGGCATTGAAGACATTCTCGGCGGCGCTGGCTATAGCAAAGCCCTGATCATCCTGTTGCTTTTTCCGCTCCTCTGGAGCTTCCCCACCACGCTGATGCTCGGCGAGCTCGCCAGCGCCATCCCCGCTGAAGGTGGATTCTACGTCTGGGTGCGCCGCGCCATGGGGCCATTCTGGGGCTATCAGGAAGCGTGGCTGTCGCTGACGGCCAGCATCTTCGACATGGCCATCTATCCAACGATCTTCGTTCTCTATCTCGGCAAATTTTTTCCAGCGTGGACTGCGGGCTCGCACGGCGTCTGGTGGGAGCTGGCGCTCGTCGTCGCCTGTTGCCTTTGGAACCTCTGCGGCGCGCCCGCCGTCGGCGAGGGCTCGGTCACGCTCTTCGTCATCCTGCTTACGCCTTTTGTCATCCTCATTATCCTCAGCCTGTTGCACGGCCCGCACTGGCATCAGAGCGCGGCCACATTCACCGGCGGCAGCATCAGCACCGCCATCATCGTGGCGCTTTGGAACTACATGGGCTGGGACAATGCCTCGACCGTCGCCGAAGAGGTCAAGAACCCGCGCCGCAATTATCCGCTGGCTATGATGATCAGCGCCGCGCTCGTCGCCATCTCCTACATTCTGCCCGTCGCCGCCGTCGGCTATGCGGGCATCTCGGTCGCGCAGTTTTCCACCGGCTCGTGGACCGATGCGGCGCGCACCCTCGGCGGCCCGCTGCTTGCCGTTGCCATCGTTCTGTGTGGCACTATCAACGGGCTGGGGATATTCAACGCCCTGGTGCTCTCCTACACCCGCCTGCCGATGGTTCTTGCGCAGGATGGCATGCTGCCCTCGTGGCTCACGCTTCGGAACAAGCGCGGCGTTCCCTGGGCGGCCATCATCGTCTGCGGCATTGCCTGGGCCGCGGCGCTTGGCTTCCGTTTCGAGGAGCTTATCTCGATCGACCTGATCCTTTACGGCACCAGCCTGATTCTCGAGTTCGTCGCGCTCGCCGTCCTGCGCTTCAAAGAGCCCGATCTGCCGCGTCCCTTTCGCGCCGGCAATCGTTTCCTGGCCTGCACGCTCGGCATTCCGCCCGCCATTCTTATCCTTTATGTCATGTATGCGGCGCGCGACGAGCGCATGGCACACATGCCCGCACTGCTCTTCGGCCTGCTGATCGCCCTTGCCGGCCCTATCTTCTACTGGATATCCCGCCGCTGCTGGGGCCAGAAGACCCTTCGCGAGTCGGCACTCGCTCCAAGCGGCGATTGACCATGCCGAATCCGCTTCAATAGACTTGAAAAGAGTTTCCAGCCCATGTCGTTTCACCTTCGTTTGCGCATCTGTTCTCCCATCGTCATCGCCTCTCTCTTCGCGTCGAGCCTGTTCGCGCCCGCATCGCTGCCGGCGCAGCAATCGGCCAAACTGCCGTCCAAGCAGCAGCCTGCGCCTCCGGTACGCCCCGAAAAGCCGCCCGCGCTGGTCGATCCAGCCGGCCCGGCGGTGAGCCTGCAAAACAGCGAAGCGCTTTTCTACGTCGCTGTTGCCCTCAACTCCTGCGGATATGACAACGGCCTCTCTGAATCCGACCCTATCCGTACCCATGTGCGCGAGCAGGTCAACCAGGCCCTGCAGCAATCGGAGCCGGCGCGCGACGCCCGCGACAAGCTCTGTGTCTTCATCAACCAGCACCGTCTTTCTGAGAACGCGAGCCGCGATCTCGCGCAGTATGTTTCACTCGCCCTCTACGTCACGCCTCCACCCGAGCTCGCCCTCAGCGTCGACCAGGACGACATGCCGCCCGACTCGACGCAGGTGATCGACATCCTGCCCCTGCTGCGCGACTTTGCCAAGGCGATCGATCTGCACTTCATCTGGGTGTCAAACCACGTCGCCTACGAAGAGGAGATCGTCAAACTGCACGATCCACTCACACGGATGATCGTCAACACCAACGTCTATCTCAAGATGCCGGCCAGCACCTACAGCGGCAGCCGTTTTCTTGTCGTGCTGGAACCCCTGCTCTCGCCTGACGAAACCAACGCCCGCGTTTATGGTCCCGACTACGTGGTCGTAGCCTCGCCCGTCAACGGCGTCATCCACATGCAGGAGGCGCGCCACACCTATCTGCATTACATGATCGAGCCCATGCTCTATTCGCGCGCTTCGGCCATGGACCGCCTGCTGCCCATCCTCAAGACCGTCCGCGAAGCACCGCTCGATTTTGTCTACCGCAGCGACATCGTCTCACTCGTCGTCGAATCCCTCATCCGTGCCATTGAAGCGCGCACCATGGACACCGGCATCCCCGAATACAAGATTCCCGCCGATGTGCGCCGCAACGATCTCGAACGCGAAACGCAGTTGCACAACGCCTCACTGCAGAAGATCGCAATCGCTCGCCAGAACGCGGTAAACCAGAGCATGGTTGCAGGCTTCGTCCTCACGCAATATTTCTACGACCAGCTCATAGCCTTTGAACACACGCCCGACAGCTTGAAGGAAGCCATCGGCCCCATGGTCTACGGTATGGACATCGATCAGCAGATTCACCGCGCGCGCGACGTCCACTTTGCCGAAGAAGGCTCATCCGACATCATCAGCCACGCATCGCGCCAACCCCACGGACTCGATCTGGCCGAGATCAAGCTGCACCAGGGCGATGCCGTCGGCGCCGAAAAGCTGGCCAAGCAGGCCCTTGCCGAACACACCCCCGATCCCGGCCGCGCCGACTATATCCTTGCCCTCACCAGCGTCATGCAGGGCCAGATGGAGGAAGCCGAAAAAGGCTTCGGCGAGACCATCCGCCTTTCCACCGACCCGCGCCTGCTCGCCTGGTCCCATATCTACCTGGGCCGTATTCACGATATCCGTGAAGAACGCGAGGACGCCCTCGCCGAATACAAAACCGCCCTCACCGTCCGCGACGGCCAGCCGGACACCAGGGCAGCCGCTGAAAAAGGTCTGAAACAACCTTTTGCCCCACCCGGGAGAGCGCAGCAGGAGCAGGATGACGACAGCAACGCCGGCTCCGCAGGCTCAAAACCGGAAGCGCAGGCCCCCGCAGCTTCGCCCCATCCCTGACGGTCTCTGAAGGGCAGGTCGAGAGCCTGCCCAAACGAAATCAAAGAGCCTGCTTATCCAATATTGAAGAAGGTACATTGACCGGACGCAGCCCCCATCTCGTCGCTCAGCCTTTGAAGTGCGTCTAATAAATCGTCTACAGTAAATAAAGGCTGTCGCATCCATGGGGCAATCGGCACTGCAAACGCTCGAGCGCGCTCTCGGACACAAGTTCGGGCAGGAGCATCTGCTCGTCCAGGCCCTGACGCACAGCTCCCTCGCGCATGAATTCCATCTCACCGAAGGCGATAAAGCCGGTCAGCCGCCGCCTGAAGACAATGAACAGCTCGAGTTCCTGGGCGACGCCGTCATCGGCCTCCTGGTCGCCGAGTCGCTTTATAAGCGCTTTCCCGACCTGAGCGAGGGCGAGCTCACCCGCCTGCGTTCTGCGCTGGTCAGCCGCAAACACCTCGGGCAGGTCGCCGCACGTCTCAAACTGGGCAAATACCTGCTTCTTGGCCGCGGAGAAGAGCGCAGCGGCGGCCGCAAAAAAAGCGCCTTGCTGGCCAATTGCATAGAGGCTGTCGTTGCCGCCCTCTATCTCGACGCCGGACTCGAAACCACGCACGCCTTCGTCGAACGCGAGATCGTCACACCCTCCGTCATGGAGCTGCAAAAAGAGCTGCTGGAGGGGCGCAGCATCGGCGACCACAAATCCGCACTACAGGAATATCTGCAGGCCCATAAAGGCAGCCAGCCCGTCTATATGGTGAAGGCCGAGAGCGGCCCCGATCATCGCAAGCGCTTTCTTGTCGAGGTCCGCTCGACTGACAACGGTGCAGCCGGCAAAGCCTTGGCGCGCGGCATGGGCAGCACCAAAAAGAAGGCCGAGCAGGAGGCCGCACGCAGGGCCATGATGAAGCTCGCAACTGTTGAGGCGAAGGAGGCTGTCGATGAGTGAAATCCGTCCCACCTTCGCTGCCGGCGTAGACATTCCCGCGCTGCCCCAGGCACAAACTCAGACCCAAACCGCCCCGTCAGCAGAAGGCCAAGCCACGTCTTCTCCGGCCCGCCGTCCCACACCATCCGCTCCGCAGCACCACGTCGTCTATCCCACGGTGCTCGACACCGGCCGCTCCCTGCTTTCGATTATCGTAATTGCTCTCTTCGTGCTGACCTTTATTGTGCAGCCCTTCCGCATTCCGTCGGAATCCATGGAGCACACCCTGCTCGTAGGCGACTTTCTCCTGGTCAACAAGATTGTTTACGCGCCCGCCGGCATCTGGAGCTGGCTGCTTCCCTACCGCCAGATCCAGCGCGGCGACATTGTCGTCTTCCACTTTCCGCTTGACCCAACCGACCACGTCGTTAAGCGCGTCATCGCCGTTCCCGGCGATCGCATCCATCTGCACGACGGCCTTGTCTACCTCAACGGACAGCCTGTCACCGAGCCTTACGCTGTCTATGAAGCCTCTTATTCTGACAATTTCCGCGACCAATTCCCCACCATGCTCTACACCGATCCCGGCGTCGACACCGGCTGGTGGATGGAGATGCGCCGCGACGTACAGAATGGCGAGCTCACCGTGCCGCCCGGCCACTACTTCGTCCTGGGCGACAACCGCAACCACAGCCGCGACAGCCGCTACTGGGGCTTCGTGCCTCGTCCCAATGTCGTCGGCCGCCCTTTTATCATTTACTTCTCGCTCCGCCGGCCTTCTAACACAGGAGTGCCTGACCTCCCGGGTGATAGACTCGGACACGATAAGGACCCGGTGAACAGCGTCGTCGATTTCGCCCGCTGGGACCGTATGTTTCGCATCATTTGGTAGCCGATTTACGACAGAAAGATATGGAACAGATTCTGGAAAAGCAGACCGAAAAGAAACAGACGCACCACGAAGAAACTCCCCTTGAGTTCATCGCCTCCATCTGCAGCGTGCTCGTGCTGGGGCTTTTTGCGCTTACCTTCATCTTCCAGAATTTTGAGATTCCCTCAGCATCCATGGAGAAGACGCTGCTCATCGGCGACCATGTCGTGGTCGACCGCATCACGCTTGCGCCTCCAACAAAATGGTTCCCGCTGGTGCATTACCGCGACGTGCGGCGCGGCGACATTATCGTTTTCTACAAGCCGACGATCGAACCGAATGGCGAACATATCTTTCTGGTCAAGCGCGTCGTCGGCATCCCAGGCGACCGCATCCACCTGCGTAATGGAATCGTCTACCTTAACGGACAGCCCCAGGATGAACCGCAGGCGGCAAAGCCGGGGGATGACGGCTATTTCCCCTACCGTGACGATTTCCCCTCAGTGCCCCCCTCGCAGGCAGCCGACGTCACCGCGGAGTGGTCTGTCGATCTTCCCACGCACGTTCAGGGCGACGATCTGGTCGTTCCTCCGGGGCATTATTTCGCCATGGGCGACAATCGTCCGGTCAGCCTGGACAGCCGCTACTGGGGCTTTGTGCCGCGCGAGAACATTGTCGGTCGGCCGCTCCTCGTTTACTGGTCGTTCATGACGCCGGAAAACCAGATCGATAAGACTTCGCTCGGCGACCGTGTGGGCTTCATCTTCCACATCATTCTCCACTTCTTCGACCAGACCCGCTGGAACCGCACCCTGCACCTGATCAAGTAAGCAGGTTTTTTGCGCGTCAGCACGAAAAAAGGTGCCCCATCCTGAGCCAAAAGCGAAGGATGGGACATTGCTTCTGAACGATCACTTTGCAATTGCTTACGCAAACCATTGAAAATAAATAACTTCGTGCAAGGCAGGCAATATCATCCCGCCATTTCCGCATTATGAGAAAGTGTAACCAGCGTATTCTCTGATAGGGAGCGATCTACCAGGCCTGAGCAGTGGAAGCAATGAGCGAAAACCCGCGCAAATCGCAAAAAAAATACTGGATACTCTTCACCGTCCTGCTCCTGCTGGCTGCAGCGCTGATACTCCCGCCACTCATCAACCTCAACCGTTATCAGCGCCGCATTGCTGACGCCATCAGCAACGGCCTGGGCCGTCCCGTGCATCTTTCTTCGGTCACGCTGCGCCTGCTGCCCCGTCCCGGCCTCGAGTTGAGCGATTTCATCGTCGACGAAGATCCCGCCTTCGGCGCCGAGCCTACGCTGCGCGCACAGAATGTAGACGCGTCCATACGCCTCAGCTCGCTCTGGCGGGGAAGGCTTGAGATCGGCCGCATCAGCCTCGATCAGCCCAGCCTCAACCTCGTCCGCAACAGCGAAGACCGCTGGAATATCGGCACCGTTCTCCTGCAGGCCTCGCGCATCCCGAATGCGCCGACCGCGCAGCGCCGCGCCAGCAGCGCACCCCGGTTTCCTTATATTGAGGCCAGCAATGCGCGGGTCAATTTCAAGTTCGGCAATGAAAAGAAGCCGTTTTCCCTGCTCAACGCGGACTTCGCCATGTGGCTTAACAACCCTGATGAGTGGCGCATTCGCCTGGAAGCGCAGCCCGCCCGCACCGACCTCGACCTTGATCTCTCCGATACCGGCCTCTTGCGCGTCGAAGGCTCGCTGCATCGCGCCTCCGTGCTGGGCAGTATGCCCATCGACCTGCAGACCGAGTGGTCCAACGCCCCCCTCGGCCAGATGGGACGCCTGCTTCTCGGCAAAGATACCGGCTGGCGCGGCGACCTCCAGGTGAACGGCAGCATCAAGGGCGATCTCTACAATCCAGAGTTCAAGACCCGCGTTCAGATCGCCGGCATGCACCGGCAGGAGTTTACGCCGCTCGACGCCTTCAACGTCGATGCCACCTGCCAGGGGCAATATCGCCATGCATTGCACTCACTTGATGGCCTCACCTGCCTTTGGCCCATCGGCGGCGGCCATCTGCTGCTGACCGGCGGCATCCCCAATGTCGAGCAGCTGAGCCCTGCCTTCAACCTGCAGGTTCAGAACGTACCCGCCACCTTTGGCTTGTCCATTCTGCGCCTCTTCCACGATGGATTCGCTTCCTCTACACAGGTTTCCGGAACCATGCAGGGCAGTCTCGAATACGCTTCGCTGCCCGCAAAAACTCTCATCGGAGGCTTCGTCATCGACGGTCTCACCCTTCACGTACCCAACACGGATGCGCCGTTCGTGCTGCCAGCATTGCATATCGCTACGCCGCAGGCCGCCTCGGCTCCGCGCCGCGTTAAAAAGCCGCATTCTGTGACGCCTGTTCCGGCGCTGCTTCACCTCGACAGCGCTAATGTCGCACTTGGTGGAGAAGCACCTCTGGCGGTATCCGGCGACTTTACCCGTCAGGGCTTCGTCCTGCATTTCAACGGAGACGCCTCCATCGAACGGCTCCGGCCTCTCGTAGCCGGCTTCGGCGTGCTGCATCAGAGCGTGTCCGCGCTTGCTCCGCAAGGAAGCGCGAACCTGAATCTGACGATTCACGGTCCCTGGCTGCCGCAGACCAGCTCTCTGGACAATCCGGCGCCCACTGCCGTCACCGAGGGCACCCTCCGTCTCGCACACACTGAATTTCAGGCAAATTTTCTTCCAGAACCCGTGGAAATCGTCTCCGCGCAGGCTGCGCTCACCAACACCCAGATTGTCTGGAATCCCGCTGCCGTCGTTTTCCACAAAATGCCTCTGGCGCTCTCTGTAACCATGCCGCTCGTGTGCTCTGCCGCATCCTGTGTGAGCGTCTTTTCGCTCTCTACTCCTGACCTGGATGCGGCAGGGCTGCAATCCGCATTACTTGGGGCCGGAGAACATGGCGAGTTGCTGCAGCAGATTCTCGCGCGCCTCGACCGGAACAAAGTGCAATGGCCGCCGCTCACCGGAACGGTCCGCGCAGGCAGCTTTGCTCTTGGCTCGCTTGTCTTGCGGGACGCAAGCGCTTCCCTGCACATCGAAGGGCGGCAGATTCAGTTCACGTCAATCGACGCGCACGCGTTGAATGGCATCCTGCACGCTACCGGCTCCGTGGATGCCGCTGGCAGCACTCCCCGCTACAGCTTCGATACACAGCTTCTGCATGCGAACGCCGCAGCCGTCTCCGGGCTCTGGCATGATGTGCCGCCTGCACCACCGTCATTGGCGGGTATTGTCAGCGCAAGCGCGAAGGTCGACCTTTCCGGATACTCGGCCGATAATTTAGCGCAATCAGCGCGAGGAACATTTCACTGGGACTGGACGCAGGGTGCGCTAGGCCTGGCTCCCGCCGCCTTAACCCACTTCGACCACTGGAGCGCCGACGGCGTGATTAAGAACACCCAACTGGTGCTCGATCATTCGCAGGTGACCAGAGGCCCGCTCAAAGAGCCGGTCTCCGGCACGATCTCATTCGACCGCAAACTGAATCTCACGGTAGCCAGCCAGGATGAAGAGACGCATGTTGCTAAGGTCGTCGGCCAGCATGCGCCATCGCCGTAAAAAAGGCAGCGGTGCTTCAGCATGGCAGGATTTGAATCGGAGTTTCGTGGATTGCAGAGGGTAGGCGCGGGCTTTTAGCCCGCGCACAATGGATGGCAATCAGAAGAGGCTTCTGCCCCGGAGGTTTACTTCGAGCAGCTACTTCTTCACGTCTGCTTCGGTCAGCTTCTTCTCTTTATTCTCATTGAAGTTCTTCGCGGCCATCAGAACGCGGTCGCGGGCATACGCCGCATCGTGCCATCCGCGGACCTCGACACGCTTGCCCTCAAGATCCTTGTAGATAGAGAAGAAATGCGTGATCTCCTTGAGCATGTGCGGATAGATCTCTGAATAATTCCACACATCGGTATAGCGGGGATTGTTCTTGCCGACCGCAAGCACCTTCTCATCCAGAACGCCCTGGTCCAGCATCTCGAGCAGGCCGATCGGACGTACTTGCATCACGCAGCCGGGAAAGCTGGGAGCGTCCACCAGCACCAGCACGTCGAGCGGGTCGCCGTCGTCGCTCAAGGTCGACGGGATAAATCCGTAATCTCCCGGATAGTGCACCGGCGAATACAGATTGCGATCCAGCCGGAAGACGTGCAGCTGCTTGTCATACTCGTACTTGTTAATGCCCTCGAAGGGAATCTCAATGACTCCGTTGATTACCTCGGGCAGCTTCTCGCCAATCGGTAGTTCCAGATAGTTGACCATTCAGTTCCTAGTGTACGCAATTTGATGTGAAATTGGCTCCAATACGTCCTGGCAGGCCAACAGAGGAATTAACGCTGAAGGCAAGTAGCGCTGGACGCGGAGTCCTTTATAATCGTGAATAATGAAGGCTTATGTCTATGTAACACTCAAACGGACGGTGCTCGACCCCCAGGGTCAGACGATCCAGAATGCATTGAAAAAAATGCATTACAAGGGCGTGAAGGACGTGCGCCAGGGAAAATATTTTGTGCTGGACCTTGACGACTCTCTCGACGCCGCGGCGGCCAAGGAAGAAGTCGAACGCATCGCTAAGGATGTGCTCACCAACCCTGTCATCGAAGAATTCACTTACAAGCTGGAAGAAGGCGCTTAGCAAGCGACTCCCGGCCACGATGTCCGCTACCGCAGCTATCACTTCGATTCGCTGCCCTCAGCTCTGACACTGGCCATGGCGGCAAGGTTCTTTCGCATGGTGGAAATACGTTTGCGGCCGGCTTCTGACCCTTCTACGAGACGCTCGAGATTCAGCATGAATTCGGGTAGGTTCATCTTTTCCCGGAACTCCGCCAGGTAGGGCTGAATTTTCGCATATTGGAAGTACATCTCCTGGCAGCTGTCATAGACCAGCTCGGCATCCAGCGCGCCATGCCGCACAAATGCCGCCACCATATCCCAATATCCATAAACTTGGAGAACAAATCCGCCGAGCCTTCCGCCAGTGCTTACAATCTGGATAAACTCGCTAGCGGACTCTGGCATAAACTCCCCGCCTACATACGACCGGGCCTCCCGCATGACAGTCTCACGCCGCAACTCGTACAGCTTCAGGATCAGTTCGGCCTGCCGTATCGCTTTATCAGGATTCACTTGCTCAGCAGCATTCATATTTACCGTTTTGCTCCTCGGTCGATGATATCGCTGCTCGTTTCGAGCCCTTTATGAAAAAAGTATCCGGCTCGATGGACCGCATACCGA
>Ga0206844_10087_pt1 | contig 33999 bp, 32 predicted proteins | sample Alteio_BWOrgCont_22_FD_152907 | JGI IMG/M metagenome (GOLD analysis project Ga0206844, IMG submission 152907) | Enriched cells from forest soil in Barre Woods Harvard Forest LTER site, Petersham, Massachusetts, United States -... | ecosystem: Environmental > Terrestrial > Soil > Temperate forest >...
GAATGAGAACCCAGGACGATGCTGGATAACATCCTGAACCAGCAGCGCGGTCGTGAGCACGCTGCCCACTTCGACGACGAACATGACAGGGTTCTTCACCATCACGCGCGGGTTGAGTTTCGTAAAGGCGCCAACAATTGCCTGGCGCATAATAAGTGGATTCCAGAGACTTTGCTTATCTGCCATTGCTTTCTCCGCTGCGCTAGAAGAGTTGCCCTGCGTGCAGCAACAGGTGCTCGAGAATCGGACCGAGGCTCAATACTGGGAAAAACGTAAGTGCGCCCACGATGAGGATCACGCCGGACAAGAGCACGGTGAAAAGTCCCGTGTTGACCGGAAATGTGCCGGGAGATGGTGGCACGCTCTTCTTCTGTGCCAGGTTTCCGGCCAATGCCAGCATTGGAATCATCATGAGAAAACGGCCAATCAGCATGGTGAAGCCGAGGCTCAGGTTGTACCAGTGCGTGTTGGCGTTGAGTCCCATGAACGCCGATCCGTTGTTGCCTGCGCCCGAGGTGAATGCATAGAGAATTTCGCTCAATCCATGCGGACCGTTGTTGTTCAGGCTGCTTAAACCCATCTGCGGCGACAGCACTGAGACTGCGGTGAGGCCGAGAATGATGAGCGGAAAGATGAGCACATAGAGCATGGCCATCTTCACGTCATAGGATTCGATTTTCTTGCCAAGATACTCCGGTGTGCGGCCAACCATCAGCCCGGCGATAAAGACAGCCAGCACAACATAAATCAATATTCCGTAGAGGCCAGCGCCGACACCGCCGAAGACAACCTCTCCCAGCATGATGTTGGCGAGCACGACCATGCCACCCAATGGGGTGAACGAGTCATGCATGGAGTTGACAGCACCGCAGCTTGCATCAGTGGTGACGGTCGCAAAAAGGGAAGACTGCGATATGCCGAAGCGCACGTCCTTGCCTTCCATGTTGCCGCCGGATTGCAATGCGCTGACATGTTGATTGATGCCGTGCAGTATCGGATTTGGCTGTGACTCCGCCCAGTAGACGGTGACGAAACCGGCAATAAACAGCGCAGCCATGCAGGCGAAGACGGCCCATCCGTGCCCGGGCGATCCGGACATTTTGCCAAGTGTCACGGTAAGGCCGGCGGGAATCAGGAAGATGGCAAACATCTCAAGAAGGTTCGTGAGCGGCGTCGGGTTTTCAAAGGGGTGAGCGCTGTTTGCATTGAAGAAGCCGCCGCCGTTGGTGCCGAGCATCTTGATGGCTTCCTGCGATGCGACCGGTCCTTGCGCAATGGTTTGCGGCTGATTCGGCTGCTCGAGCGGTGCAGCCGCGGTATAGGGCTTCATGTTCTGTACAACACCCTGCTGAATGAGAATGGGCGCGAAAATAAGACAGATCGGCAGCAGGATGTATAGCGTGGCGCGTGTGGCGTCTACCCAGAAGTTGCCGATGGTCTTTGATTCCTTGCGCGCGATGCCGCGCACGAGCGCAACCGCGACAGCGATGCCGATCGCACCGCTTAAAAAGTTGTGATACGCAAGGCCCGCCATCTGCGTGAAATAGCTCATGGTGGTCTCTGGCGTATAGGATTGCCAGTTGGTGTTCGTCGTGAATGACGCTGCTGTATTCCAGGCAAGGTCAGGAGCTACGCCGGCAAGATGCTGCGGATTCCACGGCAGAAAGTGCTGTACGCGCTCGATGAGATACGTCAGAAGCATCGAAACGAAGCTGAAGAGCAGCAGCGCGACAGTGTATTCGCGCCATGTCATCTCTTCATCGCTGCGAATGCCGCATACACGATAGATCAGCCGTTCGATGGGGCGAAACAGGGGGGTAAGAAATGTGCGCTCGCCTTCGAGCACTCGCGCCATATACAGTCCGAGCGGCCGCATCAGCGCGAGCAGCAGCGCGATAAAAATGAGGAACTGGAGCCATCCATTGGCTGTCATTTCAGAACTTCTCCGGGAAGAGCAGCGTTGCAACGAGATAGGCCATCATCAACACGGTGACGGCGAGCACGATTAGCGTAAGTATGCTCATAAGCCGGCTACCTCAAGCGCTCGCATGCGCGTACATACAGCAGCGCAACGGCGAAGAATACAATCGTGAACAACAACATCAAAAGGTCCCACATAATGCACCTTTCCAAATGCGGACACGGGCCATTGCATACGCAGGCCCATAGTTAGTAGAGTGCCTGCACGCTAAGCCGCGCGTAAGGGATTTATAAGGAAGTCGTAAAGCTGGATTAGTTGAACCCTATTCGGAGCCATCGGGTAGAAAGCGATAGCCTACCCAGGGTTCAGTCTGGATATATTCCTTCGCAGAATCGCCCTGCAGCTTTTTGCGCAGCTGGCCGACAAAAACGCGTAGGTATTCGGGCTGTTGCGCGGATTGCGCTCCCCAGACCGAGGTGAGCAGGGTGCGATGCGTAATGACCTTGCCTGCATGGCGCGCGAAGTGAAGCAGCAGGTCAAATTCTTTCGGCGTAAGATGCACCGCGCGTCCACTGACGGTTACGCTATGCGCGGCGGTATCGACAACAAAGTCGCCAACTTCAATCGCGGCGTCGGTGTTCCGGTCAGGAGCGCGGCGTAGATGCGCGCGGACACGCGCCAGCAGTTCCTGCGTGCTGAAAGGCTTGGTCACGTAATCGTCGGCGCCCGCATCGAGCGCCTCGATTTTTGTGCGTTCCTGGTCGCGTACTGAGAGCACAAGGATCGGCACGCCGCTTTTAGTGCGGACTGCGCGGGCCAGTTCAATCCCGGTCATGCCGGGCATCATCAGGTCTGTGATGATCAGATCGGGTATCCAGTCCTGCACAAGCCGGAGCGCTTCTTCAGGCTCATTCGCAGTACGTACGTCATAACCCTGCGCTGACAGGGCAGCGCGCAGAACACGCGTGATCTGCATCTCATCGTCGACTACCAGGACTCGTTCAGCCATACTTCGATACAGTATCATCGCGCTTAGGATGCAAAAGCACAACAGCTATGGAATGAGATCCATTCTTCGCTATGCGTTCTCTACCGCAATTGCATGCGTGCTGGTGGTGTTATTTCGTCTGGCGATCCATGTCAACGTCACGACAGTAGCGCTTAGTTTTCTGGTCCTAGTACTGATCGTGGCGACCCGATGGCGTCTGGCGCATGCAGTATATATCTCTATCTTATGCACTTTGCTCTACAACTTCTTTTTTCTGCCACCTGTTGGAACGCTTACCATTGCCGACCCTCAGAACTGGATTACGCTTTCGGTGTTTTTGGGCACGAGCGTACTGGTCAGCCAGCTCTCAGAGAGCGGACGGCGACAAAGAGAGATCGCAGAGCAGCGGCGCAGTGAAGTAGAGCGGTTATACGATTTCAGCCAGAGGCTTCTGCTGCATGAGGACTTGCGAGGCCTTGCGCGCGCCGCGCCTTCGATTGCCGCAAATGCCTTTAGACTACGCGCCGTTGCCTTGTATGTAACCGAACAGGACGCGGCTTACTATTCTGACCCGGAGAACGAGCTTCTGCCCGTCGCCGCATTGAAGCAAATTGCGCAGAGTAGCGAACCGGGAATTCGCAAGATGGAAGAAGTCTACGTCGTTCCGGTGACGCTGGGTATGCAGTGCGGCGGTGCACTTGCCATGACGAAAAATGGATACACGGAGGAAATGTACGAGGCGATTGGCGGCCTGGTTGCCATTGCATTGGAGCGAGCCGCGGCGCTCGAGCGCACGAGCCACATGGAAGCTACCCGCGAAGGAGAACGGCTGCGCAGTGCTCTGCTCGACTCGATTACGCACGAATTGCGCACCCCGTTAACGGTGATACGCGCGGCCGCAACCAGTCTGATTGGCCAGCCTGGGCTTTCGGAGGCAGAGCGCAACGAGATGTATGCCGTAGTCGACGAAGAAAGCCTGCGCCTCGATCGCTTGATTGGGGAAGCTGTGGAGATGGCGCAATTGGATTCAGCGGGATTGCATGTGCGTCCGCAGCTCCAGAACGTGCGCGAGGTGATCGAAACAGTTCTACAGGAGCAGCACGCGCGTCTTCGCGGACGAATTCTGGATGTACACATTCCTGACGGTATTCCGGAGATTCCGATGGACCGGGAACTGGTGCGGCGTGTCTTACGGCACCTGATTGAGAACGCGATCAAGTATTCACCCGCGAAAACGCCGTTAGAAATTGCGGCTGAAGTCGATAAGGAACGTCTGCTGGTACATATCGCCGATCACGGAATGGGGATTGAGCCGGCGGAGCAGCCGTTTATCTTCGACAAGTTTTACCGCGGCAGCAATCAGCGCGAACGCGTCGAGGGCAGCGGTATGGGGCTGGCGATTGCGAAAGCGATTCTGACGGCGCACGGCGGAGGCATTGAGGTAAGGAGCGAACGCGGCAAAGGCGCCGTGTTCACGTTCTGGCTACCGCTCTCCGGGATATCCTCGGTTTGATGTCACGGCTTGCCGGCGGGTTATAGGCTGGCTTTGCAAGCGGGCAGCCTTCGCAGTGGGGTTCGCGGCTGCAATGCTGCTTGCCGAGCTCGACGACAAGAGCATGGAACTCGTTGTAATGCCGGACACGCAGTGCTGTGTCGTCTTCAGCAAACGCGTGGAGAGCCAGCTGCTGGATCTCGAGATAGCCGGCTTTTCCATGAATAAGCTCATGGCGCGTGGTAAGCCTGCGCAGATATTCATCGGCTACCATGACAGGGTGCCCAAGCGCATAGAGCAGGATCGCATCGGCAGTTTCCGGGCCAACACTGGGAAGCGCCAGCAATTGTTCACGTAGATGAGCAGTTTCCTGTGCCGCTAGTCGAGCCAGGGAGCCTCCATGTTCCTGGTCGAGGAATGCGACGAAAGTCTTGATGGCTGCGGCTTTTCGCTGCATGAAGCCGGAGGGACGGATCAGGACGCGCAGCTCGGCTTCGGAGATAACACGCAAGCCGTCAAGGTCAAGAGCATGATGTGCCTTCAGATTGGCGATCGACTTTTCGACGGCGCGCCACGATGTGTTTTGCGTGAGGTACGCGCCTATAACGACTTCCAGAGGCGTCTGCGCGGGCCACCAATACTGCGGACCATAGGCGTCTGCGAGTGTCGTATACATGCGGCGAAGCAGCGACGCGGGATTCATGACGTGCCTGGGTTGAGCTTCTGCTGGCGAAGCTCCAGCTTCCAACTGAGCAGCTTCGCTTTCATTGCTTCTGCCTCCGCTTCGGGAACCATTCCTTTGTGCTGATACAGGATGGACAGACTGGTATGGGCGAGCACGTCCTCGGGAGCGAGATATGAAAGGCGTATGGCTATGCCGATAGCCTCATCCAGCTCGCCGAGATCCTGCAGCGCGCGAATCAGGCCGTGCATCGCGTCCAGCATGGAGGGGTCGTCGACAAGGCAGGAACGAAACGCTATGACAGCGCCGGCCAGATCGCCCTCGGCGACCCGATCGATTGCATCATAATACTTGTCTTCAGGAGAAAGATGCGTGCTGTCTTCCGATTGAGGCATGCTGGATACCATGATATCGTCGCCAACAGCGCAGAGGAAATCGTGATGACAAGCACAACCGGAACGGTGAAGACGCAGACGGAATATTTGTTTTTTCACACCCGAAAGCAGCGGGAGATCGTGCTGATTACGCCGGAGCTGGAAAAGATCGTCGAGAAAAGCGGCATTCGCGACGGGTTTTGCTTTGTCTCCGCCATGCATATTACCGCGGCCATCTATGTCAACGACCTCGAAGATGGATTGATCGCCGACATCGAAGAGTGGCTCGAAACGCTTGCGCCGGCGCGTCCAGATTATCGCCACCATCAGACCGGAGAAGACAATGGGGATGCGCATCTGAAGGCATTATTGCTGCATCACGAGGTGACGCTGCCCATTACCGACGGCCGCCTGGACCTGGGCACGTGGCAGCAGATCTTTTACGCGGAATTCGATGGGCAGCGGCGCAAGCGGGTCATCGTGAAATTGATGGGGGTGTAACGGCTGCCTGTGCCGTGGCCGCGCCGGGTATGGCGACGGTGATGGATTCAGGCCTGGTAGACGGGACATCAAGAGCCGGCGCGCGAGGCGCAGTCACCCTGGGAATAACGATGATATCGACGCGGCGGTTCTGGGCGCGGCCTTCGGTGGTCGTATTGGTGGTAGCCGGATGGAACTCCGCGTAACCGGAAGCGGATAACCGTGCCGGAGAAAAATGATGACCTTCAATGAAGATGCGTGCCATGTGGGTTGCGCGGGCGGTAGACAGCTCCCAGTTTGAATCGAACTGCTCTGTGTGGATGGGAACGTTGTCCGTGTGGCCTTCGATACGGATGTCGTAGGGCGTGGCGCGCAGGGCTTCCGCAATCTGGTCGAGCGTCGTGATCGATCCAGGATGCGGAGTGGCCGAACCGCTGTCATAGAAGCCCGCCTCACGCAGGGAGATAACCAGGCCGTCGCGTCCAATGTGGAGAGCGACAACGTGCTTGGCAATTTGGTTAGAGAGCAGCTTTTCGAGGTTATGCTTGATGCGCTCGAAGTCCTGCCGCACTTCCGGGGAAGCCAACATCTGATCGCCCAATACGACATTCATGGGAGAAACGGGCGCATCCTGGGAAGTAGCAAGTGAAGCTGCAGCATCCTTCGCCGCTTGTGCCGCCTGCACCTCTTTTGCAGATTGAAAAAGGCCCAACGACTGAAAAGCGGAGTTGATCGCAGCGGCTGCTTCAGCCTGTTTTTTCTGGTCGGCCTTTGAGGTGGAATACATCACGACAAAGAACGCGAAGAGCAGAGTAATGAAGTCGGCGTAAGAGATGAGCCAGCGTTCGTGATTTGAGCTATGTTTGGATCTCGATTTTCTCATGCCGGGTTTCCTTGAACTTTTTTCTGTTTCTGCGCCATGAAGCTCTGCAGCTTCACTTCGATCATGCGCGGGTTCATTCCTTCGAGGATCGAGACGACGCCTTCGAGCGTCATTTCCTTCAGCCGTTGCTCTTCGTTGAGCCGCAGCCGCAATTTTCCGGCCGAGGGCAGGAATAAGATGTTCGCCGAACCGACGCCGTAGATGGTTGCAACGAAGGCCACAGCAATGCCGCGTCCTACTTCGTCAATATGGTCAAGGTGCTGCATGACTTGAATCAGCCCCATGACCGCGCCGATGATGCCGATTGTCGGCGCGAAGCCTCCAGCCGACTCGAAGACCGACGGAATCGCCTCTTCCATCTGCGCCTGATTGTCGAGCTGCAGCTCCATGATCTTGCGCAGCTCGACCGGTTCCGTACCGTCGACGGCGAGCATGAGCGCCTGCTTGAGAAAGGAGTCAGAGATTGTGGGCAGGTCCTGGTCGAGCGAGACGATACCGCTGCGCCGTGCTTTGTTGGCAAAGCTCAGCAGCAGCTTGACCGTGGCGTCGCTGTCGGTCTTCTTTACAAAGAAGACGCCGGCCAGACGCTTGCATGCAGCCCCGACCGTTGCCAGAGGGAACTGCAGCATCACCGCGCCCAGCGTGCCGCCCAGTACGATCATGGCCGCAGTGGGCTGCAGAATCTGGCCCACATGTCCGCCTTCCATCAACAGGCCTGCCAAAATGCCAGCCAGCGCAAGTACCACACCACCAAAGCTGCTCTTGTCCATGACGAATTCTTCCCCAAGCGAAATTGATGTTGCGATGTTTAGGAATCCTGCCTGCGCCGCCGCTGCAGAGCGGCTTGTTCAGGGTTGTCCGGTATCTCTCCGGAGTTGATGGCCTGCTCTGCGGCTGAAGCCCGCATGCCTGACGCAATAGCGGCAGCGGACGCCAGGGTTGTTGCGCCATCGGCGGAGACCCGTTTCACGACATCGGCCAGCAACATAGATCGGTAGGCAGTAATGCGCTGCACGACCTCATCACAGGCCTCCGATACGACAATCTTTTCTCCATGGATCAGCGTCAGCATGGTGTCCGGAGACGACTCCACATACTTGATCAGGTCGCTGTTCACGACCATTGCCTGTCCATTAAGGCGGGTTAGTTCAATCATGGCCGAAAAGGCCCTCCTGCATCCTGAGGGGTTTATCGGCAAGGCGGCAAAAAGATTGATGTGGGTTTGTGTGGCTGAAGAGGCACATGGAATGGTCCGGTAAAAGGGCTGGGCGAGCGGGGCACGCACGTAGCGTGCCAAACGTCCAGGCAGAGGTCGAACCTGCGTAAAGTGCCTGTGGCATGGGCCGATGAAGGCAGTGGGTAACGCGGTTCCTGTGGAAACGGTGACCCGGTCCTGAACATCGCGTTCTTGCACCGGCCAGGCACCCGAAACGGGCAACCTACTTCAATGCAAAGAGGAGCACAATCGTATGTCACTGGGTGTCCTGAATAACATTTCCGCGCTCTACGCGGAGAACAACCTGAACCAGACGCAAGCCAGCCTGCAGAACACGCTGACACAGCTTTCGTCCGGCTCCCGCATCAACTCCGGCGCAGACGACGCCGCCGGCCTTTCGCTGGCAGACGGTCTGACCGCGTCTTCGGCCGCTCTTTCGCAGTCGGCCTCGAATGCTTCAGAAGGCGTCGATCTTCTGCAGGTCGCCGATGGCGCTCTTTCCCAGGTAACCAGCCTGCTGAACCGCGCCGTAACCCTGGCGACGGAAGCCTCCAACGGCACGCTGAACTCGGCGCAGGAAGCAGCCACAAACGCCGAGTATTCCAGCATCATGACGGAAATCTCCACCATCAACGGGAACACGGAGTACAACGGAATCAACGTGTTCAGCAACGCGGCCAACGTTTACACGTCGGATGGCACGGTCAACCAATCGTATGCCACCTCCGCGCTGGGAAGCACCAGCTCTGATTCACTGAGCCTGGGTTCGGCAGTGTACGTAAGCGGCACGGTCGCGGCGGCAACTACAGCTCAGGTTGGAAAGACCGACAGCTATGGCGATGCCATCAAGTCCGGCGACAATGTTCTTGCTGCAACAAATTCCAGCGGAAACAAAGTCACCATCGATCTGACCGCCTTGGGCGATACCACAACGGCGACGGGCGCTCTTTCGGCCACCAACGCCGTGGCGATCACGGGAAACCAAGCGACCAAGGGACTCGTCGAAGCTGCAACAACGACAACCGCGACTGGGTCCGATGAATACGGCAAGGCTGTTGCCTCTGGCGACGAAGTATTTACCACCACCGCCGGCACGGATATCGGTGCGGGCACCATTGATCTGGGCGTTACCACTGCTCCGAGCTCGAATCTGTATGTCGGCACTTCGCTCGACAGCACGGCGCAGGCCAAGATCGCCCTCAACGCGATCACGTCTGCGATCTCCCAGGTTGCTTCCAGCCGTGGTACGGAAGGCGCGGAAGTCAACACGCTGACCGCAGTTGAAAACGTACAGACCACGCAGTCGACCAACACCACATCGGCTGAAAACGATGTGATGGCGACCGACTACGCTTCGGCCACCTCGAACCTCTCGAAGTACGAGATCCTGAGCCAGACGGGCATCAGCGCCCTGGCGCAGGCCAACAGCACTGAGCAGTTGGTCACCAAGCTGCTCCAGTAGTTCATGGGGCGGTGCATCGACAGGGGGCCTTCGGGCTCCCTGTTTCTTTCTGTGATTGATCTAAGCCATCCGGCGCCAATCGGCATATGGATTGCCTGCATAGTTGGCAACAGCGGCGCACTGAAGTCTGCGCGGAAAGCGACGATAACAGAGACATGGGAACAGTTGGACTTTCATTTGGATCGCCTACGAGCGGCACCGGATTCGATGTAACCTCCACCGTCAACCAGATTGTGGCCAACCTGCAAGCGGTGGAAACGCCGTGGAAGAACCAGCTCACGACGCTCGAGTCGCAGGATACGGCCCTGACCCAGATTGGGAGCGACCTTGGCACACTCTCAACCGCGCTGAGCACGCTGACGAATCCGCAGGGAGTGCTGGCGGAGAAGCAGGGATCGAGCTCCGATGAAACCGTGCTTCAGCTCACCTCCGCAACTTCGAGCGCGGTTGCCGGCAGCCACACCATCGTTGTCTCCCAACTCGCGCAGACAGCTTCCTATGTGAGCACGGTGATAGCAAACAGCAGTGACACGCTGAGCGGCAGCTTTAGCATCAATGGGAAGATCGTCAACATCGATTCTGCCGACGACGATACGACTCTCTCAACCCTGGTGACAGCCATCAACTCGGGCAATTATGGCGTTACGGCAGGCGTAATCACGGACGCTTCCGGATCGCGCCTTTCGTTGGTGAGCAACACCAGCGGGGCTGCTGGGGCATTTACTGTAACAGGCAGTTTTCAGGATACGACCTCGAGCAGCACCGTCGGCTTCTCAGTGGGACAGACGGCCCAGGATGCCAAACTTACTGTCGATGGCGTTTCCGTGACCAGTGCAACGAATGGCGTTACCGGCGCGATTCCCGGAGTTACGTTTCAACTGCTGAGCACCTCGACGGAAGACATTTCGGTGCAGATCACGAACGACAACAGCGACGTCGAGACGGCTATCAGCGATCTTGTGACAGCCTACAACGCCGTTGTGGGCGATCTGAACACGCAGGAAGGCAATGATGCCTCCGGCAATCCCGAACCGCTTTATGGCAATCCCACGCTTGCCTCTCTTCAGGAGCAGCTGCAGTCGGCGATTTCCTTCACTCAATCCAGCGGAGCCGTGACCTCGCTGACCCAGCTGGGGATTTCTGTGAATGACGATGGCACGCTGAGCCTGAATGGCGACACTCTGGACAGCGAGCTGAGCACCAACTATCAGGACGTCATGAATTTATTCCAGCCGGGCAGCGGTTCTGCGTCATTCGGAGACAATCTGACCTCTGTGTTGAACAATCTTGGCAACAGCGGGCCGGACGGCGAGGTGTATCTTGCGCTTCAGGAAAATTCAAGCCAGGAATCTCAGCTCAATATGAATGTCAGCAACGAAGAGACCACCATCAGCTCGGAAAAGAGCCAGCTCACGACGGAACTGAACGAGGCGAATTACACGCTGACGGAAATTCCGCAGGAACTCCAGAACATCAACGAAATTTATAGCGCGATCACCGGCTACAACCAGAGTCAGAACGGATAGTGCATGCAAAATTCAAGCTACCAGCAGCAGGCAATTGCTGGAATGAATGGCGTCGAGCTGATCGTCGCTTTATACGACGGTATGGTTCGCTTTTTGCATCGCGCGATCGAAGCCACCGAATCGGGCAACGTGGAGGAGCGGCGCATCGCCATCAAGCGGGTTCTCGATATCCTGATGCACCTGCAATCGCGGCTGCGCATGGATGTTGGCGGACCTGCTAAGTCTCTATCGGAGTTCTACGCGGCAGTTTTTGCGCTGTGCATTGAAGGATCGCGTCTGTCGTCCACAGAGCGCTTTCGTGAAGCGATACAGTGTGTTCTCAATGTGCGCGAGGCGTGGCAGCAGGTCGCGCAGGATCCTGAAGTCCGCAAGCAATTTGCTGCTCCGACGAAAATCCATCCCACCGCTACCGCCGGCAGCAGCCAGACTGCGATCCGGAGTGAATCGTCGAGCTGGACTGCGTAGAGCCTAATGCGTGACGGCCAATTCTTCTTCGAGCAGCTGCTTCTGGAATAAATTCGCATATTGGCCGTTTTGAACCAACAACTCGTCGTGCGTTCCCAACTCGACAATGCGTCCGTTAGACAGCACTGCAATCTGGTCCGCGTTGCGCACGGTAGAGATGCGGTGCGAGATAAGTATGGTCGTTCGCCCCTGCATGATATGGCGCAGCTCTTCGAGAATACGCTCTTCGGTGTAAGTGTCTACGCTCGCAAGGGAGTCGTCGAGAATCAGAATGCCAGGGTCGCGAAGGATGGCGCGCGCCAGTGCCGATCGCTGTTTTTGGCCGCCGGATAACGTCAAACCGCGTTCCCCCACAAGTGTTTCAAATCCGCGCGGGAACTCTTCAAACTCTTTGCGGATATGTGCCGCCTCGGCAGCGCGCATGACCTCTTCTACTGTCGCATCCGCGACGCCAAACGCAATATTTCCGCGGATCGTTTCGCTGAAGAGGAAAGTCTCCTGTGGAACGAAGCCGATGTTCGCCCGAAGCACATGCAGCGGATACTCCCGGATTGGTCGTCCGTCGATGACGATGGTGCCGGGCGCTGCATCATAGACGCGCGCGATCAGGTTCACCAGCGTCGACTTGCCGGTGCCGGTTGGTCCAACCAGGGCAAGGCTGCCGCCGGCGGGAATCTTCAAGGACAGATGGTGGAGCACTTCGGCTGCATGCTCGTTGCCCTCGTCATATGCAAAGCTCAGATCGCGGAACTCGATTTCTCCGCGAAGCTTCAAATCCGCGGGGATGGAGGAATCGGCGTCGCGGTCGTCAATCGATGGCTCAGCTTTGAGCAGCTCGTCGATGCGGGCCACGGAAGCGGTCCCACGCTGGAAGAGGTTGACGACCCACCCCAGCGCGATGACCGGCCAGGTCAACATCATCATGTAAGTATTGAAGGCGACAAAACCGCCCACGCTAATGCGGTGCGACAGGACTTCATGGCCGCCGACGAGCAGCGCGATCGCCATGGCCAGCCCGAGAACAAATTCAAGCGTAGGCCAGAGCATGCCCATGAGCTGCACCAGACGCAGGCCGCGGCGAATGTATTCGCGGTTGGATTTCTCGAAGGAAGCGATCTGCGCTTCTTCCTGAGCAAAGGCACGAACCAGGCGCGCTCCGGAAAAATTCTCCTGCGCCTGTGCGGAGATATCGGAAAACATGGCCTGGATGCGCTCGAAACGCTCGTGGATCTTGCGTCCCATGGCCTGCACCAGAATGCTTGCTACCGGGAGCGGAACGAGCGCCACCAAGGTGAGGAACGGGCTAATTTTAAGCAGGAAAAACAGCGCGCCGACTGAGAATAGCAGCGTATTGGCGCTGTACATGATTGCCGGCCCGAGCAGCATGCGAACGGCGTTGAGATCGTTCGTCATGCGCGCCATGATGTCGCCGGTGCGATGCTGCTGATAGTATGCTGCCGGTTGCTTTTCCAACTGTAGGAAGAGATCGTTGCGTAGATCGAATTCAATTTCGCGGGATATGCCGATGATGATCCAGCGCGTCAGAAAGAGGAAGATGCCTTTTGCGATAGATACCGCGACCAGCAGGCTCGCGTAGAGCCATATTTTTTTCTGCGTGACGCCAACGTTCAAGTCGTCGATGGCGATACGAATCACCTGGGGAAAGAAGATCCAGATGGCATTGCTCAAAACGACGGAGACGCCTCCCCAGAAGAAGCTGCGCCGGTAGCGGCGCATGTATGGAAAGAGAGGTTGCAGTTGTTTGAGCATCAGATTTATTGTAGTTCTCGGTATCAGTTTCGATTGCGGCTAAAAGGTCGCATCAGGTGGGCGTGCGCAGCAGCAAGTAGCTGCCTGCGAGTCCAAAAAGTACGTCGGGTGACCACGCCGCCAGAAATGCCGGCAGCAGGTTCACATTTCCCATGGCTTCAAACATCCCGTCTACAAAGAGATAGGCGATGGCCATGCCGATGGCGACGGCAATGCCGGCGAGCGAGCCTCGTTTACCCATAGTGAGCGCGAAGGGCACCGCCAGAATTGCCATGACGAGCGTGATCAGAGGGTAGGCGATCTTGCGGTTCAGCTGTACGCGCAATCGCATGGTGTCGAATCCGCTCTGCCGCATGTCGCGGATATATCGCTGCAATTCGTTAAAGCTCATTTCCTGCGAGGGGCGCGTTTCTTTTTTGAAATATTGCGGCACCTCCAAAATTTCAGGAAATGTGCTCACCTCAAATGTCTGATAGTTGGTGATTGCATCTCCGCTGAAGCTGCGCTGCCAGCCATGCTCAAAGATCCAGCGATGAATCTGCGGGTCCCAGTGCGCGCCGGCGGCGAAGATGCGTCGCGACAGGGAAAACGTAGCCGGATCGAACTCGAAGACCGTGATATTGGCGAACCGGTCGTTGTCCGAATCAAAAAATTCGTAATAGAAGATGCGCCCCGGCTTGCCCTGCTCCTGCATGCCGAACATCCATTTTCTGTCCGGACGAAGGTAAGTCTGCGCAGGTTTCCCTTTGATGATGTTGTGCAGGGCCTCTTGCTTGCGGTTCGCAGTCGGCAGATAGATTTCGTCGAAGAGAAACAGGGAAACGGACAAAATGGAGGCAATCACCAGCACAGGCACGACGACACGGTAAAGGCTGATGCCCGTCGCCTTCATCGCGGTAAGCTCGTTTGTGCGGTTCAGTCCGCCAAACACCACCAGCACGGCAATCAATACGCTTAAAGGCGCGATGTTATAGATCATGCTGGGCGTCAGATTGATGAGATATTCACCCACGGTCACAAGTGGCGTCTGGTTGCGGATAATATCGCCGAGCAGCTCAAAGAAGGTGAAGATCAACAGCAGCATGACGAAGGAGACCAGCACCAGGGTAAGGGTCGAAATGAACTGGCGGATGACGTAATCGTCCAGAATGAGCGGAAAGCGCCCGCGCACATGGCGTTTGGAAACGGATCGTTCTGCTGCGATTCCGGCATCCGGCGACGGCGAGGTTTTCTTCAGCTTCAGCCATGAGCCGACGGATGTAACTGCCGCGAGCGCCGCGCCTCCAGTCGACATCTGGCGCAGGAAGAAGACACCGCAAACGGCAAAAATGATATTCGCCATCCACACGCCGGCAAAAACGGGCAGCTTGTTTTGCCGCGCCAGCGCCACGCCCATATTTGAGAGAAAGTAGTAGATGAAGACCAGCAGAATTGTGAGTACAAAGCCCGCGCTTTTGCCGCCGCGCTTGGAGGAAATCCCCAGCGGTACGCCTACCAGCATCAACACCAGGCATGCCGAGGGATATGCATAGCGGCGGTGCAGCTCGATGAGAAACCAGCGCCCGCCCGGCTGATGTGTGCGCGCTATTAACTCACGATTGGACATGGCAACCACCGGGGCATCGTTGTGGCCCAGATGCGGGTCGGGTGCAGCCATGGTTTCAAGCGGCAGGTCCGTCTGAACAAATGTCGATACGCTGTACTCATCCGGCTTGTCGGAGGTGGTTTCATGGCGCGTGCCGTTCCGCAGCCGCATGATGAGCGTCTGGTTGTCGGTGCTGGCTACTGTTGCATCTTCCGCAGTGGTGATTTCCGGCGAGACGGGATCCGTCAGATCAGCCAGAAATACCTGATGCCATCTAGCGGCTCCAGTGCCGGCGCGCACATCCGCCACATAAAGGACCACATTTTTCAGATCTTCATAGAAGACTCGCGGTTGAATCTCATAAGTGGCCTGCGTGTTTTTCAGCTCGTCTTCAATTTTGAGCAGCTGCGCGGAGGCCTTCGGCGCGAAATACAGCGTATTCACCAGGCCTACGCCCCAGGCCGCGGCGGCGACAATGGCGACGATGCCGACGAACCTCCATACGCCAACTCCAGAGGCCCGCATCGCGGTAATTTCACTGTCCGCCGCCAGACGGCTTAAGCCCAGCAGAATGCCGACCAGGACCGCCATGGGGATGGTGACGGTGAACATGTTCGGCAGCATGAGAAAGAAAATCTCAACGATCGCGCTCGATGAGGTGCTATTGCGCACGGCCAGCTCAAGCAGAGGCCCAAGCTCTTTCATGAACAGGACGAACGTGAAGAGCACGCCGCCAAGCAGCGCGTGCGTGAGAACCTCTCTCAAAATATAGCGGGTAAGAATGCGCACAAATAGCTTCCGCTACCAGTTTACAGGCTCTCTAGCGTGAGTGCCGGTATACCAGATCGAGCAATTCGTCATACATGGCTTCGGCGCTCTCCGGCCCTTTTTTAATGGCGTCGGCGGCGCAATGCTTCAGGTGATTGCGCATGAGATGGCGGCTGGTTCCTCTCAGCGCTTCCTGGACCGAGGAGATCTGCAGAAGAATGTCGGCGCAGTACCGCTCCTGTTCCACCATTTTTTCCAGCCCTCGTATCTGGCCGGCGATGCGCGAAAGGCGCCGCAGTGTAGCCGCCTTGATCTCCGGATCGACGGAGACGGCCTTGCGCTCGTCTCCACACGCACAGTTGGTGGCAATTGTTTTCGCGCTTGTCTGCTTAACCGGGCTCATGGCTTAAAACTCCGCAATCTTAGACTGTTGCTTAATACACTCACCGAACTCAGCGCCATCGCCGCGCTGGCAATCACCGGGTTGAGGAGAATGCCAAGCAGCGGATAGAGCACGCCGGCTGCGATGGGAATGCCGAGGACGTTATAGGCAAGCGCCCAGCCCAGGTTTTGCCGCATCACGCGCACGGTTTGCCGCGCCAGCAGGATGGCGTCCACGATCTGTTGTGGTTCGCCTCGCAGCAGAATCGCGTCGCCGGCTTCGCGCGCCAGATCGGTGCCAGTTCCTATGGCCAGACCGGCATCGGCTTGCGCCAGTGCCGCGGCATCGTTGATGCCGTCTCCGATCATGGCGACTTTGCCGCCGCCAGCCTGCAACTCGCGAATCGCAGCGAGTTTTGCATCGGGAAGCAGCTCCGCCCTGATCTGGTCTATTCCCGACTCGTGTCCGATCCGTTCCGCGGCCTGCCTGCTGTCGCCGGTCAGCATCACCGTCTTCAGGCCAAGTGCATGCAGCGTTTTGATGGCTGTTTTTACGCCGGGACGAAGCACATCTTCGGCATCCAACCGTCCTCGGTAAACCCTGTCCACGGCAATGTGAAGAGGTGTGGCGGACGAATCCGCTGTAATTGTCGCTGGTATGGTTACGTTTAGATCACGCATCAGGGCAGCATTGCCAGCTGCGACAGCCTGTTCATTCACCATTCCCGTTACCCCCTTGCCGGGAACAATGCGAAGGCCTGCGACAGGCGAAAGCTGTACTCCTTCGTCCTGCGCTTTCATCAACACGGCGTGTGCCAGCGGATGTTCCGACTGCTGCTCGAGTGAGGCTGCAATTGCGAGCAGGTCCTGTTCATTCCATCCATTCGCTGGGTGAGCGGCAACGATCACTGGCTTGCCGGCGGTGAGTGTTCCAGTCTTGTCCAGAACCACGGTGTCTATTTGCGCCAGCCGCTCGACGCTTTCACCGCCCTTGAACAGGATTCCCATCTGGGCGCCGCGTCCTATGGCAACCATTAGCGCGGCGGGAACGGCCAGCCCCATGGCGCACGGGCATGCAATGACCAGCACGGCTACGGCAACGGCAAATGCGCGGCTGAAGCCGCCCACTGGATCGAGCCACGCCCACAGAATGAAGGTGAGTAGCGCCAGTACAAGAACGACGGGCACAAAAATCGCGCTTACGCGATCTGTCAGCTGCTGCATCGGGGCCTTGGAAGACTGTGCCTCTTCCATGAGGCGCAGCATCTGGCCGAGCACGCTGTCTGTGCCGATCGACGTAGCCCGATAGGTGAGCGCACCATCGTAGTTCACCGAGCCGCCAATGAGCTTGTCGCCGACCGCTCGTGTCACGGGAATCGATTCGCCCGTAATCAGCGATTCATCCACGCTACTTGCGCCAGCCGTCACTACGCCGTCGACGGGAATGCGTTCTCCAGGGCGCACAATGAGGATGTTTCCCGACTGTACCGACGCCAGCGGCACCTCTACTTCCTGGCCATTTTCAAGAACCCGCGCCGTGCTCGGCTGCATCTTTGCAAAAGCTTCAAGAGCATCGAGCGTTCGATGCTTCGCACGAGCCTCCAGCCATTTTCCCAGCAGTAGAAATCCAAGGATCAACAACACGGATTCGTAATACACATCGGGGTGTAATCCGTGTTTGAGGAAGACGCTGGGAGCGATGGTCGCGACAGCGGAGTAGGCGAATGCCGCGAGCGTGCCCAGCGAAACCAGTGTGTTCATGTTGCTGGTGCCATGCAGGGCTGCCTTCCATGCGCCGCGGTAGATTGCGCCTCCAGCCCAGAACATGCCGACAAGCGTCATCGCCAGCAGCAGATAAGCGAGCACAGCATGAGGAATTTGATACAGCCAGGGCAGCACACTCAGGAGTGCACGGTCGAATAGATTGGCGTGGCCATGCATCAGCGGCATCGAGAAGAGCATGGCAGCAGCACCGCCGATGATGGCGGCAAACGCACGCACCTTCAAGGTGCTTTCATCGCCTTCGTCGTTATGATCGTGGCCGCCATGCTCTTCCGGCATGGAGGCGTCATATCCAGCTCCACGCACAGCGCCGATAAGCTGTTCCGGATGTGCGACGGAGGGATCGTACGTGATGCGTGCCCTGTGATTCATCAGGTTCACCTGCGCATCGCTGACACCGGCTGTCTCGCGTAGCGCGCGTTCCACATGAATCTGGCATGAGGCGCAGCTCATACCGGCAATCGGCATCATTACGGTTTTTGAAGTGTTCGTCATGTTACTGCTCGATGTGTGCAGAGAAGCCGGCTTTCGCGATCGATGCGAGCAGTGCCGGTTCTGCGGCCTGTTTATCCTTTACCTGTACGCGTGCCGCGCCCAGACGCACCTCTTCTACTTCTATGCCGTCTACGGTCTGCAGCGCCTGCGTAACTCGGCGCACGCAAGCGCCGCAGTGCATCCCGTCGATTCTCAGCGTAATTTCGCTCATAGATATACCCCCTACCCCTATTATATGCATGAGGGAATGTCCAGGATGCATTTCTTTACTCGCCCTCGGGCAGAAAGCGGTAACCCACGCCACGCACGGTCTTTAGATGAGAGGGATTCGTTGGTTCATCTTCGATATAACGCCGCAGCCGGACGACGAAATTGTCGATCGCGCGCGTATCCGTGTCTTCGCGCACGCGCCAGACCTGTTCGAGCAGCTCTTTGCGTGAAATAACGCGGCCCTGGTTCCGCACCAGATATCGCAGAAAGTCCGCTTCCATCAGGGTAAGGTGGATGTGCTTATCCGGGGCCGTCAATTCAAGCGCCTCGAAATCAATGCACCGTCCGGCGAACTCAAATTTGAGAGGCTCGTCCAGCGCTTCTCCTACGGCAGGAGATGAAGGCGGGGAATGCCAGGCCATTCGCCGCAATAGTCCGTTGAGCCGCGCCAGCAGGATGGAAAGATCAAACGGCTTGGGCAGATAGTCATCCGCCCCGGCGGCGAAACCCTGCAGCACGTCTTCCGGGCGACCACGGGCGGTGAGCATCAAAATCGGGATATAGTTTTGCTGCTCCCGCAGTTCATGCGCGACGGTGAAACCATCCTTGCCTGGCAGCATCACGTCCAGCAGAACTGCGTCGAAACCTGCGCCATCCGCCAGCATTGCCAGGGCCGACTCACCGTCGCCTGCGATCTCGACCTCGAAGCCATCAGCCTGAAGATTGAAGAGAAGACCCTGCGCCAGATGCGTCTCATCTTCTACCACGAGAATGCGGGCTGCTTTCGCTGTCATAATTCCTCAGTTCGCTTGCGCGCGCGTGTTGGAGGTAAGCAATCGCGGCAACTGTAACCGAATGGTCGCGCCGCGGCCCTCGCCGGCGCTCTGCGCTGTTGCATCGCCGCCGTGTTGACGCGCAATGGTGCGCACGAGGAAAAGTCCGAGGCCGGTGCCCTTGGTTTTAAGTACATTGCGATGCGGCACCCGGTAGAAGCGCTTGAAGATGCGCTTGAGATGGGCGGGAGGGATGCCGATGCCTTCATCGGAAACGGTGAGCACGATCCACGCGTCTTTTTCGACGGTGAGCCGAACCTTGGCATGCAGGCCATCCGGTGAATATTTCACGGCGTTGCCGAGAATGTTGAGCACAATGGTCTGCAATTCGTCTGGGCTTCCGCGTACGAGCAGAGAGCCGTTCTCGTTATTGCTCTCGAAGACGATGGACTCCTGCTCCAGATGATGCCTTAAGAGGGTCGTGCGGATGCACTCCTGCACCAGTGCATTCATATCCACCTCTGTATGCAACTGCGAGTGCGTACGCTGGCCGACTTCGCCCGCCTTCAGCACCTGCTCCACGGTTGCCAGCAGTCGCTCGCTGTCTTCGAGCATGATGCCGTAAAACTGCTGGCGCTGTTCCTCGCTCAGAGCGCGGCGCTGCAGTGTCTCCAGATAAAGGCGTATCGAGGCAATGGGCGTCTTCAGCTCGTGAGTCACAGCATTCAGAAAGCTGTCGTGCCGCTCGTTGCGGCGCACCTCACGCACCAGAAAGATCGTGTTCAAAACCACTCCGGCAATGAGAAGCACAAAGAATGGAAGACCGACGACCATCGGCCATACACGCCGCCAGTTCAGGATGATCCAGCCGACATTCAGCGTAATGGCAACGCCGACCATGCACACGCCAAGCGTGATGAAGAGGATCATGGCCGGTCTGCGTCGCGTGATGCGCATATAGCAAATGGAAACGCCCGCTCAGCATATCGTGAGCGGGCGAATGTCCGTACTCAGTTCTATTTTAAGCTGCGCCCGCAGGACGCGGGTTTTTCGGATCGTACTGCGCAACCTTGATGTCGCGCGCAAGGCCGAGCTTCTTCAAAAGCCATATGCCGTAGTAGTTCGGGTCGAACTCGTACCACTTCAAGCCGTGCCGTGCCGAAACAGGATGGGCATGGTGGTTGTTGTGCCAGCCTTCGCCGCCCGTCAGCAGTGCCACCCACCAGTTGTTACGCGATTCGTCGCGGGTTGGGAAGCGGCGCGATCCCCACATATGTGTAGCGGAGTTGACCAGCCACGTGGCATGCAGGCCGAGTGTTACGCGGAGGAAGATGCCCCACAGAACCCATGTCCAGCCGCCGATGGCCAGCAGCCCCAGGCCGACGATGGTGAGCGGAACCCAATGGTATTTGCTCAGCCAGACATGAAAGCGATCCTTGGTAAGATCGGGTGCGTAGCGCCCGAGCATCACAGTCTGTGCGTGAAGCGATTCGCCGCTCAGGATCCAACCCACGTGTGCCCACCAGCCGCCTTCGGTCGGAGTGTGTGGATCGCCCGTCTTGTCGGAAAGCTGATGATGCACGCGATGCGTGGCCACCCAGAAGATCGGTCCGCCCTCGAGCGCCAGCGTGCCGCATACCGCCAGAAAATACTCAACCCACTTGGGCGTCTTGAAGCCGCGATGCGTCAGCAGCCGGTGGTAGCCCATGCCGATGCCCATGTTAATCGCAAACACATACAGAATGGCTGCGGCCAGCAGGGCCTTCCAGGAAAAGAAAAAGAGCGCTGCAACCGCGCCGATGTGGAATGCAACCATAAAACCAGCGGTGATCCAGCTCATTTTGCCGCTTTGCGCCGCGCGGCCCAGCGTGGGCACATCCGGCTTTGGCGCATAGCGCTGGCGTGTTTCTTGCGATTCAGTTACGAGCGGTTCTTCCAGAAGTTCGACGGGCATTTGGCTACAGCATCCTTTACGGGAAATGGCTCTGCATCAACCGTATCAGCGTGTGCCGTGTGGTACTTGTAAGACTTTTGTAATGTCCCAGTGATGATTTTTATGTCACCTCCATGCAGCCGCTTGTCATTGTTCTTTCGGGAGGACGCTGACAGGTGATTCCCGCCTTCTTAAGACTGGCGTAAAGCAGCCGAATCGATCTCGGCCTCGATGGCGGTCCCAGGCTCGGAAGCCTGATCGTAAGAACGGATGCAATCCCTTCCGGCAAGCTTTGCGTTCCCGAGCGCGCGCTCCGCCTCGCGCAGGACGACGAGAGGGGAACGTCCCCGGCTGGTTGCGATGCCGATGCTGGCGGTGATGCTGAGAACGTCGCGGTGGATATGGTAGGGCTTAACCAGTACGGTTCGCTGCAGGCGCTCGGCCATGACGGCAGCCTGTTCGGCCATGCAGCCGGGCAGACCGATCAGGAACTCGTCCTCGCCGCAGCGTCCGAGGATGTCATAGCTGCGCAGGTAGCGTTTCAAGCGCTGGGCAAACTCGCGGAGCACAGCGTCTCCCGTTCCGTAGCCGCATTCAATATTGATTTCAGAGAACTTATCGAGATCGATCAGCATAAACGTCAAGGGAGTGCGCAGGCGCTGCGCCCGGTCGGTTTCCTGGAAGAGCAGCCGCATCATGGACTCACGATTGAGCAGCCCGGTCAGGTTGTCGTGCGATGCGAGGAAGCGGACGGTATCCATCTGGTCCTGGAGCTCGCGATAGAGATGCTGTACCCGCTCCGCGGTCCGCAACCGGACGAGAAGATCGAGCTCATTGACCGGCTTCAGAAGAAAATCGTCGACTCCGGCGCCTGTCGCCAGCTCAATCTTTTCCGCGTCTGGCGAACCGCTCATGAGCATCATCCAGAGAGAGCGCTGGCGGGAGCGGCGCCTCGTCTCGGCGATGATTTCAAAGCCTTTCATCGAGGGGAGGTCGTAGTCCAGGATGGCCATGGCCGGAGGATGGATGTCGTTCAGCCGTTTAAATGCCGCCGCTCCATCGGTGAGAACCTCGACCTCGTACTTCCAGGATTCAAGAAGGGCGCGCAGGTGGACAACGGATTCTGGATCGGCGTCGGCGAGCAAGATAGACGAGGATTTTTCCGGCAGGACGGACATTTAGGCAGATCTCCCTGTAAAGGGTTATCGGGAGATTCGGGAAATTCTTAAGAATGGGTATAAATCGGTTTAGGGAAAATATTTCGCGAATTTTGAAAAAAGTTGTTGACCTTTTCCCAAAATAGGAAAAAACTTCATAGTACGAGCAACGGTACGGCTTCATCCGGCATCTATCCAGACAAGCATAGTTGTTAAAGCGTAATCCCCGGGCCTAGAAATACTCGTCTCCATCTAGCCTGAGTCGATGCCAAGTCCTTATCGGGATGATGCTCCTAGTTAACCCCTAACGCTGGAGTGAGCCATGATTTCCGCTATCACCACCACACACGCGATCCCGCAGAAGCTCTTACCTGCACGGATTCACACCGTTCGCGCCCACATTAGCATTTGCCACCACTGTTTCCAGATTCTGGGTGCGGCCCAGACCCCGGCAGACCGGCGCGCGCTCGAATCGACACACGTTTGCAAAGAAAAATTGAACGATCAACAGCCGGCTGCAGCCCTCCCCTTCAGCTAAGAAGCAAAGTAGGACTTTCGGTTAGAAAAACGCGCCCAGCGGCGCGTTTTTTATTGGACGGTAAGGCCCTCTAATCCTTATTTCCCCACTCCATCCTGGGATTGCGCTCAATCATCGATGTGTATGCGGACGCTGGCACTCAGACCTAGAGTGCGTGAACAAATCCTGCCAGATTGAGTACATGGTAAAGAAGCAGCAGCGTCATAAGGACGAGATAGCCGCGCAGGATCTTTAATGAGATGCGTACCGGTGTCGTCATCTCGATAGGCCCAAGGCCCTCGCTGGTGCATTTCTGCTCGGCTGCATCATCCAGCGGATGGAGCACGCGAAAGCATTCTGGTTCATACGAATTTTGCAATGTTGCCATTAATCACCTCATCCGATTCAAGAAAATAGATTGGGTAGCACGACCTGCACTGCCAGCAATAGGGACAGAGCAAAGAGAACGACAATGATGGTCCAGTTAATCCAGTTATTCCAGGGACGGTTGACCCAGCGGTCGCCAAGCAAGGCGCGGTCGTTGAGCAGAAGCTGCAGAAAGATGATGGCTGACGGGAGAATGAGTCCGGCAAAGACCTGCACGCTGACGATGACCAGCTGCAAAGGCATGCGCGGAATGAGTACGATGGCTGCCGCGGCTCCAACGCAGGCGATGTACGTGGCATAGAAGCCGGGTGCTTCCCAGATTTTCTTGTGCAGGGAGTGCTGCCATCCTTTGACTTCGCCATAGGCCCACGCGCTGGCTAGCGAGATAGCCGTGGTGCCGAGCACGGCGGCATTGACCATAAGCAGCAGAATGCCATTGCGAACGAAATGGCCGGCGGCGGGTGCAATGGCAACGGCAAACTGTGCCGGGTCTTCAAAATGGATTCCGTGCTGAAATCCGTAGTTACCCGCAATCATCATGGCCCCGGCGACGAGGACAGTGAAGGCGGCGCCGATGAGAGTGTCGAGGCGCGCCCATTTCAAATCGGCAAATCGCAGGCGCTTTTCTGCGACACAGCTCTGCTGGAAAAAGAGCTGCCAGGGCGCGATCGTGGTGCCGACAATGGCGATGATCAGCAAGATCAGGCCGCTCCCGATTTTTCCCGGCGGAAGATTCGGATGCAGGGTATTGCGCGCAACTTCACTCCATGCCGGATGCAGCACAAAGGCAATGACAAACCAGGTGAGATCGACGAGGCAAAGGACGATAACGGTGCGCTCCCAGCGGAGATAGCTGCCGGTGATGACCATGAGCATGAGACCGGCGGCCGCAACGGGCACGGAAACATAAGGCGAAATGCCCAGCGCGCTGAGCGCCAGCGAGATAGCGGCGAATTCCGTGATAAGCGTGAGGAAATTGACAAAAAGTAGGTCGAAAAGCGAGAAGCGCCCCCACCACTTGCCAAACCGCTCGTAGATCATGGCGGCATGGCCTTTGCCGGTGGCGATGCCGAGACGGGCGACCATTTCCTGCACAAAATAGCAGATGGGCAGCAGGAGCAGAAGAATCCAAAGCAGGTGGAGGCCGTATTGGCCTCCAGCCTGCATGTAGGTGGAGACGGCGCCCGCATCGTTGTCCGCCTCCATGACGATGAGGCCAGGCCCGAAGACCATGAAGAACGTGAGCAGGCTGCGCTGCCAGCGCTTGCGGACGACGACGCCTCGTTCCATGACTGCGACATTAGAGTTTGCGAGACTCATATCATTTCCGTTCTGGTGCAAATTCAGGCGCATTGAAGATGCACCTCGGCTATGCGAATTTCCTGCGATACGGGCGTGCGCGGATTGTTGTCGATCCAGATGCAGGCGAGCGGCTGCGCCGGATTGCCTGTCTGTATCCAGATACGGGAGAGGTTATTGCGGCTCCGAGTAAGGGGAGCAACGATGATTCTGGTCATGACTTCCTCCTTCCGGACACACGCATGCATCGCTGGACACACGGAGTGTCAACAGTCAAAAATGCGTCCGGACTTTGGCTCAGGAGGGGTGGGTAGAACCGCTGGCCTGCAGCGTACTGCTCACTCACTCGTGCATGGCACGCACTGTGAGGAGCAAACTGGAAGCGCTACATACGGGATCTCAGTTGTTCGTCACAGCGCAGGAAAAACACTCCAGCATCGTGGAGGTTCTGGCGCAGTTTCGTTATTCATAGTTGTTTCGCTTCCAGATACGATAGAAGCATCACCAAGAGTTTTATAGCATATCCCCCTAGGGTATAGGCAAGGGCAAAAATGAGTCACATCGAAAAAGAGAAACAGAAACTGGTAGCGCGTATACGAAGAATCCGAGGGCAGGTGGATTCGATCGAGCGGTCCTTGTCGAGCGGCGACGATTGCGCGGATGTGCTGATGCTGCTGGCCAATGTGCGCGGCGGCATCAACAGCCTGATGGCTGAGGTGCTTGAAGACCATATCCGGCTGCATATGCTGACAGAAAAGAGCACCCATCCGCCGACGGAGCTGGCGGAAGATTTGATTGACCTGGTGCGCGCCTATTTGAAATAGCGTGAAACCGATTGATGCCTGCGGTGCCTGGCACAGCGGCATCTTGTGGATGCGCTTTCAATCCGACGAAAAAGGATTGGTTAGTGGCGAAGATTTTCGATGGCGAGCGTAAGAGATACGGAAAGCTGCTGCTGTTGCGCTTCATGCAGTTTTTTCCCGACGGATGTGAGATAGAAGACATCAATCGCGACCTCGCCCTCCGTGTCGATCAGTGCAACTTCGATGTTGCAGGCGTGCTCGGCAAAGGTTCTGGCGAGCTCCCGCAGAAGTCCCGGCGTATCCTGTGCCACAACCTGCAGCAGCGTACTGTGTGTGGACGATGCATTGTCGAAGGCAAGCCGTGTTTCCACATGAACCTTGGCGTTTGTGCGGCGATTGCCGTGGCTCCGCGCGCGTAAAAGCGTCTCGATGGGGACGCGTTTTGAAACGATGTCGCGGATGCTCTTGAGGAAGCGGTCAACCTCGGTTGGATTCAGCTCTAGGGTCTGAAACGGGTCCGTGAACTGGAAGGTGTCGAGAATGAGTCCGGCTGCGTTAGAGAACGCATCGGCCTTCACGATATTCATGCCCCAGGCCGAGAGCACTCCCGCCATGTCGGCAAAGAGCATGGGACGGTCGGCGGTGATCAACGTGATTTCATTGAGCTGGCGCAGGGTGCGAAAGGCAAGCTGGACGGGCTCGGCAGCGAGATCGAGCGCCATGCGGAAGTGGCCGCGAATCTGTTCGGGCAGGCGTGTTTGCAGGTAGCGCTGTGGAATGCCTTCGAGGAATGATTTGAGCTCTTCACCGCGCTCGGGCGTGAGCGCGACGATGCGGTTCAACAGACCGGTGTCGGTTTCTACGTGATAGCGCTCTTCGTCCACGCTGCGGTCGAGAAAGTTCGACGTGGCGATGTAAAGCTGCCAGAGGTTTTCCGCCTTCCATGGAGTCAGCGCATCCGGCGCGACGGCTTTGATGTCCGCGTAGGTCAGCAGACAGAGCATTTTCAACTGCGCATGGCTGCCCGCTTTTTCAGCGAAGGCGCGAATGCTTTCTGGGTCGAAGATGTCGCGGCGCAGCGTGGCCGACATCTCAAGATGGTTGCGAATGAGCCGCCGTACGGTCTCGCGCTCTTCCGGATCGAACTCGAGGCGCGCAAAGAGGCTCTCGGCCAGCTCGACGCTTTGTGCGCCATGGTCGCCGGTGCGCCGGGCCTTGCCTGTATCGTGCATCAGGAGCGCAAGCAGGAACAGATCGAGACGATCGACTTCCGGCAGCAGCGTGGCGAAACGCTTTTCCCAGTCGTGCGCCGGCTGGCGCAGCGCGTGCACATTGTCGATGACAAGGAAGGTATGTTCGTCGACCGTGTAGCGATGGTAGGAGTCGCGGATGACGAGCGCATCGATGCCGTGAAATTCAGGGATGATCAGCTCTAGCACGCCGAGTGCGTGCATCGTGCGCAGCGCGTGCGCGGCATGCGGCCCGAGCAGAATTTCGCGCAGACAGTTCCACAAGAACGGACCCTCGGGCATCTGCACTGCGAGAACCGGCAGGGCTTCTGCGATGCGGTCTTCCGCGTTCTGGCTCAGCCTGTATCCGTGCACTGCAACCAGGCCGAAAATGCGTAGAACGCTGTCGGCATCGCTGACGGTGCCCGCATTGTCGAGATCGAGGCGGCCCTGTTCCAGAAAAAAATCTGTGCCTGCGACGGGCGTGCGGCGCCGGCGGAATTGCTTATAGAAAGATCGACGCGGCGGCGGCACATCATCCATGAGCAGCGAAGTGCGGCGGAAGATGGTGCGTGCGTGACGGTAATAGGTGCGCATCCAGTATGCCGGATCGGCGCTGCCGCGTGTTTCGAGGCCAATGCTTTGCTCTGCCGCCTCATCCTGTGCGTGCCAGTCGAGCGTGTTGTCGTCGCGGCCGCAGCGGTAGTGAAGAAAACATCGAGCAGCGGCCAGAAAATCAAAGGCCGATTCAAGGTCGTTGTGAACGGCAAAGAAAGCGTTCGATGTGGGCTTTGGCCATGCCTTCTGCGTCTGCAGCGAGAAGAGCAGATTGAGCCACTGCGAAAGATGATAGTCGCGCAGTCCGCCGGGACACTCTTTGATGTTGGGCTCGAGATGGAAGATGGTATTGCCGTATTTGGAGTGGCGCGCGCGAGCCATCTCGGCGAGGTTCTGCACAATGGTGTTCCATTCGCGCAGGGCGAGCGACGGCAGCAGGTCGTTTTCGAGTTTCTTAAAAAGTGCGTAGTCTCCGCAGAGATAACGCCGGTCGAGCAGCGAAACCACGAATTCCAGATTGTCGGGATCGACGCGATCGCATTCTTTGTAAGTGCGTGTTGCCGGACTTGCGCGCAGGCCAATATCCCACATGGCCTGCGTACAGGTGCGGATGACGTCATGACAGTCCCGCTCGACGCTCTCATTGGCGCAGAGAAAGAGCACATCGATATCGGAATACGGAAAGAGCTCTTTGCGCCCGAATCCGCCGGTGGCAACGACGGCAATGTTGGCCATGTCGGACTGGTTTTCGACAAGTTCGGTCCAGAGCTGGCGAACTATTTTGTCGACGAGGGTTGAGCGGCGGCGTATCGAAGCAGAGCCGTCGCCGGAGCGCTCGAAGGTCAGACGCAGGTCAGCTGTTTCTTTTTGATACGCGTCCCGCATCCGCGGGAGAGATGGCGACTCAGGCGTCATGCGGATTCAATTCTGTACTACGTTAGTTACGAAATTGCCGGGGTAGAACTGTGGCGGCTTATTCTCAGCAGGAACGCCGCCACGGCTGTTTACAGCGCTGAAGGTCCACGCTCGTCGTTGCGGATGCGGATGGCTTCATCGATTTTCGAGATGAAGATCTTGCCATCGCCGATTTTGCCGCTGCGGGCCGAGGAGAGAATAGCTTGCACAGCCTTCTCGACCAACTCGTCAGGCACGACCATTTCGAGCTTGATCTTCGGCAGCAAATCGACTGTATATTCGCGGCCGCGATAAAACTCGGTATGCCCTTTCTGGCGGCCGTGGCCGCGCGCTTCGAGAATCGTCATGCCCTCGATGCCAACTTCCAGCAGGGCGTCCTTTACCGCATCCAGCTTCGACGGTTGAATCACCGCTTCAATCTTCTGCATAGTGTCGTCTCAAGTGTCTCAGGGTAACAGGTTGCGTCCAGTTTACGAGGCGAAATCGTAGCCTTCTTCGCCATGCTGCGTCAGGTCAAGGCCTTCTACTTCCTCTTCGCGGGAAACGCGCAGCCCGACGGTGAGGTCGACCAGCTTCAACAAAATCAGCGTTCCTACGATTGAGATGATCCACGCGAGGCCGATGCCGACAAACTGGTTTAAAACCTGGTGCCAGTTGCCGTCCACGGCGCCGGAGGGAAGCGTATTGCCTTTCGCGTCCTTGAAGATGGGATTGATGGCGCTCGATGCGAAAAGCCCGGTGAGAACCGCCCCGAGAGTGCCGCCTGCGCCATGCACACCGAAGGCGTCGAGCGAATCGTCATAGCCGAACCAGTTCTTGACCTTGATGACCATGAAGTAGCAGAAGGCTCCAGCGATCAGACCGATAATGATGGCCGACATGGGCTGTACAAAGCCGGCGGCGGGCGTGATGGCGACCAGTCCTGCGACCGCGCCGGAGATGCCGCCCAGAGCGCTTGGTTTGCCATTGCGAATCCATTCGGCAAGCAGCCAGCTTAGGGCTGCGCCCGCGGCTCCGAAGTGAGTATTGACGAAGGCGCTGGTGGCGAGCGGGCCGGAACCGAGCGCGCTGCCGGCGTTAAATCCAAACCAGCCCACCCACAGCAAGCATGCGCCGATAAAGCTCAGCACGACCGAGTGCGGCGGCATGGCTTCTTTGGGGTAGCCAACGCGTTTGCCGAGATAGAGAGCACAAACCAGCGCCGAGACGCCGGAGGTGACGTGGACGACCGTTCCGCCCGCGAAGTCAAGCGTAGGGAAGCGGCCGCCGAGCGAGGCATTGAGCAATCCACCCTTGCCCCACACCATGTGCGCCATGGGCGAGTAGACGAAGATGGACCAGAGAACGAGAAAGAGCGCCATGGCACTAAACTTCATGCGTTCGGCGAAGGCTCCGGTGATGAGCGCGGGTGTGATGATCGCAAACATGAGCTGGTAGACCATGAAGGTCTGCAGGGGCAGCGTGGCGGCATAGTCGGGATCCGGCGTCAGGCCGACGCCGTGCAGAAGCACATGGTGCAGGCCGCCGATAAAGCTTGTTCCGGAATCGAAGGCGAGACTGTAGGAGACAAGCGCCCAGAGCACGGTAATGATCGCCATCATGGCGAAGCTCTGCATCATGGTGGCAAGCACATTCTTCTTACGGACGAGGCCGCCATAGAAAAGCGCTAGTCCCGGACCCGTCATCATGAGAACAAGCGCGGCGCTGACGAGCATCCAGGCGTTATCGGCGCCAGACTGCGCGGCCGCGACCTGCGTTTGGAGCTTGGCGATTTGATCGGCAGTGGATCCCGCAGTGCCGGCGGGAGTTTGTGCAACAGCAGGGAACAGGCTGCCTGTACAGAGGGCCAAGGCCAAAAGCAGCTTCACGATACGAGGATGCATAACACTCCATCTGGCTTGTTTTGAAATAGACCACTAGCTGCCGGTTCAGCGCCGGCTGAGAAAAACATAAAGAGAAATGCAAACGATAAATACAAGCAGGGCATGTGTGGATGCAGCGTGAATGCCCAGGAGACTTTCTGAATGTGTTGCAGTTACTTTTACATATTTTTCAAAAAACGCAAACAGACAATTACGAGAAGTCCTGAAATTTCTTTCATGGTTTCAGAAGGTATTAAGCACGCCCTGGCTTGTGGCTATGTAACGTTCGGATTAGGTGATCCCTCGACATGCAATTCCGACATGTGATTCATTCTGAATTGTCTACTGCACTCGAATTTCTAGAAGAAGCGGAGGTATAGTAGAGACATGAGCGAATTGGCCCGCGACCGCTATCTGTTTGGTTCCCTCGAAAGCAGTGCAAAAAACCGCGAAAAACTGCAGGAAGTCAGCTATGGATACGATCAGCCCGATGGCGTCTTTCTCACCTCGCTGGACGCCGCCATCAACTGGATTCGCAAGAGTTCAGTGTGGCCCATGACCTTCGGCCTCGCCTGCTGCGCAATCGAAATGATGTCGATGGGCGCGTCGCGCTTCGATGTGGCCCGCTTTGGCGCAGAGGTCTTCCGACCTTCGCCGCGTCAGTCGGATTTGATGGTGATTGCGGGCCGAGTTTCGCAGAAAATGGCGCCCGTAATCCGCCGTCTTTACGACCAGATGCCCGAGCCGAAATGGGTCATTTCCATGGGCGCTTGCGCGACGTCAGGCGGAGTTTTCAATAACTACGCTCTCGTCCAAGGCGTGAACCAGGTAATTCCCGTAGATGTGTATGTCCCGGGATGTCCACCCCGTCCTGAACAGTTGCTGTACGCTATTACCCTTCTTCAGGAGAAGATCCAGAGGGAGCGGGGCAGTTTAAAACGAGTTTTGAACTTGCAATAGCTGTGAAGATTCAATAGTTTAGATATGCACGAAAGTCTGGGAGCGAATTGTTCTTAAAATTTGCTGATCACGACGTGTCTGAGGAATCGCTTTTTCTAGTAACTCCGAGGATGCGTGAATGACAAGCATTTGATTTTCAGGCAACTCATTGAAGAATTTATGCTCTAAGGTAATAAACGTGTGGTAGTTTCTTATACCGTCTCAGTTTTTGTTACTGATAGCGCTTTGTAATAAGGCTTTACCTGGGCTTTGTTGTTTAGGCCTAATTATTGGGTCAGTGTGACTTCTCAAAGTATGGTTTCGGAGGATAGACGCATGCAATCTCGTCCGTTAAGTTCCGTGAGCCGAATTCTGCTAGTTGGTTGTGCCGTGGGACTCGGAGCTTCGAGTCTTTTCGGGCAGAGTTCTACTCCAGCGCCGGCTGCCCCGGCTGAACAACCAGTATCCCGAATCGATGTCTTTACGGGATACTCCTATTTCTCTCCCCATGGAACGGTAAATACGCCATTGGCGGATGGGACGACTTTCAGCGATCGCTACTCATCGGTAGATGAAGGGGCAATCGGCAGCGTAGCGTACTATTTCAACCGCTATTTCGGCGGCCAGGTTGAATTTGGCGCTCATCCGGATGGAAATAATGATGGTTTCTACACGGTCCAGGGTGGTCCGATTTTCCGTTATCCAACCTCTGAAGGGATTACGCCGTTCGTACACGCTCTCGCCGGAGCAGCGAACGTTGGCGGCCCTAATGCGGAACCATCTGTTGCACACGTTTATACATGGGGGCCAGCATTAACAGTTGGCGGTGGGTTGGATTACGCCCTCCCGTTCTGGAACCACCATTTGGCATTGCGCTTGTTCCAGGCCGACTACGAATACATTCATGCAAATTTCGGCCCACAACCTTTTACTGGAGGCCGCGCCAATATCGATGCGGCTCGCCTGAGCACGGGCATCGTCTGGAAGTTCGGCAATATCATTCCGCCGCCTCCGGTCCAGTACTCCTGCTCGGCCAATCCCTCGACCGTTTATCCTGGCGATCCTATTACGATTACCGGCACACCCACCAACCTGAACCCCAAGAAGACCGCGACCTATAGCTGGTCCGGACAGGGTGTGACGGTCAAGGGTGACTCGGCAACCGCGAACGTGGATACCACAGGCCTCCAGCCCGGCAGCTACACCGTTACCGGCCACGTGAGCGAAGGGCAGAAGCCTGGACAGTTCGCAGATTGCACCGCGAACTTCACCGTGAAACAGTATGAGCCTCCGACGGTAAGCTGCTCGGTCAATCCTTCGAGCGTGAACCCCGGTGACAGCTCCACGATCACTGCAACGGGTGTCAGCCCGCAGAATCGTCCTCTTACGTACAGCTACACGGCGTCAGCTGGCTCGATCAGCGGCACCGGCAACACTGCGACTCTGTCCACAACCGGCGCGCCGGCGGGCACGGTCACGGTGACAGCCAATGTCGCCGACGACAAGGGTCAGACTGCTTCCGGTACGTGCTCGGTGACGATCAACGCTCCGGCTGCTCCTGCACCCAAGACGCAGACGCTCTGCTCGATCAACTTCGATCGTGACAAGCGCCGTCCGGCTCGCGTAGACAACGAAGCCAAGGCCTGCCTCGATGACGTGGCGCTTAACGCGCAGCGTTCCTCCGATGCAACCGTGGTGGTGGTTGGCAACGCAACGGCCGACGAACAGGCTGCGCCGACAGGCAAGAGCAGGCACCATGCAGCTCATGTCGAGAACCTGGCCGCACAGCGTGCAGTCAACACGAAGGACTACCTGGTTAAGGAGAAGGGCATTGATGCCAGCCGTATCCAGGTGCGTACAGGCAGCGCGGGTGCGAAGGAAGTCGAAGACTACCTCGTCCCGGCCGGTGCGAGCTTCGATACAGACGTACCTGGTACGACTGCAGTCGATGAGTCCAGCGTGAAGGCACAGCCCCGCAAGGCGCTGGCCACACGTAAAGTGCGTCATCATCACGCGGCTGCCGCCGCCCCTGCACCAGCACAGTAGCTGACAGGGAATGCGGTAAGCAGCACTTACCAAAGGGCCAGCCGGAAAATCCGGCTGGCCCTTTACTTTTCATGTAAGTTTGTCATCGAATAAAAGAGCGAATACTGGCAGTTTGGCTATCTAAACGACTAGATTGTGATCAGGACATTATGAATCGGAAGCTATTGCAGTTTTTTCTCCTTGGCGCAAGTGTTCTAGGTATTTCAGTCCTTCCGGCAGCGGGAGGTGTTTTAAATTGGATACCTGTGGGACCGAATGGTGGAGATGCGCGCAGTTTTGCTGTCGAACCAGCGAATCCACAGCACCTCTATCTCGGCACATTAACGAGCTGGATTTATCAATCCACGGATGGCGGGGGCAGCTGGAAGCGGCTGTCGAAGGTGGGCAAGTCCGATGATCTGGTTGTGGACAGCCTGATCGTCGATTTGTCAGACCCCAAGACGCTTTTCGCCGGAGTCTGGCAGCTCGACCATCCCGCGGGTGGCATCTACATCAGCCACGACGGCGGCGTAACTTGGTCGTCGAGTGCCGATATGGATGGCCAGTCGGTGCGCGCGCTGACGCAATCTGCGTCGAATCCCAAAATTCTGGTGGCTGGAACCTTGAAGGGTGTCTATCGCAGCGAGGACAAAGGTCTGCACTGGAAGCAGATCAGTCCGCCGGAAAGCAGCGAAATCCATGAAGTGGAATCGATCGCCATCGATCCAAATGATCCCAATATGATCTACGCAGGGACCTGGCATCTGCCCTGGAAGACGACCGATGGCGGCGCGAACTGGCACAACATCAAGCAGGGCCTGATCGACGACTCCGACGTCTTTTCGATCATCATCGATCCCACGCGGCCAACGGTCGTCTACACGAGCGCCTGCTCCGGCATCTACCGCAGCGAGAATGCCGGCGAACTCTATCGCAAGGTGCAGGGCATTCCTTCTACTGCGCGGCGAACGCGCGTCCTGATGCAGGATCCGGTGAACCGCAAGATTGTGTATGCGGGCACGACCGAGGGCCTCTACAAAACGATGGACGATGGTGTGAATTGGTCGCGCATCACCGGCCCTGACGTCATCATTAACGACATTTATGTCGACCCAAAGAATC
>Ga0206844_10088_pt1 | contig 33933 bp, 24 predicted proteins | sample Alteio_BWOrgCont_22_FD_152907 | JGI IMG/M metagenome (GOLD analysis project Ga0206844, IMG submission 152907) | Enriched cells from forest soil in Barre Woods Harvard Forest LTER site, Petersham, Massachusetts, United States -... | ecosystem: Environmental > Terrestrial > Soil > Temperate forest >...
GTGCCGGACATTGGAGTTTATACGCTGGAAGAACCTTTAAGGTGGCAAACTGTTCTGATGTTGTAACGGTATCTGCTACTAAAGATTCTTGTTTTGGAGGTAATGATGGTACCGCTACAGCAATTGCATCAGGAGGAGCGGGAAAGGTGTATACCTATTCATGGAACACCACCCCAATTCAAACCACCAATGTTGCAACTGGTTTAACTGCTGGAGTTTATAGTGTGACAGTCCTCGATTCGATAGGATGTCCTGCTACCAACACTGTAGTAGTGGGGCAACCAAGTCAAATTACCATTAAAACTAGTGCTACGCCAACAACATGCGGGTTAGTTAATGGTAAGGCATCTGTTATAAAAGTAACAGGCGGCACTGGAACTAAATATACTTATGAGTGGAATACTGTTCCTGTTCAAACAACAGATTCTATAGCAGGCCTTGCTGCAGGTACTTATACAGTTACTGTATTTGACCAAAATAAATGTTCAAATACGGCAACAGTAACAATAGGCGCTACTTCTTCGCCTTCAATTTCTCTTGGTAAAATTACGCCAAGCCTTTGTGGCGAACATATTGGCGTAGCTTCGGTTAGTGTAAATGGCGGTACCTTTCCATATATATTTAGTTGGAACAATGGTGATACTTTATCAACTGCTGATAGCTTACATTCTGGTAATTATATAGTTACAGTAACTGATAAGAATGGTTGTTCAACATTTACATCTATAGCTATCACTAATTCTGATGGTCCTGTTGTAAACAGCACGAGCATTAATAATGTAAAGTGCTACGGACAGTCAAATGGTTCAATCAACATAAGTGTCATAGGAGGAACATCTCCAATTACGTATATATGGTCAACTGGGGCTACGACACAGAATATTTCCAACCTATCGCCGGGACCTTATTATGTTACCGCAACTGATGCTACTGGTTGTTCAGGCATAAAAACCTTTACAATTGGTCAGCCTACTGCTCCGATCTCAATAAATGTTTCAACTACTAACTCAGATTGTAGTACACCTGATGGTACAGCGAGTGCTACAGCTAGTGGAGGGACATCACCTTACACTTACGTTTGGAGCTCAGGTGTAACAACCACAACGGCCAATGCATTGGGAGCTAACGCGTACACTGTTACTGTTACGGATGCTAATGGTTGTGTTGATTCAACACAAGCTGCTGTAAGCAGTAAAAATGGCCCTGTCGTAACGATTGATAGTACTATCGCATCAACTTGTGCTTCCGGCGGTAAAGGATCTGGTTCGGTTATTATAACTGTAACGGGTGGCACCGGAAGTGATTCATACCTTTGGTCAGATGCTTCAAGCAGTACAACAAAAAATCTTACCAATGCTCCTACTGGCTCGTATAATGTATTGGTTACCGATCAGGTTGGTTGTATAGGTACTGCTGCCGCACATATTAATGAAATAGCACCGCCTCAAATTCCAATTTGTATGGTGACGGTAGATATTACTTCAAATCATAATAACGTGATTTGGGATAAATCGAACGCTAAGGCAATTGCAAGCTATAATGTCTATAAGGAGACCACCGTGCCAGGTTTATTTAATAAAATAGCTAATGTTCCTTTTAGTAAAGGCGGTACTTATGTTGATTTAAATTCTAATCCCGATGTTCAAAGCTGGCGATATGAAATATCGCAGGTCGACTCTTGTGGGTTTGAATCTCCACTTAGCCCCCCGCACAAGACCATGCATCTAACTATTGGTCCGGGGTTAAATGATACAACATTTAACCTCATATGGGATAATTATCAGGGATTGCCGTTCAACTATTATATTATCTATCGAGATACGGCTGCGTATGAAGCTATTGATAGTGTGGGATATGTCCTTAATAATGGTGTTTTCACATATACAGCTCATACACCTTCTGCAAAAAGATCATGGTATTTTCATGTGGTTATAAGTAATCCGGGAGGTTGTACTCCGTCGATACAAGCTATTAATTACAATGCAGCTAAATCTAATACAGGTAATGTTGCGATAATGCAGGGGGTTAATAACCTTAATGCTGATTTAGCTTCCTTGGTTGTATTTCCTAACCCTAGTCGAGGTGTTGTTAATTTTACTTTGGATCTTAATAGTTCGCAAAATATAGGCTTAACCCTATATAACGAATTAGGGCAAGTATTGTCATCTGTTAATTACGGCAGAGTAAATGGGCATATAAGTAAAGAACTTAATTTGACCGGCCTAAGTAAAGGTGTTTATATACTAAGGATTAATGGTGATACAGGTAATACTTATAAAAAAGTGGTTCTTCAATAACTTATAGATTTTCACTAAAAAAGCCGCTTACAGGTTAGCCTGGGCGGCTTTTTTGCTTTTTGCATTCAATGGAGTATATTACTAACAGGGTAAATAAGTTTTTTTATCTTTGGTTTGGTAATTTTAAGATGCAGCGATTCTCGAAAAAAATGATTTTGGGTAGTAATAAACAATGTTTAAGTAAAAGGTATCATTGGTATTTTATTGTACTAATTGGTATCTTAATGATTTCAGGTACTTTATTAGGGCAAAACCTGAATGAAATAGGCCTTTACAATATCCGTAATTATACTGCGAAAGAATATAGTCTAGTACCACAGAATTTTGCTGTTGTGCAAGATTCCCGCGGTGTATTGTTTTTTGGTAATGGTAGTGGCATACTTGAATATGATGGGCATGATTGGGATACTATACAAACGCAGCACGATGCACCTATAAGATCTTTAACCATTGATAGTAAAGGAATAATATACGTTGGTGGTACTGGAGAAATAGGGTTTCTTGCCTCTGATGCAACCGGGCGCATCAGGTACCATTCATTACTTGATTCAATTAAGAATAAGAGCCAACGCGATTTTGGTGAAGTATGGACTTGTTATGCTACAAAAGATAATAAGGTATATTTTCAAACTTCAAAGAGGATTTATAGATGGGATGGCAAAAGCATGAAAGTTATTGAGCATGACACTAAGGAAGGGGCTCAATTCCATTTAATGTTCTACTTAAACAATAATCTATATGTAAGAGAGAAAGAAATAGGGTTGAAAAAGATGGTGAATGATAATTTGAATTTCATTCAGGGTGGAGATATGTTTACCCAATCTAAAATTTATTTTATGCAACCATTCCGGAAAGATCAAGTATTGTTAAATATGGAAGGTAAAGGGTTGTATTCCATGATACCTGCTGACTTTTCTTCTCATGTGCAGAATGCTACAGAGCTCACTAAAATAGTTCCTTTTCATACCGAGATTGATCAGTTTTTTGTTGACAATAGAGTATATAATGGAATAAAATTAAATAATAGGGACTATTCAATCGGAACTAGAGATGGTGGATTGGTTGTGATCGATTCTTCAGGTAATTTGGTTGGAGCCGTAAATAAGAAAAATGGCCTTCAAGATGAATCTATAAACTACCAATTTTTAGACTCTCAACATAGGTTGTGGTTGGCTACTCAAAATGGTATTTCAAAGATAGATATTAATTCCCCAATGACTACGTTCAATGATCAAAATGGTTTGGAAGGAAGTGTACAAGCTATTACTAGATGTGATGGTAAATTATATGCGGCAACCTTAAACGGAGTTTTCTGCTTATCGGACCGGCAAAATATATCATCGGGCACACTTATACAACAACCTCATTTTGATAGGGTAGCTGATATTTCAATAGAATGTTGGGATTTATTATCAGTAAAGACAGGTAATAAACCATTGCTTCTGGTTGCTAGTAATGAAGGTGTACTTCAAATTGATGGAGGCAAATCCAGTATGCTTGTGCTTGGGAATGCAAATTTGCTGCATCGCTCTGTCGTAGACTCTAACAGGATTTTTATTGGGTGGAGTCCTTCCAGTAGTAATTTAACAAAATATGGATTGAGTTCTTTATACTGGGAAAATGGTAAATGGACCGTTGAAGACGGTGATTATGCAAGCATACATGATGATATAACGTCGATAGCTGAGGAAAAAGATGGAACAATTTGGTGCGGCCCAAGTAATAAGAAGGGCGTTATTAAGGTTAAACCTCTCTATAAAGATGGAAAAATTGAAAGCGCTACTATAGAAAACCTTAATACAAAGGCTGGTTTACCTGACGAGAATATTTACGTAAAAAGCATAAGTAATCATGTATATTTTGGAGGGCCTAATGGATTGTATCAATACCTGGGTAACTCAAAATTTAGCATTGATTCTTCTTTGGGGAAAGAGTTTGTGAATAAGCAATTGGGTATATTTAGAATGGATGTTGGCCCTGATGGTACAATATGGATAGTGGCTAATGATAATAATGATGGACTTTTACATGTGGGTTATATTAAGAACCCTACCAAGTTTGGTGCAATGTGGGAAACCAAACCATTTACAGCATTGTCAAAAAGCATCATATATGCAATGTATCATGATGGTGATGGAATTACATGGATGGGTGTTCCAGATGGATTGGTTCGCTATGATAAGGGTGTAATAAAAAACTACAATCAGGAATATTTGGCGTTAATTCATAAAGTAATTATAAGTAAGGGAAAGGACTCAACCATATTCTACGGTGCATATTCTAATGATAGTGGAGTTGTGGCTTTATTACAGCCTGACAAATTTAAACCAAGCCTTCCTTATGCTGAGAATTCGCTAATATTTACTTATGCTGCAACCGATTTTGAAGATGAAGCCTCGTTGCTCTATTCCTATAGACTTGAAGGGTCTGATGCGCAACATGCTCAATGGAGCGCCTGGAAAAACGAAACCAAAGCAACATATACATATTTACCTGAAGGGCATTATTTTTTCCATGTAAAGGCCAAAAATATTTTTGGTCACGAAAGCAAGGAAGCAACATATGAATTTACAATACTCTCTCCATGGTATCGTACAATCTGGGCATACATAGCATATATACTTTTCTTTGCTGCATTTATATATGGTGTGGTTACAGTTTCTACCCGAAGCCTGAGAAATATTATTAGTGAAAGAACGGCTGAAGTAGTTAAGCAAAAGGAAGTAATTGAAATGAAGAACAAGGATATTACTGATAGTATTAATTATGCTAAACGTATTCAGGAGGCAATTCTACCAACCAGGGAGCGTTTCAAATCAGTCTTACCGGATAGTTTTATATTATTCAAACCCAAAGATATTGTAAGTGGTGACTTTTATTGGATGTCGGAAAAAAATGATCTGATATTTGTTGCTGCTGGTGATTGTACTGGTCATGGTGTACCAGGCGCTATGGTGAGTGTAGTATGTTCAAATGCATTGAACAGGGCTGTAAAAGAGTTCGGAATTACAGATCCGGGAAAAATATTGGATAAGGTAAGGGATTTGGTTATTGAAACATTTGAGAAATCAGAAAAGGAAGATATTAAGGACGGTATGGACATATCGTTATGTACCATCAATACAAAAACTAAGGAAGTGCAATGGGCCGGGGCTAATAATCCTTTATGGTTCATACAAGGGCAGGAAATAAAAGAAATAACAGCTGATAAACAGCCTATAGGTAACTCTGATAATCCAAGGCCTTTTACAACCCATAAGGTTAAGCTTACTAAAGGCGATGAGATATACTTGTTCACTGACGGCTATGCTGACCAGTTTGGTGGGCCAAAGGGCAAGAAATTTAAATATAAGCAATTGGAGCAAAAAGTGCTCGAAGGGCGTAGCTTGGATATGATTGTCCAACGTGATAACCTGAATACCACTTTCGAAAGGTGGATGGGTAACCTTGAACAAATTGATGACGTGCTGATTATCGGTATTCGGGTATAAATCAGGCAAAATAATAGTGAATAATTGTGGAAAAGTTTATGAATCTTTTCCCGTTAAATTCGCATATATTTGAAACATAAAGATTTTTATGAAAGTATATAGGATAATTGCTGCTTTTGGTGTTTTTTGTTGTATGAGTCAAGCTTTAGTAGCGAAGAACGTAGCCGATTCAGTAACCGAAACAAAGAAAGTTAATGCATTTACTACTTTGAAAGTAAATGGTAATTTCAATATCGTTTTTACTCAAGGTTCATGTAGCTTAAAAATTACTGCTTCAGATCAGAGCGCAATGTCTGGTATTGAGGTAAAAAGCACACCAAGTTCACTCACTATTAGCCAAAAAGATGGCGCACAAGGAACCGCTACACTATATATAGGATTAAAAGATGAACAGATCATTAGTTTGAATATTAATGGAAGTATTTCGGCGACAAATACTATTGATAATGGCGAATTGTCATTGAACTTTGATGGTAATTTAGCTGGTATGCTTGTGTTGGATGTAAAGATGCTTAACGTTAACACAAGTTCAGGTAAAGCCTTGGTGTTGAAAGGTAAGGCTAAGCAATGCAACTTTAAGGACTCAGGTGAAGGTAATGTAGATGCATCGGAATTGAAAATGGATAATATTACATTGGATAATAGTAGTGATGGTGATTTAAAAATATATGCGCACCCTGAAATGCATGTGAAAATGGAAGGAACAGGTGCGTTTACTTACTACGGTAATCCGCGTATAAAGACTTTTAAACTTGGTGGACAAGCAACCGATAAACAAATAACAGAAGGCAAATAATAAATAATCATAAATAACAAAGCAACATGTTTGAATTAAACGGAATAGTAAAAGTGAAAAGGGACGAACAAAAAGTATCTGACTCTTTTAAAAAACGCGAATTTGTAGTTACTGATAATTCATCTAATTATCCTCAGCATATTCTTTTTCAACTAACCCAGGAGAGATGCCGTCTGTTAGACGATATTAACGTAGGTGATAATGTTAAAGTGGCTTTTTTCATTAAAGGTCGCGAGTGGCAAGGTAAAGATGGTGGTGGCGTAAAGTACTTCACATCATTGGATGCATGGAGAGTTGAACGTGGTTCTAAGGACTATACTCAAGATTCTTCGGCAGCGGTTTCTTCGGCTTCATCAAATAGCGGAGGATTATCAGACGCTGGCGATACAGACGATCTTCCTTTCTAAGAGGTTATAATATTAATATTTATATGCAGACATCAGGTACCAACCAATTGGTTGGCTGATGTCTTGCTGTCTAAGGCATCACGTAAGCCATTACCCAACAGGAAGAACGCAAGCACCATAAACATGATGCAAATACCGGGTAAGAAGGCCAAATAAGCAGAATCGGTTATAATATAACCCCTATTAGCGTTTATCATTGAGCCCCATGATGCAATTGGTGGTTGAGCACCAATCCCTAAAAAGCTAAGGCCTGCTTCAATTAATATAGCAGAGGCAAAATTATCGGCAGATACAACAATTATGGCCCCCATAATGTTTGGTATTATATGCCTGAAAATAATCCTGAAATCGGAGAAGCCCATAGCATGGCCTGCTTCTATAAAGTTCTCTTCCCTAAGGCTCATTACTTGCCCCCTTACAATACGGGCTACATCAACCCACATAGTTAAGCCTACGGCTATAAACACCTGCCAAAACCCTTTCCCTAATGCGAGGGTAATTGCAATAACCAATAACAGGGTAGGTAACGACCATACTACATTAATTAACCACATTACAAATTCATCCCATTTGCCACGGTAGTAACCTGCGGTAGCACCCATAAATATTCCTATAGAAAAGGCTATAAGAACAGAAACGAACCCAACTGCCAGTGATACTCTAATACCAATCATAAGGCGGCTTAAAAGGTCTCTGCCTTCCTGATCTGTGCCGAGTATATATGTTTTAGTTACAATATTGGCTGCCTTTATTTCTTCGCTCATCTCCTTATAGTTGCGGGTAATGGGCTTGTTGCTTCCAAAAACGTAGAAAGTAGTTGTTTTGTTTATTGTATCATTTACTAAATGCTTGTTGTAATCGAGCGAATACAAAATATCAGCCATATTATATTTCACGGTCGGCCCATTATTAGGCGTTCCTCCTGTATAGCCTTCTATTATAATGTTAGGGCCTTGAAACCCGTAAGAATATATGGGAATACAATGGTAAAAACTTGGTTGCCCCCAAAGCATTTTCGAAACGAAAGAAACATTTTCGATGTCTTGATTTTCGCGGTTAAGCAGCATTTGAACCTTAAAACCCGGAGGCTTTACAGAGAGTTCTAAAATCTGGTTGTTGGCATTAGGAGATGAATCTGGAGTAATAAGGTAGCCCAATAATGCAACTACCAGCGAAAGAATAATAAAGTAGAAGCTGAACATGGCAAGTCGGTTCTTTTTAAACCGTTTCCATGCGTGGTGGGCAAGAGAATAGGAATCAATATCGACGTATTTCTTTTTCCGGAATGTTAACACAATAACCTCTTGTTTTCGTTCAGTAATCTCTTCCTTTCCAGTGATAACGCGAAAAATTTGCCGCTAATCCTACCCAACTTACATAAAACATAGTTACAAACTCGCTTGGTATAAAGTAAAGTAGTAACCGATGCTTCTTAAAAAATTGGGTTCCGCAAGTTAACAATAAAAAGTCTGTGGTGAATTTAACAATAATGCTTAATATGAAGGCTAAATTGACTGAAAAATAGACCAAGGAACCTATGCTATATACCAATAGTAAGAAATTTGTGACAAAAATCAATATACTGATAAGGCTATTTAACTGATTGTTTGATTTAAAACCCTTTGATGCCCAGCGTATACGTTGTTGTAATAAATTGCCCCATCCATACTGAGCCTGGGTATAAACAATTGACTCTTCATTTTTAGCATACCTTATTTGTCCCGGAAACTGCTTGTTCATTTTAAAGAGCAATAAAGTATCGTCTCCCGATGGTGTGTTTTGTATTCCTTCAAACCCATTTACCCTTTCAAACGCCTTGCGGGTATAAGCCAGATTGGCACCATTGCAAAGTAGTGGAGTTTTAGATGAAATACCCGCTCCGGCCAAAATTGATAAGCCGGTAAATTCCAGGGCCTGAAATTTTTCGCAGAATGAATACTCATTAATAATAGCAACCGGTCCGCATATCATTTGGTAATGCTTTTCTTCATATAATGATACTATTGTGCTAACCCAATTTTTGTTCGCAGTGCAATCGGCATCGGTAATAATAATCAACTCTCCTGTAGAAGCCTTTATAGCACTTTCAATGGCTTTCTTTTTATTTGAAATTGAGTCTGCTGTCTTTATATATTGCCATTTAAAATTGCTCTTTTCAAGTATGTCTTTACTAATAGCTGCTGTGTTATCATCAGATTGGTCGTCGGCTATAACGATCTCCATTAATGAGGTTGGATAGGTTTGTTCCAGAACAGATACCAGACAGTTGGGAATATTTTTCTCTTCGTTTCGGCAAGGAATAATTAATGATACCCTGGTTGTAAAGTCGCCTGTAGCTGTTTTATTTACAGGTGTTGATACCCAGGCTGCCAATTGCCATAGTATATAAACCGAATAGGCAGAAGTGAATGTTATTAGAATAACATTTAACGCAACTGGCATCGCTAAGTTATTTGCCGGGGCTATGTTTCGCGCCCATTAATTCTATCTTTTGCTGATTCAGGTTATTTAATACTTTTTCATATATCGAATCAAGCAACCTGGCATTGTTACAGTAAAAACGGATGCTTTGTGTGTAACTGCTGTCGGTTATGTGGTGTTTCTTCCACATGGTTTGATAGGCCATATCAATAGTAGTGTCTTTTGAGTTTTGGCTATACCCTTGCAATGCTGCTGCCTGAATAACATGTGCCTCGGCAAGTATTACCACCATGCTATCTGGCGGAATAATATCCTTGGGAATGGCTACATAGTTTTTACTATGGCACGAAAGCAGAAGGTATGCAAGAATAAGGGGCAAAAATCGTATTGAGAAACTCTTGATAGACATAAGGAATGACGTTACCTGCAAATGTAACATAAATGCTAAAATGTTTTACTTTTACGTTCTATAATAAGGAAGGGATAGATATTGATTTTAACTTGATCTATTAAGGTAAAAAACAACATGGCCAATTCATTTTCAAATAAAGTAGTTTGGGTTACGGGTGCATCCTCAGGTATTGGTGAGGGATTGGTTAAAGCTTTTGCAAAAGAAGGAGCGAAAGTTATTCTTACTGCCCGTCGTGAAGAGGAGTTATTACGTGTTAAGAAAGAAGCGGGCTTGAATGACCAAAACAGCTTTACCCTTCCGCTTGACTTGTATAAGATAGATGATATAGACGGAGCCATTGTTAAGATAAAAGAGAAGTTCTCAGGAATAGATATTCTTATTTGCAATGCAGGCATAGCCCAACGTTCGTTAGTTAAAGACAGTTTGTTGCAAGTAGACAGGCAGATAATGGAGTTGAACTTCTTTGCTGTTATTGAGCTGACTAAGAAAGTACTACCGATAATGCTTTCGAAAAAAAGTGGCAATATTGTTGTTATTAGTAGTGTTATGGGTAAAATGGGCATACCGTTCAGGGCTATGTATTGTGCATCGAAACATGCATTGCATGGTTTCTTTGAAGCATTACGCGGTGAAGTTTTTAAGGATAACATAAAAGTGCATATTATATGTCCGGGATATGTAAAGACCAATGTTTCAATAAATGCAGTTACATCAGAAGGCCAGGCTCATGGCAAAATGGATAAAGGACAGGAAAAAGGTATAACCCCTGAAAAGTGTGCCGATGGTATACTTAAAGCTATACGAAAGAATAAGGAAGAAGTATATATTGGTGGCAGTGAAACCATTGCTCCAAGGGTTAAGGTGCTTTTCCCTCGATTGTTTTCGGCAATTATTAAACGGGTAGAATTCCATTGATATGGGTATGAAATATACAAACACACTCGATTTTGCAAAAGGATTAGATGACAAGGATCCTTTAAAGAAGTTCAGAAAGAAGTTTCTTTTCCCTAAACATGGAGGTAAGGAAGCCTTGTATTTTACAGGTAATTCGTTAGGCTTGCAACCGGCCAGTGTAAGTAAGTACATAAATATTGAATTAGAAGATTGGGCAAAATACGCTGTAGAAGGTCATTTTGATGCGCGTAACCCATGGTACTCGTACCACGAAATGTTTGCTGCGCCAACCGCCAAACTTATGGGTGCTAAGCCCGATGAGGTTGTTGTAATGAATCAGCTTACTGTGAATTTGCATTTAATGATGGTTTCGTTTTACAGGCCCGATAAAAAGCGTTACAAGATCATTTGTGAGTCCAATGCATTCCCTTCCGACCAATATGCATTGCAAACTCACGTTCAGTCTCACGGGCTCGATCCGCGTGAAGTACTTATAGAGATTGGTCCGCGTAAAGGTGAGAACCTGGTGCGTTTCGAGGATATTGAGAAAGCGATACGTGATAACGGGAACGAACTTGCTTTGGTCATAATTGGTGGTGTTAATTATTTAACGGGCCAGGTATTGAACATGCCTGCTATTACCAAAGCAGCGCATAAGGTTGGTGCCTACGCAGCATTTGATCTGGCGCACGCCGCCGGTAATATTGAGGTAAAGTTGCACGATTGGGATGTTGATTTTGCGGTATGGTGTACATATAAATATCTCAACTCTGGCCCGGGTGCAGTGGCTGGTGCATTTATACACGAGAGGCATATAAAGAACCAGAAGCTGATACGTTTTGCAGGCTGGTGGGGGTATGATAAGAAGACAAGGTTTCAAATGAATCATGATTTTGAACCGATGAAAACGGCTGAAGGCTGGCAGTTAAGCAATGCTCCTGTGTTTTCGATGGCTGCGCATAAAGCCTCGCTCGATATTTTTACAGAAGCAGGTGGTATGAAGCCGTTATGCAAAAAGAGTAAAATGTTAACAGGGTATTTAGAGTTTATCATTGGTGGCTTAAATGAAAAGATAAAAGATAAAAAAGTAAGATTGGAAATTATTACCCCTAAGGACGAAGATCAGAGGGGATGTCAGCTTTCTATTATAGCACATGGTATGGGACGCGATTTTTATGAAACACTTACTAAGAATGGTGTTTTTTGCGATTGGCGTAATCCGAACGTAGTTAGACTTGCTCCTGTTCCTTTATATAATTCGTTTGAAGATGTGTGGCGTTTTGGACAAACTGTAGAAAAAGTACTTAAACTGAAATAAGTTTTAATGACCAGGAAGAAACGATATACTGTAAGATACATACTCGGGTTATGCATATTGCCTTTTCTTATAATTGGTTATTTTTTTAACAGAACCATTTGGAGTTACCTTACAAAAAAGAAACCTTTTATAGAATGGATGGTTTTGGTTTTAGCTGTAACCATTGTCAGTTTGGTGGTTTCTGGTTTAATACGTGGTGACTTTAGGCCGGGCAAACAACCGGTAGATCTTAGTCCAACCAAGATCAAGCACCGCTAATTTATTTTATGCGACACTTTTGCACACAGATTCAAAATGTGTGTCGCATTTTCCAAATTCTTGAATGAATAAAAGTGGGTGCCCACTTTTATAAAACTGTTACCCTTTAACATGTTGATTCTCAATATTCTTTTAGAACTGTTACCCATAAATTTTGTTACCCACCCCTGGGTTTACACTTTTAATACCTTGTAATGGGTTAATATGTTGATATTCAATTTCATGTCCTGAAGCGTTTTTGTGATTTTGTAAACCCCTTCTTCTAAAAAGAACATGTCGTAAACTGTCGGTTTGTGTCATATTACACAATTTTTTTTGAGCAATTTAAACTCATTACAAAGATAGCTTGTAGCAATACTATATGTAATAAGGAAGAGTGTAGGGTTTTCAACAACTCGATTTCGTGATGGCTAAAGCTTTAATAAGTATAATATCAGTAAACCATATTTTTTAAACAATAAATATTTATCGTTTATCGATAAATATTGTTATATTTGTACCATAATTTGAATCCTAAATATTATGTCAAAGACAAACGATTTCGTATTTACAGCCCTAAAGATTGTTTCTTGGGTCATCTTCATTGGTTTATGCATTGAGGCCGGAGGCTTGGCAGTAAATTTTATTTTCAGTCTGTATAAGCCTGAATTTGTTCAAAATTTATATAATAAATTAGACTTAACGGAAATGTATGAGCGTAGTAAATGGGCTTATTTCAGTATGTACAGTTTTGTTTTAGTTATTTCAATTTTGAAGGGGGTACTGTTTTATGTGGTTATAAGATTAGTTAGTAAAATTAATTTGACAAAACCCTTCAATAACTATGTAGCCAAGCAAATTTCTTTGATGAGTTATTACACTTTTTCAATAGGAATCTTGAGCTACATTGCCCGGGAAACAGCAATGTATTTGCAACATCAGGGTTATTTTATTGATAGACTGAACCAGTTTTGGGAAGACAGCCAAGCATTTATTTTGATGGCCGCCATAATTTATGTAATAGCAATTATCTTTTCAAGGGGCGTTGAAATGCAAAACGAAAACGATTTAACAGTATAAGCTATGCCAATTATTGTAAACCTAGACGTGATGATGGCAAAAAGAAAGATGTCTTTGAATGAGCTATCAGAGAAGGTGGACTTAACATTAGCTAACCTTTCTATATTAAAAACTGGTAAGGCGAAAGCTGTTCGCTTCAGTACCCTTGATTCTATTTGCAAGGCATTGAACTGCCAACCAGGAGATATTTTGGAATTTGTTTAGTTAAACTTGCAAAATTTCACCGTAGGTTAGAGTTAAGTTATGATGTGAAGATTGATATGGGGGCGCAGCGCTTACTGATAAGTAGCTTATGTCATTATCCTGCCCAATTCTCTCTATCCAAGCTCCTGTAATTTATGGCTTCAGCCAAATGTTGGTTCCCAATATTCTCAGCAGCATCCAAATCGGCAATAGTGCGCGATACTTTAAGTATCCTGTCATAGGCACGTGCAGATAGGTTTAGCTTTTCCATCGCTGTTTTTAAAAGCTTATGGCCGGCCTCGTCTATTTTGCAATACTCTTTCAATTGTTTCGAGCTCATTTGCGCATTGCAGTAAATACCGCTTTCTGCAAATCGTTTAGCTTGTATCTCTCTTGCCTTTATAACTCGTCCGCGTACCGATTCACTCTTCTCGCTTACTCTTTCTGATGATAGTTCTCCGTAGGCAACAGGCACCACTTCTACATGTATATCAATACGGTCGAGTAATGGGCCCGAAATGCGGTTCAGATATTTCTGTACTGTGCCCGGTGCGCATACACATTCCTTTTGTGGGTGGTTATAAAAACCGCACGGACAAGGATTCATAGATGTTACCAGCATAAACCCTGCCGGATATTCTACTGTAAAGCGTGCGCGCGAAATTCGTATAAAACGATCTTCTAACGGTTGACGCATTACTTCTAATACGGTCCTTTTAAATTCCGGTAGCTCATCTAAAAACAATACACCGTTATGTGCCAACGATATTTCTCCCGGTTGAGGAAAACTGCCACCACCAACTAAGGCAACATCGCTTATGGTATGGTGTGGTGCCCGGAATGGGCGTGAGGCTATTAACCCTTTACCGCTACCAACTTTACCGGCTACCGAATGTATTTTGGTGGTTTCCAGTGCTTCATCAAGTGTGAGTGGTGGTAATATGGTTGGTAAGCGTTTTGCTAACATGGTTTTACCTGCACCTGGTGGGCCAATTAAAATTACATTATGTCCACCCGAAGCTGCAATCTCTAACGAACGTTTTATATTTTCTTGTCCTTTTACATCGGCAAAGTCAACATCGGCAAGCGATAGCTGCGTATAAAAAGTTTCAGAAGCATTTACCACAGTTGGCTTTAAATCACTGTTCCCGTTTAAAAAGTCAATAGCTTCTTTAATGTTCTTTATGCCATAAACATCTAATCCTTCAACTATGGCAGCTTCTTCAGCATTTTGCTGTGGCAGTATAATTCCTTTAAATCCTTTTTCGCGGGCATTAATAGCAATGGGTAATACGCCTTTAATGGGTTGCAATCCGCCATCGAGCGATAGTTCGCCCATAATTATATAATCGCCTACTTTATCACCGCTTATTTGTTCTGATGCGGCTAGTATGCCTATAGCAATGGTCAAATCGTACGAAGACCCTTCTTTACGAATATCGGCCGGCGCCATATTTATGGTTATCATTTTGCCCGGCAGCTTAAAGCCGTTATTCTTAAGCGCAGCATCAATACGCTGCTGGCTTTCTTTAACGGCACTGTCGGGTAGGCCGACCAAAAAAAAGTTAACTCCTGCGCTAACATTAACCTCTACTGTAATAGTGGTGGCATCTATACCTGTTACAGCACTTCCATACGTTTTTACCAGCATGTTCTTTCGATTTTCTATGGTAAATATATTTGTTATTTTTAAAAACTAATAAGTATCCTTATTTCGTAAGTAGTTTTAAATCCTTATTTAAATGATAATAACCATACTCGTTTCTGCCCTTATTTGCTGCCTTATAATGCTTTTTGTATGGGCCTGGGCAAAGGCTATCAAAAATGCAGGAGTGGTAGATATATTTTGGGCGTTCAACTTCTCTATAATAGCTATTGTTATTTGCCTGTTGGCAGACGGTTATTGGGAGCGGAAACTGATAATCTGTGGTATGATATTAGTATGGAGCATGCGTTTGGGCATATACTTATTAATACGAGTAGGTTCGCACCTACAGGTAGAAGAAGGCCGTTATAAACGCTTGCGGGAAGAATGGGCACCAAATCCTGATAGAAAGTTTTTCTTCTTTTTTCAATCACAAGCCTTATCAAATATTTACCTGGCTATTCCATTCTTTATAATTGCGTTCAATAAAAAAAACGAGATATCTGTCTTAGAATATGTGGGTATTGCAATTTGGGCTATTAGCATTCTGGGCGAAGCTATTGCCGATGCACAATTGAAAAGATTTAAAGGAAAGGCTGCTAACAAGGGGAAAGTGTGTGATGCAGGATTGTGGAATTATTCACGTCATCCGAATTATTTTTTCGAATCGATGATATGGGTGGGCTATTTTGTGTTTGCGCTTAATGCACCTTATGGCTGGATTTCGATACTGAGCCCTATAACTATTATTCTTTTACTGTTTAAAGTTACGGGAATACCAATGACCGAGGAACAGGCCGTAAGTTCGAAGGGCGATGCTTATAAAGAATACCAGAGAACAACCTCTGTATTTGTTCCATGGTTTAAAAAGAAATAGAATTATGTGGTACACTTCATTACTCGAAAAAGATCTTTTGCCTGATGCTGCTTTGCGCATAGGCATCCGTAAGCTGTTAAAGCAACGCCTGGAAGATGAAAATAAAGGTAGCCAGGATGCTCAACAGGAGCATTTTATGAAATTAATAGCTGAACTGCGTAGCTCTCCCATAGCAATAAATACAGCAGAGGCCAATGAGCAACATTACGAAATGCCGGCTGAGTTCTTTTGTAAAGTATTAGGTAAGCACTTAAAATACAGTTCTGGTTTTTGGAAAGATGGCGTAACCGATATTGATACATCAGAACGGGATATGCTGGAACTAACCTGCCAACGCGCTGAATTAAAAGACGGGCAAAATGTGTTGGAATTAGGTTGCGGTTGGGGCTCTCTTTCATTATTTATGGCTGCTAAATTTCCCAATAGTAAAATAACATCGGTATCAAATTCACATAGCCAAAAGGCATTTATTGATGAGCAAGCGAAGAAGAGGAACTTATCGAACCTGACAATTATTACTGCTGATATAAATGCATTTCAAATTGAAAGTAAGTTCGATAGGGTTGTATCGGTAGAAATGTTCGAACACATGCGCAATTATGACTTATTGCTAAAGAAAGTGGCGAGCTTTTTAAAGGATGATGGCAAATTGTTTGTGCACATTTTTACCCATCGCGAATATGCATACAAGTTTGAAGTAATAGATGAAACGGACTGGATGAGTAAATACTTCTTTACCGGTGGCATTATGCCGAGTGATCATTTGTTATTGTACTTTCCTGAACACGTTAATGTTGAGAAGCACTGGCGTGTGAGTGGTATCCATTACAATAAAACATCGGAGGCATGGCTAAGTAACATGGATAAAGCCAAGCCCGAAATAATGGAAATAATGAAGAAAGTATACGGTGAACAGCAAGCCGTAAAATGGTGGGTATACTGGCGTATATTTTTTATGGCCTGTGCCGAACTGTGGGGTTATAATAATGGTAACGAATGGCTGGTTAGCCATTACTTGTTTACAAAAACTTCTCGGTAAGGACCTTTACTTTATCGTAGTGGGCGCGCTTTAAATATCCCTGAATATTACCTTTTGCCCATTCGCCTAATTTAGCTGTAAGCAGTGTAAGGGCTATTAACATAGCTCCCAATAAGAATGAGTGAAATATAAAATACATAACGATAAATAAGATTGCCAAATAGATTGGGTATAAGAATAACAGCACGCAGAAAAGAACAGAGTCGTAGAATTCATCCATATTAGTTGCCACTTTTGATACGCGCCTTGACAGCAGATAAGGCACACAGTTGAAAACAAAAGCAAGATTGTATAAGATGCCGCACAATAAAAAAGTTGCGAAAGAACTCCTTTTTAAATAGGATATTTTATTTTCCTTAAGGTAGGTGGCTAGTTCAACTACATTATTCTTTGTTTGGGCATCTCCTTTTTTTAAGGATTCCAACATGCGAAGTAAAACCTCTCTGCCATTTATAAGGTTCTTTAGAAAGAAAGCAGATAGTATCTTTTGGTTTTCTTGCTCGGCAGATTTATCGATGATAACGCAATTCTCAGCCAGTTTCTCTTTAAGAATATCATTGAAGCGCTTGAGTGCAACCGGCTGTTCAATCGTAGTGTTTATTTGCTTGCTTTCTATAATAGGTTGAAATGATAGGTATACCGTATTTTTTGCAGATAGCCATGAGCTATAGTTTATGCTTACCGGCAGCACAGTAAGTTTTTCGGCTATTGTATTATCCTTCCAGGCACTATAAGCCAGTCTTGCGGTTCCTTTTCGCAGGGTTCTCAGGTTCCATTCATTGGTAGAACCACCTTCTGAAAAAATAAGTATGGAACCATCTTCCTTAAATGTTTCAAGGCAGAATGAAAAAGTAGCATCATTCTTAGAAAGATTTTCAGTGCCTTCCTCTCTTCGGAAGATAGGTACAATATTCAAGAAGCGTAAGATCTTCGAAACAAATGGAGAAGAGAATACATCACCTCTGGCAAGATAATGCAATGATCGTTTATAAAAGGCTGTTATTAATAAAGCATCTAAGAAAGAATCGGGGTGATTGGAGGCAACTATAACTGGCCCGTCATTTGGAATGTTTTCCTGCCCTGTAATGTGAATCTCATCAAAGAAAAAATAGCAAGTAACCCGTATCCAGGCCCGCATTACAGGATGCAATATTTTTTTTGCTGTGTTCATGCCTGTAATCGAAACACGTAATTCAAGTTGCTATCGTTTACTTACTACATAAGTACCGATCATACCAAAAATAGGAGGGATACCCGGTAGATTTTCCATCACTTTCCAAAAGCCGTAACTCCACTCCGGTACTAAGCATTTACGCGAAACGCCACCACTTACTGTATAAAGAAAAGCAGTATGCGGTTTCAGTTTTTCAATTTTGAGTTGCGGGAATTCTTTTTCAAATTTTTCTCTGTCCCTTTTCATGTATATCCACGGTATGGCACCATTAGCACCACTTAAAGGGCCGGTAGAGGCAATTTCCCAACCACCTTCGGGCAAAAATGGTTCGTGGTGAAAGTTTTTATAAATGAATCTTGAAACAGGAGTATTAACCGGTTCAACCATGACGATCTTTCCGCCCGGTTTTAAAGTACGTTCTGCTTCTTTAAAAAACAAATAAGGTTTAGGTATATGATGTAATACATTCACCATAAAAATACCATCAAGTTCATTGTCTTTAAACGGTAACTTCTCGGCCGAAAATTCCATTTCTACGTGAGGCAATGGCATAATATCGCTGGTGATAACATTTGGCATCAGGTCCTTTAAAAATCCGCCACCCGAACCAATTTCAAGGTACTTGCCATTCGGATTTTTTTTCGCTACATCAATAAAATTCTGGTACCAATCGATATATATCTTTTTCAGGAAGTTTTTAGAAAGTATAATGTCCCTATGCTGAATGGTTGTCTTAGGGTCATCAAGGTCAGTATTAAAATCGTAACGTAAAGCCATGGGCAAATTTTAATTAAGTGAAATGATATTAAATTACTGCAAACATAAATAAATACAATAAATAGAAGCAGGTGCTACTGTTTATTCCTTTGAAAGCACTGCAAATTCAAGCCTGAACAAAAAACGTGTGAAATAGAAAGCGCACCAACAGGTAAATTTTTCCCACTGTGTCATTTTTTGTAAATGTGCCGTATTGATAACCTTGCTGCATTTTGATATTACAGTATCTAATTCCTTTTTTACCGTATTGCAAAACTTGGCATCAAATACTTCAACATTCGTTTCTACGCTACTAAAGCGGCTTAAATGATTAATGTTGAATGAGCCTATGGATGCCCATTTATCGTCAACCAGGTTTACTTTTCCATGCAAAATGGTATCGTTCCATTCATATATTTCAATGTTGTTACGGAGCATCCACGCATACAGGTAGGTGGTAGCTCGTTTTGCAAGCTGCACATCCGAAATGCCCGGTAAAATTAGCCTGACTTTTACATTTCGTTTGGATGCGTTTTTAAGTAAGGTCCGTATCTTCTTATCGGGCAGAAAATAGCTGGCCATAAGTGTAATTGATATATGCGAATGCCTGAGCTCGTGCCGAATGCTTTTTGATATCCTGTCTTTCCTTCTCAGCCAATCATTCTGGCTGATCTTTATCGGAATGGCTGTCTTATCAATAGCAGAAGAAGCAAGGTGATACCTCATTTTTTTTCGCACTCCGCGATACCCTTTACCTCTCCATAACGATTCACAAATAACCCGAATATAGTGGCAAGGAGAACCCTTTATATAGACTGCATAATCGAGCCATGGAGTTTCTGTGCCTGCTATATGGTACTTATTTTCAACGTTGATACCACCAATTAAAGCTTCGGCTTCGTCGCTCAATAATATTTTATGATGTAACCTACGACCAAAACGGATGCGGTACTTATTAAATAAAGGTGAATATTTTCTGAATTCTATTCCACTTTTTAATATCTGCTTTATAGCGTGGCTGCTCAGGTCATTTGACCCATAAGCATCTACTAAAAGAAACACTCTAACACCACGCTTAACAGCTTTGGCCAGGGCATCTATTATTAAATTTCCGGTATCATCTCCAATAAAAATGTATGTCTGAAAATGAATGGTGTGCTTACTCCTTTCAATAATTGATACAGCGCGTTTAAAAAAATCATCACCACTTTTTACCAATGTAGCTTCATGGGCGTATGAAAAATAATTGTTTCGGGTATGTCTTAATTTGCTTCCGCTCACTTAGTATAGCTAGTTAATAGTTCAAAATTACGGAATAACCGCTATGGCCGGAATGGATAATTAAGCTGTACAGAAGTTTTAGAGACGAATGAATTCCCATACCAAAATCGAATTAGGTGTGAAAAATGCCTTTCTTAACCGACAGATGTTTATAAAAGAGGGTTTTAGATTCGTATATCTCGTTAATTATTAGTATATTGTATGCCAAAATCGGGGTAAAGAACATTAATAAGCGGCTATTGAGAAGAGAATGACTTTTTCTAAAAAAATCATATTTACAGTACTGGGGTCCCTGGGCATTTTGCTTTCTACAAATGTAATTGGACAGAAGGCCCCAATATCTCAAAAAAATAACCCAAAGTGGACCGTTTCGCCTTTTGAAAATAAACTATTCATTGAAAACCGCGGACAGTTTGACAATGACATTGTAGCGACTGAAAAGACTAAGATATTCTACTCAGCAATGTTAGGAGATATCACGCTATATTTTACTCCATCAGGAGTTGTTTACAGGCTTGATGAATACCCTAAAAACACGACAGATAAATTTCAAAAGCCAACAACGCACTATTTTACGGCTAATTGGGAGAACCCCAGCCAGTTAGTAACAATAACTGCCGAACAAGAAGCAAACTGGTATTATACATATCCTTCTGGCGAAAACAAAACAATACGAGCAAATGGATTTAAGAAAATAGTGTATCATAACATCTATGCTGGTATTGATGTGGCTTATTATTTCCCCGAGGGTAAAGATGGTTTTGAATATGATATTATTGTGCATCCGGGTGCCAATGTTAACCAGGTAAAGCTTGATTATAAAGGTGCTGATAGAACATTTATAGATGCAGTTGGTAATGCGCATATAATTAGTGCTGTTGGAGAAATTACTGATCACACACCTAATTGTAATTATATCTCAGGTGGAAATGTAAAGGTTAATTATGCTTTAACCGAAGAAACGGAGTCATTTAAAATTCAGGGAAATTATGACAAAACAAAAACGTTGGTTATTGACCCATGGACCACTGATCCGAAATTTACAGGTGGATATGATAATGCCTATGATTTAGATTATGATAACAACGGCAATATATATGTATACGGAGGCTATAGTCCTTTTCAGTTAGTGAAGATCAACAGCTCCGGAAATATTGTGTGGTCATTCCCTGCAACCGCAATAGATGGGCAATACTTTGGAGGGCTTGCTTTAGATAGAGCCAGCGGTACAAGCTATTTGGTAGAAGGTGCGAATGCGGCAGGTGCTAAAGTGTTAAAGGTAAATTCTGCAGGTAATTTGGTCGCGATATCTCCGAAGGACACTAAAATGAATGAAATGTGGAGGCCGTTGTTCAATGCATGTAAGGGCAATATAATTATTGGGGCGGGTGGAACGAATGGTGGTGTTTATGATCAGGTGAGCGCTATTGATACTTCATTCAAATCATTTACTGATATTAATGCACTAGGTGCAACCAAGGGTGGCCATGGTGTAGTTGTAGCTACTATGGATCCTTCGGGTTCATCGTGCTATATGGCTATGGCCAAATCATCTATTATCGACCCGACCAAGTTTAATAATGTAATGGTAAAGCTGCCGGTTCCGGCGCTTAGCCCAACTACTTATAATGTGAGTGATGGTTATAAGTTCGTTGACCTTGCCAGTATTGGTTATGTTGGCCCGAAGGGTAATTATTATACCAATGGAATGAACGGTATGTCGGCTAGCGTTAACTGGCTATATATGTATGATGGTGGTGAACTTAGGCAGTACAATAAAAAAACAGGAAAGGTTAACGATAGTATAAAAGTAACCAGCAATCCTTATTTATGGGGTGGGTTAGATGCCGATATCTGCGATGATATATATGTAGGATCGCAAAAGTGGATCAGTATTTATAATTCAGCATTAACACTTACCGATACGTTGAACTTACCTGATACAGTCTATTGCGTAAAGTTCAACCCTACCCGTAAAATGGTGTATGCTTGCGGCCGTAAATTTGTTAAAGCCATTGGTGTTCTATATACACCACTTACTATTGCAAGTACCAATGCAACATGTACCTGTAACGGAACCGCAACAGCTAATTTATGCGGAGGTGCTGATACTACTGCTGTAACGTATTTGTGGAGTACCGGCAGTACTAAACAAACCATTTCGGGCCTTTGTGGAGGCACTTATAAAGTAACTGTAACTCTTGGTGGTTGTAACCCCTTAAAGTTTACCGATTCGGTAATTATTGCGCAACCAACTATACTTAATGCTGCAATTACTGCAAAATCGAATGTGAAATGTAATGGAGGATTAGGTGGTGCAACTGTTACTGCCACAGGCGGTGCAAAACCATATAAATATTCCTGGAGCCCTAGTGGTGGAACTAATGCAGTGACTGATTCTCTGGTAGCGGGGTCATATACGGTTACTGTTACTGACTCAAATAAGTGTACAGCAACAGCAACTGTTACTATTACGCAACCACCTGTATTTACCGATTCGGTAAAAAATACTACCACCAATTGTGGCAAGAATACCGGTACCGCAACTACTATGCCAGGCGGAGGTATTAAACCATACACTTATTTATGGACCCCAGGCGGTCAAACAAATGCTACTGCCACAGGCTTAACCGCTGGGGCGTATATGGTAACCGTAACCGACTCCAACGGATGCAAGCTAAAATTAACCACGCTTGTTCCGGATGCGGGAGTAACGCCTACCCTTACCCCAATAGCTAACGAAAAGTGTTATGGGCAGAGTGTGGGCAGTGCAATGATTACAATGAACGGCGGTACACCTTCTTATACGTATTCATGGTCGCCAAGTGGACAAACAAATGCAACGGCCACAAATTTACCTGCGGGAACTTATACCGCAACAGTTACCGATGCAAATAGCTGTATAGTTGCAGATACTATAACTATTACTCAGCCCGATACGTTGATGATAACAATGATTCCGGGGCCTGTAAGTTGTAATGGTGGTGGTAATGGAACGGCCACAGCAAATGTTACAGGTGGTACAAAAACATACTCATATGCTTGGAGCCCTGGAGGTGGTACTGATTCAACCATTACAGGATTGAAGACGGGACAATATTCAGTAACCGTTACCGACGTAAACGGATGTTCCGCAAAAGATACTGTAACGGTAACTCAGCCTGCTAATGGCCTTTCAGCTCAAATAGTAATGATGTCGCCTGTAACATGTACCGGAGGTAATAATGGCAGTGCTACAGCAGGTGCGCAAGGGGGCACTGGGCCATATACATATGGTTGGAGTCCGTCGGGTGGAGTAGATTCAACCGCAGATAGTTTGGCAGCAGGCACTTACGTTGCCACTGTTACCGATGCACACGGTTGTTCTGCAACAACTGCGGTGGTTATTACGCAGCCATCAAAAGCGTTAGGCGATACTATTATTATAATCGCGAATAATAAATGTGATGGTGATAGCAATGGTACTGCTTATGTTATACCTAGTGGCGGCACTAAACCATACACCTATGCATGGACCACAGGAAGCACCGCTGACACTATAAGTGGGCTACCAGCAGGCACATATAATATAGCTATAACAGATTCTAACCAATGTGTTGGAGCCGGCTCGGTTACCATTACTCAACCTCCTGCATTGCCCGTAACATTCGTTAACGTTGAAACTGCTTGTAATAAAAAGAACGGAAGTGTAACAGCGGTAATACCCGGCAGTGGGGTATATACTTATCTGTGGAATAACGGGGAAAAATCTGCGAAGGACTCTGACCTTGCTTCAGGTGTTTATACAGTAACAATTACAGATTCTTCCGGATGTAAAACTACATTGGCAGATACTGTGCCACACAGTAAGCCGCCAATTGTTACAGCAAAAATGACCCCGGCCACTTGCGACAGTACAAATGGCATGGCATATGCAATAGTTACGGGTGGCACTGTACCCTACACTTTTTTATGGACACCAAGTCTGCAGACGAATGACACAGCCAGGAAGATCGGTCCTGCAGTATATACAGTAACGGTAACGGACTCTAATGGATGTTCGGGTATTGCTAAAATAATTGTGCAAGACATAGGAGTGTCGGCTGGTGTTAGTAGCTTTTCGGGAGTGAGTTGCTTTGGCGATAGCAATGGTACAGCTACTGCTGCTATGAAGGGCGGTACAGGCCCTTATGTGTATGCCTGGAGCCCAAGCGGCCAGACAAATGCTACAGCTACAAATTTATCGGTACGAACTTATACAGTAATAATTACTGATGCTAATAATTGTTCAGCTACCGATACGGTTGTTATTAGCCAGCCTGCTCTTTTAGTATCGAGCATTCCTGCCGCAAACATTACAAATGTGCTTTGCTATGGCGGAACAAGTGGTTCTGCTATAGTTGCTACCTCGGGCGGTACGGCTCCGTATATGTACAAATGGTCTGACGGAGAAATATCGGATACTGCCAAGGCTTTGGGCAATTCAACATATTCTGTTATGATTACCGATGCGCATGGATGTCTTGATTCTGCAACCGTAAGTATTAGTCAGCCAGCTTTCCCGCTTTCTGTAAGTACCAGCCCTACTGCAGCAACTTGTGGAGACAATGGTAGCGCCACAGCAACAGGACACGGAGGAACTCCTCCTTATACCTATTTCTGGGGCGGCGCATATCCTCCGGGAGCTACTATAACGGGTATAGGGCAAGGTACTTATACTGTAACGGTGACAGATTCTAACGGATGTACCAGCAATGGATCAGCAACTGTAATTCTTTCCGGCCAAACTGCATTCATCTCAGCAAGTCATAATGTTCGGTGCTATGGCGATAGTAATGGAGGCGCTACTGTTGGCGTAATAGGTGGCGATAGTTTATTATATGGGTTTACTTGGTTCCCCGGCGGACAAACTACGCCTACTGTTTCAAATCTGCATGCGGGTATTGATTCTATATGGGTTACTTACATTGCCAATGGTTGCCAGGTTACCGTGTTCGACACCATCACACAACCTTCTCAAATTATTTTAAGCATTAGCGATACGATTTTTTGTAATAGCACAACAGCCGCAACAAAGGTATTAGCAGCAGGTGGTATGCCTCCTTATACATATAGCTGGAACACTTCTCCCGTTCAAACTACAGCTACCGCAAATCTTTCTACGGGAAGCTATACAGTAACGGTTACCGACAGTTATTCTTGTCCTGTTTCATTAACAACAAGCATTATTGTTCCAATACTTAGTGCAAACTTTCAACCTATACCAGATACAATTCTTGCAGGTGAATTTACCTACCTGAATAACTTAAGCACCAATGCCGCTACCTGGTGGTGGACCTTTGGTAACGGTAATAATTCCAGCGTATTCAACCCTTATCAGCAGTATGCTACACCCGGTATCTATACCGTTACTTTATATGTTACAAGTGCAAATGGATGTAGAGATTCCTTAAGTAAGCCTGTGTATGTTATAGATAGCCTGTATATACCTAATGTATTTACTCCTAACGATGATGGTAAAAATGATGCCTTCCACATTACAGCAGGTAATATGAAAGTATATGACCTGGAAATATTTAATCGCTGGGGCGAAAAGATATTTGAATCGAAATCGCCTAATAATGATTGGACAGGTACAAGTGATGCAGGTGTAAAAGAAGCTGAAGGTACTTACTACTATATATTAAAAGCTACCGACTTCGAAAACAAAAACTATAACCTGCACGGTTATGTTGAACTGATTCGATAAATTTTTACTATCTCGAGATTTCCAGTAGTCGTTGAACACTTCCTTTACTGGTTGTAATGCGGCAAACATAAGTTCCGTTAGGCAGTGAAGAAGTATTAAGTTGAATTTCATTTTTACCCGTTACACTTACTAAGTCAGAATTTATAAATTCCTGCTTTCCTGTAATATCTGTAACTGATATGTGTATTTTTTCGCTATAAGCAGAGTTGAAATTTATCGTGGCAGATTGGTTAGCAGGGTTAGGATATAGATTAATACCACTGAGATCATTTAATTCGTTTATGCCCAGTACCAACGGAAGCAGTGTTACTTGCTTTATAGCGTCTACACTATCTCCCCAGCTATCGCGTATCCTTAGGTCAAGGTCGTAAACACCACTGTTAAGCCCGGCAGTATTCCAGTTGGCCAGTAAATTATTGCTAACCTCGGTTGTATTAACACCGTTAATTGCAGTCCAGTTGGTAGCGCCTACGGGTTGGTAGAACAATTGCCAGCTTTTAAATTTCATCCAGTTACTGGTTGGGCCAGGGTGAATCCATGCCGACCCATTTATAGGCGCTATTGAATCAGCAAACAAATTACCCGTTTGGTTAATATTGTCGAACCAGGCATCACCGCCATTTATAGCTGTTGGGTCGGCAGGCAATAAACTTTGAACAACAATTAAGAGGGCGTTATCAATGGCTTCAGCACCACCTGAGTTACCGACTGTGCCATAAGCAAAAATAAAGAAACCTGATTTTTCGCTACGTACATAACTGTTAACAGTAGCATTGCTTGCAAGTATTGTAGATGTATCACTGGTCCAATGATATCCACCAGAACCATCAACCATATAATTATTGCCATACATCTTCGAGCCATTTTCTGTGCCTATTTCCCCGGCTATGCAACCCGACACGTTAATGACAGATTTATGAAAAACATAAAAACTCCAGGTTTGTACCGTGCAATTACTAAAGGTCAATGTTCTGTCAGATAAGGGTGCAGTGAAGTTTGAATAGGTAGCATTATCGGTTATGCCGGAAACAATTACGGAGTCCTTTGGTTTATCAAACCATAAGCCAATAGACCGGATTTTAGAGTTTGCAATATTAATTGTTGATCCACTGCTTGGCATTAGGGCCCACATAACCTGGTAAACAGAATCGGCGGTTACATTATATTCTACACCTTTAATACCCGCCTGACTATTATTAAAATGATAATTGTAAGTTGTATCATGTTTTCCAAACGACCAGTTTATAACTGCCGTATCTGGTATTTGGTGCCATAATAAACAGTTGGTGGCATTTTTTACGTTCAGGTTTGTATGGTCAGCAATTATTATTTCGCCTACCTGGTTAGTGTGGTTAATAGTTAAAGATGCTTTAGATGTTAGTCCGGTGGTCATCCAATCGGGCTGGGTAACTTTGGTAAACGATATTTGAGCAGTATCAGCCACCACTAAATTATGTGAAAAGCCGCCATATGTTAATGTAGTATTGCTTATGGTAGCATTCGCTTTGTTAACTAATATTATGGCTCGCTGGTAAAAATAGGCTTGCGGAAAATTTACGGTAGAAGAATCAATAACGATCTTACCATTATTAATAGCTATTAGATCTCCAAGGTTGGTTACCGTTGCTTTCTTAATTATTAAAACACCATTTAGTAATACAACTATCGGCCCTGTATGGTTATAATTACCGGTAATAGTAAGTGTATCATTTGGGGCTATGCCTACAAATATGGTATCAGTGGTTCCCGTAGGTTTTTTGAACTGTACGCGAGATAAGCGCTTGGATCTTTCTTGCAGTTGTAATAATGGATTAAGATGAACCTGGCTGGTAGTATTGCTTGCGGATATTTGATTCTGCAACAAAGCAACTGGCCTCTTAACCTGATTAAGAAGCGCTTGCATATCAGGTTGCTGTGCTAAAAGCTCTGTGTATGAAATCAGAATACCGAGACATACAATGAGTATTTTAAATGAATAGATCTTTTTCATATTCAATAAATATTAATACTCAAATCTAAGGCAATTCCTTGAAATAAAGGAATGTATGAGAAATCGCTTATTGCTGTTTCTTGTGCATCTGCTGCTGCATTTTCATCATCAGCGTATCTAGTTGTGCACGTGAACTCTTGCCATCAGGTTGTTGTGTGCCGCGGTGGCAGGTATAACACATTATCATGTGTATAGTATCGGGCTTGGTAGAGTTGTTAAAATTGAAATAGTTCGAATTTAAGTATGCTGTCATTTGCATCATGTGGCGGGCTATCTTCTTTTCGTCCTTAGCATCGCTTGCAAAATCAAGTTCTTTTTTAGTGCTGTCAGCTACACGGGCATGGCAAAAACCACAACGCACTCCCAACGAAAGAGAATACTCTCTCATTACATTGTGTAATTCTTTTTCACTTATGTCTTTAGGTAATATCTGAAGGTTCTTAAAGCCTTCATCGGGTGCTTTGGTTGTAGTTGCACCCATAGTGATACATATAATTGCGAGGAGTGCTATGCTTATCTGCCATTTTTTCATTGAGAGTTCTTTTTTTGGGTTTGATTAATGTAAAAATATAAAAAAAGTTCAACCCATTATAACTTAATATTAACCTGTAAGGTAAAGTTCTGTGGAGGACCTAACAACGCGGGGCGCACCATATATGCCTGGTTAAATATATTTTTCACAATAAATAAAACCTTTACTGCATCATTATACTGGTAAGCCAGGTGCATATCAACTATAGCATAACCGGTATGATGCTTTTCTCTCCAGTCACTTATACCTGGAATGGGTTCAAAATGCGGAGGTAGATACGGAAGGGTCTCCGTGCCTATGAAAATAGGGTCCATATTAACCATGTAGCTTATATAACGTACGTTAATACCATATGTAAGCTTCTTGTATGATATTTCTATGCCTAACTTGCCTGAGTAAAGAGAGCGATAGTTCAATATCTCAGTTTTAGACAAAGAATCTTTGGTAGAAGAGCTAAGGCCCGGATGTTCGGATTCATATTTGTTAACAGAATCACGCTGGTCTAAATTTATTGGCATTACTGGTGTAAAACCTGCAATAAATTTTACAGGTATACCCCAAATTTTACCGGCGGCCGTATAAGAAAAATCGGCACCATATACCAATGCATTTTCAACATTAACAGATTTGAACCCAAGGCTATCAAAGTTCAACTTTATTATAGGTGTGCCAGGTAGTTGCCAGTAGTTAAATGAAAAGTTTATAAGGTTTTTGTATTGGGTTTCAAACAAGGCCAGGTCAGCATAACCCATCCAGTTTCCAATTTTCATGCCCTGATTAATACCAATTTCACTGCTATATCCTGTTTCCGGTTTTATGTCAGGGTTAGGGAAAATGCTTATACCACCAACATTAGTGTTCACATATTTCTCAGCAATTGAAGGGAACCTGTAACCCTGACCATATGAAGCCCTCAGGTATGTGGCTTTACCTAGTTTGTAATTGGCTCCGGCCCTGAAAACCACAGGCGAATGCTCTTTGTCAGAGTCGACCGTTACAGTCTCATATCGTATTCCGCCAGTTAAGCTTAACTTTTCATGAAACAGTTTCTTCTCCGCTTGTAAATACCCCGCCTGATTAAATTCGGTGCGGTTACCGTAGAGCTGTGCATTTACCATGTCCTTGGTATAAACTAATCCAGCAGTAAGGGTAATATCGTGTTTGAATTTTTTCTGGTATTGCAGCTCGTAATAATATGACTGAGCAATAGAACCTTTATCACTACCAAAATCAACATTGCTCGATAAAAAGTATCGTGCCTGTAATGTTATTCTGCTTCCGCCAGGGGTATAATAGTTAATAAATGGATCAATTACCAACCTTCTGAATACAGCATTAATAAGGGTTGAGCCTTTGCCTGTGTCGCCACCCAACGGCCTGAGAATACCTGTAGTATCATTTGCCCATCCTAAATAAGTGGCATCGTTCTGATACATATAATTGGTTTTTAGACCTACCATTAAGCCGTCAATATGTTTAAACCTGTACCGTGCAGTAAAACCAATGCGGGCCCTTTGGTCGTTAGCGCCCTTTTCATAACTTATTTCGTTCTGCAGGTTACCGCTAACTATTAAATCGAACTGGCCTAATTTGTGGCTATGGGTAAATGATAAGCCGTTAAAATAAGGCTGTTGAACTCCTTTCCACCAAACAGAACCAGGCACAGAAGGGTCGGCATACAAGCCCTGGTAAAAATTAATGGTAGTTGAAGGGGTAGAGGTAGGCCAAGCTGTACGCACGTTTATTACCCCATCAAGTGCACCAGAACCATACAACACCGATGAAGCTCCTTTAATAACTTCTATTTGTTGTATTTGTTCCAATGGTAAAAAATCCCAAATAACATCGGATGCATCGGGTGTAAGTTCCGGTAAGCCATCAACCAGTATTAAAACACGGCTACCTGCGCCATAGGTCCAGCCACTACCGCCACGTATGTTAACCTGCTGGTCAATTAAGTTTACGCCCGGTACATAATCCATAGCTTCATCCACTTCTTTTGTACCTATACTTTCTATCGTTTCAGATTTCAATACCTGCATCGAAACGTTTTCTTCTTCTATATTCTTGCCATACATACTGGCACTAACAACCGTCATTTGTAAACCCTGAGATTCGGGCTGTAATACTATATTCTCGGTCATTTCATCGCCCGATGCATTTAGCGTAACCACCTTACTGCGATAGGTTATATAGGTGAAGGTAACACGATGTTTGCCTGCACTTACACTTATTTTGTAATGGCCATTAAGGTCAGTAGTTGTGTTCTGGGTGCTATCTACCGAAACAACAACACCTATCAAGCCTTCTTGTGAGGTAGAATCTTTAATAGTTCCCTTTAAACTGGTTTGAGCAAATGAGCAATTGCTAATAAAGTATAGAATAGCTGTAGAAGCAAGACGGGTTAATATAACCTCGCTTTTGCGAATTGAATCGTAAAAATATTTCATGCAGAATTGAGCTTTTGGCAAAATTAATTTTTTTGATTTTAAAGGCAAGTTTTAAAGGAAATACTTTATAATTAGTTATAAAAGAAGGAATATGAGCTGATTATGGGCCCAATATTAAATTGGTCTAATATTTTAATTAATTCGGTTCATATTGCATATATTTGTTACGAATAACCAAACTAAAAACTATGAAAAAAATTACTAAACTGTTCTTATTGCCTGCTGCGGGTGTTGCTCTTTTTGCTGCACAAGCTTCAGCGCAAATTACTTTAACTTCGGCTGATTTGCCTACAACAAGCACTACAGCTTTATTGGCAACTGATTCTACTTCTACTTATACACCGGGTGGCCCAAGTGCAACTGCACAAACATGGAACTTTGGAGCTTTAAACCATGAAAAGGTTAATACTATAAGTTTTATGGCTCCTTCGTCTACCAAGTATGCTTCAAAATTCTCTAGTAGCGATAATCTGGCCGATACCACAAGCGGAGTGAGCGGTTACTATTATTTTGATAATAGCGCTTCTCAGTTTGCTGTGCAAGGTGTAGAAGAAATTGTTGCAGGACCTGCAAGTACTTCTTTCCAGATCTTTATCAATCTTAATCCGGAATATGTTCAAGCAACACTCCCTGCTACATATGGTACTAAATTAAACGGAGTAAGCCACGGTAGTTATGAATTCGCTCCAACCGGTGTTGTTGCTTTTGCATACGACTCTATTAAAGTGAATACCCAAATTAGCTATTGGGATACTGTAGATGCATATGGTACTATGACAACTCCGACTGGTACTTACCAGGTAATACGCGAAAACCATTGGGATATTACCATTGATTCTGCAAAGGGTAGAAGCTCAGCTGGTGCTTGGTCAACCCTGCAATCTACTAAGGTTAAAACCCACGAGTATAACTGGTACGCTAATGGCGTAGGTTATATATTAGTACAAATGATCATGGACAGCAATACTTCTGGCACTAAAATTGTATGGGATTCATCAGCACCTGCAAGTGTAAACGAAATAAGCTACAATGGTAAGGTAAATGCTTTCCCTAACCCATGTACAAGCAATATTACATTCACAACTACCATCAACACCCTTCAATACATTAACGTATATGATGTAACTGGAAGGAAAGTTGAACAAGTTGAAATGAAAAACGGTACAAGCAATTTAAATACATCGGTATTTGCACCAGGCATGTATTTATATACACTTAATGATGCGAATGGCAATCTGGTCGATCGCGGTAAGTTTATGGTTAAGTAATTAACTAAACTGAAATTGAAAAGCCTCCCGAGCATTCGGGGGGCTTTTTTTGTGCTTGTATTACAACCATAAAGCTTAAATAAACAAGGGTAATGGACGATAGTAGAAATATAATATCCTACATAGCTGTTTAACAGGCCTTAATAAGATAGAACAGAGAGATAAGGGTTGAAGTAAAGCTTTAATAAAAAGCTATTGATTACTGTAGAGCTTGCTAATACTGTTGCCTTTTATACGGAACTTGCGCGTGTGGAATACCTTATAAAGAACCGCATTAACAACCAAAGTACCTGCTGCAATTTCTACACTTTCTCCGGCTAAATTCGAATAGCCGGTAATGGCAATGGGTGTACCAATACAAACTACCGCAAGGGAGGCAATTACCAAAGTACTGAAAACAGGTCGTAACCTGGGCTGAAGTGATATGTATTCAATTTCTTTATGTGGTATAACAGTGATCTCATCGCTGGTGTAGGAAGTAATACGTTCCTCGTAGGTGAAACCTCCGTCAGAATAACCCTGGTACTGTTCGGTGCCACCTACCATCAATAACGAATTTGGGTCGCCAACAAATATCGGTCCGTTATAGGTATGATTGCCTGCACTATCGGTATACAAATGTATGGTTAGTGTACGCCCTTCTTTTATGCGTTTAGGTACATTAGGGTTATTAAAGCTAACAAATGGGAGTCGTCTGAGGCCAGTACTGTCTGATTGTGCACTAGCTGTTACTGAAATGAGCAAGGTGCAAAATAATAGCCATGCATATTTCATATTACCCAGAGTTTTGTTGAGAGGCATAGTTCTGTAAAAATACTATTTATTTGTGAACCAATCGTTTGAGGTGTGAAAATATCAAAATAGGAAGTATATTAACTGTTTCTTTAACGAAACTTTACATAGCATGGACAAATACTTATTTTCAAAAACTCCTTCAAAGGTTATCTCTTCTTTTTTGTTTTTTCTTGTGTCACTTCAGTTTGCTAATGCGCAAACTTATTATGTATCAAACACTGGCAATGATAGTTACACCAAAACTCAGGCTCAAAGTACGAGTACGCCATGGAAAACAATTCAGCATGCGTGTAATAATGCTACGCCTGGCACAACTATTGAAATAATGGCAGGCACTTATATAGAACAGATTACCATGCCAGTTTCAGGTTCAAGCGCGGGAGGATATATTACACTTGCTAATTATAATAATGGAGTTGCAATTATAAGTGGGAACGCAACCGCAGCAACTTTATTAACCATATCGAACCAGAGTTATATAAAGGTAACCGGGCTGCAATTCTATAATTGCGTTGGCAATAACAGTATCGGCATTTTTATTGACGGTGTGTCTACCAATATTCAAATTATAAATAATACAATTCATCATATATACTGGAACACCTCGGTCTCCGCTGTACCCAACAGTAATGAGAATGCTCAGCCTTTTATTACTTACGGAGATTCTGTTAAACCGGTGCAAAATATTATTGTAACCGGTAATGAATTTTATGATAATGCAACCGGTTTTAGTGAAACGTGCACGCTTGATGGTAATGTGAATGGTTTTAATATTTCAAATAACCGTGTTTATGATAACCAAAACATTGGTATTGATATTGCAGGTAATTATGGTACAAGCCCTAATCCCTATACCGATCAT